>ENA-UOUJ01000582-UOUJ01000582.1-activated-sludge-metagenome-genome-assembly--contig:-NODE-582-length-23511-cov-5.216192_pt1 | contig 23511 bp, 18 predicted proteins | sample MGYA00249839_ERZ747224 | MGnify/ENA primary metagenome ERZ747224 (study PRJEB28782, sample SAMN03220277) | activated sludge metagenome | biome: wastewater; feature: sewage sludge; material...
CCAGCAACTCGTTCGTCTGTTTATCGACGGAGAATCCAACTCACTTTCTGTACTCATTGAAAGGTACAAAGACAAAATCTTCACTTCCATTTATTTGTTGGTAAAAGACAAATACCTGGCCGAGGATATTTTTCAGGATGCGTTCATCCGCATCATCGACACATTGAAAAGTGGCAAGTATACAGATGAAGGTAAGTTTCTTCCCTGGGCGATGCGTATTGCCCACAACCTGTGTGTTGACCATTTCCGTAAAGTAAAACGCAGCCCCTCTATTAAAACCGGAGACGACCGTGATATCTTTGAAGTGCTGAATTTTTCAGAAGCCAGTGCTGAAGATAAAATGATGGCCAGCCAAAGCCACGACCGCGTACGTAAAATGATTGACCTGTTACCGGAAGATCAGCGTGAGGTTATTATCATGCGTCATTATGCAGACCTGAGCTTTAAAGAAATTGCAGCACTCACCAATTGCAGTATCAATACTGCGCTCGGACGTATGCGTTATGGATTGATTAACCTGAGAAAAATGATGACAGAAAAGCAAATCGCTTTATAAACATATTTCAACCCCCAAAGTGAACAACCCTTCTTCAGATTGAGGAAGGGTTATTTTATTTCGGCAGCTTCCAGCCCGCAGCGAAGCCAGTTCAGGTATGCGGCAACATCGGGGGTATAACCCACGGGTTCATTCATCAACTCTTCATCGCTGTTGAGGATAGCATAGAGTGGCTGGGCATTGTTCCTGAAATTTTCAGTTTCAAACACCGCCCATTTATCTCCAACCGTTTTTATTTCACGCTCCATTCCTTCGCGTGTAGTGTAGGTAAACTGTTCGGCCAGAGGTAATTTCTTTTTATCATCCACATATAAAGAAACCACCACAAATTTCTCTTTCATGAGCGAAAGCACTTCGGGGCGTGTCCATACGTTTTCTTCCATCCGCCTGCAATTCACACAGGCATAACCCGTAAAATCAAGCAGTACTGCTTTACCCGTTGCTTTTGCCTTGCGGATCCCTTCTTCATAATCATCCGTACAATCTAACCCGTAGATGCAGTTATTGTCTTTTTGATAGATACTGTAATACAATGGTGGAGGAAATCCGCTGATGAGCGAAAGATTCGCATATGGGGTGTTGGTGAGTCCGGGTATGAGATACAAGGTGAATAATGCGGTGATAACGCCAAAGGATACACGCAATCTGGATAGAGGTTTTTTCAGGTATTCGTGTTTGAATTTCAGTATGCCGAAAAGATACAGGGATAAACATATCCCTATCACCACCCAGATGCCAATAAAGATTTCGCGCTTGAGTAAGCCCCAGTGCATCACCAAATCGGCATTGGATAAGAACTTAAAGGCCAGGCCGAGTTCCAGGAAGCCGAGTACTATCTTCACTGTAGTGAGCCATCCACCTGATTTTGGAAGCGAATTCAACCAGTTAGGAAACAGCGCAAAAACCGCAAACGGCAAAGCAAGGGCAAGTCCGAAACCTGCCATACCTGAGGTTAACTGCATAGCGCCACCATTGGTGCTGAGAGAACCTGCCAGTAAAGAACCTAAAATAGGGCCGGTACAACTGAAGGAAACCAGCGCCAGTGTGAGTGCCATGAAAAAGATTCCGGCAAGATTACCCGCTCCGGATTTACTGTCTGCCTTGTTGGAAATAGAAGAGGGCAATGTAATTTCAAACAAGCCAAAAAATGAAAGCGCAAAGAATACAAACACCAGAAAGAAAAACACATTCAGGTACACATTGGTTGATATGCTGTTAAGTATTTCCGGATTGAGGCTATCGAGAAAATGAAACGGCAAACTCAGCAATATATAAATGAGCAGGATGAAAAAACCATACATGCCCGCATTAAAAACACCTTTTCTTCTGTTTTGAGATTGTTTGGTAAAAAATGAAACCGTTAAAGGAATCATTGGAAATACACACGGAGTGAGCAAAGCAACTAATCCACCAATGAAGCCCAATAAAAATATATGTCCGAGCCCGCTGTTGCTGTCCGGTGCCGATGCGGCAGAGGCTGCATCACAATGTTGCCGGGGCGCATCCAGCTGAATAGAAGGAATGAGTAACCTTTGTGCTTTTTGTTCGGTGTCAGCCGCTCCTTCTTTTAATACGAGTTGTATTTTTTGCTCCTTCGGAAGAAAATACTCCTTGTCGGCTATTTCATATTGCAGTAACATTTGAAGTGTTGGCGGCACTTCCCCATTGATGTGCATGATAACAGATGCCCGGATTTCACCGGTGAACAGCTTCATGTCTTTTTCAAAAATGGCATCTTTTTTTTCTATAGGTTGTGTAATCCATTCCAGTGGTTGAAGGGAAACGGACGCATCGGGGGGAGTTAGTTTCACACCCTGCAACCCCTCTTCATCATCGGCCAAATACATATGCCAACCTTCCGGAATGGTAGTACCGAGGGTGATTTTCCATTGCTTTTCGCTGAGCGCCTCTGCTGAAGCACTCCATGTTAACACGGGATCCTGCGCTAGGGCAGGTTGTAAAAAAGCAAGGAATAGCAGACTGAAAAATAAGCGTATGTTCATGCACCGGAGTTAAAAAAAATCCCGCTGCAATACGGGATACATGATAAAGGTAAATACTATTTAGCGGGCACCTTCACAGTAAAAGGAACGTCTTTGGGGGGAAGGCATTTTCTATCGTTACAAACCATGTAGTTCACATTCCCATTCACCACGGTGGCCACGTTCGAACGCATTTTAATTCGTTGGATAAATGTTACTTCATTGCTGTAGAATTTAAGTTCTGAATCAAAATTCGGATCGTACTCTTTGCGCAGCTTACCAACTTCTTTCACCTTACCTTCCAGTTTAAACATGGGGTTGGATGCAAAAGAAAATGTAGTAGGCTCCGGACCTTCGCCGGCTTCCTGTGCATATAAATGCCAGCCTTTATCGAGGATAGCAGTCACTTTTACGTCGAACGTTTTATCGGCCACTTTTACAATGGAGTAACTCCATTTAACAGGATTGGAAAGTTGTGCGTTTGATGATACTGCCATCAACATGAAAGCAAAGAATAAAACATTTTTCATACCTAAAAATTAAAGCAAAATTAGCGAAGCCCATAGGCCACGGCTGTTAAATGTTGTTAATTATTATGTATCCCCATCAATGTCTGAAACACTTTAACACCATCTGTATTACCCAATAGTGGGTTACAGGCTCTTTCCGGGTGTGGCATCATACCAAATACGTTGCGGTTAATATTACATATACCGGCTATGTTTTGTGCTGTGCCATTGGGGTTTGCCTCGTCGTTCACCTCCCCGTTTTCCGTACAGTACCTGTAGATGATTTGTTTGTTTGCATTCAAAGATTCAAGCTTAGCAGCCCCTGCATAGTATCGTCCTTCTCCATGTGCAATCGGAATTTTCAGCGGTGTTTCCTCTGCCCCTCCCTTAATCCAAACATTTTTGCATACAAACTGCTGTTGGCTGTTACGCAGTAAAGCTCCGGGGAGCAGACCGCTTTCGCACAGAATCTGAAATCCATTACATACACCGAGCACCTTTCCTCCTTTTTCAGCAAACTGTATGACGCTTTGCATCATCGGACTAAACCGTGCGATGGCACCGCAACGCAGGTAATCGCCATAGCTAAATCCGCCCGGTAACACAATGGCGTCGCTGTATGAAAACATACTGAGGTCGCTGTCTTTATGCCAGAGGGTTATCACTTCGCGGTTCAGGCATTGTTGAAGTGCTTCAATCATGTCCCGGTCGCAGTTTGAACCGGGGAATACCACCACACCAAATTTCATGGAAAGTTAATTGTAGGGCAAATGTACATTTATCCTTTTAAAAAGAAGCCCATCATTACGGAGATTGCCACCAAACCCCAGTGAAATAAGAGCCCGAACCACTTACGGTCAGGATACAAGAAAGCCGCTGCACCAATACAGGCCGCCGGTACTACCATCAGAACCCAGTAATCGAACCGGTCGTTCACATTAATAAAAGGTACTATAAAGGCTACGATGAAATACAACAGGATTAAACTCCAAATTTTTCTGGTTTGTACCAATTGGCGGCGGAGATTCATCCGAATAAAAAAGAAACCCACTAATAGTAACACCGACAGTATCCCGATTGCGATGTACGACATTTTCGAGTCTTTGAAGAAAGGGGTGACTACCTGAAATGCCGGTAATTCATACATCGCCCAGCGATCGGTTATAAACAACCAGGCGGCCAGGAAATAATAGGGTGCGAGGATACCCAACAACCCGATCAGCCATTCATTGATGCGAAACGGCCTGGTGAAGATGAGGCCTGCAATCAGCAACAACACAAACGCCATGGAAGGAAAATAAAAAAATGAGGCCAAGCCAATCAGTAATCCAATATTAAATAAGGTGGATTTGGGTTTAGGATGGGTGAACAATCCACTCAACTGATATAATACCACAATCATGCATGTATTTACCAGCAGGGGCGATGAAAAGGTTTGCCACTCAGGGAAAAGTGATGTGATCAGCAGGTACGTCATTCCCACAAGGTAATTGGGCATGTGCATCAGCTTGTAATGCTTCACAAGACTGTTCAGTGTAACCGCCTGACTGTACACTAAAATAAACGCAAGCACAGAGTATATCCACGGAAAGCCTTCCCCTACCGGTTGCAGCCACTGTAGTATCTTCCGGTAAACCTGACCATCCATTTCCTGAGGGATTGGAATGGTTGGGTGGATGAATAACTCGGAAATTTTCAGGAGCAGACCATAGAACAACAGGAACAAGTTGTTCAGCGGGTTGTTGGCTTTGAATACTCCTATCACGCAGTGTATCAGTTAGATGATGAATACTGCAAAAGTGGCTAATTTATTGAACAAAACGAAGAACCCGGCGCATTAAAATTCCAGCAAGGCAAATCCCACCCTTGTGTTATACTGATATGGCACAATAACACCGGCATACGACACCTGTTTGGCATATCGTGGCATGAAATCATAATTTCTCTGTCGGTTCTGTACCGGTGCAAAACGGTTAATCTCACCGTTAGGCGTAACCGCAGTATGACCAATGGATAAACTGTTTCGGTCTCTCAATCCATATAAAAAATGAAACATTCCACCGGAATTCATCACACCAAATGAAACCGACTGATCCGTATTGAATTCATTCTGGCGTTTGGGTATAACGGCATCCCAGTTCGTCTTCAGCTGAGGATCGAAAGAAATCATGAGGATATTGTTGGATTGATATTCGAATTCGTTGCGAAGCGATGGATCGAAAAAGCCCGGATTGCCTCTGTAAAAGGGCCTTGAGAAAGCAGGGTTATACATGTAATTGTAATAATCATATCGATATGGATTGGAGAACATATAATCATAGCGGTCATAACGGCGCCCTGTTCGGATGGTTAGATTTTCTTCTGCAGTTATCAACCAGCCTCCGTCTTTTTTAATCACCACTTGTTTCATCACCAAATCTTCAAATGCTTTTTGTGTTGATCCGCCGGTATTGAATCTGGAGCGGAGAGAATCGGGAAATGGATTCAACGCTTCTAGAGGAGGCAAGGCTGCATTAAAAGGTACAACGGCATTGTAGAAACCGGCTATCATGGTTCTGGGTTCAGTGGCAAAAAGGCTATTGAACACAAACCGTTTGTTGAGGTTGTCGGTTTTGATGACCACATCATCCAGATACGCTCCGTCTAGCGTGGCAGGATAGATATAAAATGTATCCATTCCTTTAAGGCATACCATCAGGTTCATTGCAGAGGCCCTTTCCTTTCGGGTGCGCGATGTTTGTTTGGCCATAGCGAGGTGTCCTTCATTACTCATCGCCAAATCGGAGAATGATTCTTTGTCTTTGTTGTAGCTGAATTTAAACACGCCTACATCTTGTAAATTCAATCCCACATCAAAGGTGCGGGTAGTTAATGTGAGTGAATCTCCGGAACGAAGCATTTTATACACGAGTATGCGCTGTTTATCTTCTGTGGCAAACACACTAAAAATCTGATCACCGGAGGAGGAGGAAACCCGGGCCGCATCCAATGAAACCGGTTCAGCGGATACCGTTCCGTTATTGGAAATTTCGAGTGCGGCACATTGGAAAGATTTACCATCGTTGAATTGATAAATCATCAGGATTTTGTCGGGATAGCTGATAAAATCCACACCACGTGTTTTATCAGGCAATTCTTTCAACCGAATGTGTTGATCTACCTCCATATCAGCATTGTAAAACGTAAGATAATGCCGGTTCTTCCATTCCTTGTATATCACATACCGGTTGCCCTGCTTACCGAGTATTTCAAAATTCATTTCTGCACGGTCGTCTGGCAGCAACTCTGCAAAAGTCAGTTTCTGTGCATTCAGGGTAATCGGAATCAAAACAACCAGAATACTATAAAAAAGAAATTTCATCCTACAACATTTGTACTAATTTACAGAAATATGGTACTAGTAAAGGTTAAAATTCAACGATGCAATTTCTAATTACGGGCGGAACAGGGTTTGTTGGCAGTATGCTCACGGCGTATTTGCTTCGGAGAGGCCACACGGTCCATATCCTCACGCGTCATCCCAAAACCAATACAGTACCCGGCGTAAAGCATTTTGCCTGGAATCCTGAACTTCAGGAAATTCAACTTTCCGCTTTAGAGGGCGTAGATTATATCATTCATCTGGCAGGTGCCGGCGTTGCTGATAAAAGATGGAATAAAAAATACAAACAGGAAATACTGAACAGCCGTGTTCAAAGTGGTGCTTTATTACGCAACACATTGAATAATCATCCGCATACGGTTCAGGGCATCATCAGTGCATCGGCTATTGGATATTACGGACCCGACAAAGAGGGACACACCTTTACGGAACAAGATCCTCCCGGTGATAATTTTTTATCAGATACCTGCAAAGTCTGGGAAGAAAGTATGATGGGAATTGATCGCGTACAGTTATGTACGTTGCGTTTCGGAATCATTTTTGGAAAAAACGGAGGCGCATTTCCCAAATTCATGGCGCCATTAAAATATGGATTGTCAGCTATCCTGGGCAACGGGAAACAAGTTATCAGTTGGATTCACATAGAAGATGTATGCCGAATGATTGAATTTGCCGTTCAACACAATTTAAACGGTGTGTACAATGCGGTTGCGCCCATGCCGGCTACGAACCGGTACCTCACCATTGAAATTTCACACCGCATTAGAAAGAACGCCTACATTCCCATTCATGTACCGGCCACCCTGTTGAAACTGGTTTTGGGTGAAAGCAGTTTGGAAGTTTTGAAAAGCACTACCGTATCGTCAGAGAAAATTTCGAATGCAGGATTTACATTTTTATATCCCTCTATAAAAGCGGCACTGAACGACTTACTACCGGAGAAGAATAGTTGATTTTTTACAAATCTTTCGTCAATACATTTCTTCTTATCAACCACAGAAATAGTAAAATGTATGCAATGGCAAAAGCGCCAATCACCCAGGGGTTGTAGGTGGGCATCACACTGCTGGCCATTGTTTTCAGTGGATTGGCGGGGAAGGTGAGCAACCCGTCGGATGCACTCATTGGCAGGTAATCGCCTAATGTTCCCAAATCAATATCGTCTGATGTTCTAAGTTGCATACTCCATACATCCAGCAACTGTGAGATGATGTTTTCTGCACCCATATAAATAAAGAAGAGGCCAATAGCAAAGCCGGTACGCCGTATCCACACAGCAATGAAAGCGGCAATCAAATTATATGTGAGTGCTTTCAGAAAAAAGAATCCCACATGGTCAAACCCTTCCAGTGAAAAAGAAGTACCGGAAGCAAATCCAAAACCCAGTGCTGTGAGTATCACAAGTAAAGTTGAAACAGCTGCAAAAATGAAAACCATGGCCAGTTTCACGCGCACCGCATCCATCCGGCTCCAACCGTCGATGATGTGCTGGCGCATGGTACGATACGTAAACTCATTGGTGATAAGTATGATGATCAGCATAGCTGGCAACATCAGCAACCAGCCTGTTGCATACGATGTGGTTTGCCATGTTTTATCAAAATTGTACGGACTAAAAGAGCCAATCATGTTGGCACCCTGCATATTACCGACTACATTTTTATTGAAACTGTACACGATGTAATTGGTAGCAATAACTCCAATTCCAAAAAAGATGGTAATCAATTTAAAGACCATGTAGTGCTTTAGTTTGAGCCATTCTGTATGCAATAACGAACGATATGTATTCATATTAATTAGTTAGTTCAATGAATTTACTTTCGAGGCTTTTCTTTTTGATGAGTAGTTTGCTCAGTGTGATACCGTTTTTAAAACAGTACGCATTCACCGGTGCCAGGGTTACGGTTCCGGGTGGAAAATACACCACGAGCCCGCTTTCTTCTTCTCTGATTTGTTCCACTCCGGGATATTGATTCATTACTGCTGCGAGTGCCTTACGGTCTGATGCATCAATCTCAATCATATCGCTGTGTTGGAAAATTTCGTCTACATGTCCTGAAGCCATGATATTTCCCTTTTTAAGGATGGCCACATGTGTGCACACTTTCTCCACTTCATCGAGCATGTGGCTGGCCATGATGATGGTTTTACCTTCTTTGTGTAACTTTTTAATCAGTTCACGGATTTCGGCGATGCCCACCGGATCGAGCCCGTTGGTAGGTTCATCCAACACCAGTACTTCCGGATTACCCAACAGTGCAGAGGCAATAGCCAGACGTTGTTTCATACCTAAACTATACGTGCTGAATGCGGAATTTTTTCGCTGATGCAGGTTCACCATTTCCAATACACGATCGATATCTTCTTCTCCACGTTGTTTCACCGAAGCTGCAATTTTCAGGTTTTGAACCGCCGTGAGATAATGGTAGAAGTTGGGTGTTTCGAGCAGGGTTCCAATTTTTCTTCGTGTATCCGCTCCCGTTCCCTCACCGAAAAAATTATACTCCCCGCGAGTGGCCTTTAACACATCCATGATAATACCCAGCAGGGTGGTTTTACCGCTGCCATTCGGACCTAATATGCCAAACACAGTGCCTCTGGGAACTGAAAAACCGATACCGTTCAGTGCTTTAACCGGACCATAATGTTTGACCAGATCGTTAACCTTAAGAACATCCATACAGGTAGATTAAGAAGTTGATTTATTATTTAAGGTGTTGCATAAAATAATCCGTGACTTTCTGATACAGATGAATCCTGTCTTTGCCCAACACATTGTGTTCATGGCCGGGATAGATCATATAATCAACCTGTATACCTTTATCCACAGCAGCTTTTACAAAATTTACAGAATGTTGCATAACCACCACCGGGTCTTGCATCCCGTGAATAATCAGGAGTTTATCTTTCAGTTTCGCGGCCTGTTCCGTGAGGTTTGTTGTGGCATAACCGTCAGGGTTTTCCGCAGGTGTATCCATGTAGCGTTCTGTGTACATGATTTCATACAACTTCCAATCCATTACCGGACCGCCGGCAACTCCGGCCTTAAACACACCCGGATGATTTAGTAAGAAAGAGGTGGTCATAAATCCTCCATAACTCCAACCGAACAAACCCATTTTATCTGCATCGGTATATCCGAGGTTTTTCAAATACTGTACTCCTGTCATTAAATCTTCCATTTGTGCCTTTCCTGCTTTTCTGAAAATCGTTTGTTCGAATTCCATACCACGGTAAGCGCTTCCGCGTGTATCCATGGTAAACACCACAAAGCCTTGTTGTGCCAGGTACTGGAACCACAAATCGCCGGAGCCGCCGTTCCAACTGTTGGTCGTTAGCTGCGCATGTGGGCCACCATACCAATACACAATCACGGGATATTTTTTCTCTTTATCAAATGCTACCGGCTGATACAGCCTTCCATGCAAATCATATCCTTCCGGAGATTTCAATACTACCTGTTGCATATTGCCCAAGGCATATTCCGTGAGTGGGTTGGGCGCGTTCAGTAATATGTTTTCTTTTCCGGTTTTAAGGTCAATCACGGAAACTACACGGGGCGTTTGGATGCTGCTTGCATTGGAAATTGCATATGCTCCGTCTTCACTTACACTCACTATGTGTCTCCTATTGGGTTGGGTGAGTTGTTTAGCCTTTCCATTTTTCAATTGCAACGCATAGAGCTGACGGGTTAAGGGCGATTCTTTGGTAGACATATAATACAACATATCTCCTTTAAGATTGAACCCTTTCATATCCGTTACTTCCCAGGGGCCGCTGGTGAGTTGACGTAGAAGTTGTCCGTTTACATGGTAATGATACAAATGATTCCAACCATCCCGGCGGCTCTCCCAGATAAACTCGTTCGGCTTGCCGGGAATAAAAACCATGGGTTTAAGGGGTTCCACATAACGTTCGTGTTTTTCTTCAAAGAGGGTTTTAACAAAGGCGCCCGTTTGCGCATCGTACTGGTTCAGCTTCATGTGGTTTTGTCCGCGATTCAATACCGCAATGTAAATATGCTGATCATCCGGCGACCAGCAAATATTGGTGAGGTATTGTTCGGCCGGCATACCGGTTGCTATTCGTATATGCTTTCCCGTTATATCATATATTTCGAGTGTTACATGGTGACTGGAATCTCCCGCCATCGGATATTTAATCGGTTCATTCACGGCGGGGCGCTTATTCCATTGGATGATGGGATAATCGGGCACCATGGTTTGATCCATACGGTAATATGCCAGCCTTTTGCCATCATTGCTCCAGAAAGTACCTTTGGTAATGCCAAACTCCTGTTGATGCACCGGCTTTCCGTACACAATATTCCGGGAACCATCCCGGGTTACCTGATGCACTTTACCATGGGCAGCAATGAACAGATTATCCTGATCACTGAATGCCACATATCCGGCCTTACTTTCTTCCAACACTTCTTTTCCCTCGGTAAGCGGGTTACTTAATATGGTAGAAGCGCCGGTAGTCAGGTTAAAGGCATATCGTTTTCCTTTTACCGTAACCAAATACTTATCCTTTTCAAACTGAATACCGGGGAAGGATTTCACTGTGTCTAAACCGGCGGTTGAAAAATGAATATTCAACTGTTGTAACGTCAACAACGTAATACCGGTAGCATTTTTGGGATTATACCGCACAAACACATCAGCTCCATTCTTCTTCATGATATATACTGGATCAGCCGTTCCTTTAATAAACTGTAACTGACGCAATGTTTCAGGGGCTAAGGTTGTTCTGCTGCCCACCATGGCATCTTGCATGGTAAACATTTTCTGTTGGGCTGTTACCTGAAGGGTAATCAACAGGCACACTCCTATCCATATTCTTTTCATACCGTATAATTAATTTAACCTGCACTAAATTAAGCGGAAAATAATGAAACGCTGCACAGAATACATCAGCGGTAAATAAAAAAGGTTGCCGTTATGGCAACCTGAATATACTTTCATCTAAAGAATCTTTAGAAACGTGCGGCAAACTTCCCTTCGGTAACATCCATGGTTTGCATGGTGGTATTGTTTTCAACGGTGCAGGAGAAGGTACCTTCAATCACTTCATCGGTGAGTTTGGTAATGGTGATATTGCCACCATCCACACCGGCAAAACTATTGGTAGACCCCAAAGAGCCGTTATTGATCAACAAGGTTCCAATGACACCTCCCGAGCCACCGAAAGCTCCGGTTAAACTTCCGGCAGAAGTATTCGCACCCAGCGGAGACACATTCATGGTGAACTGAGCCTGGCCAAAGCTCGTCCCCTCCTGGCGGAACGCAGTGATGGTATATAAATCGGTACCGGCCATTGTGTTGGTGGTTACCACAGACAAATCAGTCATGTTGGTTTTAAAATAGGTTAATCCGCCAAAATCTCTGCTGGTTTTGAACTCGATTACGCCTTTACCTGCGGGTAAATCATCTGCCCGAAGTCCGCCCCCACTTCCGTCGTTATCTTTTTTACAGGATACAGTGGTGAGCAACAAAATGGCTCCTGTGGCAGCCATCATCAAGGATTTCAATTTCATGATTGTTTTTTTTGGGTTTAAGAATTCGTTGACGTTGAGTGAATATTCACCAAACGTGTACGAATAAACGCCATATTCAAAATAATATGTTCTAAATGAGTGGGGAAAAAAGTAGTATTTGAATAAATCAAGTAACCGTTACCGTTATAGAATTCAGCAGGTGCTTAGAAGATTTTTTTTTCGTAAACAGAATCTAATAGGTAAAGCAACTAAGACTTTACTTTCCGGATGGCTTCGTCACGGGTTTTTACCTGAAGCTTCTCGTAAATATTTCTGATATGGGTTCTTACTGTTTCAACGGAAATAAACAATTGTGCAGAAATTTCTTTGTACCTGAACCCTTTCGCCAGTAGTTGCAGAATTTCATTTTCACGGCGAGACAATGCAGCAGAGTACAACACATCTTCCTTAATATTTGCAAATTCTATCACCACTTTTCGCGCAATCTGGCTGCTCATAGGAGAGCCACCGGCATGGATTTCCTGGATGGCTTCGCTCAATTTATCCGGCTGAATATTTTTCAACATATAACCGGTTGCGCCGGCTTTCAGTGCGTTAAATATATTATCGGCATCATCGTAACTGGTAATAGCCATGCATTGAATCTGTGGCTGAACCGCTTTAAGGCGGCTGATGGTTTCAATACCACTGATACCGGGTAGGTTGATATCAAATAACAATACATCCACCGGTTGTTTAGTTAATGCTTCCAGCGCATGTTCGCCTGTTTCAAAGGTAGCCGCAATTTCAATATCGGGTTGTACACACAACAGCGTGATCAGCGCATTGCGGATGATCTCTTCATCTTCCAAAATGGCAATTGAAATTTTCTTCACGTCTACAAACATAATATCCTGTAAAACCCTGAATTTAGTAAAAAAGTAGTATTTGTTGATAATCGGCATAATACAGACCTTTGCCCCAATCATTCAACCAACATGACAAAAGAACCTAAGCGATACCTGATTACCTCTGCCTTACCGTATGCCAACGGCCCTAAACACATCGGCCATCTGGCAGGTGCATACTTGCCAGCGGATATCTATGTACGTTACCTCCGCGCACGAAAAAAAGATGTGGTGTATGTATGTGGTAGCGATGAACATGGGGCCGCTATTACCATACAGGCGTTGAAAGAAAACACAACACCCCGCGAAATTGTTGATAAGTATCACGCATTGTTACAACAGAATATGCACGACCTGGGAATATCTTTTGATATCTATCACCGCACTTCTTCCGCCCTGCACCATGAAACCGCACAGGCATTTTTCAAAAAACTCAACGATGCCGGATTACTCGAACAAAAAGAAACGGAGCAATTTTATGATGAGGCGTCCAATACTTTTTTAGCCGACCGCTACATTACCGGCACCTGCCCTGTATGCAGCTACCCCGGCGCCTTTGGCGATCAGTGTGAAAAATGCGGTACATCCCTTAGCCCGGAACAACTCATTCATCCGCGCAGTACCATAAGCGGTAATCAACCTATTAAAAAGCAAACCACCCACTGGTATCTGCCTTTACAAAAATACGAATCCTTCTTACGGAAATGGATACTCGATAATCATGCCGCAGACTGGAAAGCCAATGTATTAGGACAATGTAAAAGCTGGCTGGATGCAGGCTTACAACCGCGCGCCGTAACACGTGATTTGGATTGGGGCGTAAAAGTGCCTGTGCCTAACGCCGATGGTAAAGTGCTATATGTATGGTTTGATGCACCTATCGGTTACATCAGTGCCACCAAGCAATGGGCTGCAGACAACCAAAAAGACTGGGCCCCCTACTGGAATGATGCCGATACCAGCCTCGTGCATTTTATCGGAAAAGACAACATCGTCTTTCATTGTATCATCTTTCCGGTGATGTTGCACCTGCACGGAAATATTTTACCCGCCTTTGTGCCCAGCAATGAATTCATGAACCTGGAGGGCGACAAAATGAGTACCAGCCGCGGATGGAGTATTGAAATGGATGAGTACATCAACGATTTTGTAAAAAAGGAAAACGGACAAACCATGGTAGATGCGTTACGCTACTACCTCACCGCCATTGCTCCTGAAACCAAAGACAGCGAATTTACCTGGAAAGGATTTCAGGATGCGGTGAACAGCGAATTGGTTGCCGTACTAGGAAATTTCGTTAATCGCACATTTGTACTGATGCACAAATTATGCAATGGCAAAGTACCCAAACTACACAGCCTAACCGCAGAAGGCACACAACTCCTCGATCAGATAAAAGAAACAGCAAATGTTACGGGATCGCTCATAGAACAATTCAAATTCAGGGATGCATTGTTTGAAGTGGTTGACCTTGCACGAAAAGGCAATAAATTCATGCAGGAACAAGAACCCTGGATTGTGGCCAAACAAACAGACGATAACGGAAACATCCTGCCAGAAGCCCAGCAAAAAATTGACAACTGCTTGCACCTTTGTTTGCAACTCACTGCTAACCTCGCCATCCTAATGCATCCGTTTCTTCCAAACGCTGCAAATACATTATGCCATATGATGAAGGTTGTACCCAGAATACTGGAATGGGAAAATGCCGGTAGAGCTGATTTGCTGCAAACCGGTTATTCACTGAGGGCACCGGAATTGCTTTTCCGTAAAATGGAAGATGCTGAAGTAATCCAACAAGTTGAAAAACTGAAATTAAAAAGTGCCGCAGTAAAAACAAATGCAATACCCGAATCGCCTACTCCTTCACCTGCAACAAAACCCACGATTACCTTTGATGACTTTTCAAAAATTGATTTGAAAACCGGCATCATTATAAAAGCAGAAAAAGTACAAAAGGCCGATAAATTATTAAAACTGGAAGTAGACCTTGGCACAGAAACCCGCACCATCGTCAGCGGTATTGCCCTGCACCATGCTCCGGAAAAGATCATTGGCCGGAAAGTAGTGGTGGTAACCAACCTCGCGCCCCGTACCATGCGCGGTATTGAAAGCAATGGTATGATTCTGATGGCTGAAGATGCTAACGGCACCCTGCATTTTGTAGGAGCAGATGTTTCAGGAGGTTGCAACGTTTCTTAAATACATCTTTGATTATATAACACTATTACATCTTGAAAAGAGGCACTTAAAAATTCCTCTTTTTTTATGATTATTCTGCCTGTCTATTTTGAAATTAACTAACTTCGTTAAAATAGTTGTTTAACTAACTAATTTTAAAACATCTCCATATGAACAGAAAAGTAAACCAGGTAGCCGTATTGGGCAGTGGTGTGATGGGAAGCAGGATTGCCGCACATTTTGCAGGAATTGGCGTGCCTGTTTTGTTATTGGATATGCTGAATCCGGAAGCGGGGGAACAAACCGCACCCGCTATCAGGAATAAAATAGTGAATGATGCCTGGACAGCGGCATTGAAATCTTCTCCCTCACCGGTATATCATAAAGGGGTTGCGCGCCTCGTTCAAACAGGAAACTTCACTGACCACATGAAAGATATATCCAAAGCGGATTGGATTATTGAAGTGGTGGTGGAACGCTTGGATATCAAACAAAGCATATTTGAACAGGTTGAAAAATACCGTAAACCCGGAACCATCATATCATCCAACACCTCCGGTATTCCCATTCACATGATGGCCGAAGGCCGGAGCGAAGATTTTAAAAAACATTTCTGTGGAACACACTTTTTCAATCCACCCCGATACCTGCGTCTCCTGGAAATTATTCCTACACCACATACTGATCCGTCGGTAGTAGATTTTCTGATGCAATACGGAGATTTGCAATTGGGTAAAACCACTGTGTTGTGTAAAGACACGCCTGCATTCATCGCCAACCGCATTGGTGTTTTTTCTATGATGAGTATCATGCACCTGATGGAAGAAATTGGTTTAACCTTTGATGAAATAGATGCCTTAACCGGACCGTTGATTGGCAGGCCCAAATCGGCCACCTTCAGAACTGCAGATGTGGTAGGACTAGACACATTGGTTAAAGTGGCAGACGGTGTGGCTGCTCATTGTCCGCAAGATGAAGCCAAAGAAATCTTCCGTATTCCTTCCTGGTTGAAAACCATGATTGAAAACAAATGGCTCGGTGATAAAAGCGGACAGGGCTTTTTCAAAAAAACTAAAAACGCAGAAGGGAAAACAGAAATACTGGTACTAGACCCAGCCTCCCTATCTTATGGACCCAGAAGCAAACCCAAATTTGCCACGGTAGAAGCTGCCAAACCCATTGAAAATCTCGCCCATCGTATCAAGGCATTGCTCAACGGGCAGGATAAGGCAGCAACTTTTTATAAAAAATTCCATTACGGATTGTTTTCGTATATCGCTCACCGTATACCTGAAATCAGCGATGAAGTTTTTCGTGTAGATGATGCAATGAAAGCAGGATTTGGTTGGGAGATAGGAGCTTTTGAAAGTTGGGATGCCCTGGGCGTTGCATCCACAGTGAAAGCTATGCAGGCAGAAGGTTATACATTGCCCGGGTGGATAAACACCATGCTGGAAAAAGGGAACACTTCTTTTTATACAGTTGAAAACGGACGTCAGTTATATTATGATATACAAACGCAATCGTATGCAGCAGTTCCGGGAGGAGATGCATTCATTGTGATGCGAAACTTCAAAGACCAAACCGTTTGGAAGAACAGTGCGTGCCGTACATACCATCTTGGAGCAGATGTGCTCGGGTTGGAATGGTACACGAAAATGGGCAGCATGGGCGGTGAAGTACTGGAAGGCATCTTAAAATCTATCAGCCTTGCGGAAGAAAAATATAAAGGTCTTGTGATTGCAAATGAAGGACCAAACTTTAGCGCCGGTGCCAATGTGGGTATGATTTTTATGCTGGCGATAGAACAGGATTATGATGAAATTGACATGGCTATCCGTATGTTTCAGCAAGCCATGATGCGTGTACGTTATTCTTCTGTTCCGGTAGTGGTGGCTCCGCACGGACTGGCACTCGGAGGCGGATGTGAAATCTGCTTACATGCTGATATGGTGGTGCCTGCCGCAGAAACGTATACCGGTTTGGTAGAAGTGGGTATCGGTGTTATACCGGGTGGAGGTGGAACCAAAGAATTTGTACTGCGTGCCTCCGATGAATTACATCAGGGTGAACCGGATACATTAACCCTTCAAAACAGATTCCTCACCATTGCTACTGCAAAAGTGGCCACATCGGCGCATGAAGCCTATGATTTGGGAATCTATCGTAAAGGCGTAGACGAAATAAGTATTAACCAGCAACGGCGTATCTCTATGGCGAAGGATCAGGTTGTACGTTTATATGATAACGGGTATATCACTCCGGTACAACGTACCGATATCAAAGTGCCCGGCCGTGCTGCATTGGGCGCATTTCTTTCAGGCATCCATGCAATGTGGCGTGGTAAATACGCTACCGATCATGACGTAACCGTTGCAAAAAAACTTGCATGGGTAATGTGTGGAGGTGATTTAAGCGAACCTACACAGGTGAGTGAACAATACCTGCTAAACCTGGAACGTGAAGCATTCCTGAGTTTAACCGGTGAAAAGAAAACACTGGAACGCATTCAGAGTGTGCTGAAAACCGGTAAACCTGTACGCAATTAATGATACAATTTCCTCCATACCTCAAAAAAGGCAGCACCATCGGAATAACTTGCCCTGCCGGTTATATGGCATTAGAAAAAGTGCAGGCCTGTATCCACACTTTGCAAAGTTGGGGTTACCATGTGGTAACAGGTAAAACCATTGGAAGCGACTCTTCAAATTATTTCAGTGCACCGGATGAGGAGCGATTGAATGAATTGCAACACATGCTGGATGATGATTCTATCGATGCCATTTTATTCGGGAGAGGAGGATATGGAACCGGACGCATCATTGATCAGATCAACTTTAAAAAATTCCGTAAACAACCCAAGTGGCTGATTGGGTTCAGTGACATCACCTTGCTTCATCAACACCTGTTGAGCAAATACAAAATTGCCAGTTTACACGCGCCCATGGCAGCCGCCTTCAACAACACTGATGGTGTTCGGTATATAGAGATGCTCAAAGAGACACTGAAAGGAAAAAAATTAACCGTAACCACCGAACCACACCCCTTTAACCTAACGGGTAAGGTTACTGGCATTTTAACCGGCGGCAACCTCAGTATGCTATGTCATGCTACCGGTTCATCCTCAGAAATTAAAACACGTGATCGCATTCTGTTTCTGGAAGATGTAGGTGAGTATATCTACAACATCGACCGGATGATGTATCATTTAAAAAGAAGCGGAAAACTTTCAGGAATTAAAGGACTGATATTAGGCGGATTTACCGATTTGAAAGACACCGAAAGGCCATTTGGTATGCAGATAGATGATCTTTTCCATCGTTTCACTCAAAATTTGCAGATTCCCGTTTGTTTTCATTTTCCGGTAAGCCATGGCACCAACAATGTGCCACTTAAAATTGGTGGAACTTATCAGTTACAGATAACAACAAAAGAAGTAACACTGAAAGAAAAATAATTTACTGCAACAAGCGGTTCAGTGTTTCGGTGTACAACGGAAAGCGGTTAATATTGTTGTGGGCAGCTTCCTCAATATCTATAAATCTGTCACCGGGTTTCAACACCTTTTTTAAACGGGCAGCTTCACGGTAAGGTATAACGCCATCATCGGTACCATGAAACACGCATACGGGTTCCTGCACACGCTCCAGGTTTTTATAATTCGACAACCGGTAGGTTGACATAACCTCAACAGGATAAATGAATGCATAGGTTGAAAACAAGGAGGGGATAGAGGAGTATGGCGTTTCCAAAATCAACTGTTTCACCGGCATTTCAGCCGCTACATAAGATGCCAGTGCTGTTCCTAACGATCGGCCATAAACGACAATTTGAGTATTGTGGCTAACACCGGTTACATACTGATACACTGTAAGTGATAAGCCTGTCAATGATTCTTCTGTTAATGTTCCACGAGATTTTCCAAAGGTGTAGTAGTCGGGCATCCATACATCATATCCGGCTTTTAAAAAAACGGGCACCCGATTGTAATAATATTCAATGTTGTTTCGGTTGCCATGAAAATAGAGCACATCCCCTTTTTGCACAGCAGCCGTTGATTCAAAATGCACCATGTGTATGGTATCAGTTGTATTCACAGGAATAAATATTTCTTCAAATGGCTGTTGAAACGGGAACGCATACCCGGTAGGCAGTGGTTTGGGGTGAAACAACATCTTCTCCTGTAAGGCATGCAACAGGATACCGAAGATTGCGTATAGCAATACCACCCCTTTTATAATGCGCCATGTTTTTCGGTTTTTCATCAGTATTGCAATATATCCCGAATAATATTGTGATACGCCGGAAAAGAAGGAAGGTTGTTGTGTCCGCCACCTTCTATCCGAACCAGGGTAATTTTTTTAGGGTTGATTGCCTGAAGTTTTTCGCTGTTCGAGATGGGTATCAGCCAGTCTTTGGTACCGTGAATAATGTACGTGTGGCAATTCACATGCTTTATCCATTTGTCGGTTCTCAGATGAAAGCGCAACAACATGCGCAGTGGTAAAAAAGGTAAAAACCGCTCCACCACTTTTTTGAAACTGTAATAGGGCGCGTCCAGTATCAGATAACGTGGTGTATTATCACTGGCTATCTTGGCGGCAAAACCACTCCCCAGGCTTCTTCCGTACACAATGATGTGGTGTTCATGGTACTGAACTGCAAGGGTATCATACACAAACTGCATATCCTTCAACATCATGGCTTCTGAACGTTTACCTGTGCTTTTTCCAAAGCCGCGATAATCAACCAAAACCACATCATAATTGTACCGGTAAAAATCTTTTGCGTATCGCGACCAGCCTTTAATGCTCCTTGAATTCCCGTGAAAATACAGCACCAGCCCCAGGGGATTCTTTACTGTAAAATGTAAGCCGTTGATACGCACATTGGGTTCCACATCAAAAAATAACTCCCGAAAAGGCACATCAAACTTATATTGAAAGCCCTGATGCAACTTCTCCGGTTTAAAGATGAAACGCTCTTGTAATAGGTACACCAATGCCAGCAAAAGCAGATATCCTCCAATAATATATAACAGCGTTGAACTCACCGGATGACATTTACCGGATATAAGATATGAAATTTTTAGTAGCCTTCTGCCTCATTGTAATACTTCCGCTTCAATTTTAAATTGCTCACCGGTGCCACTACCAGCGGGAATTTCTCAATCAACACATTGCTTTGCTCCAGGCCGAAGCTTTTTTCTTCTGTGGCACTGAGTTCTTTAATGGTGAAGTATAATTTCATGATTACGGATTCAGCAAGCGGTAATTCATTATCCTGGCTCAGGAATTTTTCCATCACAATAAACTGAAAATCTCCCACCACGTTGTTCTTTTGCTGACTTTCATACCGGCTGGTGATGTTCACTTCGCGGTTGGCCACCAAATCTTCCACCACTTTTTTAAACATAAGATTGATGCGTGGCGGCACGCGGAATCCAAGACGAAACTCTACACGGATGATATCGTTAGGTATAATGTGGTCGACGGCGTATTCCATCGTGTATGGGTCGTCGGTAGTTTCCACATGAATGAACCAGTAAATATCGGCCCGCTTGGGTTTACCGCTCAGGATACTGTAGATAATTTTATGTTCGATTTCCTTATGGTTGCCGGCACTCGTGAGATACACCAGATGCGTAGCATATTTCGGTACGGAGGTATCGTTGCTGAGTTCTTCAATTTTGGGAATATAATCTTCCACCCGCACAAACTCTACATAGCGGTTTTTAATCTTCCTTGCCCTGTACCATACATACATAACAGCGAACATCATAAATCCGATGAGGATGGAGAAATAACCTCCGTGCGGGAACTTATCGAGCAATGCAATCAGATACGCGCCTTCAATGGTTAGGTAAAACCCTAAGAAGAGTACTATCAGAAACGCATGTACGCGGTGCATCACCAGATAGTTGGCAAACAAAATAGTAGTGGCAATCATGGTGGAAACAATTGCCAGGCCATAGGCAGCTTCCATCCTTGAAGATTCTCTGAAATAAAGCACTACAATCACACAGCCAATGAACAACAACAGGTTGATACCGGGTATATATATTTGTCCTTTTTCTTCTGAAGGATATCTTGTGCGCAGACGTGGCCATAGGTTCAGGCGTATAGCTTCGTTGATGAGGGTGTAAGAACCCGACACCATGGCCTGACTGGCAATGATTGCAGCAGATGTAGCAATCAATACGCCGGGGGCTACAAACCACGAGGGCATTAAATCGTAAAACGCATTGATGTTATCGGCATGCCGGGTGGCCTTATCCACTAGTTTACCGCCATGATGACTCAGCAGACTGGCGCCTTGTCCGAAGTAGTTCAACAACAAACAGGTTTTTACAAAAATCCACGATATGCGAATGTTGCCCCTTCCACAATGCCCTAAATCACTGTACAATGCTTCCGCACCGGTGGTACAGAGAAACACGGCACCTAATAACCAAAAACCTTCTTCGTAGGTAACTAGAAAATGTATAGCATAATATGGATTCAGTGCGTGAAGTATGGTAATATCATCTGATATATGAATAATCCCAAGTATGCCGAGCATGCTAAACCAAACCGTCATGAACGGGCCAAAAAACTTTCCGATTTTTGAAGTACCGAACTGTTGGGTAAAGAAAAAAGCAGATATAATCACCAATACAATTACAACGATGGTATTGGTTTGCATATCGCTGAAGCGGGGAAGTTTTCTCAAGCCTTCCACTGCGGATGTGATGGAGATGGGTGGAGTAATGATTCCGTCAGCCAGCAAGGCCGCCCCGCCAAGTATAGCCGGAATAACCAGCCATTTGCGCCTTCTGCGCACCAATGCAAACAATGCAAAAATCCCTCCTTCGCCCCTGTTGTCGGCCCGCAACACCATGATTACATACTTCACTGTAGTTATGATGGTCATGGTCCATATAATCAGTGATAGCGTTCCTAAAATTAATTCCCGGGAAACTACCCGGTCGGCTATAATGGTGTTGAAAACGTATAAAGGTGAGGTACCGATGTCTCCGAAAATGATTCCCAGGGCAATCAGCATCCCCGCTGCAGAAACCTTGTTTAAATTACTTCCCACAAATCTTTTTTACTAGTACGGGAAAAGGATTAGAGAACAAATGTATAATTAAATGTGATATATCAAAATGAAGTGTATTAATTATTTCAACATATAAAAAAAACCCCTTCCAAAAGGAAAGGGGTTCACATACAAACGAGTAATCCAAACACGCTCTTATAGAAATCAGGCTTCTATTAGCCATTGTGCATTGCGTTTCACAGCCTGTTGTTGCACATGGAGTGTATCACGGAAGAATGCCTGAACATCCTGATCATTGTTATAAATATTTTCAATAGAACGAATTAAATCATCCACCCACCCGAATTGTTGCGGATTGAGGGTAGGTACCGGGTATCCTAATTGCTGCAGGAGTTCTGTAGTTTTAAAAACGTTTCCTTCAATTGGAATCACTGGTGTTTTAGTATCCAATGCCAGAATATTGGTATGCAAACGGGCGCTCACGATAAACCGGCAAGTAGCCAAATGTTGCATATAGGTATGATAATCCGGAACGCCGGATAACACCTCAACTCCTAGTTGTTGTTTAAAGAGTTGTGCGATGTCGTTATCTTCAAAAGGTTCATTTGTTACAAACAAGGGTTCCAGATTCAGTGAGCGCAGTTTCTCCACCACCCTTCGGTAATCATTGATCTGCAATTTACATTTGGGGGTAAAGTTGATGCCCACGCGGTTCGGCATCCTATTCACTGTAGATGTGAATTGTGCATTGATAGCCGAGTCGGGCGCCATTTCAATGATATTTTCCGGAACACCGTAGCTGATGAGGTTATTTCGGGTAACACTTCCGCGAACCACTATCTTATTCAGTTTACTGTATACGTGTCCGGTTAACTTTTGAAACAGCGGGGTTTTAATCACCACCGATTGATTCACGGCTGCGGTTTTTATTCCAAGCATTTGAGCAGCACGCAATTCAACGAGTTGACGCAGAAAAATATTATTGTCACATACTTCACCGGCTCCACTGTAAATCAACCAATCCGCTTGCTTCAATAAACCAGCTCTTTTAGCGTATTGTTTCGGGTATACTTTAAATGCCTGAAGCACTCTTTTCAGCGGACGCAGTTTTGCTTTCAGGGGCTCGAATCGTACTTCTTTTCCTTGTTGTTGTATAATTGCAATTTCAGGAACCACCCGGTTGAAAGGGCGATTGGGTTCTTTTTTAATTTTTGCTGCAATGTGTGATGCCCACTGGTCAATCAATGCGCCAGGATCTTTTGCATTTACAATCCGGTTTCTATAATATCCTTCCAGTCCGAAAGGCCTTCCATTCACGCTCAAAATATCATCGTGGGAAACGGCTTCTGAAAACAAGCGGATAATCTCGTTGGATAATGCTTCATTACCCAGGTTAGACGTTTTGAGTTTAGTTATTAAAAATACTTTTTTCATAGATTGAGTTTAGCAGCCTCCTGTTTGCAGGTATCAGCA
>ENA-UOUJ01000584-UOUJ01000584.1-activated-sludge-metagenome-genome-assembly--contig:-NODE-584-length-23380-cov-8.730761_pt1 | contig 23380 bp, 23 predicted proteins | sample MGYA00249839_ERZ747224 | MGnify/ENA primary metagenome ERZ747224 (study PRJEB28782, sample SAMN03220277) | activated sludge metagenome | biome: wastewater; feature: sewage sludge; material...
CCTGGGCGGGGTTGCCGTAGAAGTCGGTGATCTCCACGGCGTCCGCGGTGATGGTAACGACCTGGTCCTGCTCGAGCTCCACAGCCTTGCGAGTGAAGTCGATGAACCCGGAGACGTCCGACCCGAGGAAGTTCTCGCCCTCGCCCAGGCCGACGACCAGCGGGGAATTCTTGCGGGCGGCCACGACGCGATCCGGGTGGTCGGCGTGCACGGCCAGCAGGGTGAAGGCACCCTCGAGGCGCTGGCTGGCCAGCTGCATGGACTTCGTGAGGTCCTGGTCGCCGGCGGTCCGGTAGATGCGACCGATCAGTGCGGCCGCGACCTCCGTGTCCGTCTCCGAGCGGAAGGTGGCACCGGTGGCCAGCAGTTCCTTCTTCAACTCGGCGTAGTTCTCGATGATGCCGTTGTGGATCACGGACAACCGGTCATTGTCGGCCAGGTGCGGGTGGGCATTGAGGTCGGTCGGCCCGCCGTGGGTGGCCCACCGGGTGTGGCCGATGCCCACCGAGGACTTCGGCACGGGCCGCTCTTCCAGCTCGGTCACGAGGTTGGCGAGCTTGCCGGCCTTCTTCCGGTGCTCGACGCCACTGCCGTTGATAACGGCGATGCCCGCGGAGTCATATCCGCGGTACTCCAGGCGCTTCAGGCCTTCCATGAGCACGTCCAGGGCGGAGTGCTGGTCCAAATGAGAGGGCAGGCCAATGTAACCGACGATTCCACACATGGTGTCTACGTTATATCCATTCTGAGTCTGAAGCGGACGGCCCCCGGTGGCCTTCTCGCTGGGAAGCATCGACTGCAATCGCGGCAACCGACAATGACTTCGAGTGCAGCTAAATGTTGACTCGGTAGTCGCCCTGATGCTGACTGAGAGCATCGTGGCCCTGGAAGGCGACCGACTCCTGCCGGAGAATGACTCCGAAGGTCTTGGCGATAATTGTTGCATCCAACCCTAGTGAGAGCTTGTCCACGTACTGCAGGTCGAAATCAATCTTCTGCTCCCACGACAAGGAGTTCCGACCGTTCACCTGAGCTAGTCCCGTCAGTCCCGGACGGACCTTGAGACGGCCGCGCTGCCTGGCGTCGTAGCGGTCTACTTGATATCCGAGAGTCGGCCGGGGGCCAACGAGCGACATATCCCCCTTCAGGACGTTGAGCAGTTGCGGCAACTCATCCAAGCTCGTAGCACGCAGGACGCGCCCGACCCTGGTGACCCGATCGTAGTTGTCCAACGGCTGACCATCTGCATCGTAACTGTCCTCCAAACGCAGCATGCTTCGGAACTTGAGCATCTGAAAGGACCTTCCGTCCAACCCGATGCGTTCCTGGCGATAGAAGACAGGTCCCTTGCTCTCCAATTTGATAGAGGCCGCTGCGATGGCGCAAAAGGGCGCGGACGCCAGCAGGCCTGCGCCTGCACCGGCAACGTCCAATACGCGCTTAATCGAGCGCTGATAAATTGAATTTTCAGTCACGTGGATGCTCCCTTCCAATGATGTCTTCCAGCATGCGACGCCGCGTCTCACGCGCCACCTCGATATTGGCTTGCAGGCCCTTGTTGAACCATTCTCCTTGCACACGCTGGATCTCTTCCAGGTCAGTCCCGACTCTGTCAAGAGCTTGGAACGGGTCCGTCGCCATGAATTCCCGCTGGCTGTAGGGCACCCCCCGTAGTGCGGTGTCGATAATGCCCAAACTCTTGCGGTAGTAGTACCACTTGTCGTCCATAACGCTCCTGAGCGCGTGGACGGCGGGCGTCGAGTTCGCCAGCGCTAGGACTAACCCGTGGTAGCGCTCAGAAAGCAGAATGCGTGCCCGACTGATCACCTCGCGAGCGTCCTCCAAGGTCAGGTATCCGGAGTCCAGGCTCGACATCCTCCAACCGAATTCTCGCGCGAGCCATTCAGCTTGGTCCTGCCCTCCCCGGCCGGCGTACATAGGCACCGTCACGACCTCAAGTCCTCGTCCGCTCATCTGCGCGTCGAACCGCTCCAAGACGTGTCGACGAGAGGCCAATACATCGATCGGCTGATATGTCTCAAAAGCCACATACGAGTCAGGCAGTTCGAGTTCTCTTCTACGCAGGTTAAGCCTGTCGTTGAGGATGAAAAGATCATCTGGAACGAACCGCACACGGGACTCCGGGACGCCGATAGCATGTAGCTCAGCAATCGATCCCACTCGATCCCGAGCGTAGAAAACGGCGTTTCGCAGGGATGCAAGGATGTTTATCAAGAAGGCCGAGCGGGGCCCGAACGGTCCGTAACTGTTGCCCGTGAAAACAACCCTGATCCCAAGGTCCTCGGCAATCAGGATGGGCGCGATCATCTTGAGCATCTTGATGACGCGGTGAGGCTGACACCATAGCTCGTTAAAGTATCCGCCCCCATTGACGACGAGGACCTCTAGCCCCGCAATGGCCCCTTCAACATCCCGATAGTTCGTTATCCCCTGCAATATCTCCAGCGGGGTGAGCCGCGCACCGTCCTGAGCGGCCGCCTCGAGATGGTGGTCGAATTCCACCACTGTAAGGCTGTAGTCAATGTCACGGAAATAGTCTCGACCAACCCGCTCAACAAACCCCCGGTCATACGTAAAGAGCTCAAAGGATGACACCTGTGAACTCAGGTCGAGGACGTTGTTCACGATCATCCCGTAGTCACCGAGATTGGCGTCGGCAAACGGCCCAGTGAATCCAATACGACTACTTGCCGGCATGTTTATGCGCTCCAATTCGTTGGTCGATGATCTTCTCGACGTCACTCATTGTCGACGCGCTGAAGTGCTCCCTGACGCCATCCAGATAGTCCAGCTTGCCCTTGAGTGAGTCCGGTCTTGTCATCTTCACCGTCGTGATAGGAAGCGTGACCGAGACGTGGAAATCTTTGGCGGGATTGTCTCCGACGTACATCAACTCGTCGAGGCGGACGCCTAGCATCTCTGCCACGAGCCGGAAAGGTTTCTCGTGTGGCTTCCAGTACTGGCGGCCAAGATCATCACTGACGACGATCGCGTCGAAGAGGAGTTCTGCTTCGACGGCAGCCAGCTTCTGCCTCTGGGCAATGGCATAACCATCCGTGATGATGCCCAGTTTGATACCCTCCCCGCGCAGTGCCTTGAGCGTGGGCAGGACGTCCGGGTACCAGTCGATCGTCGGCAGGTGTTCGCGATGTACCGCGAGAAGTTCCGCGACGGACTGGTTGTCAGCAGTCAGACCAAGTCGAGGGAGCAGCGTCTGGAAATACTCTGTCCTCGGTGCCCGTGACGCAAGAATAGAATGCCGCAACACCTCATTCAGCGGAAGGCGAGTCTTGGAACACAGGTATTCAAGTACCGCCAAGCGAGCGCTGTCCTGGTAGGCGGATTCAGAGACGAGGGTGTCATCCAGATCGAAGACAACAGCCCGAAGAGGCGTTTGGTTCACCGGCTCACCAATTGCTCGTCCCGAATCATGATCGCCTGGTCGAAGCGCATGAACGTCACCCCATCTTCATAGTCTTCGGTGTATTCGAGCGCCTCTCCCCGCAAGAGCCTGATCAGGTTGGCGCAGCTGTCCGCGCCCGCGGCGATACTCATCGGCGCTCCGCCCCCGAAGCGAGGATTCACCTCGATGAACTCAATACCGCGCTCGGTTTTGAAGCACTGAACCGTGCTATGACCGGGCATCGGCAATGACGCCAGCAACTCCTTGACTGCAGTGATGATCTGAGGGTCCTTGGCGATCCGCCCCTTCAGAATTTCCCCACCGCGCGTCGCAATCCTCAGACGAGGCACGATCGACACGATGTTTCCCTCGAAATCAGAAAAACAGTCAACGGTGTACTCGTCTCCCGTCACGAGTTCCTGAATCATCGGGTCAGTTGTCTGGGGCAGCAGGTAGTCAAGCTGCTCACGATTGTCGACGACGTGGACGCCGATACTGGAACTCCCGGCTTTTGGCTTGAGAATGACGGGAAAGTCTTCGACATCCACCGCTTCCGTTCGTTCAAAAACCTGAGGAGCGAGAAGCCCGTTACGCACGACGTGGTCCTGAGTAAGCATCTTGTCGTTGCAGATCCGTGTGACCCACGGTTCGGCAATCATCACTCGGGTACCTGTGCGTGACTCGATCTCTTGGCGCATTTCCGCCAATACCGGAAGCTCTGGGTCAATCGTCGGAATGACTAGAGAGATTTGATGCTCCGTGACCACTGCGCACAGGGAGTCCAAGTACGTTGGATCACTGACCCGCGGCAGAAGGACGGCCTCGTCTGCGTGGTACAGCGCCGGCGCCAGTCCCTGAGCGTCCCCGGCGACGACTTTGGATCCGGGCGCCTGGTCTTGCATAGCCTTCTGGAATGCCTGAACGAGTTCCACTCGACGGCCCGCACTCAGGACAAGGACATTGACTACCAATCGGCACCTTCACATGGATTGAGCAGACGGACCACCCCGCATATCCGGCGATCCCGTAAATAGGGCGGTGTCGAGTGAACTGCTCGACGATTAGTTTCTACCACGCTCCCGGAACATCAATATCCCCAGTCACCCTTGTGTACTCCGTTTGACGTCAACTCATCTTCGTCCGTTCACCTTGGCGTCGGACTTTCCCGTCAGCCCTAGTTCTTCCCCTTCCCAAGCCCCCTCCCCCGTGCCTACGGTGACAAACAGGGCGCGGGAGCCTCACCAGGCACCCCTGCGCCGCCACAGCAATCAGCGGGAGGTCAGCATGAAAGCACTCACCTGGCAGGGCAAGCGGCACGTCACCGTGGAAGAGGTGGCCGATCCGGTCATCCAGGCGCCGACGGACGCCATCATCAGGATCACCTCCTCGGCCATCTGCGGTTCTGACCTGCACCTCTACGAGGTCCTGGGTCCCTTCATGGACAAGGACGACGTCCTCGGCCACGAGCCCATGGGCATCGTGGAGGAGGTCGGCTCGGAGGTGACCAATCTCTCGGTCGGGGATCGCGTGGTCATCCCCTTCAACATCTCCTGCGGCAAGTGCTGGATGTGCGAGCGCGGACTGCAGTCCCAGTGCGAGACCAACCAGGTCCGCGAGCAGGGCTCCGGCACCGCCCTGTTCGGGTTCTCCCGGCTCTACGGCTCGGTGCCGGGCGGCCAGGCCGAGTACCTGCGCGTGCCCAACGCGGACTACGGCCCCATCAAGGTCCCCCACACCGGTGAGGACGAGCAGTGGCTCTACCTCTCGGACATCCTGCCCACCGCCTGGCAGGGCGTGCAGTACGCCAAGGTGCCCGAGGGCGGCACGCTCGCCGTGCTCGGCCTGGGCCCGGTCGGCCAGTTCGCGGCCCGCATCGGCAAGCACCTGGGCTACCGCGTCCTCGCCGTGGACCCCGTCCCCGAGCGCCGGCTGATGGCCGAGCGCCACGGCATCGAGACCCTGGACCAGGACGCGCAGCTCGGCGACCGCCTGCGGCTGGCCACGGACGGGCGCGGCCCGGACTCGGTGCTGGACGCCGTCGGGATGGAGGCCCACGGCTCCCCCGTCGCAGGTGTGGCCCACAACGTCGTCGGGATGCTGCCGGATGCCCTCGGCCGTCTGATGATGAAGAAGGGCGGCGTGGACCGGCTCAACGCCCTGTCCACCGCGATCGACGCCGTGCGCCGCGGCGGCACCATCTCCCTGTCCGGGGTCTACGGGGGCATGGCCGACCCGCTGCCCATGCTCACCCTGTTCGACAAGCAGATCCAGCTGACCATGGGCCAGTGCAACGTCAAGCACTGGATCGACGACCTCATGCCCCTCGTCGACGACCCCTCCGACCCCCTCGGAACGCTGGACCTGGCCACCCACAAGGTGCCCCTGGACCGGGCCCCGGAGATGTACGAGAAGTTCCAGAAGAAGCAGGACGGCTGCATCAAGGTGGTCCTCAAGCCGAACCTGAACGCCGCGGGCCTGGCGGCCGAGTCCGGCATCGCCCAGGTGAACACGCCGCTGTCCGATGACACCGGCACCACCGGGGCCGACCGGCCATGACCCTGCGCGTCGTCGTCCTCGGCGCCACCGGCAACGTCGGCACCGCCCTGCTGCACCGGCTGCAGCAGGCGCGGGCTGACGGTGAGGTCCAGTCGATCGTCGGGGTCTCCCGGGAAGGGCCGGAGCGCGAGGGCGCCCCCTTCGAGGGCGTGGAATGGCACCGCATCGACGTCACCGATCCCGACGCCGGCCCCCGGCTGGAGAAGGTCATGCGCGGCGCGGACGCGGTGATCGACCTGGTCTGGGTGATCCGTCCCAACCGGGACCGCGAGTTCCTGCACACAGTCAACGTGGTGGGCAACCGCACGGTGTTCCAGGCCGTGGCGCACGCCCAGGTCCCGCACCTGGTCTACGCCTCCTCGATCGGTGCCTACGGCAAGGGCTCCAAGACGGTTCCCGTGGACGAGTCCCACCCGACCACCGGCACCCCGACGTCCCACTACGGCGCCCAGAAGGCCGAGGTGGAGACCCTGCTGGACGAGCTGGAGCGGGAGAACCCGGACCTGCTCGTGACGCGGCTGCGCCCGGGGCTGATCTTCGGGGCGGCCCCCTCCCCCGAGATCAAGGACTACTTCATCGGTGACCTGGTGCCGGCGAGGCTGCTGACCTGGCTGACGGCGGTCGGCCGGTTGCCCGTGCTGCCGTTCCCGGCCGGCATCCGGTTCCAGGCGGTGGCCCAACCGGACATGGCCGAGGCGTACTGGCAGGTGACGCGGCAGCGGGCCGGCGGCGCGTTCAACGTCGCGGCGGAACCGGTGCTGGACGCCCAGACGATCGGCCAGCTGCTGGGGTCCAGGAGGTACCTGGAGCTGCCGGTGGCGGTGTTCAAGGCCCTGGCCGCGGTGACCTACCGGCTACGGCTGCAGCCCACGGACCCGGGCTGGGTGGACATGGCCGCCGTGGTGCCGATCATGGACACCACGAGGATCCGACAGGTCACCGGGTGGGCCGAGACGATGTCCTCGCAACAGGCCGTCCGGGACCTGCTCGACCACTTCGACGCCCCCGAGGCCCTGGGCAACGCCGAGCACCGGTCCAGTTCTCCCGCGGAGTGAGACCCGGGCCTGGGGTACGGGGCCTCAGGCGAGGAACCGGGTGCCCAGCGTCTCCTCGCTGATGCGGCGGACCTCGTCCTGCAGGTGCCGGGTGCGCCGGTAGTTGGTGTCCATCGACTCGCGGTCCAGGCCGCCGTCGGGAACGAGCTCGGCCAGCCGGCCGAGCGCCTGCCACATCCCGATCTGGCCCTGCAGGGCGCCCTGGAGGATGTCCAGCTCCACCTGGGTCATCCCCTGCGTCTTCGAGCGGGTGAGGTTCACCGGGTTCAACCGTCCGGCCACCTCGGCGGCCTTGCCCAGGACCTTCTCCGTGGGTGACTGCTTCAGGCCCAGGCGGTCGATGAGCGCGATGAGCCGGTCCTGCATCTGGCTGACCTGGTCGGTGAGCTCCTTGAACTCCGCCTCATAGGGCGTTCCCCTCCAGGTGTCCGCGGCCGTGCGGAACATGCGCACCCCGCTGCGGGAACCCAGCAAGTGGTGGTTCAGGTAATCCTGCAGCTCGTCGCGGTTCAGGGTGGCGTTCTGGGGCGTGGAGGGAGTCGAGGAAGCGTCCATATCCCATGAGTACTCTGCCCGGGCGCATCGGGCAAGGATGCCGGGCCGGGAGCGTCCCTCAGCCCCGGCCGACGCTGAACTCGACCTGGCGTGCGACGAAAGGGGCGCCCAGGAGCAGTTCGAGATCCCCGACCACGGCGTTCTCGATGTGCTCCACGATCCGCGGCGCGTTCGCCTCCGGCCGCAGGACGTAGGCGAACATCAGCGAGGGGCGCTCCGGGGTGCCCATGATGGTGCAGTCGGCCGAGAGGATCCCGGGCACCACCAGCGCGGCCCGGACGGCACTGCGGGCCAGCCGCCGCTTCCGGCTGGACCAGATGCGCTCCTCCGCGGAGGGTTCCCGCGGACCGGCAGCCGTCGACGTGGACTCACGGGTCGGCGACGAGGCGGGAGCGGGAGGAGTCATGAGAGCTTCGTGCGCCGGTGGGAGGACGTCGGGCGCCTCCGTGGTGATTGCCGATGACAGCGGTTCAAGGACCAAGCTCATGATCATGCCTTCCGTACTCCGGCGCCCCGCTGACAGTCCATAATGGCCTGGCGTAGCTCCATGTTCTAACAGTTATGTACCCTATCTGTTAGTCAACCTACCAATAAAGAGCGCAGTGCGCCAATGACATGGGCGAACAATGACCTGGGCGAAGACGGACCCGACACCGTGGGGAGGCAGTGGACATGCAGGATGAACAGGAGGGCACAACGAACGTGACCGGCAACGGCTACTGGTACCCCGGGGCGGACGCCAACCCCGACCCGGTGGACGTGCTGAACCTGCTGCGCCGGTACCGGGACGCGGAACGGCGCATGCGCGCCCGGACGCGGGACTCGATGCGCATGGGCGAGACGGACCTGGTGGCCCTGCGGTTCCTGCTCCGCGCCACCCGGACCGGGAAGGTGGTCCGCCAGCGGGACCTCGCCGAGGCCCTCGAGATCTCGAAGCCCTCCGTCAGCGCCTTGGTCGATCGGCTGATCCGCGACGGCTACGTGCAGCGCGTGGCCCACCCGGACGACCGGCGCTCCGTGGCCATCGAGCCCACCCAGAAGACCGATGAGGAGGTCAGGTCCACCCTGGGGGTGATGCACCGCCGCATGCTGGCGGCCGCGGAGTCGCTGACCACCGAGGAACTGGCCGTGGTGGCGCGATTTCTCACCGAGCTGACGCGCAGCGTGGAGGACGTCGCGGACGACGTCGATGCGGACGGCGAAGCCTGAGTTCTCCCAGCGGGTGTCAGGGGCCCCCGCTCCGCGGGTGAAGAATGCAGTTCAGCGTGTGAAGAAAGCCGTTCAGCGCGTGAAGAACGCGCTGACCGTCTCGGCCCAGAGCTGCTGGCCCTGATCGTTCGGGTGGATCTGGTCCACCAGGAGGGCCTCCCAGGACTCGGCGTCATCGAAGGCGGCGTGGACGTCGATCACCGGCAGGCCGTGCTTTGTGGCGGCCGCTTCCATGAGGGCCCGGTTGGCGTCCGAGGTCGTGGCGTTCTCCCCGGTCGCGGGGTTCTGGGCCGTGAGGACCACGGGCGCCTCTTCGCCGGCCTGCACGGCCTCAAGCAGTTCGCTCAGGGCCGGTTCGACCTCGTCCGCGTTCCCGTTGTGCCCGTAGTTGAGGATCGTCAGGTGCGCCGGCTGGGGCTGACGCAGGTCCTCCTGGGCCAGCGGCGTGCGAGGCGTGGCGCCGGACTCGGAACCGTTCCAGATGGTGATGGTGCGCTCGCCCTGCCCGAACCGGCGGGGCTGCGGGAACCAGTCCTTCGTCTGGGGGTTCCAGGTGTGCACCACCACGGTGGCGTTCTGGCCCAGTTCCTCGGCCCAACGGTAGACCCACTCGCTGGAGGAGTCGGAGGTGGAGTCCCCGAGGACGCTGATCACGGGGCTCTGGAGCCCGTTGACGACGGCCATCGCGGCGATCTTGGCTGCCGCCGCGGACTTGGCTGACTTTTCCGCCTGCGACGACTCGGTCGGTGAGGATGACGGCTGCGGGGTGGACTCGACCGACTCCGCGGTCCGGGCGACCGCGGCCTCGGTGCGGTACTGCCGTTGCTGCAGGAACAGCAGGGTCACCAAAGCGCTGGTGACGGCGAGCACCAGGATCAGGGCGGTCCACTGCAGCGTCTTCGTCACGTTGGGATTCCTCACGGTGACGATCCTACTGTCCGGCCCGTAGCGCCCCGGCCCCGCGACCAGGAGCGTTTCCCCACTCCCCCTCCCCCCGCCCTCGGGCAGGCAGGCGGCCCGATGCCCTGATGACCCGACCGGCCGGTGGAGCGACCCGCGGGATTGGCTCCGCCGAGGGCACCTGCCTACAGTGACCCTCGACGGCACCCGCCGCCCGTGACTGCAGAGGAGATGAGCCTCGTGGACGCCGCACACCACCGATCGCCAGGGCCGGTCGCACCTGCCCCGCCGGCCCGCCGGCGGGGGATCCTGACCACCGCCGGACTGGCACTGACCGCCGCGCTCGCACTGACCGGCTGCACGTCGTCGGGGTATCCGGCGGACCCGGAGGGGACCCTGGACCGGGCTACCGGGGGCACGCTGCACGTGGGCGTGGTGCACCATCCGCCCTACGTGGACGCCACCGGTGCCGAGCCGAGCGGGTCCGAGGTCGAGCTGGTGGAGGGCTTCGCCCGGCAGATCGGCGCGGAGATCGACTGGACCGTCTCCGGCGAGGAGGCAGTCATGACCGCCCTGCAGAAGGGCGACCTGGACCTGGTGGCCGGCGGGCTCACCAGCCAGTCCCCCTGGACCACCCATGGGGCCATCACCCGTGACTACGCCGAGGCCACCGGCCCGGACGGGAAGACCGCCAAGCTCGTGATGGCCGTGCCACTGGGCGAGAACCAGATGCTCACCGAACTCGAGCGGTACCTCGACGTCGCACACCCGGGAGCACAGCCATGAGTGAGAAGGGTCAGCGCCGCTTCGGCCGCACCGAGCTGCCCCCGGAACTGCAGCAGGCCGTGAAGAGGGCCATCCGGTTGGAATGGATCACCCTGGGTGTCCTGGCGGTGACCGTGCTCGCCGTGGGCCTGGTGACCGGCAGCTCCCAGGCCATGAAGGCCGCCTGGATCGAGGACATGCTGTCCCTGATCCCGCCGATCGCCTTCCTCATCGCCATCCGCATCATCAACAACCCGCCCTCCCGGGACCGGCCCTACGGCACCCACCGGGCCATCGGCGTCGGGCACCTGGTGGCCTCCGTGGCGCTGCTGGTCATGGGCGCCTACCTCGTGGTCGACTCCGCGATCGGGCTGATCACCGCCGACCATCCGCCCATCGGCTCCTTCCACGTGTTCGGGCAGACCGCCTGGCAGGGCTGGTTCATGATCGCCGTCATGCTGCTCTCCGTGCCCGGACCCGTGATCCTGGGCCGGATGAAGCTCAAGCTCGCCGAGCAGCTGCATGACAAGGTGCTCTACGCGGACGCGGACATGAACAAGGCCGACTGGCAGACCGGGCTGGCCACCGCGGTGGGCGTGGCCGGCGTCGGGCTGGGCTGGTGGTGGTTCGACGGCGCCGCCGCCATCTTCGTGGGCGCGTCCATCCTCTACGACGGCATCCGCAACATGGTCACCGCCATCACCGACCTGGCCGACGCCCGCGCCCGGACCATCGAGGGCAACCAGGAGCACCCGGTGATCTACCAGGCCGAGGACCACGCAAGCTCCAGGGACTGGGTGCGCCAGGCCGGGGCCCGGGTGCGCGACGAGGGGCACGTGTTCCACATGGAGATGTTCGTGGTGCCCGAGCCCGGTGCGGCGCCCACGCTGGACCGGCTGCAGTCCCTGCGGGACTCGCTGGCCGACCTGGACTGGCGGCTCGAGGACATCGTGGTGGTGCCCGTGCCGGAACTGCCCGCCGAGGTGCACGGCGGGGCTCCCGGCGACCTGCAGTCCGAGGGCGGGCAGCGGTTCCGGGAGCGCTGAGCCACCCGTCAAGGGCCGGGCGGAACGGCCGCGGGGCCGGTGGGCCGTGGGCTAGGGACTGCCCTGCCCGTGCCCGCAGGTGTTCACCACCACGCTGATGGTGATGTTCGTCGTCGGGGTCTGCGCCGGCTGGTCCGGGGGCGTGGGCGGCGTGGACGGCTCAGGTTCCTGGCCGGCCGGGAGCTCGGCGCCCAGCTCGTCCAGGGCCGCGGCGATCGGGTTCGCGAAGGTGGTGCTGCCGTCCGTGGAGCCGGCGAACAGCAGGCCCACCACGTTGCGGTCCATGTCCATCACCACCGAGCCGGAGTCACCGCCCTCGGAGAACCGCGGCGAGCGTGCGGTGTCCGTGAGGATGCGCACCTGGTGGCGCAGCGTGCGGGTTCCCAGGCCGTCGCCGTAATCCAGGCTCAGGGTCGCCTCCCCAGAAGCCACGGTGCCGAAGGTGTGCTGGGTGGTCCGTCCGCGCTTCTGGACGGCCATGCCGATGCTCGCCTCGGCGCTCCCGGCGACGTCCCCGATGTCGATCACCGCGTTGTCCCACTCTGTGCCCTCGTCCACCGTGACCACGGCGCCGTCCGTGTTCTCGGACAGCACCGCCCGGGTCAGGCTGCCGAACTGCTGGGTGGCCGCGTCCCCGCCGTCGGGCCGTCCGGGCTGGACCATGCGGTCACCGGCCGCCCAGCCGTCGTCCACGCACGCGACGTGGAAGTTGGTCATCGCCAGGGCGGCCCCGGAGGCGCGGTCCCGGACCATGGCCCCCAGGGTGCCGACGAAGACGTATTCACCGGCCTCGGCGACCTCCGGCGGTTCCATCCGGACGCTGCGGGCCGGGCCCATGCTGATGCCGCCGGCCAGCCGCGGGTACGCGGCGGGGTCGACCTGCTGGGCCGCGACGAGCAGCTGGCGTGCGGCCTGGAGCTCGATGACCATCTCCTGCACGTCCGTCTTGACGCCGTCCACCTCCGGGGGGACCACCTCCTCCGGCGGGAGGGCCTTGACCGGCTTCTTGTGCTCCACGAAGACGAGGATGCTAGGTTCCCCGGTCTTCTTGCCGTGGCTCACCTTCTCGCCGATGTCCACGCCGACGACCCCGGGCCGGGCCAGGAGGTCGTCCTCGATGGCCTCCTTGACCGGCTTGATGGCGGCCAGCTCTTTCTGGGTGATGCTGTGTGACATGGGGCCCCTCCCCGCGAAACCCTCCTGGATGGTGCGCTCATTCAACGCCGCACGAGACCACCGCGTCCATGCCCGACATCCCGTGCACCGGCGCCTGCGATGTCCGCGCCGCGCCGACGCGTGCGCGGGCGCCCCGGTCAAACGGTGGATAATGAACCCGTGACCCGACCCACACCCACCGCCACCGGACTGCCTCCGGCCGTCCCCGTGACGACGACTCCGCAGGCCTGGGCCGGCTCCCCGCCCGAGCCCGACGGCGTGGAGAACTACTCCCCCTTCACCGAGCTGGAACGGGACGCCTGGGCCCGGCTGGCCTCCGAGATGGAGCAGCCCTTCGACCAGTCGGACGTGGACCGGTTGCGCGGTATCGGCGAGCACCTGTCCCTGCGCGAGGTCGCCGAGGTCTACCTGCCGCTGTCCCGGCTGCTGAGCATCCACGTGGACGCCGCCGCCCACCTGCGCCGGGCCGCCAACGACTTCCTGCGCGAGTCCACCCGCCGCACCCCGTTCGTGATCGGCGTGGCCGGCTCCGTGGCCGTGGGCAAGTCCACCACCGCCCGCGTGCTGCAGGAGATGCTGCGCCGCTGGCCCAACACCCCGCGCGTGGAGCTGGTCACCACCGACGGCTTCCTCTACCCCAACGCCGAGCTCAAGCGCCGCGGGCTGATGGAGCGCAAGGGCTTCCCCGAGTCCTATGACCGACGCCGGCTGATGCGGTTCGTCGCCGACGTCAAGTCCGGCGCCCCCGAGGTCCGGGCGCCGATGTACTCGCACCTGACGTACGACATCCTTCCGCACGAGGAGGTGGTGGTGCACCGCCCGGACGTGCTCATCGTCGAGGGCCTGAACGTGCTCGCCCCGCCCCGGGTCCGCGCCGACGGCACCACCGGGCTGAGCGTGTCCGACTTCTTCGACTACTCCATCTACGTGGACGCCCGCACCACCGCCGTGAAGCAGTGGTACATCGAGCGGTTCATGCGCCTGCGCTCCGGGGCGTTCGCGGACCCCATGAGCTACTTCCACCGCTACTCCACGCTCACCGACGAGGAGGCCGTGCTCACCGCCCAGGACATCTGGGACCGCATCAACGGTCCCAACCTGGTCCAGAACGTGCTCCCGACGCGCGGCCGGGCCAAGCTGGTGATGTCCAAGGACAGCGGGCACACGGTCACCCGCGTGCTGATGCGGAAGGTCTGAGGACGCCGTGCGCGGTCCGCGGGGCCTGGTGCTGCCGGCGCTCGTCCTCGGTGCGCTGCTGTTGAGCGCGTGCTCCCCGGGGGAGACTCCCGCGTCCTCGGCATCCCCGTCGTCGACTCCCGCGGCGTCTGCCGCGTCCACGCCCCCGTCGACCTCGCCGACCCCGTCGACCTCTGCCGCCGCGGCGACGTCGACGCCGGCCAGCGATTCGGCCCCGTCCACCTCCGCGGCCCCGCCCCGCGGCTCGGCGACGGTCACCGGCCCGGCCGCGCCGCCGTCGTGGTCCGCCGCATCTTCCGCCGCCGCATCCTCCGCCGCGCCGTCGGCCCCGGCCGCACGGGACGGGCACCGGAACCCCTCCTCGGTCCGCGTGCTGGTCAACAAGCGCAACCCGCTGCAGCCCGCCGACTGGGCCCCGGCCGACCTGACCGTCCCCGACATCCGGTCCACCCGCGACGGGCTCACCCTGCGCGCCGAGGCCGCCACCGCCGCCGAGGCGCTCTTCGCCGCGGCCGCCGCCGACGGCGTGGACCTGTCCCTCGTCAGCGCCTACCGCTCGTACTCCTACCAGCAGGGCACCTACGCCGGCTGGGTGCAGCAGCACGGCCGGGCGGGCGCCGACCGGATCTCGGCCCGCCCCGGGCACTCCGAACACCAGACCGGGCTGGCGATGGACGTCGGCGCCGCGGACGCCGCCTGCACCCTCGAGCAGTGCTTCGGCGACACCCCGGAGGGCGCCTGGGTCGCCCGGCACGCCGCCGCGCACGGCTGGATCGTCCGCTACCCCGCCGGCGCCGAGGACGTCACGGGGTACTCCCCCGAGCCCTGGCACCTGCGGTACGTGGGCACCCCGGCCGCGGCCGACGTCGTGCGCTCCGGCGGGGTGCTGGAGACCGCCTGGGGCTTCGCCCCGGCGCCCGGTTACTAGGAACTCCCGCCCGGGTCAGCGCGACGGAGCCAGGGGTGGGGCCTCGAGCGAGTCCGCGTCATGGCCACTGAGCCACTGGTAGAACGGCGCCATCCGGCGGATGCGCGCATCCCGCTGGTCGTAGTCCTCCTGCGCCACCGAGTCATAGAGCTCGCCGGCATCCCGGGAGGCTCTCTGGACGGCGTTCGCACGCTCGAGGCGCAATCCCTGATAGCGCCTCAGCGCTGCGGGGATGTCCGCCGTCGCGGTGTCCTCGAGGACGGCGGCCAGGGCGAAGGCGTCCTCGATCGTCTGGTTGCCTCCCTGACCGAGGTGCGGGAGCATCGCGTGCGCCGCGTCGCCGAGCAGGGCCAGTCGTCCGGAGGCCCAGGTCGTCAGCGGGGGGCGATCGAACAGTCCCCACTGGAACGTGTCCGTGACCCGCTCGATCAGTCCGGTGACCACGGGGTCCCAGCCCGCGAACTCCGCGGCCAGTTGCCGCGGATCCCCCGGCGCCGTCCAGGAGTCCCGCTCGCCGCCCAGGGCGGGGACCACGGCCACGACGTTGATCAACCGGTCGGCCCGGATGGGATACACGAGGAAGTGCCGTCCCGGCCCGATCCACATCTTCGAGGTCCCCCAGTCCCAGTCGCCCGGGTCCGTGACGGGAACCAGTGCCCGGTACGCGGCCGTGCCCGAGGACCGGGGCTGGGCCACCTCGCCGACGACGGCGCGGCGGACGACGGAGTGGATGCCGTCGGCACCGATGACCGCGTCGGCGTGGACCGTCTCGCCGTTCTCGAAGCGCAGGCGCACGCCCTGGATGTCCTCGGTGAGATCGACCAGCCGGTGTCCCGTGTGGATCGCCGCGGCCGGGAGCGCGGACGTGAGGACGTCGATGAGGTCGGCCCGGTGTATCCCGAAGACCCGGCGGTCCCATGAGGCGCCCGGCGTGCGCAGCGTGGAGATCAGGGAGCCGTCCGTGCGCAACTGGAAATACCCCTGGTCGAGGTGTGAGCTGACGCGCTCGATCTGGTCGAGCAGACCCAGCCGTTGCAGCAGGCGCCAGCCGTTGTCCGCCAGGGAGATCCCCGCACCGACCTCCCCGAGCGCGCGGGCCTGCTCGAACACCTCCGCGTCGACGCCCCGCCGGCGCAGGGCCGCGGCCGCGGTGAGCCCCCCGATTCCGGCTCCGATGACAGCAACCTTCATTCTTCTTCCTCCAACAGTGCGCACGCGGTTATGGTCAGCCGTCCGGCCCCGGTCCGCCCCTCGGGGTGAGGGCCTGACGGACCGGCCGGCGGGTTACTGCTGCACATACAGGGACTCGACGTCGAGCGGGTTGTCGGCCATGCCGTACTTGAGCATGAGGTCGTAGATGGTCTGCATCTTCTCGACCGGCAGGTCCGTGTGGGCCGGTTCCAGCTTGATCGTCTGGGCGGTCGCCTCGTCCATCTTCAGGAATTCGGGCAGCATGGCCCGCACGCCGTCCTCATCCTGTGCGGCCCGCTCGGCCGATTCGTTGAGGGCATCCCGGAAGGCGTCGACGACCTGCGGCTGTTCCTCGGCGAATCCCTCACTCGTGAAGGCGATCGTCAGGGGCATGCCGTCCATGACCTCCTGGTTCGGATACCCCACCACGACGTTCTCCGGATCGGCCAGGGCCCGGCTCAGGAACGGTTCCGGCAACCACACCGCATCCACGTTGCCCTGTTCCAGCTGGGCGAGCATGTCCGGGAACGGCATCTCGTTGAACTTGATCCGGGCCGGGTCTCCCCCGGCCCTCTCGGTGGCCTCCATGATCGACAGGTCCCCCAGCGTATGGACGGCGTTGACGGAGACGGTTTGGTCCTGGAGGTCGACGAAGTCCGTGATGCCGGAGTCCTTGCGGGCGATCACGGCATTGATGTCCTCGCCCCCGGGTGAGGACCAGGAGTATCCCGAGACGATCTTCATGGGCAGGCCCTGGTCCGCCGCGGTCAGGACGGACATGGGGTTGCCGACGGCGAACTCCGTCGCCCGGGTCTGGACCGCGGGCAGCAGGGCCGCCCCGCCCTGGCCCTCGACGAGTTCCACGTCCAGTCCGTGGTCCTGGAAGATGCCTTCCGCTACCCCGTAACGCAGTTCCGTGGAGGAGGCGATGGCGATGGTGCCCACGGAGATCTCGGTCAGTTCACCGGAGGCGGCCGGGTCCGGTCCCGGGGCAGAGCCTGACGCCGTCCCGTCGGCCGCGGACGGTGATCCCGAGCCGCAACCGCTGAGCACGAGGGTCGCAGCCGTGAGTGTGGCCGCCACGCCCCAGCGAAGCCGGCGGGGGATGCGTGGGTTCTGAGAGGTCATGGTGTGTCCTTGATCCGGGGTGAGAGCCGTGGTTCCAGAAGTAAAGGTCACGCGCGGTGTTCCCACAACGGAAAACGGGGCGCATTCCCCTGGGAGGAAAAACCATGAGTACCTCAACCACCCCCTGGTGAGTCGATGCCTTGAATGGTGCGGCAGTGACTGGCACTCTTTCCGATATGAGGAATCCGAGGGCTGATGCTGCAGACCGTTGACCGCGCGCTGCACCTCCTCGCGTTGATCGGGTCTCGCGGGGAGATGACGGTCACCGAGGTGGCCGGAGTCCTCCAGGTCAGTCCCTCCATGGCGCATCGCCTTCTGCGCACCTGCGCGGACGCCGGGTTCCTGCGCCAGGACGCGCGGAGCGGTCCCTACCTGGTGGGTCCCGCCCTCCGCCAGGTCTCGGTGGACGTCGCCCGCGGATCCACGCTCCGGGATCTCCTCGGCGGAACCCTGAGGCAGGCGACAGAAGGACTCCTCGAGACGACCAGCCTGGCCACGCTGGAGGGCAGGAACATCCGCTTCCTGCTGACCGAGGAGGGCGGCCACCTGGTCCGGATCGCCCGGCCCATCCGGGCGGTGACGCCGGCCCACGCCACCGCGGCGGGACGGGCCCTGCTGGCCGACCTCTCCGACGAGGACCTGGCCGCCCGCTACCGGGACGCCGCCCTGGAGACCGTCCAGCCCGGGACCATCCAGGACTGGGACCAGTTGGTGGCGGAGATCGCGAAGGTGCGAAACCGGGGCTGGGCCATCCAGGTGGGTGAGGCCCAGCCCGGGGTGGCCGCGCTCGCCATGGCCGTGCGCGATGGTTCCGGCACGGCCGTCGCCGCCCTGACGGTGACCGTGCCGTACCTGCGACTCAACCGTGCGGAGGATGCCCGCTCCCTGGCCCGTCGGCTGCGCCCGTTCGTGGACCAGATGGAGAGGCGACTGGCCCCGTCCGCCTCCCGGTGACGTCCCGTCTCGCCTGACGCCAGGGCTGCTCCCCCACTGTCATCGAACCGTGTCCTGAGGCCGTGCGGCCGGCGGGATGCGGCACCGAACCGCAACCGAACAGGCACCGCTCCGCGCTGTCCGTATCCTTCGGTCCCCGGGCACACTTCTGCTACCTGGCGCCGGATCCCCCCGGAGCCTGCGGAGATAGAGCACCGTCATGAAGAAAGCGCTCGTTGCCCTCGCCTCGGCCGCCCTGGCCCTGGGAGCGCTCGCCGGGACCAGCGTGAGCGCACCGCCACCGAGCGAGGCCGCCTACTGCGCGATCACGTGGGGTTCGCAGCCCCAGGCCACCGCCACCGCGTCCGGTGAGGCCTGGTTCTCCCCGCACACCGTCAAGGGCGTGCGCACCGGACGGCACGCGTGCTACGACCGTCTCGTGGTGGACGTGCGCGGGCCGGCGATCTGGCACCACGTGCGGTACGGCCCCGTCCGGGACGGCGACGGCCGGACCCTGTCCCTGCGGGGCGCCGCCGACCTGCAGGTGTTCCTCACCAACCCCTCCACCACCGGCGCCGGAACGCTCACCTGGAGGCCGGGCAACACCCGGGAACTGCGCGACGTCTCCGGTTACCGCACGTTCCGCCAGGTCGTCCTCGCCTCTCACCACCGGGAGACGGTCACCGGGGAGTACGACGGGCAGCCGCGCAGCCACGACGAGGCCTACACCTCGATCGGCCTGGGCGTCCGCGCCCGGCTGCCGTTCCGCGTCTTCCAGCTCGAGGGCCCCGACGGCGGCTCCCGGCTGGTCGTCGACGTCGCCCACCGCTGGTGACGCACCCTCGGCCCCGCAGGGGCCGGCCCACAGCCCGTGCACGACACCCCCCCGGACAGGTTGCACGCGGACACACCCACCACGGACAGAGAAGGACACCGTCATGAAGAAGCCGTTCGCCGCAGCAGCCACCGCCGCCCTGGCCGTCGGGCTGGGACTGGGCCTGGGGGTCACGGCCCCACCACCGGCCACCGCGGCCCCCTATTGCGGCATCACGTGGGGATCGGCGGCCAAGACCCGGGCCGTCGAGTCCACCGCCCAGATCACCGGCGTCCGCACCGGACGCCACACCTGCTTCGACCGGATGGTCGTGGACCTGCGGTACAAGGTCAAGGGCTATGACGTCCGCTACGGCCGCGTCTACACCGAGGGACAGGGCGAGTACGTCCCGCTCACCGGCACGGACATCCGGATCATCGTCAAGGCCCGGACCTACACGGACTCCGGGCGGGCCACCTATGCCCCGGCCGACTGGGACCATGTGGCGGACGTGGACGGCTACCGGACCTTCCGGCAGGTCGCCTATGCCGGCAGCTTCGAGGGCCAGACCACCTTCGGGCTGGGCGTGCGTGCCCGGCTCCCCATGCGCGTGATGATCCTGGACGGTCCCGGCACGGGCTCGCGCCTGGTGATCGACGTGGCGCACCGGTGGTGATGCCGGCGGATCCCCGACGATGACGGCGTGGCACGGACCGTTTCCCACGCTAGCCTCGGACCATGCTCCAGGGATTCAAGGAATTCATCATGAAGGGCAACGTGCTCGATCTGGCCGTTGCCGTCATCATCGGTGCCGCCTTCGGCGCCGTCGTCACCGCACTCGTCGACTCGGTCCTGATGCCGTTCATCTCCGGACTGGTCGGTTCACCCAACTTCGATTCCTTCGCCGTGGTCACCTTCAACGGCAATGACATCAAGTTCGGCGTCCTGCTCACCACCATCGTCAACTTCCTGCTCGTGGCCGGCGCGGTCTACTTCGTCATCATCATGCCGATGAACAAGATCGTGGAGGCCCGAAACCGCAAGCTGGGCATCACCCCGGCCGCCGAGGAGGTCCCAGAGGACGTCAAGCTCCTCACCGAGATCCGCGACGCCCTGACCTCACCCACGGGCGCGACCGGTCGCCGCGCCCACACGGAGGGCATCGCGGACACCCCGCCGTCCTGATCCCGCCCGCCGTCCTGGTCCACAGCCCCTCCGCCCCCGTTCCCTCTCCTCATCCCTCCGACCGATCCCGCCCCCTCCCGATACACCCCTGATACCTCTCGTCCCTCCCCCGGACCCGGGAGCGCCGCAGGCACCTGCGGCGCTCCCGGCGTCTGACAAGGCCGTTGGTCACAGGTTCCGCACAGGCGTGACCTACGGGAGACCTAGACGCCGGTGGTGGTCTGGTACCTGCACCAGATCACGCGACGATCCCGCCCCCGGGGGAGTCGCCTCACGGACGAGGAACACCGATGAGCACGCATGAGGCATCCCAGGACGCCGCTGTCTCCCCCCTGGCACCCCCCGCACCCCGGCGCACCGGACGGCTGATCGGCATCGACGCTGCCCGCGGCCTGGCGCTGATCGGGCTGATCGCCATCCACATCTTCCCGGACGAGACCGACGCCGGTGATCCCACCCTGGCCTGGAACCTGTTCTCCGGTGACTCGGCCGCACTTTTCGCCCTCCTGGCCGGCGTCGGACTGGCCTTCAGCACCGGCGGGGCCACCCCGCACCGGGGACGGCAACTCGCCGCGGACCGTCTGGGCCTCGTTGCCCGGGCCCTGGTGATCGGCGCCATCGGCCTGGTGATCTCGGCCATCCTGCCCTGGGACCCGCCGGCGAACAACATCCTGACCTACTACGCCGTGTTCTTCCTGCTGACGATCCCGTTCCTGCACCTGCGGACCCGCGCGCTCTTCCTCAGTGCCGCCGCCTTCGCCGTCATCTTCCCCATCCTGCTCCAGCAAGTGGGACCGGAGCTGCCCGAGTCCTCCGCCTGGAACCACACCGTGGTCAACCTGGTCACCGAGCCCCTCGGCACCGTCTCGGAGTTGCTGCTGACCGGCAACTACCCCGCCCTGGCGTACATGACCTACCTGCTGGTGGGCCTCGGTCTCGGCCGACTGAACCTGCGCAGCACGCGCGTCCAGGCCATGATCGCCGGTGCCGGCGCCGCGCTGGCCGCCCTGTCCCACCTGCTGTCCGCCCTCCTGCTGGGCCCCGCCGGGGGGTACAACGCGCTCCTGGCCGCCTCGGAGATGTCGGAGGATGAGCTGGACTGGACCCTGACCTTCGGCAGCGAGGAGATCCCGGACACCTCTGCCTGGTGGCTGGCCGTGGACACTCCTCACGCCAACACGACCCTGGCCATCGGAGCCAGCCTGGGCCTGGGACTGCTCGTGACCGGACTGTTCCTGCTCCTCGCCGAGCGGACCGGCCGGGTGCTGATGCCGCTGGCGGCCATGGGCTCGATGACCCTGACCCTGTACTCGGCGCACCTGATCGCCCTGGCCCCGGAGCTCCACTACGACGATCCCGTCCTCTGGTTCGTCCTGCACCTCGCCGCGGCCGCCGCCTTCGCCTGGTACTGGCACCGCAGGTTCGGCCAGGGACCCCTGGAGAAGGGGGTGGCGACGGTCGCCCGCAGGACTCGTCAGCTGGTCCTGGACCGGGAACCCGGATCCGTCGCCGCCGGGACGGCCACCGCGCCCCCGTCCAGCACACCCCCTCGGCCCGGCCCGGGGCCCGGCCCGGGGCCTGACCGGGGCCTGAGGGCCTGACCGGGGCCTGAGGGCCTGACCGGGGCCTGATGAGGTCACGGCAGTGTCAGGGACCGATGCAGGGGATCCAGTCGCGGTCCGGGTCCTCGCAGGTCGGCAGGGTCATGGCGAAGAGGACCATGACGATCATGACCGCCCCGGCGGCCAGGACGCCCAGGAACAGCAGCACCTTGCTGAGGCGCGGGGTGGCCTCCTCCGGCGACAGCTCCTCGGACACCGCCTCCTCGAGGTCACGGTCCTCCCCGGACGGATCCCCGTCCGGTGCGGTCGGTTCCTGCTCGGTGGTCATGCCCTGCTCATACCCGGCGCCGGGGCCGCTCAGGACAGGGCGAGTTCGCGCTTGACGATGGTGGCCAGGTCCTCGGCCTCGCGGCGGGCGACGTCCTCGTGCTCGGCCTCCACCATCACCCGGACCACGGGCTCGGTGCCCGAGGGGCGCAGCAGCACGCGGCCGGAGGCACCCAGGCGGGCCTCGGCGTCGGCGACGGCGGCCTGGACCTCGGCGTCCAGGCCCGTGCGGGACTTGTCCACGCCCTTGACGTTGACCAGCACCTGCGGCATCCGCTGCATGACCTGGGCGAGCTCGGCGAGCGTCTTGCCGGTGGCGGCGAGCCGGGCCCCGAGCTGCAGGCCGGTGAGCACCCCGTCCCCGGTGGTGGCGTAGTCGGCGAAGATGACGTGGCCGGACTGCTCGCCGCCCAGGGAGTAGGACCCGTGCTTCATCCCGGCCAGCACGTACCGGTCGCCCACCTTGGTCTCCACCAGGCGCACGCCCTCGCGCTGCATGGCCAGCTTCAGCCCCAGGTTGCTCATGACGGTGACCACCAGGGTGTCGTCCTTGAGCCGGCCGGCCTCCTTGAGGGCCACGGCCATGATGCCCATGATCTGGTCCCCGTCCACCACGGTGCCGGTGGCGTCCACGGCCAGGCACCGGTCGGCGTCGCCGTCATGGGCGATGCCGAAGTCCGCCCCGTGCTCGATCACGGCCTGCTGCAGGTTCTGCAGGTGCGTGGAGCCGTAGCCGTCGTTGATGTTGATCCCGTCCGGATCGGCACCGATCACCACGATGTCCGCGCCGGCGTCCTTGAACGCCTGCGGGGAGCAGCCGGCCGCGGCGCCGTGGGCGCAGTCCAGCACGACCTTCAGCCCGTCCAGCCGGTTCGGCAGGGACTTCAGCAGGTGGATCACGTACCGGTCCTCGGCGTCCGCGAACCGCTGGATCCGCCCGACGTCGGCGCCCGTGGGCCGCAGCGGGGCGCGGTCCATCTGCCGGACGATCGCGTCCTCCTGGTCGTCGGTGAGCTTCTCACCGCCGCGGGCCAGGAACTTGATGCCGTTGTCCGGGGCCGGGTTGTGCGAGGCGGAGATCATCACCCCGAAGTCCGCGTCCAGGTCCCCCACGAGGAAGGCCGCGGCCGGGGTGGGCAGCACGCCGGCGTCATAGACGTCGACGCCGGCGCTGGCCAGTCCCGCCTGCACGGCGGCGTTCAGGAACTCGCCGCTGATCCGGGGGTCCCGGGCCACCACCGCGGTCGGCCGTCGGCCGGCCGACACCTCGTGCCCGAGGACCGCGGCGGCGGCCTGGGACAGTTGCATTGCCAGTTCGACGGTCAGCTCTCCGTTGGCCAGGCCGCGGACGCCGTCAGTTCCGAATAATCTGCTCATCACGGTGGATTCTATGCCCCGGGAATGAGTTTTCCGTGTCATGTCGCTGTGG
>ENA-UOUJ01000585-UOUJ01000585.1-activated-sludge-metagenome-genome-assembly--contig:-NODE-585-length-23347-cov-7.788082_pt1 | contig 23347 bp, 23 predicted proteins | sample MGYA00249839_ERZ747224 | MGnify/ENA primary metagenome ERZ747224 (study PRJEB28782, sample SAMN03220277) | activated sludge metagenome | biome: wastewater; feature: sewage sludge; material...
GCTGCGCCCGCAGGGAGTTCCGCAGGCTGTTGGCGTCGTATCCCTTGTCGGCGATGAGCCGTCTCGGCGCCGACCGGGTGGCCAGAAGGCTCGGTGCGGCGGAGATGTCGGCGCTGTTCCCGGGTGTGAGCAGAAGCGCGACGGCGCGCCCGCATCCGTCTGTCAGGGCATGGATTTTCGTGGTCGGACCGCCACGCGAGCGCCCGATGCCCTGAACCTTCGCCCCCCTTTTCCGCCCTGCGCCGAGCGATGCGCTCGGACGGCGGTCGAGTCGATGCTGATTTCCTCGCCGGGATCCGCTCGAGCGACCAGTTCGGCGAAGATCCGCCCCCAGAGCCCGCGGCGGCTCCAGCGGTTGAAGCGATTGTAGACGCTGGTCGGCGGGCCATAAGCAGCAGGGCAATCCTGCCACCGACAGCCCGATTGCAGCACATGCACGATCCCGCTGATCACGCGCCTATCATCGACCCGTCGCGCGCCGGGTTGGTTACACGGCAACAGCGGCTCATCGCCGACCAAGCCCGATCCGAAAGCCAGAATACGCCTGCCATCGTCCCTCCGGTTCATTTCCAGAAGGGAATCAGACACAACACGCTTCTTCAACCGCTTGATTGAGTTTTGACCCTAGACGCTCACGCCCGCTCACGCCGGCGGCGCCAGCGCCTCCACGATCAGCGCCATGGCGAGCATGCCGGGATCGTCCATGCCGTGGCTCTTCTCGGCGAAGATGCGGGCCCGCCCGACCGTCGCCGGCCGGTCGCGGAAATCGTCGAGCGCGCCCCGCACCGCCGCGCGGGCCACCTCGGCCGCCACGCCGGGGTCGGCGACGCCGTCGAGCGCCCGCGCCACCGCGTCGAGGCTGTCGAGCACCGTCTTGCCGCCGACCTCCGCCTTGCCGCGCGCGATCATCGCATCCCGCGCCGCCGCGACGAGGCCCGCCAGCTCGGCCGTCTCGATCTCCGTCCGGCCCTTCGCAGCCTTCGCCATCGCCATCAGCCCGGTGGCGAGCAGCGTCCCGTAGGAGGAGCCGGAGGACCTGGTGAAGGCCTGCGCGCAGCGCAGCAGCGCCTGCCCGAGGTCGTCCGGCAGCTCTGGCCCCGCCTCGGCGACGAGCGCCATGCCGCGGGTCATGGTGACCCCGAGATCCCCGTCGCCGAGCGCCCCGTCCGCCGCGTTCAGCCGGTCCGCCTCCCGGTCCATCGCCGCCCGGAGCCGCCCGATGGCGGCGGCCAGCGCCGCCCGGTCGATCGTCATCGGACGCTCCAGAAGGCGCAGTCGCAGGGCGCCCGGAGGTAGCCCTCGAGCTCCTCGTCGAGCCTGATCAGCGTGAAGGACACCCCGGCCATCTCCATCGAGGTCGCGTAGCGCCCGACCAGCGGCATGACGATCTCCGCCCCCGCCGCGTCGAGCCGCGCCTTCACCACACGGTAGAGAATGTAGAGCTCCTCCGGCGGCGTCGCCCCGAGGCTGTTGACCAGGATCGAGACCCGGTCGCCCCGCTCCACCGGCCGGTCGGCGAGCAGCCGGTCCATCAGCTCGCCCGCGATGGCGTCGGCGGGGCGCAGCTTGTCGCGCCAGACCCCAGGCTCGCCGTGGATCCCCATGCCCATCTCCATCTCGTCCTCGGCGATCTCGAAGGTCGGCCGCCCGGCCTGCGGCACGGTGCAGGGCGAGAGGGCGGCGCCGACCGAGCGGCAGGCGTCGGCCGCCTTCTGCGCCACGCGCGTCACGCCCTCGAGGTCGAGCCCGGCCTCGGCGGCGGCGCCGGCGATCTTGAAGGCATAGACCATCCCGGCGACGCCCCGCCGCTTCTCCCGCTCCTCCGGCCCGGCCGAGGCCACGTCGTCGGCGAGGAGCACGGTCGTGCAGCGGATGTCCTCGAACTCGACGAGATCCCCCGCCATGTCGAAGTTCATCACGTCGCCGCCATAGTTGCCGTAGAGCCTGAGCACCCCCGACCCCCGGTCGGCGGCGCGGATCGCGTCGGCCATCTGCTCGGCCGAGGGCGAGGCGAAGACGTCGCCGATGGCGCAGGCGTCGAGCAGCCCCGTCCCGACATAGCCGGTGAAGATCGGCAGATGCCCCGAGCCCCCGCCCGAGACGATCCCGACCTTGCCCTCCGGCCCCGGCGTCGCGCGGGCGACCACCCGGTGGCTGTCGCCGTGCAGGCGGTAGAACTCGGGATGCGCGGCGACGAGCCCGTCGAGCATCTCGTCCACATAGTCGGCGGGGCGGTTCAGGATCTTCTTCATCATGTCTCCGTTCCGGGCGAGGGTTGCAGTCCGGGCTCGGCGCGGACGCGCGGCCGGGCCCGGAGCCGCGGCCAGCTGCCGGCGTTCACCACCATCACGACGAGGAGCAGCGCCCCCCAGATCAGCTCGCGGGCGAAGTTCGACACCCCGAGCATGTTGAGCCCGGAGGAGAGGAACTGCATCGACAGGACCGCCAGCACCACCCCGACGACCCGCCCGTAGCCGCCATAGGGGTTGACGCCGCCGAGCACCGCGATCAGCACCGCCAGCAGCAGATAGGACGAGCCGTAGTCCGCCTTGGCCGAATTCGCCCGGCTCATCACCACCAGCCCGGCGATGGCGGCGAGGACCCCCGAGACGGCATAGACCCGGATGAGGAGGCGGGTGACGTCGACGCCGGCGAAATGCGCCGCCAGCGGGTTGGTGCCGTACATCTGCACCTTGAGCCCGAAGCCGGTGCGGGCCAGCACGAAGGCGAGCCCGCCGGCGAGGAGCGCGAAGAGAAGGAGCGGCACCGGCACGCCGGCGAGCGTCGCGTTGCCGAGCCAGGCGGCGGCCGCCGGGAAGCCCATCACCGCCGACCCGCCGGTCAGCGCGATGGCGATGCCGGTGAAGATGAGCCCCGAGCCGAGCGTCGCGAGGATCGCTGGCAGCCCGAAGACCGCGACCGCGACGCCGTTGAAGAGCCCGGCGACGAGCCCGATGCCCCCCGCCGCCGCGAGGGCGAGCGCCAGCCAGAGGACGGCGTCGGTCCCGGTCGTGCCGGTCGCGAAGCGGGTGAGGATCAGCGCCGCGACGATCGCCGAGAGGTTGGCGATGCCGACCACCGAGAGGTCGATGCCGCCCGTCAGCATGGTGATGGTCATGGCCAGCGCGAGGATGGCGAACTCGGGGAACTGGAACGCCATCGAGGTGACGTTCTGCACCGAGAGGAAGCGGTCGGGGGCGAGGAACGACATGCCGGCGAAGATCACCAGCGTGATGACGGCGAGGCGGCCCTCCGGCGCGGCGAGCAGGCGCTTCATGCTGCCCTCGCCGCGGCGCGCTTGGCCTGCCAGGCGGGCAGGCCGGTGCCGATCAGGATGAGGATGCCGATGGCGACCGACTGCCAGGTCGAGGGGATGCCGAGGACGATCAGCGAGTTCCTGACCAGCACGATCAGCGCCACCCCGAGCAGCGTGCCGGTCAGCGTCCCGTAGCCGCCGGCCAGCCGCGCGCCCCCGAGCACCACGGCGGCGATCACCGAGAGCTCGAGCCCGACGAGGTCGAACGGATTGGCCACCCGCGCCATCGAGGCATGGATGATCCCGGCCAGCCCCGCCATCGTCCCGACATAGACATAGACGAAGAACTGCGTCGCCCGGACCGGGATGCCGATGCGCCGCGCGCTCTCCATCGAGCCGCCCATGGCGAAGATCGCCCGCCCGAGCATCGTGCGGTAGAGGATCGTCCAGGTGACGACCACCACCCCGACGAGGAAGGCGAAGGCCCAGGGCAGCGAGTAGAAGGAGCCGTCGGCGTTCGTCCCCCGCACCATCATCAGCCGCGAGAAGTCGCGCATCCCCGGCGGCAGGTTGGAGATGAGCTTCGAGCCGACGAAGGTGAGCAGGAAGCCGCGGAAGATCGAGAGGGTGCCGAGGGTGACGATCAGCGTCGGCAGCCCGAAGCCGGCGATGAAGAGCCCGTTGAAGGCGCCGAGCAGCGCCCCGATCGCCATGGCGACGAGGAAGGCCGCCCACCAGGGCAGGCCCGGCGCCCAGTTCACCAGCAGGAGCGTCGTCGTGTACATGGCGAAGGCGGCGACGGCGGTGAAGCTCACGTCGATGCCGCCCGAGACCAGGACCAGCATCGCCCCCACCGCGAAGATGCCGAGCACGATCCCGCCGCGCAGCAGGTCGGTCAGCGTCGGCATGGAGAGAAAGCCCGGGTCGACGACGGCGGCGATGGCGCAGAAGGCGAGGATGACGCCGGCGACCAGGGTCTCGTTGCGGGTGAGGTCGAGCTTCATGAGGCGAGCCTGTGGGCGAGATCGGCCTCGCTCGTGGCGGTGCCGGGCAGGTCGTCGGTGATGCGCCCCTCCTTCATCACCAGGATGCGGTGGCAGGTGGCGAGGAGCTCGGGCAGGTCGTCGGAGATCACCACGACGCCGAGGCCGCGCCCGGCGAGGTCGCGGATGATGCCGTGGATCTCGGCCTTCGAGCCGACGTCCACCCCGACCGTCGGCCCGTTGAGCAGCAGCATCCTCGGCCCGCGCGCCAGCCAGCGGGCCAGCACCACCCGCTGCTGGTTGCCGCCCGAGAGCGAGCGGACCGGCGCCGCCGGGTCGGGCGCCTTGACCGCGAGGCGGCGCAGCCACTCCTCCGCCTCGCGCCAGAGGCCGGCGACGTCGAGGAGCGGCCCCTGCGCATGCGCCTCGAGCCGGCCGATGCCGACGTTGCGGAGGATCGACTGGGTGAGGAACAGCCCCTCGGTCAGCCGGTCCTCCGGGACGTAGCCGATCCCGGCCGCGGCGGCGGCGAGCGGGTCGCCGAGCGGCACCTCGCGGCCGTCGAGCGTGACGCGGCCCGCGTCCGGGGCGACGAGCCCGAAGAGCGCCTTGGCGAGCGGGGTGCGGCCCGAGCCGAGCAGGCCGGCGATGCCGAGCACCTCGCCGGCGTGGAGCTCGAAGCCGATGTCGGCGAAGGCGCCGGCCTTGGAGAGGCCGCGCACCTCGAGGAGCCGCGGCGCGCCGTCGGCGAGCGGCGAGGGCAGCGCCTCGGCCACGTCGCGCCCGGTCATGTGCCGGGCGAGCGAGGCGGCATCGAACTCGCCCGCCGGCCCCTCGGCGACCTTGCGGCCGTTCCTGAGCACCACGACGTGCTCGCAGACCTCCAGCACCTCGGCGAGCTTGTGGCTGACGAAGAGGACGGCGACCCCGTCGGCCTTCAGCCGGCGGATGATGCCGAGCAGCACCCGCACCTCCCGCTCGGTCAGCGCGGTCGTCGGCTCGTCCATGATGATGAGCCGGGCGTCCGAGGCGAGCGCGCGGCAGATGGCGACGAGCTGCTTGTGGGCGACCGAGAGCGTCTCGACGCGCGCGTCGAGCGGGATGTCGACCCCGACCCGCTCGAGGGTCCGCGCCGCGAGCGCCCGCACCCGCCCGCGGTCGACCAGCCGGTGGCCGGCGTGGAGCTCGGCGCTGAAGCCGATGTTCTCGGCCACCGAGAGGTTCGGGAAGAGCGAGAAGTCCTGGAAGATCACCATGATCCCCGCCCCCGCCGACTGGCGCGGGGTGAGCCGCGCGAAGCTCTCGCCGGCGACGGTGATGCTCGCCTCGTCCGGCTCCTCGGCGCCGGCGAGGATCTTGATCAGCGTCGACTTGCCGCTGCCGTTCTCGCCGGCCAGCGACACCGCCTCGCCCTCGCGGATCGCGAAGCCGACGCCGTCGAGGGCGCGGATCCCGGCGTAGGTCTTCGTCACGCCCCGCATGACGATGAGGGGCTCGTCCGCCGCCGTCATGGGCGGCCGCACCCCGCCGGCGTCAACCTTCCGTCAACGACCACCCATATGCTTTCCATACGCATTCCATATGCGTTCCATACGCGATTTTTGCAGCCTTTTCAGCGGCATGCGCCGGAACCGGGCGCCATCCCGCGATTCCGGCCCCGGAAGCGCTCCCGGGGCCGGCGGCGGGTCAGAAGGGATAGTCGGCCATATTGTCCTTGTCGACGTTCACCCAGGCCTGGCCGTAGATCACCTTGCCGTCGATCTTGACGTTCTCGTAGCCCTCGAGCCCGAGATCCATCCCGTCCGTCACCTCCTCGCCGCCCATCACCATGCTGGCGAGCTTGTTCATCGCGTAGCCGGCGAGCGAAGGATCCCAGAAGCCGATCCCGTCGACCGCGCCGGTCTCGAGATACTGCCCCGCGATCGAGGGCAGCGAGGTCCCGATCACGCAGGTCTGATCCTCGAGCCCCCGCTCCTCGATCGCGAGCCCGATCCCCGCCACGTCGGTCGAGGCAGACCCTTGGAATCCCTTGACATTCGGGAACGCCCGCAGCACCTCCTGCGCCTTGGCATAGGCGTTCTGCTGATCGTCGAAGGTCTCGTTCTTGTCCCCGACCAGCGTCATGTTCGGGTACTTCTCCTTCTGGTAGGCGATCGCCCCGTCGACCCACTGGTTATGCGTCTGCGAGGTCAGCGACCCGACGAAGACCGCATACTCGCCCTCGCCCCCCATGCACGTCGCCAGCCGCTCCATCAGGTTCGCCCCGAAGGCCTCGTTCTGGAACGCCTCGATGTCCCAGTTGGTATTCTGCTGTGCCGCCGCCTCGTGGGTGATGACGGTGATCCCCTGCCCCATCGCCTTGCCCAGCACCGGCTCCAGCGCCTCCGGCGACATCGGCACCACGGCGAGCGCGTTCACCCCCTGGGCGATCATGTCCTCGATCAGCGCCACCTGCTGCTGCGGATCCGCCTGCGCCGGCCCCACCAGGAAGGCGTCCGCCCCGGTATCGGCGGCGTACTGCTTCACCCCTTCCTCCATGCGGTTGAACCACTGGATGCCGGCGATCTTCACCACGGTCGCGATCTTCGGCTTGTCCTGGGCCACCAGCGGCGCCGCCAGCGCGGCGCCGGCCACGGCCGTGCAGGCGAGAAGCTTCAGTCCGGTCTTCATTGCAGGTCCTCCCGTCGGTCCCCGCATCCCGCGGGGTTGCTGATCTCAAGGCACTATAGGCGGAACGAGGCGCCTTTCCAGCACTGGAATCTCGCCGCCTCCTGGTGACAAATGGAGGAGATCCAACGCCCGCGAGGCCCCATGCACGTGACCCCCGGCGCCAGCAACTCGGCGCTCCCCGCCCTCTACCGCACCATGCGGCGCATCCGCAGCTTCGAGGAGCGGGTGGGCGAGCTCTTCGTCCGCGGGCAGACCGCCGGCTCGATGCTCCACCTCTCGATCGGCGAGGAGGCGGCAGCGGCCGGCGTCACCGCCGCCATGGGCCCGCGCGACACCTTCACCACCCACCACCGCGGCCACGGCATCTTCCTCGCCCGCGGCGCCGACCCCGCGCGGATGATGGCCGAGATCGCCGGCAAGGAGGCCGGCTACTGCCGCGGCAAGGGCGGCTCGATGCACATCGCCGACATGGGCCTCGGCCACCTCGGGGCCAACGCCATCGTCGGCGGCGGCATCCCGGCCGTCGTCGGCGCCGGGCTCTCGGCGCGCCACCACGGCACCGGCGCGATCAGCGTCGCCTTCTTCGGCGACGGCGCGACCGGGCAGGGCATCCTCTACGAGAGCATGAACATGGCGGCGCTCTGGGGCCTGCCCGTGCTCTTCGTCTGCATCAACAACCAGTACGGCATGGGGACGCGAATCGACCAGGCGACGGCCAACACCGCGCTGCACGAGCGCGCGCTCGCCTTCGGGCTCGAGGGGGCGACGGTCGACGGCGTCGACGTCGAGGCGGTCGCGGACGCCGCGCGTACGCTCGCCGACGCCGCGCGCGCCGGGCGGCCGGGCTTTCTCGCCGTCACCTGCTACCGCTTCTACGGCCATGCCCGGAAGGACAAGTCACCCTATCGCTCGCCGGAGGAGGAGGCCGAGGGCCGCGCCCGCGACCCGCTCGCCCGTGCCCGCGCCCGTCTCCTCGAGACCGGGCTCGCGACGGAGGCCGAGCTCGAAGCGCTCGACGCCGCGGCCGACGCCGAGATGGACGCGACGATCGACTTCGCCGTCGCCGCCGGCGAGCCGCCGCTCGCCTCGATGTTCCGCGACGTCTTCGACCCAGCCGAGCCCGAGCCGGAGCCGGTGCGGGCGCGGATCGACCGCGTGCTGGCGAGGGAGTGAGGCGATGATCGAGCTCACCTACCGCGACGCGCTGCGCCAGGCGCTTGCCGACGCCATGACCGAGGATCCCGACGTCGTCGTCCTCGGCGAGGAGGTCGGCCGCTACGGCGGGGCCTACGGCGTGACCAGGGACCTCATCCGCGACTTCGGTCCCGACCGCGTCATCGACACGCCGATCTCCGAGGCCGCCATCGTCGGCGCAGCGGTCGGCGCGGCGATGACCGGCCTCAGGCCCGTCGCCGAGCTCATGTACGTCGACTTCATCGGCATGACGATGGACCAGCTCGGCAACCAGGCGGCGAAGATCCGCTACATGTTCGGCGGCCAGACCGGCGTGCCGATGGTGCTGCGGACCCAGGGCGGCACCGGCCGCTCGGCCGGCGCCCAGCACAGCCAGAGCCTCGAGGCCTATGTGATGCATACGCCCGGCCTGCGGCTCGCCATGCCGGCGACGGTCGCGGACGCCTATCACCTGCTCCGCCAGGCCATCGCCTGCCCGGATCCGGTCGTCTTCATCGAGCACAAGGCGCTCTACACCATGAAGGAGACCGTCGATCTCGCCGCCGAGCCGCCACCCTGGGGCCGGGCCGCCGTGCGCCGGGAGGGCGGCGATCTCGTTATCGTCAGCTACTCGCGCCAGCTCTACCACGCCCTCGAAGCCGCGCGGCGGCTGGCGGAGCGGGGCATCGAGGCGACGGTGATCGACCTGCGCACGCTCAACCCCCTCGACTTCGACACCATCCGCGAGCGGGTCGAGGCGATCGGCCGGGCGATGGTGGTAAGCGAGGGCGCGATGACCGCGGGCGTTGCGGCCGAACTCTCCGCCCGCATCGCCGAGGAATGCTTCGACTTCCTCGAGGATCCGGTGGTGCGCGTCGCCGGCGAGGATATCCCGATCTCCGTCTCGACCGCGCTCGAAGCCGGCTCCGTGCCCGGCCCGGAGCTGATCGCCGGGACCGCCGCGCGGATGCTCGGGGGCCGGGCATGACGCGCACGCTGGCGCTGCCCCGGCTCGGCGAGACCATGGAGGAGGCGACGGTCGTGCGCTGGCTGGTCGCGCAGGGCGACGCCTTCCGCCGCGGCCAGGCGATCGTCGAGCTCGAGACCGACAAGACCGTCGTCGAATATCCCGCGCTCGGCGACGGCGTGCTGGTGGAGATCCTCGCCGGGGAGGGGGCACGCCTCCCGGTCGGGGCCGCCCTCGCCCGCGCCACCGTCGCCGACGAGGGGGACTGGACCGAAGGCGCGCCGGCCGGAGCCGCCGAGCCGCCCTCCCCTCCCCCCGTCGAGGCGCCGAGGCCCGCGCCGGCGGGAACCAGGCTCCGGGCGACACCAGTCGCGCGCCGGCTGGCGCGGCAAGCGGGGCTTTCGCTCGACACCATCGCCGGCACCGGCAGGTGCGGCCGGATCGAGCGTCGCGACGTGGAGCGGGCCGAGGGCGCGGAGCATGGTCCCGGCCCGCGCTTCTTCGACCTACCGGGCGGCCGCATGGCCTGCGACCTCGCCGGTCCCGGGTCCGGCGAGACGACGCTTCTCCTGCACGGCTTCGCCGGCGACCGCCGCACCTGGGCGGCGACGGCGGCGATCCTCGCCCGCGCGGGGTGTCGGATCGCGGCGCCCGACCTGCCGGCGCACGGCGAGACCGGTATCGAGGCCGAGGATCCCGCGGCGATCGAGGCCGCGCTCGCCGCGCTCGCCGCCGAGCTGCCCGGCCGGCTGCGGCTGGTCGGCCACTCGCTCGGGGCGGTCGCCGCGGTCGGCCTCGCGGGGCGGCTCGGGGAGCGGGTAACCGAGCTCGTTCTCGTCTGCCCGGCCGGCGCCGGGCGCGAGATCGACCAGGGCTTCGTCGCGGGAATGGCGGCGGCGCGCACCCCGGGCGAGCTCGCCCATCTGCTGCGCCGGCTCGGGCCGAGGGGAGGCTCGCTGTCGGACGCCGCCCTCGCGGCGATGGCCGGCGAGACGGCGCGCGGCCGCCTCGCGCGCCTGGTCGACGCCTTCGTCGGCCCGCTGGGGCAGCGCACGGATATCCTCCGCCCGCTGGCCGCGCTCGCGCGCCGCCTGCCGGTGCGCGCCGTCTTCGGTACCGCGGACCGGATCGTGCCGGCGACCCATGCGCTCGCCATGCCGCCCGAGGTCGCGGTGCACTTCCTGCCGACCGGGCACATGCCGCAGTGGGACGCGCCGGCCGAGCTCGCGGCGCTCATCCTCGGGGGCAGGCCGCGCGGCTGACGGCCGGGGGCGCTGCCAAAAAGGCCGGGCGCGGGTGGCATTTGCCGTTCCATCCTCCGGCCCTTGGGCTATAACCGGCCAAAACCGCAGGGATGGGATGGCCCGGGCATGACCTCGCTCCGCCGGCAGCGCAACGTGAAGATCGTCGCGACACTCGGCCCGGCGTCGGATACCTACGAGATGATCCGGAGCCTGTTCCTCGCCGGCGCCGACGTCTTCCGGCTCAACATGAGCCACGGCACCCACGAGGACATCGCGCGCCGCCACGCGCTCGTCCGCCAGGTGGAGGCCGAGGTCGGCCGGCCGATCGGCATCCTCGCCGACCTGCAGGGGCCGAAGCTCAGGTGCGGCACCTTCGCCGCCGGTTCGGTGATGCTCGAGAAGGGGCAGCGGTTCCGCTTCGACCTCGACCCGGCCGAGGGCGACGCCAGCCGCGTCTGCCTGCCGCACCCGGAGATCTTCGCGGCGCTCGCGCCCGGCGCCACGCTGCTCGTCAACGACGGCAAGCTCCGGATGAGGGTCCTCGACTGTTCGCCCGGGCATGCCACGACCGAGGTGGTCGTCGGCGGCGAGATCTCGAACCGCAAGGGCGTCAACGTGCCCGACGTGGTGCTGCCGCTCGCGGCGCTCTCGCCCAAGGACCGGGGCGACCTCGAATTCGCCTGCAACCTCGGCATCGACTGGCTGGCGCTCTCCTTCGTGCAGCGGCCGAGCGACGTCTTCGAGGCGCGCGAGCTGGCCGACGGGCGGGCCGCTATCCTCTCCAAGATCGAGAAGCCGGCGGCGGTGAACGCCTTCGCCGAGATCCTCGAGGCTTCGGACGGGATCATGGTGGCGCGGGGCGATCTCGGGGTCGAGCTGCCGGTCCATCAGGTGCCGCCGATCCAGAAGCGGCTGACCCGCGCCTGCCGCGCCGCCGGCAAGCCGGTGATCGTGGCGACCCAGATGCTCGAGAGCATGATCTCCGCCCCCGTCCCGACCCGCGCCGAGGTCTCCGACGTCGCGACCGCGATCTACGAGGGCGTGGACGCGGTGATGCTCTCGGCTGAATCCGCCGCCGGCGACTATCCGGTGCAGGCGGTGACCACGATGAGCAACGTCGCCGAGGCGGTGGAGCAGGACGAGATCTATCGCCAGGTGATCGACGCACAGCATACCGCGGCCCACTCCGGCGTCTCCGACGCCATCACGGTCGCGGCACGCGAGGTGGCCGAGACGACGAAGGTCAAGGCGATCTGCTGCTTCAGCCACTCCGGCAAGACCGCGCTCCTCGCCGCGCGCGAGCGGCCGCGGGTGCCGATCATCGCGCTGACGCCGATGGTGGGCACCGCCCGGCGGCTGGCGCTCTCCTGGGGGCTGCACTGCGTGGTGGTGCCGGAGGTCGACCGCTTCAAGATGGCGGTGGTCAGTGCCGCCCGCGCCGCCCGCGAGGACGGCTTCGCCGCCGAGGACGACCGCATCGTCGTGACCGCCGGCATCCCGTTCGGCGTCTCCGGCTCGACCAACATCCTGCGCGTCGCCACCGCCAACGAGCGGGCGATCTACGAGGGCGGCGCCGAGGACTGAGGCGTGCCGCGAACCGGTCCGCACAGTGCGGGCTTCTGGCAACCTTCTGAAATCAATAAACAATATCCTGCGCGTTAACCACCTTTCAACCAAGGTTAATCCGTGGGGGCCTGTCGTCCTGACTCTTGCTTGACATACATACCAACCAGTCGGTATGTTATCTGCAACCAGAAGGAATCGCCCGGAATGCCGCCGCAGAAGGACGCCCGCACCAAGCTTCTCGACGCCGCGATGGCCGTGATCCGCGGCAAGGGCTTCGCCGCCACCTCGGTCGACGAGCTCTGCCAGACGGCCGGCGTCACCAAGGGCGCCTTCTTCCACCACTTCCGCTCCAAGGAGGAGCTCGGCGTCGCCGTGGCGAAGCATTTCGGCGAGATGGCGGCTGGCCTCTTCGCTACCGCGCCCTACCAGACGATGACGGACCCGCTCGACCGGCTCCTCGCCTACGTCGACTTCCGCACCGCGATCCTCGCGGGGGAGATCCCGGAATACACCTGCCTGCTCGGCACCATGGTGCAGGAGGCCTACGCCACCCATCCGGCGATCCGCGCGGCCTGCGAGCGCGAGATCACCGGCCATGCGCTGACGCTCGCGCCGGACATCGCGGCCCTCCTCGCCCGTCAGGGGCGGAGCGACATCGACCCCGCGGGGCTCGCTCTCCACATCCAGGGCGTGCTGCAGGGGGCCTTCATCCTCGCCAAGGCCACCGGCGATGCGCGGGTCGCCGCCGACAGCCTTGGCCATCTCCGCCGCTACCTCACATTGCTCTTCGAAACCCAACCGCAAAGGAAGGCGCTGCCATGAGCTATGTCGACGGATTCGTCCTGGCGGTCCCCACCGCCAACCGCGAGGCCTACCGCAAGTACGCCGCGGAGGCGCTCGTCATCTTCAAGGAGCACGGCGCGACCCGCTGCGTCGAATGCTGGGGCGACGAGGTGCCGGACGGCAAGGTTACCTCCTTCCCCATGGCGGTGAAGCGCAAGGACGACGAGACCGTGGTCTTCTCCTGGATCGAATGGCCCGACAAGGAGACCCGCGACACCGGCATGAAGAAGGTCATGGAAGACCCGCGCATGCCGCAGGACATGAAGGGCGCGCCCTTCGACGGCATGCGGATGGTCTACGGCGGCTTCACGCCCCTCGTCGACGTCTGAGAGTCCTCTGCGAAACGGCCCGGGCGCAGACCGGGCACGCGTGCCCAACCTGGCAACATACTGGAATATATGTATTTATCCGGACAGAGTAACCACTTGCTGACGAAGGTTAACGGCGCGGCGCCCCTTCTGCTGAGGTCTCTCTGAGGCCCGGCCGCCGCCCCGACGTCACCTGCGGCGGCGACCGCGAGCGTCGCCGGGATCGGCGGGCAAGGGAGGACGTGATGCAGACCGCAGAGTCCAGGGTCGTCATCGAGATGAGCATGTCCCTCGACGGGTTCGTCGCGGGGCCGGACGACGGAGAGGAGTTTCCCAACGGTCGCGACGGCATCAAGCATGTCTTCGGCTGGCTTTCGAACGCCCAGGAGGAGGGCGGCGCCAACAAGGCCGAGGTCGACCGGATGCATGCCCGGTCCGGCGCCTTCATCTTCGGGCGGCGGACCTACGACATCACCGGCGGCTGGGGCGGATCGCACCCGCTGACGGGCGTTCCGCTCTTCATCCTCACCCACCATCCGCCGGATCCCGAAACGGTCCCCAAGGGTCGCTCGAGGATCGTCTTCGTCACGGACGGCATCGAAAGCGCGGTAAGCCGGGCCAAGGCGGCGGCCGGCGGCAAGGACGTCCTGCTGTGCGGCGCGTCCCCCTGCCAGCAGGCATTGGATGCCGGCGTGGTCGACGAGGTGATGATCCACCTCGCGCCCAGCCTGATCGGCAGCGGCGTGCGCCTGTTCGAAGGGTTCAAGGGACCGATCGCCCTGGAAAAGCTGTCTGCGACCGACGGCCCGCTCGCGACCCACATCCGCTACCGCGTCATCAAGGACTGACGGCTGCCGAAGGAGGACAGCATGCAGAAGATCACCCCCCATCTCTGGTACGACAGCGATGCCGAGACCGCGGCGCGCACCTATGTCGACCTCGTTGCCGGCTCCGCCATCGGCTCGGTCGTGCGCTACCCGGAAGCCGGGCGCGAGATCCACGGCCGCGAGCCCGGCAGCGTGATGACCGTCGAGTTCCGCCTCGGCGACACCGGTCTGATCGCGCTGAATGGCGGCCCGCTTTTCCAGTTCACCCACGCCGGTTCGCTCTTCGTCACCCTCGAGGACAGGGCGGCCGTCGACCGCCTGTGGGAGGGCCTGATCGAGGGCGGCCGCGAGCTCATGCCGCTCGACCGCTACGAGTGGGGCGAGCACTATGGCTGGCTGGCCGACCGCTGGGGGCTGAGCTGGCAGGTCTGCCTCGGCAGCCGCGCCGCGGCCGGGCGCACCATCACCCCGAGCCTCCTCTTCGGCGGCGAGGCCGCCGGCCGGGCGCAGGAGGCGATCGACCTCTACGCCTCCGCGCTCGGTGCGAGACTCGAGAGCGTCATGCGCCACGACGGCAGCGGCAGGGACCCCGCCGGAGGCGTCCGGCACGCGCGGCTCACGATCGACGGCCAGCCCCTCACCATCATGGAGAGCGTCACCTCGGAGGCTCCCTTCACCGAGGCCTTCTCGCTGCTCGTCAACTGCGAGGACCAGGCCGAGATCGACCGCCTCTGGTCGGCGCTCTCGGCGGTGCCCGAGGCAGAGGCCTGCGGCTGGCTGAAGGACCGCTTCGGGGTCTCCTGGCAGATCGCCCCGCGGGCGCTCGGGGAGATGATGACCTCGGGCGACCGCGCCGGCGTCGAGCGCCTCACCGCCGCCTTCATGAAGATGAAGAAGCTCGACCTCGCGACACTCGAGCGCGCCTTCGCCGGGGCGGCCGTCGTCGACAGCTAGCGGGGCCGGAGGGGCCCGCGCCCGCACCACCTGAAAGGAGAGAGATCATGTCCGTCACCCCCTGCCTCTGGTTCAACGGCAACGCCGAGGAGGCCGTGAACTTCTACGTCTCGCTGATCCCGAACTCGCGGATCGTGTCCGTCGCGCGCAACACAGAGGCGACCGGCAACCCCGGCACCGTCCTCCTCATCGTCTTCGAACTCGACGGCCGCAGCTATCAGGCGCTGAACGGCGGGATGGATTTCCCCTTCACCGAGGCGGTCTCGCTCTCGGTCGCCTGCGACAGCCAGGAGGAGATCGACCGGATATGGGCGCGCCTCGCCGAGGGCGGCAGGGAAGTGAAGTGCGGCTGGGTCAAGGACCGCTTCGGCCTGCCGTGGCAGGTCGCGCCGCGCCGGATCCCGGAATGGATCTCGGGCGACCCGGCGGCGGCCGACCGGGTGATGACCGAGGTGATGCGGATGGTGAAGCTCGACATCGCGACGCTCGAGCGGGCCTGGCGCGGCGAGGCGGCGCACGCCTGAGAGGCGCTTGCCTTCGAGGCACGGGAAGCCTATAAGCCCGCGCTCCACCGACGTGCCCGGCGAACACGGGCTGCCGCGGCGCGTCCGAACCTCTTGAAGGAGAGCGAAATGCCCAAGATGAAGACCAAGTCGGGCGCCAAGAAGCGCTTCAAGGTCACGGCCACCGGCCGCATCCTCGTCGCCCAGGCCGGCAAGCGGCACGGGATGATCAAGCGGTCGACCAAGTTCATCCGCCAGGCCCGCGGCACCACGACCCTCTCGGCCCCGGACGAGAAGATCGTGAAGTCCTACATGCCCTACGCGCGCTGAGGAGGCCCGAGAGATGTCCCGAGTCACCGCTGGTCCGGCGAGCCACGCCCGCCACCGCAAGATCATCAAGCAGGCCAAGGGCTACTACGGCGCCCGCTCCACCAACTACCGCACCGCCAAGCAGGCCGTCGACAAGGCGCTGCAGTATGCGACGCGCGACCGCAAGGTGCGCAAGCGGCAGTTCCGGGCGCTGTGGATCCAGCGCATCAACGCCGCCGTGCGCGAGCACGACGCGAACCTCACCTACTCGCGGCTGATCGACGGCATGAACAAGGCCGGCATCGAGGTCGACCGCAAGGTGCTCGCCGACCTCGCGGTGCGCGAGCCGGCCGCCTTCGGCGCCATCGTCGACCAGGCGAAGGCCGCGCTGGCCTGATCCCCTGGCCTGATCCCCGCCGGGGCCGGCGTCCGCGCCGGTCCCTCGCTTGCAATCCCGGGCCCTTGTGGTAGGCGTCTGCCCGGATTTGGGGGCGAGACCTTGGACGACATCACCGGCCTGCGCGAGAAGTACCTGACCGCCATCGACGCCGCCGGCGACGAGGCCGGCCTCGAGGAGGTGCGGCTGGCGGCACTCGGCAAGAAGGGCGAGGTCTCGGCGCTGATGCGCGGCCTCGGCGCCATGTCGCCCGAGGAGCGGCAGACCGCCGGGCCGGCGCTGAACGCGCTCAAGGACGACCTCGCCGAGGCGATCGCCCAGGCCCGCGCCCGTCTCGCCGACGCCGCGCTCGACGCGCGGGTCGCCGGCGAGTGGGCCGACGTGACGCTGCCGCCGCGCCCGACGGCGGAGGGCACCATCCACCCGGTCAGCCAGGTGATGGAAGAGATCACCGCGATCTTCGCCGACCTCGGCTTCGCCGTCGCCGAGGGGCCGGAGGTGGAGAGCGACTGGTACAATTTCGACGCGCTCAACATCCCGCCCGAGCATCCGGCGCGGCAGGAGCACGACACTTTCTACATGGCGCGCTCGGGCGGCGACAACCGCCCGCCGCACGTTCTGCGCACCCACACCTCGCCGGTGCAGATCCGCGCGATGGAGAGGGAGGGCGTGCCGATCCGGGTCATCGCGCCGGGGCGGGTCTACCGCGCCGACTACGACCAGACGCACACGCCGATGTTCCACCAGGTCGAAGGCCTCGCCATCGACCGCGACATCTCGATGGCGAACCTCAAGTGGGTTCTCGAGGAGTTCTGCCGGGCGTTCTTCGAGGTGGACGGCGTCGAGCTCAAGTTCCGCGCCTCGCACTTCCCCTTCACCGAGCCCTCGGCCGAGGTCGACATCCGCTGCTCCTTCGCCGGCGGCCAGCTCCGGATCGGCGAAGGCGACGACTGGCTCGAGATCCTCGGCTCCGGCATGGTGCACCCCAAGGTGCTGGCCGCCGCCGGCGTCGATCCGGAGGAGTGGCAGGGCTTCGCCTTCGGCATGGGCATCGACCGGCTGGCAATGCTCAAGTACGGCATCCCCGACCTCCGCAGCTTCTTCGACAGCGATCTGCGCTGGCTCCGCCACTACGGCTTCCTGCCGCTCGACGTTCCGACGCTCCCGGGCGGCATCAGCCGCTAGGCGCGCCGCGCGCCGGCACGGCGGGCTGGCGCGCGGCTCACTCGCCGCGGCGGACGTCGAGCACGGTCAGCCGGCGCTCCTCGCCCTCGCGGGTCTCCCAGCCGATCGAGGCGCCGGACCGCAGGCCGATTAGCGCGGCGCCGATCGGGGTCAGCACCGAGACGCGGCCGGCGGCGATGTTGGCGTCGGCCGGCAGCACGATCGTCACGGTCTGCTCGCGGCCGGTCACCTCGTCGCGGAAGCGCACGGCGGAGCCGATGTTCACGACGTCCCCCGGCATCTCCGCCGAGGGCAGAACGGTGGCGCGCGCAACCTCGCGCATCAGCCGGTCGCCGAGTTCCGCCGCCGGGCCGCGCATCGCGGTGGCGGCCAGCGACTCGAGGCGCTCGCTGTAAGCCGCGTCGAGCACGATCGGCGGCTCGGGCGGCGTGGTCGCGACATGGGACATGGAAACTCCTCCTGGCAATTCCTTCCGCCTCTCCGGGCGGGCATGATGTCTTGGATGGTCGGCCCGGGCGCGGCCCGGGCGTGCACGGACCTCAGCGCGCCCGGGTAATCGGGCGGATCAGGAGCGGCCTTGCCGAAGCGCAGCCGCAGATGTCGCGGTTCTCGTGCATGGTTTAGAGCTAGGGAGCCGCCCGGCCCGCGTCAAGCCTCACGTCTCGAGCGCCGGCGGAAGCTCGGCCGGCCGCGCCGCCGGCTCCTCGAAGAGCCGTTCGACGTCGAAGGTCGAGCAGCGCCCGATGCTGTCGAAATGCTCGCGCAGCCAGAGGTCCGCCCAGCGCCGCCCGCGGTCGAAGAGCTCGCGCAGGTAGCCCCATTCGGCGTTGAGCTTGCTCGAGGCGGCGAGGTCCTGCACCTCCTCGTCGACGTGCACGAGATGGAGGTAGAGCTGGCCCGTGCCGGCCGCCTCGAGTTCCGGCGCCAGCGCCGAGGCCCGCCGCAGCAGCGCCAGCGTCCGCAGCTCCTTGACCAGGCTGGTGTTGAAGCTGATCTCGTTCGCCCGGTTGATGATGTCGCGCGCGGTCCGCGGCAGCGCCCGGCGGTGGATCGGGTTGATCTGCACGATGAGGATGTCGGGGCTCGCCGTGTTGGTGATCAGCGGATAGAGCGCGGGGTTGGCCGAGAAGCCGCCGTCCCAATAGGCCTCGCCGTCGATCTCGACCGCCTTGTACATCTGCGGGAGGCAGGCCGAGGCCAGCACCGTCTCGGCCGTGATCGCGCCGGTGTCGAAGACGCGCGGCAGCCCGGTCCGGACGTTGGTGGCGTTGATGTGGGTCGCGATCCCGCCCGGCGCGTTGACCCGGTCGAAGTCCACCCGCGCGACCAGGAGGTCGCGCAGCGGGTTGAGGTCGAGCGGGTTGAGCTCGTAGGGCGAGAAGAGCCGGCCGATCCCCTCCATCATCAGGTAGCCCGGCGAGCGGTCGAGGCTGTAGCGGCCGGCCATCCGGTCCCACCAGGTGCGCTGCGCCGGCGAGAAGCGCGCCGCGTCGCTGACCGCCTTCCAGAAGGCTGCGAGCGCCGCCCGCGCGCCTTCCCGCCCGCCGGCGGCGAAGCCGTCCGCCAGGACCACCGCGTTCATCGCGCCGGCGCTGGTGCCGCTGGTCTCGACGATCGCGATGCGCTCGTCCTCGAGCAGCCGGTCGAGCACGCCCCAGGTCAGCGCGCCGTGCGAGCCGCCGCCCTGCAGCGCCAGATTGAGCGGCTTGGCGGGCGCCGCAGGCTTTCCCATGCGAGTCTCCGAGATGCTTCCGGCCGCGTCGGGCGGGCGGGGCAGGATAGCGGCGCCGGGGACCGGTTGCCAAGACCGGCCGGCCGGGGCAGGCTCGCGTCCGTGAAGCATCGGGGAGGAGGATGACGTCATGGCCTTCATGCTCAAGATCCGCTGGGAGATCTCGCCCGGCAAGGTCGCGGACTTCCAGCGCAACCAGCAGGCGCTCGCCCACGTGATGCTGGAGCACCCCGGGGTCATCGCCTACCATGCGGAATATCCGGCCGAGGGGGTCAGCGAATGGGTCGAGATCTATGCGACCGACGCCGCCTTCCGGGCGCATCTCGAGAATTCCAAGGGCAAGGCCCCGCTCGCGGCGCTGGTCGGCGATTGCGACAGGATCGTCTGCCGCTGCTTCGGCGAGCCGGACGCCGCCTCGCGCGAGATCCTCAAGGGCTTCGGCACCAGCTACCATGCGACCGCTCCGGAGGCCTTCGTCCTCAACCCGCGGGCCGACCGGGACTCGCCCGTCTGACATGCCGGGCACGGGGTGGGCACGCGTGCCCACTTCGTCATGCCTTTGTTTTCGCTTGACTATCAAATTTTTGTTAACCGGATCGCAAGCATCGTTAACGTGCCCGGGCGCGGTTCGGCCGGGGCCTCGGCCCGGTTTTCGGGGCTTTTCCTCGGTGCCGCCTTGGCCTAGATCGACGCGACCGCCGACTGCAGGACGCGCCCGATGAAGTTCACCCTCGCCTGGCTCAAGGAGCACCTCGAGACTTCCGCCACGCTCGAGGAGATCACCTTTGCGCTGACCGACCTCGGGCTCGAGGTCGAGGGCGTGACGAACCCGGCCGAGGCGCTCGCCGCCTTCACCGTCGGCGAGGTGCTCGAGGCCGTGCCGCATCCCGATGCCGACAAGCTGCGGGTCTGCCGGGTGATGACCGCCGACGGCGAGAAGCAGATCGTCTGCGGGGCCCCGAACGCGCGCGCCGGGATCAAGGTGGTGGTCTCCAAGCCCGGCGACTACATCCCCGGCATCGACACCACGATCAAGGTCGGCAAGATCCGCGGCGTCGAGAGCCACGGCATGATGCTGTCCGAGCGGGAGATGCAGCTCTCCGACGCCCATACCGGCATCGTCGAGCTCGACCCCGAGGCGCCGGTCGGCGCGCGCTACATCGACGTCGTCCCGTTCGATCCGGTCATCGACGTCGCGATCACCCCCAACCGCCCCGACGCGCTCGGCGTCGCCGGCATCGCCCGCGACCTCGCCGCCCGCGGGCTCGGGCGGCTCGTCACCCCGCCGGTCGAGCCGGTGCCGGGGGCCTTCCCCTGTCCGGTCGCCGTCTATCTGGCGCCCGACGTCGCCGGCGAGGCCTGCCCGCTCTTCGTCGGCCGGATGATCCGCGGGGTCCGGAACGGCCCCTCGCCCGAGTGGCTGCAGGAGCGGCTGCGCGCCATCGGCCTCCGGCCGATCTCGGCGCTCGTCGACATCACCAACTTCGTCACCTACGACCGCAACCGGCCGCTGCACGTCTTCGACGCGAAGAAGCTCAACGGGCCGATCACCGTCCGCCTCGCCCGGCCGGGCGAGACGATCCACACCCTCGACGGCAAGGACTATGCCTTCGACGGCTCGGAGACGGTGATCTGCGACGCCACCGGCCCGGACGGGATCGGCGGCATCAAGGGCGGCATGCGCACCAGCGCCACCGAGGAGACGACCGACGTCTTCATCGAGGCGGCCTATTTCGACCCGGTCCGCACCGCCCGCACCGGGCGGCGGCTGAAGGTCGCCTCGGACGCCCGCTACCGCTTCGAGCGCGGCGTCGATCCGGCCTTCACGCCGGTGGGCATGGAGCTCGCGACCCGCCTGGTGCTCGACCTCTGCGGCGGCGAGCCCTCCGAGGTGGTGGTGGCGGGCGCCGTCCCCGACACGCGGCGCAGCTACCGCTTCGACCCGGAGCGGATCACCCGCCTCGTCGGCATGGAGATCCCCGAGGCCGAGCAGGCGCGCATCCTGGCCGCGCTCGGCTTCGCGGTCAGCGGCCGCGAGGTGGTGCCGCCGAGCTGGCGGCCCGACATCCAGGGCGAGGCCGATCTCGTCGAGGAGGTCGCCCGCGTCGCCTCGCTGGCGAAGCTCGAGGGGCGTCCGCTCGCCCGCCCCGCCGGCGTGGCGCGGCCGATCCTCACCGCCGCCCAGCGGCGCGAGGGGCGGGTGCGGCGGGCGATCGCCGCGCTCGGCTTCAACGAGGCGGTCACCTACAGCTTCATCGACCGGGCGGCGGCCGAGCTCTTCGGCGGCGGCGACGAGGCGGTGCGGCTCGAGAACCCGATCAGCTCGGAGATGAGCCACCTCAGGCCGGACCTGCTGCCCGGGCTGCTGCGCGCCGCGGCCCGCAACCAGGCCCGCGGCTTCACCGACCTCGCCCTCTTCGAGATCGGCCAGACCTTCCCGGGCGGCGAGCCGGGCGAGCAGCGTCCGCAGGCGGCGGGGCTGCGCACCGGTGCCACCGCGCCGCGCAACCCGCAGGGCACCCGCCGGCCGGTCGACCTCTGGGACGCCCGCGCCGACGCCGAGGCGGCGCTGGCGTCGGCCGGCGCGCCGGCGACCCTCATCCTGCAGCGGAACGCGCCGGCCTGGTTCCATCCCGGCCGCTCGGCGACGCTGTCGCTCGGGCACAAGACCCGCCTCGCCGCCTTCGGCGAGCTGCATCCGCGCGTCCTCGCCGCGCTCGACGTGAAGGGCCCGGCCGTCGCCTTCACCCTCCACCTCGAGGCGCTGCCCGAGCCGCGCGGCCGCGGCGCGACCCGCCCGCCGCTCCGGGCGTCCGACCTGCAGCCGGTCGAGCGCGACTTCGCCTTCGTGCTCGACGCGCGCACCGAGGCGGAGGCGGTGCTGAAGGCCGCCCGCGCCGCCGACAAGGCGCTGATCGCCTCGGTCAGCGTCTTCGACGTCTTCGCCGGGCCGAAGGCCGAGGCGCAGATGGGGGTGGGCAAGAAGTCGCTCGCCATCGCCGTGCGGCTGCAGCCGACGACCGCGACCCTGACCGAGGCGGAGATCGAGGCGGTGTCGCGGCGCGTGGTCGAGAGCGTCACGCGGGCGACCGGCGGAACCCTGCGCAGCTGACGGGTTGCTCCGGGCGGTCCGCCGCGCTAGCTAGGTTCGCCGGAACGAACGCGGAGACGACGGGATGCTGAAGGAATTTCGCGAGTTCATCGCCCGCGGCAACGTCATGGACCTCGCCGTCGGCATCATCATCGGCGCGGCCTTCACCTCCATCGTCAACAGCATCGTCGACGACCTGATCAACCCGATCATCGGCTTCATCGTCGGCGGCATCGACTTCTCCGACCTCGCGTTCCGCTTCGGCGAGGGCGAGCATGTCGCCACGCTCCGCTACGGCGCCTTCATCACCGCGGTCATCAACTTCCTGATCATCGCCTGGGTGGTCTTCCTGCTGGTCAAGGGGGTCAACCGGGTCCGGGCCATGGTCGACACCAGCGAGAAGCCGCAGGAGACGCCGGCCGGGCCGACCCAGGAGGAGGTGCTGATCGAGATCCGCGACATCCTCCGCGACCGCGCCGCGCCGCTTCCCCCGCCCTCGGCCGGCTGACACCGAAGGCCGGCTCAGCCCTCGACCGGGGCGGCGGCGATCCACCAGGCCGGGTACGTCCGGCGCAGGGCGTCGGCGGCCGCGAGGGCCGGGGCCTCGGCGGCGAAGAGGCCGAAGCAGGTGGCGCCGGTGCCCGACATGCGCGCGAGGCGGCAGCCGGGCTGCGCCGCCAGCGCTGCCAGCGTCTCGCGGATCACCGGGGCGGCGGCGACGGCAGGCGGCTCGAGGTCGTTCCGCCCGGCGGCCAGCCAGTCGAAGAGCGCCGCGGCGTCGGCCAGCGCCGGGGGGTCGGGCATCGGCGGGTTGCTGCGCGAGGCGAGGCCGGCGAAGACGGCGGCGGTCGAGAGCGGCACGCCGGCATTGGCCAGCACGATCCAGAAGGGCGGCAGCGCCAGCGGCGCGAGTTCCTCGCCGATGCCGGTCATGCGGCAGGCCCGGCCGGCGAGGCAGACCGGTAGGTCGGCGCCGATGGCGAGGACGGCGTCGGGCGGCGGCAGCTCCACCTGCCAGAGGCGCGCGAGCAGGCGCAGCGTCGCCGCGGCGTCGGCCGAGCCGCCGCCGATGCCGCTCGCGACCGGCAGCGACTTGGTGAGGCGGATCGCCGCCCCGCGGCCGGCGGCGAGAAGCCAGGCCGCGCGCAGCACGAGGTTGTCGGGCCCCGCGCTCAGCTCGCGCGCGAAGGGGCCGCCGATCGCCAGCGAGAGGCCGGCGGCCGGCTCGGCCTCGACGAGATCGCGGTCATCGCCGTCACCGTGCTGATGACCGTTGCGCTCTACTTCTACTTCAACCGCACCAAGCTCGGCGTCGCCATGCAGGCCTCGTCGCAGAACC
>ENA-UOUJ01000586-UOUJ01000586.1-activated-sludge-metagenome-genome-assembly--contig:-NODE-586-length-23339-cov-74.055661_pt1 | contig 23339 bp, 28 predicted proteins | sample MGYA00249839_ERZ747224 | MGnify/ENA primary metagenome ERZ747224 (study PRJEB28782, sample SAMN03220277) | activated sludge metagenome | biome: wastewater; feature: sewage sludge; material...
ACGGAAAGGCCATCAAGTCCTGGCTGTCGCGCGGCGCCATGTCGCCCGGCAAGGCACGGAACAGGTCGAGCTGTTCGCGTTCTTGCGAGGGCCGCTGCCGGGACGGCAGCGCGGGGCTGGGCATGGCGGTGGCCTGGCGCGTGCCAGCGATCAGCGCGCACGGCTGTCCGCCGAGTGCTGTTCGGCGTACTCAGGATCGGAAGTCGTCTCGAAGCTGCGGTCGGCGGCCCAGGCGTCGAGGTCGGCCACGGCGTACATGACGCGCCGGCCGAACTTGCGAAAGCGCGGGCCACCGCCGATCACGCGCTGCTTCTCCAGCGTGCGCGGCGACAGGCGCAGGTACTCGGCGGCTTCGTCGTTGGTGAGGTAACGCTGCGGTTGTGCGGCAGCGGTCGGGACAGTGGCGGCAGGCCGCAAGGGAGCGGGACGCATGGTGTGAACCTCCATAGCTTTCAAAGCTCCGGCCACACAGCGCAACCGGATGGAGGCAGTCTCAGAAAACGAAGCTCCGCTGCTCAGGGACGTTTTGCGTCCCCATCAAAACGTCCCTTCTCAAGCGGCGGCAGTTGTGCTAGCCGGCGATAACCGCCGCGCATCAGTGCATCGCCGCGCCGCACCAGGCGGCGCACGCGGGCGCGCAGGTCGCCGTCGGCGTGCCAGTCCGCCGCCACGGCATCGGCACCGAACAGCCCTTCGGCCACGTCGCGCAAGGACGCACCCGCCAGGGTCGCGTCGAGCGCCTGCAGGGTGTGCAACTCCAGCATCGCGGCCGGTGTAGGCCGGGGCCTGGCCGCGGCCAGCGTCGCGCTGCGCGTAGGCGCAGGTGCGGCAGCGCCGCCGCCACCTCCGCGATTGGCATAGGCGACCGCCATGCCATCTTCCAGGCCGGGCGCCAGCGCGAAGCGCGCGCAATGGCCGGGGTTGTGCGCGATCAGCGCCAGCCCTTTACCGTCGTGCAGCAGTTGCTTGTGACCGGGGATGTGCCAGAACGCGAAGGCCGCCGCATCGGGCGGCGGATCGGCATCGGGATGGAGTTGCACCACGGCATCGTGGCCGGGCAGCCAGGCCGGATGCGCGTCGCGCGCATCCAGGGCCGGGTCTTCCAGCAGACGCAAGCCCCAGCGAAGCGCCGCCTGTTGCGCCGCTTGCGGTCGGCGCTGGTGGCGCTGCCAGTCGAGCCGGTAATCGGGGTGGCGGCGCAGGTACTCCCAGGCCAGTGCGAGCGTGTCCAGGCACAAGATGTAGAGGTACGCGGCGGTCGGATACCAATGCGCGATATGGTGAGGATTGACCATGACTCAAGCTCCCGTCGAACAGCAGGAACGTCGTCACGGGCGTTCAAGAACGGAGCCACCGCATCCACATCAAAACATCATCCGAACCTGTTTAAGCTGTACATCAAGTGTCAAGACCGATTGGCTCCGGGGTATTGCGCAATGCGTCCGAATACGACGGCCGCGCAGTCCAAAAAAGTCACGCGGCACAAATCAAGGTGCCGTAACTCGCGCCAAAGATCGTGGCCGTTTCCGTCTCAAAGGCCCTGTTTTGGTGCAAGAGTGCGAATTGAGACCGGACAAATCCGAATTCCGACGGAAATAGTCTCAATACGTCCGGCTGCGCCGGAACGCGATTGGCTTAATCGACAATGCCGCCGTTCTCCTGGGCCAGCCGGACATATTCCGACAGGGGCCGCGCCGCCTGGAAATACCGATCCCGCATCACAGGCTGCTTGCGCGGCCCGACGATGGATGCCAGATCGGACAGCTTCACGGTGCCCAGCTCAGGCATCCCCAGGCCCAGGTCGATCAGGCCGTAGGCCGTATCGCCGTCGGCCGGGTCGAGCGAAGCGAGCAGCCAGGTGAGGTGTGCGTCCGGTGTGAACAGGCGCACCACGGGCAGCGGGTCGCCGGCCTGACCGTCAGCACGTGCCTGGCCGTGGGTCAGCAGGCGTTGGCGCTCGTCCTCGGTGATGAGTGAGTTCATGGCGATCTATTCCCAATTCACAAATCCGCCCAAGCGTGAAAACGCAAAGCCGCATCGGCGGATTTGGGAAAAAGCACGATTGTGATTCCGTGGCTATGCGCCTTTGTGGAAATCCGCAGAGGCACAAATGCGGATTCCCGTAAAAACGCAAAACAGTGAGGTTTCACTGAAAGAGTTAAAGATAACGTGGTTTTAATTGTGCTGCGACTTGACGCTTCTGTCTATGCAGAAGCGACCCATTCAGCGCGGCCGACCGGCCGGCGCCACCACCTACGATGCCGAGTTGGCGCAAGCCTTCGGCGCGGCGGTGCGCGCGTTGCGGACGGAGCGCGGCATTGCGCAGGAATCGCTGGCGCACCTGGCTGGCGTCGAGCGCTCGCACATGGGCAAGGTCGAGCGCGGCGAGCACATGCCCACGCTGGCGATCATCTTCAAGATCGCCGGCGCGCTCGAATGCAGCACGGCAGTGCTGATGAGCGAGGCTGAAAGCCAGCTCGCAGCGGCGGCCCATCCGTAGGCTCCGGCTGCATCGAGGGGCGCCAAGCTGTGCGCGGCGGGGATAGCTCGTAGGGCTTTCCCTCGGAGGCAAGCGAAGTGCGCAGCGCCGCAGGCGCGAAGGCGTGAGGGATTGGAGCCGGATGGCCGTGACGGCAAAGACGGCACGGGGCGTAGCCCGTAAAAGTCCGGCGGCGGGTCGCGCCGACACGCCATGCCCTGATTGCAACGGCAAGCACCGCGTCCCCGCATAGAAGTGCAGCCCACACTATGGGCCACCGCCTGCCACCAGGTTCGGTACGAACCAACACAACAGCGCAGCGCCCCGCCATGTGGCGGGGCGCTGCGGGCGGCGGTCACGCCGCCTGGGGCTTGCTGCGCGACCAGATCAAGTCGTGCGTGCCGTCTTCGCCTTCGATCAGGCGGGCGTAGACCGTGGCCGGGAACGATGGATCGTCGAGGGTCACGGAGATGTACTCCCGCCCGGCCTCGCTGGTCTTCTTCCACGCTGCGCCGATGTCGTGGCTGGCGGCCTGCAGGCGGAAGTCGGGGGCCTTCTCGTTGTCGCCCTTGTCGTTGGGCACCAGCTTGACCTTGACGTTGAGCGTCAGGGTGCGAAGCGTGCCGGTGAAGCCGTCTTTGTCTGCGGTGAAGGTGCCGATGTTGGCCATGATGTTTTCTCCTTTCGGTGGAACAAGGTTCGCGCCCATCGCGTCCTTGTTGTGATCCGGCCGGCGGGGGACGGGCTGGCTGCACCGCTTGCGGTCGAAACGCAGTGGAGAGCCGGGAGGCGAAAAGAATTTGTCCCGCGAGGAATGCACCGAACGCAGTGACAAAGCAGGGGAAATTGTTTTCGCCGGACGGTTGCAGCCATGAAGCCCGAGGCGCAGCCGCGCCACCGCCAGGATTCACAACAACACAAGGACGCCTTGGGCCGAACCGCACCGCAAGGAGATGTGGCCGGCTCGGCATCCCCGCATGAAGACTGCTCCGGCTCGCCCACTGACGCAGGCCAGGTCAACCACCCGATGACAGGCAAGAACGCCTCCGCCGCAACTTGCGGCGCCGGTCTAGTGGCGTGGCATAGAAACTCCATAGCGATGCTGGGCGGGTTGTCCGTGAACAGTCCTTCATGGACGTGATGGGCAAGAACCGCCAGCGTTGAGGACGGCACGCATTTGCACAACCCGCCGCAGCAAACGCCAGCGTGTTCGCCAGCGCCCCGTCCATCGTGGCGGAGCGCTGGCCGGGCCGATCCGGCGAAGCCGGTTCGGCGGCATCGAGGGGCGCCAAGCTGTGCGCGGCGGGGATAGCCCGCAGGGCTTTCCCCTGGAGGCAAGCGGAGCGCGCAGGTGTGGGCCGGGCGGATGCTCGGCTGCTTTAACGCCGCCACCTGAGCCACCGCGAGGGCGGCGGCGTTCTGATTCGGCAGTTGGCCTTGAACACCGGGCGCGGCCACTGCCGCGCCCGGATTTTGCTTTCACCGCGCCCAGGACGGAACGGCATGGGCGCGGTGCTGATCGGGTTATTCCTTCGTCTCGATGAGCCACCATACGGCACGCGGCAAGGCGCGGCCCGTGATGGGGTGAATGTCGGTCAGGTCGGCGCGGGCTGACCAGCCCGAGGGCGGGCGGTAGCCGCGCACGTCGCCATCGCCGTGCCAGCGGCGGGCGCGTACCGTGCCGGGGGCGTAGATCGCCGCCATGCGTGGGCGGCTGGTGGTGGTACGTGTCATGGGGTGTTCTCCTTCCAGCAAGCGCCCCGGTCGAGACCGGGGCGCTTGCTGTCGGCGCGGGTCAAGCGGCTAGCGCCACGGCGGTTTCATTCGCCATTGCCTCGGCATCCTCCGGGGCGTTGTCCTGGGCCTGCGGCGCCGCCGGCGTGGTTTCCTGCGTGCCTTCGGCCTTGAAGATGGCAGGCATCCAGCCAGTGCCATCGGCCAGCCGCTCCGCTTCGCTGGCAATGTCGGCCTTCTTCAGCTTCGCCAGCCGGGTGACGTGCGACGGGGCGAACTGCTCCACGGCTTCCAGAATCGCGGCCTTCGGCACATGCCGGAAATAACCCTCATTGGTGGGCTTCCACCATGCGGCCATGTCCAGCCCCACGGCCTGCGCCAGTTCCTCGCCCGGCTGCTGCCGCATGGTGCGGGGTGTCACCACGTCCACCGTGACGGCCACGCATACCGCCAGCAGTCGCACCAGTTCGTCTTGCGAATTCGCCAGCAACGCGGCGAACAGTTCGGCGCTGTCCTGCGGCAAGGCTTCGCCCGCCACCTGTTGCAGTTCGCGCAGCGCCACGGCAGCGGGCGATTCCGGCCAGTCCGGTGCCATGCCTTCCAGCCGGTCTTGCACTTTCAGGCTCACGCCCAGCGGCAGGTCGTGGCCGTAGTGGCTGCCGTGCAAAACGGTCTGCACCATGCCATGCACCAGCGCGGCCAGCGCCACTTGCGGATGCTGCGCCACTTCGATTTGTAGCGCGGCGGTGCGGTGGGCACTCAACCGCTGCGCCAGTCGGTCGGACATGGCGGCGGTCTTGGGCTGGTCGTCGTCCTCGCCTTCGTCGCCGTTCTCGGCATCCTCACCGCTGAAACCTTGGCGCAGGCGTTCCAGCGTGCGCAGGGCCTTGGCCTCGGCTTCGCGCATCAGGCCGTGATGGATCACGGCCTGCCCGTTGCGGTCGATGGTGACGATGGCACCGGCTGCGGCCTTCACGGTCGGGCTGTAGTCCTGCAAACCATCTTCCAACGCCTGCAACTGCTCGCCCACGGCTTCGCCTTCCTCTTGCAGCGCGTCGGCCTTGTCCTCGTCCTCGGCTTCCAGCGCACCATCGAGGGCTTCGCCAATGGCCTGCACCTTGGCTTGCAGCTTTTCGATGCGCTGCGCTTCGCGCTTGGTCGGTTCGCGCCGCTCCCTCGGCGCACGCTGGAAAGCGTGCAGGTCGGCATGGGTCACGCCCGGCGTGGCATCCACCCATGCCCAGCCTTCGGCCTTCACCTCGGCGGCGATGCCCGCCAGCCGGTCTTGCGCCAGCCTGTCCAGCAGCGCGGCATCGGTCAGATACACGCCCGCGTCACCTTCCGCGAACAGGTCACGGCGCACGCCACCGCCTGCGGCCTCGTAGGTTTCCAGCCCGACGAACCGCACCAGCGGATGCCGGTAGGCGTCGATTTCCCTTTCGGTGAGGCGGTCGCGCAGCGCGGACGGCTGGCGCTGCCACGTTGGCGCATCGTAGAAGGCGGCTTCCTGCGCGGTGTGGTCATCGGTGATGGCAAGGGCCATCAACTGGTCAAGGCTCACGGCATCGGCGCGGTAGTCGGCCATGAGGCGCGGCGAGACGTTCGCAAGCTTCAAGCGGCGCTGCACCACCAGCGGCGTGACGGAAAAATCCGCTGCGATGTCCTCGATGGGTCGGCCTTCGGCCACCAGCGCGGCGAAGGCTTCAAACTGGTCTGCCGGGTGCATGGCTTCGCGCTGCACGTTCTCGGTGAGGCTGGCCGTGCGGGCCGTGCCATCGGCTACTTGCAAGCAAGGCACCTCCCAATCCTTGGCGATGCGGTGCTTTTTCGCCAGCAGCTTCAGCGCAGCAAGGCGACGACCACCGGCGACCACCTCGTAATGCTCGCCATCGGCGGATGCGATCACGATCAGGTTTTGCAGCAGGCCCACGCGCTGGATGCTTGCAGCCAGTTCGGGGATGGACATGCGCGGGGTCTTGCGCACGTTGCGGCCCGTGGGGCGCAGCACCAGCCGCGACAGCGGAACCAGAATCAGGTTCTTGGTCGGGTCGGCGGCTTCCAGCGGGATAGCGGCGGCGGCATTGACGGCGCGGGCTTCGGTGGTGGTGATGGCGTTCATGGTGGTTCTCCAATCGAGTGAAACAAGGAATGGAGGGGAAACCGCCCCTCCTGCGGGGGACGGGTCAGGCTTTCAACTGGCGCAGGCCATCGGCCAGCATCCACAAGGCGCGATTGAGGCGCACATCGGAATCAATGCCCTGTATCGGACGGGTCTGCTGGCGGCGTCCGTTGGCGCTGCGACCATGCAATCCGCCTTTGGTCAGGTTCTCTTGGGTGCGGTTGAACACGCTCCACAAGTCGGGGCGGCGGTCTTCAAACCGGCGCGGCATCAGAATCTGGCTTTCGGTGATGGGCGCGGGCTTGTTCGGGTCGTCGTACTTGAGGGTCAGCGCGGCGCGGGCGAACACTTCGGCTTCGCCTTCATCGAGCGTGATAGCGCGCATGGCGTCGCGGGAATCGCGCACAAGGTCGAAACCGCGCAGCACCTCGAAAGCGCCTTCGATGACTTGGCCCGCCACGTCGCCTTTATGGGGGACGCGCACATCGGCCACGGTGTCGCCGCACACAAGGCCATTGCTGCAAACAAATCGGAACTGGCCCGCCAGCATCTGATAGCTGCTGGTGCCATCGTGCGAGTTCAGCAGGATGATTTCATTGGCTTCCGCGCCGTTGATCTGGCTGGCGTGGCGCAGGCGCAGCATGTGTTTCGTGTGCTCGCGCTTGCCTTCATCGCGCACGCGGGTTTGCGTCACCATGAAAGGCTGAAACCCTTCTTTGCGAAGCTCGGTCAAAACCGCCGCCGTAGGGATATAGGCGTATCGCTGCGAACGACTTTCATGCGGGGCATCCGCAAAGATGGACGGCGCTACACGGTGAATCTGGTCATCGGACAGCGGGTAGTCGCTGCGCAGTGCGGGGGAATGGGAAGCGAAACGGGTTGCAAGCATGTCGTTCTCCTGACTTGGCTGTTGAAGAAAGCGCACACCGGATTCCTAGATTCGGAGCCCAGCCTTTCGGCTGTTCGGTGCGGTCGGCACGAGGAACCCGGTTGGCCCTGTTGCCACCGTCTTTCCTGAGTTCATCGCCCGCGACGGTCAGGAGCGCGCGGACGGGGGCCGTCAAGGAAAAAAGCGCAGGGTTGGTGCGGCCCGCAGGCGAAGCCGAGGACACGGCCCTGCGCGCCTTGATGGCACACGGGAGCGGGCTACAGTCGCGGACAAGGTGATGGAGTCAGGGAAGACGGCTGGACATGGCAACGGGCACCTTCCACGCCGACCGCACGGCAAGCGCAAGCGCGCAGGCCCGAAGCTGGAAGCTGGGCCGGAGGCGTCAGCCGAGCGGAGCGAGGGAACGATGGAAGCCCGACAGGGGCGAGACGCCGCAGGCGGCTCGATGCGCAGCACGACAGCGCGACCGGCCATCTCCCAGGTGGCCGGGGACGCCCAGACTTCAAAACCGAATGGACAACAGGGTCAGGACGAGCACGCGCAGGGCATCGTGGATCTGCTGTGGATGCTGTCTGGCCGATCCGGCGCAGCCGGGTCGGCGATGTTCAGGGGCGCCAAGTCTGCGCGGCGGGGATAGCCCGCAGGGCTTTCCCCTGGAGGCAAGCGAAGCGCGTAGCGCGCCGCAAGGGGCGCGAAGGCATCAGGCCGAGTCGTCAGGACGCAGGCTGGATTGCGCAACCGGCACCCACGGCGAAGTCGAGTTCAGCAGATAGCGCGCTCCGCGCGCATAGTGACCACAAAGCCCGCTGGGCTGGTAGAAACCGGTGACGCGGCGACGGAACTGCACGCCGAACTGGTTGGTGTAGATCACCGCGTCGCCGATCTTGAAGCGCAGCGGCTGGCCGTTCTCCGGCGCGAAGGGCTTGAGCGCATCGTGCTGCGCCGTGATTTCGATGATGTAGTCGTGATGGCTGCTCATGGCATTGATCTCCTGAAATGATCGAGAAAGCGCAAGGAGCGCCTTGAGGCGCTCCAAGGGCGAGGTCAGACGACGATCCGCCCCGCCAGCCGCGCATCGCGCACGTAGGCGCTCAACCGCTTTTCGCCACGGAAAGACAGGTCGCGCTCGATCGGCAGGCCCAGCCCGCCGCGCACGCTCGCCAGCTCGTTCAAGCTGACCCAGCCGAGTTCCGGCATCCCCAGCCCCAGGTCACAAAGACCGAAAGCGTGGTCATGGTCGTCGGGGTCAATCTCGGTCAGCAGCCAGGTCGCGCCGCCGTCCGGCGTGAACAGCTTGACCACCGGGGCTGGGTCGAAGTCCGGGTTCTCCAGCGATGTGCTGCCGTTGGCCAGCAGCACGACGCGCTGCTCGGCAGTGATAAGTACGTTGTTCATGGTGAACTCCTGAAAGGTTGCCGGGCGGAATTGCCCGACCCTTCCGGGGCACGGCGCAGCGCAAGCAGTCAGGGGTCGTAGACGGCCGCCAGGACGCAAGCGCCATTGGCGCGCAGCCCTTGACGGCGAGAACGCCGTGGCACGATGAGGGGAACAGCAAGACCGCCTCCCTCACAACCTCCACGCACCTCCGGCTTTGGGGCAAGTGCGTAGCACGCGCAGGCCCGCGAGGGCCGGAGTTGCGCCAGCAGGCGCAGCAAAAAGGGGGCCGAAGCCCCCTCGGTCAGATCAAGCCACGTTCGGCGAAGGACGTAGTGAGGCTGCCCGCCACGATGATGTGATCCAACGTGCGAACGTCCACCAGCGCCAGCGCGCTCTTGAGTTGCAACGTCAATGCCCTGTCGGCCGCACTTGGCTCTGGATTGCCGCTCGGGTGGTTGTGCGAAACGATGACCGCTGCCGCGTTGAGCCGCAGCGCTTCCTTCACCACTTCGCGCGGATACACCGATGCGCTGTCGATGGTGCCGTGGAACATCTCGGCATACTCGATAAGGCGATGCTGCGAATCGAGGAACAGCACCGCGAACACCTCATGCTCGAAGCCGGCCAGTTTGGCGCGCAGGTACTCCTTGACTTCCGACGGTGAACTGAATGAGGCACCGCGCTGCATCTTGTGCTCGATGGCCTGGCGCGCGGCCTCCAGAATCTGGTCGGCCGTCGCCGGCAGGTAATGACCTTGGGAGTCGCGCACCATCAGCGCGGCATCGAACGAGGAAAAGGACAGTTGCGACATGATCGTGCTCCGGTTGCTCGGGCGGAATTGCCCGGAACCGTGTCCAGCACGGCGCAGCGCAAGCAGTCAGGGGTCGCAGACGGCCGCCAGGACGCAAGCGCGCAACAGCGCGCGCCGCCCTTGACGGCGAGAACGCCGTGATACGGTGAAGGGAACAGCAAGACCGCCTACACCCCGCCCACTGCACACCCTCGGCTTTTGGGGCAAGCGGAGCGCGCAGGCCCGTCAGGGCCGAAGGCGTCAGCCGAGCAAAGCGAGGGAACGATGGAAGCCCGCAAGGGGCGAGACTCGCGCAGCGAGGCTCGATGCGCAGCACGACAGCGCGACGGCGGAACGCCGGGATGCCCGACTGCTTGGGACAGGACTACTCGGTGTCCGTCTTGCGCTGCTCGATCTGCAACTGCGCCCGCTCTGCTGCCTGTTGCAGCCGTTCCACCAGCACGCCCCTCGGCGGCAAGGCAGTCAGGTACTCGGCGACGTGGATGCCTGACTTGTCCAGCTCCAGCAATTCGATCTGCTCGCGCTTCTTGCCGGTGCAAAGGATGATGCCCAGCGGCGAGGCTTCCTCCGGCTCGCGTTCGTGCTTGTCCAGCCAGCGAAGGTAAAGCTCCATCTGCCCCTTGTAGGCCGCCTTGAACTCGCCGACCTTCAACTCCACCGCCACCAGCCGCCGCAACTTGCGGTTGTAGAACAGCAGGTCGAGGTGGAAATCCTCGTCGTCAATCGGGATGCGCTTTTGCCGGGCGACGAAGGAGAAACCGGCCCCCAGCTCCAGCAGGAAGGATTCCATTTCGCGGATGATGGCCGCTTCCAAGTCGCTTTCCTGCCAGGTGTCACGCAGCCCGAGAAAGTCGAGAATGTAGGGATCGCGCATGACCAGCGCCGGCGTCATGCGCTGCGCATCGCGCATCGTCGCCAGCTCCTGCGCGATCGTCTCGCCCGGCTTCTGCGACAGCGCCGTGCGCTCGTACAGCATCGAGTCGATGCGCTCGCGCAGCGTCCGCACGCTCCAGCGTTCGGCGCTCGCCATCTGCACGTAGTATTGCCGTTGGAGCGGGTCTTTCAGCGGCAGCAGCGCCAGGAAATGCGACCAGCTCAATTGTCGTGACAGCGTCACGACAATTGGCTCGTCCGGGTAGGTGGCGGCGAACTGCACCATGCGGCGCAGGTTCTTGTCCGCGAAGCTGCGCCCGTAGTCGCGCACAAGCTGCGCCGCCAGGGTCGGCAGGATTTCCTCGCCGTACCCGGCCCGCTGGCCGGCCAGCACCTCCGTATGGATGCGCTGGCCGATACGCCAGAACAGCAGGGTCAGTTCGGCATTGACCGCCAAGACGGCGCGCTGCCGCGCCGCCTCAATCAATGCCCGAATGTCGCCCAGCAGCGCCGAAGGCGCTGCGGAGGACGCCACGGATACTTTGCGCCGGTTCATGCTGCTACTCCCTCGGCCTGCCGCGCACCCGTGATCGCCTGACGACGGCTCGCCACCAGCTCGGCCGCCTCGCGTACCGGCTTGTCCTCGGTGTGGACGTAGTGCATGAACATCGCCACGGTCTTGTGCCCGGTCAGCTTCATGCCTACCTTGGTCGGCACGCCCGAATTGGCAATGTCGGTCGTCGAACGATGGCGGATGCCGTGCGTGCCGACGTGCGGCACGCCGGCGGCCTTAAGCGCCCGGCACCATCCGCCATAGTGCTCGCCAAAGGTCAGGTGCTTGTCCGGGTCGTTGGGCGATGGCAGGACATACGGGCAGCCTTCCCGACGTGGCGCCGTCGAGAGCAGCCGATAGGCTTCCGCGCTCATGGGCTTGGACATGCCGCCCGTCTTGCTGTCGGGCCACACCACTCGCCGGTTCTCGAAGTCCAGCCAGCTCCATTCGAGCGGACAGATTTCGGAGCGACGCGCGGCGAACTCGAATTGCAGGCGGATTGCCAAGGGGATGACGTAGTTCTCCAGACCTTCCGCTTCCAGCTTGTCCAGGTGGCGGAAGATCAACGCCAGTTCGTCATCAATGATGAGCCGGGTTTCCTTCCCAGGTGGGTACATCGGGACGTGACGGCACGGGTTCGTGCCGTCGGGACGGTAGCCCCACACTTCGGCCAGGTTGAACATCTTGCGCAACACGCCGAAAGCCTTGTTCGCTTCGGTCGGCTTGTAGGCCAGCTTTTGCATCAGGCCGGCAATGTCGGGCCGCTTCACGTCCTGCACCTTCTTGCGGCCCAACAGTGGAATGATGCAGCGGTCGATGACGCCCTGATAGCCCTCCTGCGTGCTGGGCTTGTTGCGCTTCTTGGAGTATTCCTCCATGAACTTTTTGCACAGCTCCGTGACGGTGGGCGCCTTGCGCGCATCGGCCTTGGCGCCGCCAGGATCGCCGCCCCGGCGAACCTCGGCCAACCAGTCCTGAGCCATGACGCGGGCCTGTTCAACGGTCAGTTCCCCGAACAGGCCCAGGGCGGGCTTGCGTCGCTCGCCCGCGTTCGTGCGGTACTGGAGCATGAACACGCGGCGGCCCGCCGGGGTAATCTTGCACAGGAAGCCAGGCACCACGGTATCCCGTAGTTCGACGGCCTGCGGCTGGGGTTGCGCCGCCTCCACGGCGGTCTTGGTGAGCTTGATCTTGGCCATGATGACTCCTCGGAAAGACCCGTTTCCAAGAGCCACATGGGAGCCATGAGAGCGGAAGCCGGGTCAGGTTTCAGAAAGCACCGGCATATGATGGACGCGCGTAAGTTATTGATAAACCTTCTGTATCGGGTTCTAGCGCAGTCCAGCAAAGTTCGGTGCTGGAGTCATCGTGAAATAAAAAAACCGCTCTAGCCGTTGCACTCGCAACCGGCTTTATCACCACTACCACCGCCCCTGTGCAAGCTGGTATCCCCGTCATCGACGGCGGCAACCTGGCCCAGAACATCATGACGGCCATCGAGTCGGTGGCGCAGACGCTCAAGCAGATTGAGCAGTACCAGACCCAGTTGCAGCAGTACGAAAATCAGCTCCAGAACACGATGGCCCCAGCCGCGTATATCTGGGATCAGGCGCAGACTACGATCAACCGGCTGATTGCCGCGCAAAACACGCTGGCCTATTACGAGAACCAGCTAGGCAGCCTGGATCGTTACCTGGCCAAGTTTCAGGACGTGGCCTATTACCGCAGCTCGCCATGCTTCAACGGCAGCGGCGGATGCACGCCGGCCGAAAAGGCAGCGATGGAAGAGAACCGCCGCCTGGCGTCAGAGTCGCAAAAGAAGGCCAACGATGCCCTGTTCCAGACCGTTGCCGACCAGCAAAAGGCTTTGAAGGATGACGCCCGTACCCTGGAGCGGCTGCAAGGCGCGGCCCAGGGTGCAACTGGCCAGCTACAGGCCATCGGCTACGCCAACCAGCTCGCCAGCCAGCAGGCCAATCAGCTCTTGCAGATTCGCACCATGTTGACCGCCCAACACAACGCGGAGGCAGCCCGGATTGCAGCAGAACTCGATGCCGAGGCGCGAGGTGATGCCAGGGCCGAGCAAATGCGTACCTGGACGTTTCGCCCGAGTCCGGCAGACAACTACTAGGGAGGCGGTGAGATGAAAAAAATCTTTTTTACTACCGCGGCTACGTTGCTGTTGTTGGCTGGATGTGAACAGGAAAGGATGCCCGAACCAAATGCGGCGACGTGTGCCCCCGATGCGTTCCAGGCAGCACTGAATGAAATGCGCAGCGAAGCGAACCGAGAGGCCTTTACCGAGGAATGCAGAGCATTCCAGAAGGCCAAGCAGATGCGTCAGTGGGAGTTCAAGCCCAGCCCTAAAGATGATTATTGAGGTGGTCGCCATGAGAAAGAAAATTGCTCTAGGTGGCTTGATGATGGTCGCCACAATGGTGCTGGCTGAACCTGCAATGGCGCAGGAGCTAAGTAGCAGCGGTGTTATGAATGATGTGCTCAAGCGTTTTCATGATGCTGCCGCAACATGGGGGCCAGCTATTGAGTCCGCTGCATCGCGTTTGTTCTGGACGCTGGTTGTGATTTCGATGGTCTGGACATTCGGCATGATGGCTTTGCGCAAGGCCGACATTGGCGAGTTCTTCGCGGAGTTCGTTCGCTTCACGATCTTCACCGGCTTTTTCTGGTGGTTGCTGACGAATGCGAACCAGGGCATGAATATCGCCGGTACGATTGTTCAGTCATTGCAAACTCTGGGCGCGCAGGCGGGGGGACTTTCCAATAGCAATCTTGGGCCCTCCAGCATCCTTGATCTTGGTTTCGAGTTATACAACCGCACAGTACAGGCCACCTCGGAGCTGGGATGGCGGCAGATGGCAACTGCTCTGGTCATGGAGCTAATGGCCCTGGCTGTTTTGTTTGTCCTGGCGTTGATTGCGGTCAACCTGTTGCTGTTGCTCGCATCAGCCTGGATTCTGTTGTATGCCGGTGTGTTCTTCCTTGGCTTTGGTGGAAGTCGTTGGACTTCCGACATGGCGATCAATTACTACAAGACCGTGCTGGGCCTGGCCGCACAGCTTATGGCAATGGTGCTTCTGGTTGCGATTGGCAAAGAGTTCATCAATCACTACTACACGCAAATCAGCGAGAACATGGCATCCCAGGAACTGGCCGTGATGTTGGTTATATCGGTCATCTTGCTTTTCTTGGTCAACAAAGTTCCGCCGATGATTTCTGGTCTTGTGTCTGGTGGTGGTATTGGCGCAGCCGGTGGAATTGGAAACTTCGGTGCGGGTGCGGCAGTTGGGGCGGCGGTGACGGCGGCCAGTATGGCAACTGGCGGCGCTGCCCTGGCAGGTAAAGCGGTTATGGGTGCCGCAGCCGGTGCAGCCGGAGGTGCAAGTGCACTCCAAGCGGCTTTTCAGAAAGCATCAGCGAGTATGGAAACCGGCGGTGACATGTCCAGCATGGGGTCAGTTGTCAGCAGTGGCGGAAACGGTGGTGGTGAAGCGGGTACTGCTGGCAGTAGCCCATTCGCCCAAGCGGCTGGCTTTGGTGACAGCGGCAGTAGCTCAAGCGGTGGCGGCTTTGCCAAGGCCGCGAAGCTGGCCACAGGCACGGCCTCCGAGTTAGCCAAGGGTGTCGGCTCTCAAGTGAAGCAGGGATTCCAGGAGCGAGTGAGCGAAACCACAGGCGGAAAACTGGCTGCTTCGATACGCGAAAGCATGGAGCCGAAAGAAGCAAGCCAATCTGGCCAGTTCGAGGGCAATAGCTTGGGCGCCGATTCTGGCCCAGATAGTAACGAAGTCAGGAGTTAGCACGATGACGACATCAACATACATGGCCGCATTGGCGGCCCTGGATGAAGCGCCAAGGGAAGAAGTCAGCCAGGTATTTATTTCGCCGCTGGGTGATCAATCGACCGAGGTCGATGCAGAGACAGAAACAGCCGCTTTTGTATCACGGCCAGACCCTATGAGAGAGAGCGAAACTAAGCCGATAAGTATTGAGGTTAATGGCGGCAGGAATGAGCGGTCAGCATTCGCGGAGGCGGCGGGGCTGTACCTGTAGGCGCACCGGGCTGGCCACAACCAGCCCGGCACTTTCAATCAACACCTACTGGAGAGGTGAATTATGACAACACAACATATTATCGAACCAGGGCAAGCAGTGCATCAAGCAGCGGCTATTCTTTCTTCTTTGGAGTACATCAACCAAGCGGAAGCGCGGAGCCTTGGGCCATTGGCCGAAGCCGTCGCTAATGCTTTTATGGTGGTGTACTACCAAGCTGAAACGGGCCGGGCGACACAGGCTGATTTTCAAGAAGCAATGAACGCCTTGCGCCAAGCGTGCAGCTAATGACGAAAGGGCGGCCACTCGAACTGGCCGCCTTTTTCAATCTTCACTGTTTGGCCATTCCCGACCCACAGACGGCGCATCCATCCATTCGCGTTCCTCCGGCGGCAGCGGGTAAGCCCCGGATGCTTCCGCGTCGGCCAGTAGTTCGGCCAGTGTGTAGCGCACCCGACCAGTGGAAACGGCGCGGGCCGGGTCGGCCTTCTCATGCAGCCTGTTCTCTAGGTTCTTTGGGTCTGTCATCGGGCGACCTCAGCAAGCATGGATACTAGGTGTTCCAGGTCAGTGATCGAATGCGCCAGGAAGCGGCCGGCGCGGCAATCTGCAATCATTTCCTCAGTTTTTTCCTACTCATGTTCAACCTCGTTCGTACCAGCTCTTCGAGCGATTCACCACGCGCACGACCAGCAGCATCACCGGCACTTCGACCAGGACGCCGACCACGGTTGCCAATGCAGCGCCGGAGTGCAGACCGAACAAGCTGATGGCGGCCGCCACGGCCAGCTCGAAGAAGTTGCTGGCACCGATCAGGGCCGAAGGACAGGCGACAGAGTGCTTTTCCCCCGCCCGCTTGTTCAGCCAGTAGGCTAACCCGGAATTGAAGAACACTTGAATCAAGATCGGCACGGCTAGCATGGCGATCACTAACGGCTGCCGGATGATGGCCTCGCCCTGGAAGGCGAACAGTAGAACCAACGTCAGCAGCAGCGCGGCCATCGACCACGGCCCGATCTTCTGCATGGCCCGTTCAAAGGCGGCCTGTCCTTGCTTGAGCAGATGCCGCCGCAAGAGCTGCGCCAGGATCACCGGCACGATGATGTAGAGCACGACCGAAATCAGCAGCGTGTCCCAAGGCACCGAGATCGAGGACATGCCCAGCAGCAGGCCGACGATGGGCGCGAAGGCCACGATCATGATGGCGTCGTTCAGAGCCACTTGCGAGAGCGTGAAAAGCGGGTCGCCGTTGGTAAGGCGGCTCCACACGAACACCATTGCCGTGCAGGGCGCGGCGGCCAGCAAGATCAAGCCCGCGATGTAGCTGTCCAGTTGATCGGCCGGCAGGAACGGAGCGAACACTTGTCGGATGAACAGCCACCCCAGCAGGGCCATCGAGAATGGCTTGACGGCCCAATTCACGAACAGCGTGACGCCGATGCCGCGCCAATGCTCTTTGACCTGGTGCAGCGCCCCGAAGTCGATCTTGACCAGCATCGGGACGATCATTACCCAAATCAGCAGGCCCACCGGCAAATTGACCTGGGCCACTTCCATGCGGCCTATGGCCTGGAACACGTCAGGAAGGCCCTGGCCGAGCGCAACACCGGCGACGATGCACAGGGCCACCCACAGCGTCAGGTAACGCTCGAAGCCGCTCATCGGGGCCTGGCGCGGCTTCGCGGCGATGGCCTGTGCGCCGGCGCTCATGCTTCCTGCTCGGTCTTGCCGATGTTCGCCAGCTCGCGCTTGATGGCCGTCTGGTCAAGCATTTTGAGAGGCAGATTCACGAACAGGCGGACGCGGTTCATCATGTGCCGGAAGGTTTGTTCGAAGGCCCGGCGCTTCTCGGCGTCAGTGCCTTCGACGGCGGCCGGGTCTTCAAATCCCCAATGCGCCGAGATCGGCTGACCAGGCCACACCGGACACATTTCGCCGGCGGCGTTGTCGCAGACGGTGATGATGAAGTCCATCTTCGGTGCGTCGGGCGTGGCGTACTCGTCCCAGCTCTTGCTGCGCAGATTCTCGGTCGGGTAATTCACCGACTCCACCTTTTCGACGGCGAAGGGATTGACCTTGCCGGTTGGGTGACTGCCGGCGCTGTAGGCGCGGAAGCGCCCTTGCCCCATCGTGTTGATGAGAGCTTCGGCCATGATGCTGCGCGCCGAATTGCCGGTGCAGAGGATGAGGACGTTATAGATTCTTTCGGTCATGATGTTTCGCTTTCTGGTAGTGGCTGGGGAGCAATGGCGATGGATGAAAGATCGGTGGCCTCGTCGATGACGTGGCCGGCCGCTTTCCGTTCGGAATAGCGGTCTGTCAGTGCTTCACGGTGCGGCCGTACCAGCGCCGTGAAGCGCACCAGTTCTTCCATCACATCGGCTATTCGGTCGTAGTACGGCGAGGGCTTCATGCGGCCCGCCGCGTCGAACTCTTGGAACGCTTTGGCGATACTCGACTGGTTCGGAATGGTGAACATTCGCATCCAGCGGCCGAGCAGACGCAAGGTGTTCACGGCGTTGAAGCTCTGCGAGCCGCCGGATACCTGCATCACGGCCAGGGTGCGGCCTTGGGTCGGCCGGATGCCGGCCATTTCAAGCGGCAGATGGTCAATCTGCGCCTTCATGACACTGGTAATCTGACCGTGGCGTTCCGGGCTGCACCAGACTTGTCCCTCTGACCACTCGGACAGGGCGCGCAGCTCCTTGACGGCCGGGTGATCGTCGCTTTGCACTTGATCGGGCAACGGCAAATCGGACGGGTCGAAGATGCGTGTTTCTGCGCCAAAGAATTGCAGCAGCCGGGCCGCTTCCTCGACGGCCAGCCGTGAGAACGAGCGGGCGCGCAGCGAGCCATACAGCAGCAGGATACGCACCGGCGGGGCGTCGGGTGCCAGCCCGAGCGCCGGGCGCTCGATGGCAAAGGATTTGTCCAAAGCGGGCAAAGAATCGGGGTCGGAAAGATGGCGAAGTCTCATGCCAACACCTTCCCGGCTTCCGTGGTGCAAGACAGGTTGCACACCTGGCCGCCGCAGCAGTTTTCCGTGAGAAAGGCCACCAGGTTAGTGGCCGTCGAAAAGTTCGCCTCGTAGATCACAAATCGGCCTTCTTGCCGCGACGTGACCATGCCGGCGTGTGCCAGCTCTTTCAGGTGGAAGGATAGCGAAGACGGCGGGATGCCGGCCGCTTCGCTGATTTTTCCGGCGGCCATGCCGGCGGGGCCGGCCTGGACGAGAAGCCGGAACACCGCGAGGCGCGATTCTTGAGCGATGGCCGCCAGGGCGGCTACAGCATTTATCGTTTCCATGTTTCAATAATAGTCGAAATATGGAGTGTGCTCAATAGCTCATTTAAGCTGTAAAAATGAGCTAGGCGCATTTAGATCGATATGTGATAAATTGGCCTGCCAGTTTAAGATGGGTGCATTTGAGTATGCCCAAAGGAGCCCGCAAGTATGCGCAGGACGAAGCCAGTAGCCGCGCCGATGGTGGCGCGGGTCTATCTGCGCGTCAGCACCGACGCGCAGGACTTGGAACGCCAAGAGGCGATCACTACGGCCGCGAAGGCCGCCGGCTACTACGTCGCCGGCATCTACCGTGAGAAGGCATCCGGCGCACGCGCCGACCGGCCTGAGCTGCTGCGCATGATCGGCGACCTACAGCCCGGCGAGGTGGTCATTGCCGAGAAGATCGACCGCATCAGCCGCCTACCTTTGCCCGAGGCCGAGCGCCTGGTGGCCTCGATACAGGCCAAAGGCGCACGCCTGGCCGTCCCTGGCGTGGTCGATCTATCCGACCTGGCGGCCGAGGCCCAGGGCGTCGCCAAGATCGTGCTGGAAGCCGTGCAGATCATGCTTTTTCGCCTGGCCTTGCAGATGGCCCGCGACGACTACGAGGACAGGCGCGAACGCCAGCGCCAAGGCATTGAGTTGGCCCGCCAGGCCGGGCGGTACAAGGGCCGCCGTGCTGATCCGAAGCGCCGCGCCCAAGTTGTCGCGCTGCGCAAGTCCGGCTACAGCATCAACAAGACCGCCGAGCTGGCCGGGTACAGTGCGGCCCAGGTGAAACGGATATGGGCCGAGGTCAGCCAGGCCGAAGCGAAGCAGCACGGCGCGTTCGTGGAGGACGCATTGACGGAAGCCGATGCCCTGGCCGCTGTCGGCCAGGATGAGCGCCAGGAGGAAAGGGCATGAAGAAGCCGAACCAAGACGACGAGCCGTTTTTCATCACCGAGGAGATTGCGGCCGAAATGATCGCCGGCGGCTATGAGTTCGAGCTGCCGCCCATTCCTTGCACCATCCGCCTACGCGACGTGCTGGAGCGCATGACCGATGCTGAGCTAGCATTGCAGCCGGGCGAGATCGCCGACCAGGAGCGTGAACGCTGCCGGCGCAAGCCGTGTTCAACCTCATGATCTGGTCATGGTATTTTTCATGGCACTGAGCCTGATAGTTCTTGCAAATTGTTGTCACTAAAGGGTTTTGTGTGCTTGTTTACAATCGAGTGGGAGTGACGGGCACTGGCTGGCAATGTCTAGCAACGGCAGGCATTTCGGCTGAGGGTAAAAGAACTTTCCGCTAAGCGATAGACTGTATGTAAACACAGTATTGCAAGGACGCGGAACATGCCTCATGTGGCGGCCAGGACGGCCAGCCGGGATCGGGATACTGGTCGTTACCAGAGCCACCGACCCGAGCAAACCCTTCTCTATCAGATCGTTGACGAGTATTACCCGGCATTCGCTGCGCTTATGGCAGAGCAGGGAAAGGAATTGCCGGGCTATGTGCAACGGGAATTTGAAGAATTTCTCCAATGCGGGCGGCTGGAGCATGGCTTTCTACGGGTTCGCTGCGAGTCTTGCCACGCCGAGCACCTGGTCGCTTTCAGCTGTAAGCGTCGCGGTTTCTGCCCGAGCTGTGGGGCGCGGCGGATGGCCGAAAGTGCCGCCTTGCTGGTTGATGAAGTACTGCCTGAACAACCCATGCGTCAGTGGGTGTTGAGCTTCCCGTTTCAGCTGCGTTTCCTGTTTGCCAGCCGGCCCGAGATCATGGGGTGGGTGCTGGGCATCGTTTACCGCGTCATTGCCACGCACCTGGTCAAGAAAGCGGGCCATACCCACCAAGTGGCCAAGACGGGCGCGGTCACCCTGATCCAGCGTTTTGGATCGGCGCTCAATCTGAATGTTCACTTCCACATGCTGTTTCTCGACGGTGTGTATGTCGAGCAATCCCACGGCTCAGCGCGTTTCCGCTGGGTCAAGGCGCCGACCAGCCCAGAGCTCACCCAGCTGACGCACACCATCGCCCACCGGGTGGGTCGCTATCTGGAACGGCAAGGCCTGCTGGAACGGGATGTCGAAAACAGCTATCTGGCCTCGGATGCGGTGGATGACGACCCGATGACACCCCTGCTGGGGCACTCGATCACTTACCGTATCGCTGTCGGTTCACAGGCGGGGCGAAAGGTGTTCACTTTGCAAACTCTGCCGACCAGTGGTGATCCGTTCGGTGACGGGATTGGCAAGGTAGCCGGGTCCAGCCTGCACGCCGGCGTGGCGGCCAGGGCCGATGAACGCAAGAAGCTCGAACGGCTGTGCCGGTACATCAGCCGCCCGGCGGTATCCGAGAAGCGGCTGTCGTTAACACGAGGCGGCAACGTGCGCTACCAGCTCAAGACGCCGTACCGGGACGGCACCACGCACGTCATTTTCGAACCATTGGATTTCATTGCAAGGCTGGCCGCCCTGGTACCGAAGCCCAGAGTCAACCTAACCCGCTTCCACGGGGTGTTCGCACCCAACAGTCGGCACCGGGCGTTGGTCACGCCGGCAAAACGGGGCAGGGGCAACAAGGTCAGGGTGGCTGATGAACCGGCAACACCAGCACAACGGCGAGCGTCGATGACATGGGCGCAACGGCTCAAGCGTGTTTTCAATATCGACATCGAGACCTGCAGCGGCTGCGGCGGCGCCATGAAAGTCATCGCCTGCATTGAAGACCCTATAGTGATCAAGCAGATCCTTGATCACCTGAAGCACAAAGCCGAAACCAGCGGGACCAGGGCGTTACCCGAAAGCCGGGCGCCACCGGCTGAGCTGCTCCTGGGTCTGTTTGACTGACGAGCCTGAAGGCCAACGATACCAATCAAAATGCTGCGTTCACAGCGCCGCGGCAGGGATCCGCCGTGCTGGTTGTCGGAAAAGGAGCCGCTAGTGGGAAAGAGGAGGGTAAATTTTCAGCGTTGCTGGCTCCCCGTCAGCCGGATTGGGTTGCATCGCAGGGGTGTCGAAAGAGTCAACTGCGGTCCAAAGCTGTTGGACTTGGGTGAAAAGGGCGTTTATTCTTCCTATACGTTGTCGGCAGCGGGCCAAAAAGGAATACGTCCATGCCCATCGAGGTGAAACCGGCTGTGAGCGCGGGTTCAAGCATATAGCCCGACAGGCGCGTATCCTTGCCGATCACGACACGATGGCGGTGGTCACCGCGACGAAAGACACGGCCAGCCGCCATGCCGACGCGCAAGGCGGTTTCCGCCGTCATCGCGCCTTCGTTGGCTTTGCCACGAATACCGTCTGTGCCGAAATATTTGCGCACCATAAGGTCGATTATCCTGTCGTCGGGTCGCCCTCAAAGGGGACATGCCTGCTGAACCGCGAATATAGAGAAATATCCCGAATGTGCAGTTAACGAATTCTTGCGGTTTCTTTCAGCGCCGCCAATACCGCCAGCCCGTCGCGCAAGGGGCGCGGCTCGTGTGTGCGGATGAAGTCAGCTCCACCTGCGGCGGCGGCAAGCTCTGCAGCGAGTGTCGCGGCCCCGACATCCCCCGGACCACGGCCTGTGAGCGCGCGCAGAAAGGATTTGCGCGAAACAGACAGAAGCACCGGCAAATCGAAGCGCAGCCGCAATTCATCGAACCGCGCCAGCACCGAGAGCGAGGTTTCGGGAGCAGCCCCCAGAAAAAACCCCATGCCGGGATCAAGGACAAGGCGGTTGCGTTTGATACCGGCACCCGTCAGCGCCGCGATGCGCGCGTCAAAGAACGCCGCAATGTGATCCATGATGTCGCCAGCGGGTGCCTCGCGCCGATCTGCCTGCCCGTCTTGCACCGAATGCATAACGACGAGTTTGGCAGATGATTTCGCCAATTGCGGATAGAACGCAGCGTCTGGAAAACCGCGAATATCATTGAGATAGGCCACACCACGCGACAAGGCATAGGCTTGCGTCGCGGGTTGATAACTGTCGAGCGAGACGGGAATGCCATCTGCCTTGAGCGCGTCCAGCACCGGCGCGATACGCGCGATTTCTGTGTCGGACGAAACAGGCGCGGCGTCGGGATTGCTGGATGCCGGACCGAGGTCGATCACATCTGCCCCCTCGGCCATCAGCTTACGCGCCTGCGCAATGGCTGCGTCTGGCGCCAGATACCGGCCTCCATCGGAGAAACTGTCCGAGGTTATGTTGACGATGCCGAAAATGATGAGCGATTTATTCATGGGGGCTTCTATAATAATAATAATCGAGCATGAGTCTCATACGGATGCTCGGGTCGAAAGGGAATCCCCAGGCGAGTAACCTGTTTGCGGTGATCCATTAGCTGCAGGAGCAGAAGAGCATACATCTGGAAGCAAAGCCAGGAAAGCGGCCTATGGAGCTGTGCGGCAGCGCTCAGTAGGCAATTTTTCAAAATATTGTTAAGCCTTTTCTGAGCATGGTATTTTTCATGGTATTACCAATTAGCAGGAAAATAAGCCATTGAATATAAAAGATAAAAATGTCTTGTTTACAATAGAGTGGGAGTAGGATTGTTCTTTTAAATTATTGATTTAATGTAAAATTAGCAATCAATAAACGATATTTATTACATCATCAATGGTGCTTGTTATGGTAGGTGGAGAGCGTGCTATGGCAAGAGTCTCCGATATCATGATCGAGTTCTCCATTCCGCATGATCTTGAGCCCGACGCCAAGGTTACAGCACTTGGAGTCCGGTGTGCGGCGTAAACAGCAAATCCGTTTTTAGATAGAGGATAACCCATGCCTGTTCCGCTTTTCGTTCTCTGGTAGGGTTTGGTAATTTCCTGAGTATGGGAAGCTATGCCAAGTTACAGCCTGAACGAAGACCGCTTGGCTCAGAAAGGACTGGAGAACTGGAACAAACCGTGGAACAGCCGCGGCAGACACTGACACGTCAACAGTTTTGGTTTCAGACTTGGGGCAAGAGGTCGTTGACCTGATCTGACGTCAGAGCGGTTCGCTCAGCAACATCAGAAAAACCCATTTTTAACCCATGGACTCCGTGTCAGCGCCGTACTAGAGCATTCTGCATTTAAGTCCGTGCCCGTGCATATCCGGAATTGAGGAAATAATTTCTACACTCAGACTTGAGTATCCTATATCGACTCTATCTAAGTGCAAAATGCTCTAATCCCG
>ENA-UOUJ01000587-UOUJ01000587.1-activated-sludge-metagenome-genome-assembly--contig:-NODE-587-length-23322-cov-7.336528_pt1 | contig 23322 bp, 20 predicted proteins | sample MGYA00249839_ERZ747224 | MGnify/ENA primary metagenome ERZ747224 (study PRJEB28782, sample SAMN03220277) | activated sludge metagenome | biome: wastewater; feature: sewage sludge; material...
CCTGATGCCTTTAAGGGCGGCCCTGATCATATACACCGAGATGTTCCGCCGGATGAGTGTCCACAGCTGGCGAGCCGGCGCCGCCCGCTGGGGCGGCGGGACAACCGCCGCCGGGACCGGCACCTGGACGGACGTGGTCCTGCCCGCGTAGGCGTCACGGGCGGATGCCCGTGCGTTGCGGTCCACCCAGGTCTCGTCCTCCAGGGCCGCGAACGCCGACGGGTAGTCGTCCACGCCGAAGAAGGGCAGCACCTCTGCCGGCGGTCCGAAGAACGCGACGCGCCCGCCCCGGGCCAGGACGAGCACGCGATCACACTCGTCCAGGGCCAGGACGCTGTGGGTGACCACCAGCACCACTCGGTCGCAGTCGGCCAGCGACCGCAGGCTCTCCATGACCTGCCTGTCCAGGCCGGGATCCAGTCCGGACGTGGGCTCGTCCAGGAACAGCAGTCGCGGTGCCGTGAGCAGCTCCAGGGCGATCGAGGTGCGTTTGCGCTGGCCCCCCGAGAGGGAATCGATCCTCTGGTCTGCCTGACCCGTCAGGTCGACCTCGGCGAGGACCTCATCGACCCGTTGGTCCCGCTCTGCCGAGCGCATGCCGGGAGGCAGGCGCAGCCGGGCGGCGAACTGGAGCGCCCTGCGGACGGTGAGCTGGCGGTGGAGGATATCCTCCTGCGGCACCAGTCCCACCAGGAACCGGAGCTGGGCGTACTCGGTGTAGAGGTCCCGCCCGTTCCAGGTGACCTGTCCGCGCGTCGCCGGCTGCAGCCCGGTGAGGGCGCCCAGCAGCGTCGACTTTCCCGCACCGGACGGGCCGATGACGCCCACGAGGGTGCCGGAGGGGACGGTGATCGAGACATCGTCCAGCAGCTGTACGCCGGACTTCGTGGTGACCTTCAGGTTCCGGGCGCTGAAGACGGGAGGTCCAGACGGCGGTGTGACCACATCCTCTTCATTCCACATCACCATGGTCGAACCAACTCCGATTGAGGCACCCTTGCTCGGCAGGCCCTCGCCGTGGACACGTCCGGCCTTGAGGGAGGTGCCGCTGAAGCTACCAGCGCTGCACAGGACGGCGCCATGGCCGCCCGCCGCGAGGGTCGCGGGACGGCGCAAAGCAAGTGGAAGACGAGTGGAGGACCATCAGATCGTCGCGCATCACGGCGGACGAGTGCGGTCCCCGCGCCGGACACGGGCCGGACACGAGGCGGGCCCTCCGGCCGGGGGCGGAGGGCCCCGGCCGTCTCACGGCCCGGTGCGGAACTCCAGGTGGGCGCTGACCGGCGCCAGCCGTCGGCGCATCACCTCGATCGCCTCGGGGTTCTGGTCCACCAGCACGAATCGGCGCCCGAGTTCCGCCGCCGCGGCCCCCAGCGTCCCGGAGCCGGCGAAGAAGTCCAGCACCCAGTCATCGCGCCGGGACGAGGCGGCGACCATCCGGCGCAGCAGGCCCAGGGGCTTCTGCGTCGGATAACCGGTCTTCTCCCTGCCGGTGGGGGAGACGATGGTGTGCCACCACACGTCGGTGGGCAGCTTGCCCCGCGCGGCCTTCTCCGCGGTGACCAGGCCCGGTGCCATGTACGGTTCCCGGTCCACCTCGGCGGAGTCGAACCAGTACCCGTCGGGGTCCTTGACGTAGACCAGGATCGTGTCGTGCTTGGACGGCCAGCGGCGCTTGGAGCGGCCGCCGTAGTCGTAGGCCCAGATGATCTCGTTCAGGAAGCACTCCCGGCCGAAGATCGCGTCCAGCATGACCTTGGCGTAGTGCACCTCGCGGTAGTCCAGGTGCAGGTACAGCGTCCCGTCCTCGGCCAGCAGCCGCCAGGCCTCGCGCAACCGCGGCTCGAGGAACTCCCAGTAGTCGGCGAAGGCGTCGTCATAGGAGGCCAGCGCCCCCTTGATGGTCCGGTACCCGCGGCCACCGAAGCCGATCCGGTCCGCCTCCTCCTCGGGGGCGCGCACGGTGGTCAGCTGCTGCCGTCGCTGGGTCCGTCCGGTGTTGAACGGCGGGTCGAGGTACACCACGGTGAAGGCCCCGCCCGGCAGCGACGGCAGGAACTCCAGGTTCTCCGCCGCCACCACGAGGTCGGGGCCCTCGGGGTCGAAATGCGTCACGTCAGGGCGTCATCCGCGACCGGTGCCTCAGCGGTCCTCGGGCTGCGCACCGGACTGGCCGGCCTCGCCCCCGGCGACCACGTTGCCGTTGCGCCGGCGCGTGCGGGTCCGGCTGCGGCCGCGGCTGCGGGCCGCGCGCTGCTCACCGCCCTCGGCACCGGCCCCTGCCGCCGCGCCGTCACGACGCCGGCCCTCGGCCTCCGTGCCCTGCTCGTCCTCGCGCGGCGCACGCTCGGTGCGCTCACCCCGTCCGGCGCGCTCACCCCGTCCGGCGCGCTCGCCGCGTCCGCCCCGCTCGGCGTCGCGGCCACCGGAGCGTCCACGCCCCCGGCCGCCGTCGGCCCCGTCCCGTCCGCCGCGTCCACGGCCGCCCTCACGGCCGCCACGGGGTGCGCCCGGGCCGCCGAGGTCCTCGAGCTGCTCCGCGTCCAGTCCTGCCTTGGTGCGCTGCGACCGGGGCAGCCGGCCCTTGGTGCCCTTCGGGATGCCGAGGTCCGCGAAGAGGTGCTTCGAGGAGGAGTAGGTCTCCGGCGGTTCCGGGACGTCGAGCCCCAGGGCCTTGTTGATCAGGGTCCACCGGGGCATGTCCTCCCAGTCCACCAGGGTCACGGCGGTGCCCTTGTTGCCGGCGCGGCCGGTGCGGCCGACCCGGTGCAGGTAGGTCTTCTCGTCCTCGGGGCACTGGAAGTTGATCACGTGGGTGACGTCGTCCACGTCGATGCCGCGGGCGGCGACGTCCGTGGCGACGAGCACGTCGATCTTGTCCCCGCGGAAGGCGCGCAGGGCCTGCTCGCGGGCGCCCTGGCCGAGGTCGCCGTGGATGGACCCGGCGGCGAAGCCACGCTTCTCCAGTTCGTCGGAGAGCCTGGCCGCCGTGCGCTTGGTGCGGGTGAAGATGATGGTCTTGCCGCGGCCCTCCGCCTGGAGGGACCGGGCCACCAGCTCGTCCTTGTCCATGTGGTGGGCGCGGTAGACCAGCTGGCGGATGTCCTTCTTGGTGATGCCCTCGTCCTCGGGGTCCGCGGCGCGGATATGGGTCGGCTGGGTCATGTACCGGCGGGCCATGGCGACCACGGGGCCGGGCATGGTCGCGGAGAACAGCATGGTCTGGCGGACCTCGGGCACCGCGGACAGCAGGGTCTCGACGTCCGGCAGGAAGCCCAGGTCCAGCATCTCGTCGGCCTCGTCGAGGACGACGATCTTCACCAGCTTCAGGTTCAGGTGCCGCTGGCGCATCAGGTCGATCAGGCGGCCGGGGGTGCCGACGACGACCTCCACGCCGCGCTGCAGCTCCTCGATCTGCGGCTCGTAGGCCCGGCCGCCGTAGATGGTGGCGATGCGCACGGACCGCTTCGAGGCGGCGGCGGTGATGTCCGCGGCCACCTGGTTGGCGAGCTCGCGGGTGGGGGCGACCACGAGGGCCTGCGGGGCACCGGGGGCAGCCAGCCTGTCGAAGCCCTCCTCGTCCGGGCCGATGACACGCTGCAGCAGCGGCAGGCCGAAACCGAGGGTCTTGCCGGTACCGGTCTTGGCCTGGCCGATGATGTCGTGCCCGCCCAGGGCGACCGGCAGGGTCATGGCCTGGATGGGGAAGGGATGGGTGATGCCCTTCTCGGCGAGGGCCTCGACCATGTCGGCGCGCACGTTGAAGTCGGCGAAGGACTTCTCGGGCTGCGGCGCGTTGGGCTCGGTGATGTCGATGGAGTCCTCGACGTCGATGGTCTCCAGGGAGGCCGTGGCCAGGTCCTCGGTGTCGATGTCGTTGTCGGCGGCGATCTTGTGTTCAGGGGTCATGGGGGAGTTCGGTCCCGTCGTTCAGGCACGTCGGCCCGGTGCGATGGCACTGTCTGCGAGTGCACTCCGGCGGCTCGCCCACACGTGGGGGCGGCGCGGATCGGCCGGACGCCGTGCGTCCTTGTGGTGGAGCCGATCGCTGGGAGTTGCCGGGACGTCCTCCGCGAGGGGGAGTCCCGGGACCCGGGCTGGGCCACACCGCTGACGGGGCGGGGCCGCGTGCCGGATCCGGTAAGTCAGATCACGAGGGTGAACACAGATGAACAGTGCGACCGGTCATCCTTGGTGGGGATCAGTCTACCGGTCCGGGCGCGTCCTGGTGTGCGCCGTCCCCGGCCGGGGCCTGGCCGGCCACCCGGAACAACACCGTCCGGGTGGCCATGTCCGCGCGCACCAGGACCACCCGGATGCGGCTGCCGGCCTCGGCGAAGCCCTCGTAGCGGGCCAGCACGGGCGGGTGCTCCACCTGGACCTCGCCCCACGGCAGCCGTCCCTGCGCACGGGCCCTCTCCTCCTGCTCGGGGCCCGGTCCGGAGACCACCACGGCGGTGAACTCCTGCCCCTCAAGGCCATGCAGCGAGGCCGCCTCCACCAGTTCCAGGGCGGCGTTGGAGGTCCGGGAGGCCAGCAGGTTGGACTCCCTCATGGCCTCGGGCAGGGCCGGCAGGATGGCGCGGATCGCCTCCGGGACCCGCTCGCCGTGCCGCAGGGCCAGGCAGGTCACCAGGACGAAGCGGTCCACGAGGCGGCGCAGCGGGGCCGTGGCGTGGGCGTAGGGCGCCGCGATGGCGGACTGCACGGCGATCTCGGGAGCGTCACCGTCGAAGGCGGTGTATCCGGCGCCGCGGAACAGGGAGGTGGCGGCGTGCATGATGGCCAGTTGCTGCGGGTCCCTGATGTCCAGCCCGCGCAGGTACTCGCCGTAGGACTGCCGATCGGACCACGGGTGGCCCAGGGCGCGGGTGCGTGCCCGGAACCGGTCGATGGAATCCGCGTCCGCCGGCGGCATGGTGCGCAGGAGGCCGATCCCGCCCTCCAGCATGATCCGCGCGGCGGCCATCCCGGTGAGCAGGGACACCTGAGCGTTCCAGTCCTCGACCTCCAGCGGGGGAGCGGTCAGCACCTCGTAACCGTGATCGGTGACCGTGATCTCCTGCTCGGGAAGTCTCAGGCTGGCCCCGCCCCGCACCGCCTCCTGACGGGTACGCAGGATCCCGACCTGCTTCAGCAGGGCCAGGGACGTGGCGGTCTCGTCGTCGGCGCTGCCCGGGCCGGCATCGATCCTGGCCTGGGCCCGCTCATAGGTGAGCTGCTCGCGGCTGCGCACGGTGGCCCGTTCCAGGGCGGTGTCCACCACGGCGCCGTCGGCGTCCAGGGCGAAGGTCCACAGGTACGCCCCGCGGTCCACTCGCGGCAGCAGCGAACCGGCGTCCTCGCTGATCACCTCCGGGTGGAGGGGCACGCGTCCGTCCGGGAGGTAGATCGTCTGGCCGCGCCGCAGGGTCTCGGCGTCCAGGGCACCACCCGGGGCGATGAACGCCGGGACGTCCGCGATGGCGTAGTGCACGGTGAACCCGTCCGGATGTCCCTCGGCCCCGCGCTCGATGTACAGGGCCTGGTCGAGATCGGTGGACCCGGGCGGATCGATGGTCACCAGCGGCAGGTCCGTCCGGTCGTTCCCCGGCAGCGACCGCACGACGGCGGCGGCGGCCCGCTCGGCCTCGTCCAGCACCTCGGGCGAGAACGCGGTGGGCAGGTCGAACTCCTCGCGCAGGGCGGCCAGGCTGCGCGCCAGTTCGGTCTGCGCGGCGGAGCGGGCGAGGTCCAGATGGTAGTAGGCCACGGATCACACCCTACCGGCGGGTCGGGGCATTCCGGCGGGCCCTCGTGGCCTGCAGGTCGTTGACCGATCGCGGGGGTGGACGGCACGGTGGGGTGCATGACTGGCAAGGGAATCCTCACCACCGCCGAACTCGACGACGCCCTGTCCGGGCTGCCGGACTGGCGGCGCCGGAACACCGGGATCTACACCGCCTACCGATGCGCGGACAGCGCCGCCGCGGTGGACCTGATGGGCCGCATCGCCGCCGTGTGCCAGGAGCTCGACCACCACCCGGACCTGGACTGGCGGTACGACCACCTGTTCATCGACTCGTCCAGCCATGACGCCGGCGGTGCCGTGACCAAGCGGGACGTGCGGCTGGCCCGGAGGATCTCCGAACTGGCCGCCGACGCCGGGGCCACGCCGGTGCCGGCCGAGAACCGTACCTACGACCTCGCCCTGGACACCCGAGACCCGTCAGCGCTGGAGGACTTCTGGACCACGGCCCTGGGGTACCGGAGGAACGAGCGGACCGGAGACCTGCGGGATCCCTGGGGGCGCGGGCCGGGGCTCTGGTTCCAGCGGACCGACACCCCGGACCCCCGCCCGATGCACGTGGACGTCAACGGCCCGCGGGACGGCTGGGACCCGGTGCGCGCCGCACTCACCGAACGCTCACGAGACCAGCGCGAGGACGCCACCTTCGCCCCGCGCTGGTGGATCTACACCGACGCGGACGGCAACCGGGTGTGCCTGTGCAGCGGCGAGGACGACACCGGCGACGACGCCGACGGCTAGGTCAGGCGCTCGGGGCTGCGACGAAGCCCACGGGGCGGGCGGCCTCGGTGCCGATCTCCACGTAGCCGATGATGCCGGCGGGGATCATGACCAGGCGGCCCTTGGTGTCCTTCAGCCGCAGCATGCCGCCGTCGGAGATGGCGTCGGAGACCAGGCGGGCGACGTCCTCGTTGCTGGCGTCCGATTCGATGACGACTTCGCGGGCCACGTTCTGCACGCCGATGCGGATCTCCATGGCGGTCTCCTTCAGTAGGTCACGGGCCGTCCAGGGGGGACGGCCGGGCTGCTCTTACGTCGCCAGACTAGGCGAAAACCGGCGCTCGACGGGCGGATGCGCCGTTTCTTCGGCTGGCGGCGTAACGTGCCGCCGGCCGGTCAGCCCTCCTTGGGGAACCGGCTGATGCCACGCCAGGCCAGCCGGAAGGCGAGGTCCGCGGCGCTCTCCAGGTCCGGGCGTCCCTCCTGGCCGGCCTGCCCGGCCCAGTGGCGGGACGCGGACTGCGCGAGACCGGCCAGGCCGTGGCCCAGCAGCAGCGCCTCCTCCCGCGATAGCCGGGTGTCCGCGGCGATGATCTCGGCGATGTCCGTGGCGAAGCGGTGGTCCATCTCCTCGACCCGGCCGGCGACCTCGGGGTCGTTGTTCAGCCCGGAGTCGAAGATCAGGCGGTAGGCACGGTCCGGCCGGTCCACGAACTGGAAGCAGGCCCTGATGGTGGCCAGGACCCGCTCCTTGTTGTCCGTGGTCGACCCCAGCGCGTCGGAGAGGGCGCCCTGCAGGAGCGTCAGCTGGGTGTCCATCAGGTCCAGGAAGAGCTCGTGCTTGCCGGGGAAGTGCTGGTAGAGCACCGGCTTGGAGACGGCGGCCGCCACGGCGATGTCGTCCATGGAGGTGTCGTGGTAGCCGTGCTCCACGAAGACCTGCTGCGCGGCCTCCAGGAGCTGGCGCCGCCGCTCCTCGCGGGGCAGCCGGGACTGGCGCATGGGGCTGGAGGTCACGGTGAGGCCTTTCTGCACGGGTACGCCCGGTCAGGACGGTGTCGAGGAGTCTACCGGCCGGTAGGACGGTGGGGGAACGCCGGTCGTCGGGGCCGGTCAGGCGATCCGGGGCGAGGCGGCGAGGGCGTCCGGCAGGGCGTCCTCGCGCGGGTCGCCGACCGGGCAGGACCCCGGGGCGCCGTTCGCAGCGGAGGGCGAGACGTCCAGGCCGAAGAGGACGTTCAGTGCGTTCTCGTACTCGTCGAGGCGACCCTCGGCGGCGAGTTCCTTGGCGCGGACGGTCGGCTCGTGGAGCATCTGCCGGACCATGCGACGCAGGGCGAACTCGACCTCCTCGGCGGCCGCGGTGCACCCGTGCCGGCTGCGCACCCGTTGCATCTCGGAGTCCAGCACCCGCTGCGTGTGCCGGCGCAGGGCCACGATGGCCTCATTGGCGCTGCGGGACTTGCGCTCCTGCAGGAAACCGTCCACTGCGCCGTCCACGAGCTGCGCGGCGGCGGTCAGGGCGGCCTGTTGTCCCTCCGGCGCGGCCATCTTCACCGATTCCAGGGTGATGAGGTCCACGCCGGGCAGGTCGGCGATGGCGGGGTCGAAGTCATGGGTCAGGGCCAGGTCCAGGACGGTCAACCGGGCGGTGACACCCTCGCGCAGGCGCCGCAGGGTCTCGGCCTCGAGCCGCCGGTCACCACCGGAGCAGCCGATGATCACGTCGGCCTCCGCGATGGCCCCGTGGATCTTCTCGCCCCCCAGGGCCAGGGCCCAGCCACCACGGTCGGCGACGAAGGCCTCCGCGCGGCCCGAGGACGAGTGCACGCCCACGTTGGCGGCGCCGCGATCGGCCAGCTGGGCCAGCGTGGTCCCCGCGTAGGCCCCGGTGCCGATCAGCAGGATGTTGGCGTCCTGCCAGAAACGCTGGGCGCCGACCACCGAGGTGCCGGCCCGCATGCTGGTGGCCAGGTCCAGGGCCACGGAGACGATCGAGCGGCCCGCCGTGCCCAGGGCGGTGTGCGTGCCCACGTCCTTGGCGGTGCGGGTGGCGGACTCGAAGAGCTTGGTCAGGGTCCCGGTGGCGGTGCCGGATTCCCGGGCGGTGCCGAGCGCGCGCCGGACCTGGCCGGCGATCTCGCGCTCTCCCACGACGGCCGACTTCAGCCCGGCGCCGACCTCGAACAGGTGCCGGACCGCCGCGTCACCGGCGAGGGTCCGGAACGAGGAGGCGACGGCGTCCGTGGACAGGCCCGATCCCCGGGCGATGGCCTCGACGAGCTCCTGGCGGGCCTGGTCCACGGATCCCTCGTCCGGGGCCTCGGCATAGATCTCCACCCGGTTGCAGGTGGCCAGCACGACCGCCCCCTGGGCGGTCGAGGTGGGGATGGCTGAGGCGACCTCGTCGGTGCCGTTGCTCAGCTGCGCCACCGTGTCGAGGTCAAGGTCGGTGTGCGAGGCAACCAGGGAAAACAAAGTCACAATGCGAGCGATTCTACCGCCTGTAGAGCATGGGGGGCCACCGGACCTGCCGGTCAGCGGAAACACGGGCGGGTTCGATGGAAGAATGGGCGCCATGCCTTCCTCCACCGCCCTGCCCGCCGACCACCCGCTGATCACCACGGACCCCGCCCGCTCGACGGCGTCGTCACCGCTGATCACCGCCTACCGCGGCGGTACCCCGTCCCGGAAGCCGGTGTGGTTCATGCGCCAGGCAGGGCGTTCCCTGCCGGAGTACCGTGCCCTGCGTGAGGGCACCGACATGCTGGAGTCCTGCCTGAGGCCCGCGATGGCCTCGGAGATCACGCTGCAGCCCGTGCGCCGGCATGACGTGGACGCCGCCATCTTCTTCTCCGACATCGTCATCCCGCTGAAGCTGGCCGGCGTCGACGTCGACATCGTGCCCGGCACCGGTCCCGTCCTGGGCGCCGCCGTGCGCACCGCCGAGGACGTCGCGGCCCTGCCCGAGCTGACGGACGAGGCCCTGGAACCCATCCGCGAGGCCGTGCGGCTGACCGTGGCCGAACTCGGCTCCACCCCCCTGATCGGCTTCGCCGGGGCGCCGTTCACCGTGGCCGCCTACATGGTCGAGGGCCGCCCCTCGCGCGACCACCTGGGCCCGCGGACCATGATGCACGCCGACCCGGAGACCTGGAACGCGCTGGCCGCATGGGCCGCGGACGCCTCGGGCCGGTTCCTGCGCGCCCAGATCGAGGCCGGGGCCTCGGCCGGCCAGCTCTTCGACTCCTGGGCCGGGTCGCTCTCCCTGTCCGACTACCTGGAGTACGTCCAGCCCCATTCCGCCCGGGCCCTGTCCCACGTCCAGGACCTGTCCGGTGAGACCGGGGTGCCCCTCGTGCACTTCGGCACCGGCACGGGGGAGATCCTGCCCGCCATGCGCGACGCCGGCGCCTCCGTGGTGGGCGTCGACTACCGGCTCCCCCTGGACGAGGCCCATCGCCGCCTGCAGGCCAGCCCGGGAGCGGACGGCCGCGGCGCGGTGCCCCTGCAGGGCAACATCGACCCCGCACTGCTCTCCGCTCCCTGGGAGGTGCTCGAGGCACACGTCCGCGAGGTCGTCGAGACCGGCCGGGTCGCCCCCGGGCACGTCGTGAACCTCGGCCACGGCGTGCCGCCGACCACGGACCCCGAGGTCCTGACCCGGGTCGTCGGGCTCATCCACTCGCTGCAGCCGTGAGGTCCGGCACCGAGGCGCACGACGGCCACCGCGGTCCTAGACGGGCCGTCGTCGTCGGCGGCGGGATCTCCGGGTTGCTGTCCGCCTGGGAGCTGGCCCGTTCCGGGCACGAGGTGACCCTGCTGGAGGCCACGGCCACCCTCGGGGGCTGCGTCGCGCCCGTCCGCGCCCCGTTGCCGGACGGCACGGAACTGGTCCTCGACGCCGGCGCCGAGTCGTTCGCGGTCCGCACCCCCGCCGTGCGCGGACTGATCGAGGAGCTCGGGCTCTCCGACGCCGTCGTGAGCCCGAACCCCGTGGGCTCGTGGATGTACCTGCCGGGCCCGGCCGGAGGCGGCGGGCGGGCCGTCCGCTCGCCGCGCGTCGGGATCCTGGGCATCCCCGGGGACCTCGACGCCCCCGAGGTCGCCGAGGCCCTGGGGGCCGACGCGCTGGAACGGGCGCGCCGGGACCTCGCCCTGCCGGTGGGGCGCTGGGAGCGGGCCCTGCGCGACGGCGGCCCGGTCACCGTCGGGGCGGTGGTGCGGGACCGGATGGGCGAGGGCGTGCTGCAGGTCCTCGTGGCGCCGGTCGTCGCCGGAGTGCACTCGGCAGACCCGGACACCCTCGACCTGCGGACCGTCGCCCCGGGCCTGCTGGAGGCGCTCGTGGCCGAGGGGTCGCTGGCCCGGGCGGTGGCCGCCCGGCGCGCCGCCGCCCCGCCCGGTGCCCTCGTGGCCTCCCTGCGCGGGGGGATGAACACCCTGACCGCGGCCCTGGCCCAGGCCCTGCGGGACGCCGGGGTCTCGGTCCGGACCGGGGTCCGCGCGACCGGGCTGGACCGTGCCGCGGACGGGTGGACCGTCTCGGCGCGCACGCAGGACGGCACGCACGAGACCCTGTCCGCCGGCCGCGTCGTCCTCGCCACCGACGGGCCGGCCGCCTGGGACCTGCTCGCCCCCGTGGCCGGCGGTGCCCTGACCGAGGCGGACCGCCCGGCCGAGGGGGCCGGGGTCGCCCTGGTGACCCTGGTGGCCGACGCCGCCGGGCTCGACGCCGCCCCGCGGGGGACCGGCCTGCTGGTCTCCCCGCAGGTGCCGGCCGACGTCGTGGGTGCCAAGGCGATGACCCACGTGACCGCCAAGTGGGACTGGGTCCGGACGGCACCGCACCGGCACGTGCTGCGCCTGTCCTACGGTCGCGTCACGGACGCCCCGGACGCCTCCACCCCGGGATACGGCACCGGCGACCGGGAGCTGCTGGCCCGGGCCGTGACCGACGCGACCACGCTGACCGGCGTGGACCTGGCCGGCGCGGTGGTGCACTCCTTCGTCGTGCGCTGGCGATCCGCCCTGCCCGCGGCGACCACCGCCCACCGGGCGGCGGTGCGCAGCGTCCGGGACTGGCTGGACGGGCAGGACGGCCTGGACGCCGTCGGCGCCTGGCTGGCAGGGACCGGACTGGCCGCCGTCGTGGGGGACGTCCGGCGCCGGATCGGTGCGGGCCAGACCTGAGGGGTAGGCTGGACACGCCGTTCTACCGGCTGTAGAAGCCGGTGCGCGGCAACGACCACGGCAGCGCGGTGCACCGCACGTGCCCGACGCCACACGGTGACAACACAGGAGTTGTGACGATGACCGAGAACCAGGCAGCAGCGGACCCCGAGGCCGGGAGCGCCGAGCACGTCGAGTGGTTCACCACCTACACCGTCTTCGCCCGGAACGGGTCCGGCCAGGGCGGGGCACACACCGAGGCCGAGCGCCAGCGGGCGGTGAAGCAGTTCGACGCCGCGGTCGCCGGGCTCGCCGAGCGCGGCGTGACGGTCCGGGGCACCTACGACGTCTCCGGCATGCGCGCCGACGCGGACGTCATGGTGTGGATGTACGGTCACGTCCCCGAGGACCTGCAGGCGGCCATCAGGACCCTGCGCCGGACCGAGCTGCTGGCCGGGACGCAGATCGTGCTGTCCGCGATGGGCTCGGACCGGATGGCCGAGTTCAACAAGGACCACGTGCCCGCGTTCGCCATGGGCCGCGAGCCGCTGAAGTGGCTGTGCTTCTACCCCTTCGTCCGCTCCTACGACTGGTACACCCTGGAGCCGGCCGAGCGCGGCCGGATGCTGAAGGACCACGGGCTGCTGGGCCGGGACTTCCCCATGGTCTGGGCCAACACCACGAGCGCCTTCGCCCTGAACGACTGGGAGTGGCTGCTCGGGCTCGAGGCGCCGAGGCTGAACCACCTGGTGGACATGATGCGCCACCTGCGCAACAACGAGACCCGTCACTACGTGCGCGAGGAGGTCCCGTTCTACACCGGACGCCTGATCTCCTCAGCCGAGATCGCAGAGGTGCTGGCCTGATGAGCGAGAACACCACCGGAACCGCCGGGCAGTCCTTCGACCCGCGCACCGGGTACGACGAGAACGGGGTCATGGCGCCCAAGGCCTACGACGCCGTGCTGCTGGCCTCCTTCGGCGGGCCCGAGAGCCAGGACGACGTGATCCCCTTCCTGCGCAACGTCACCCGGGGCCGGGGCATCCCGGACGAGCGGCTCGAGGAGGTGGCCACCCACTACCGGGCCAACGGCGGGGTCAGCCCCATCAACGCGCAGAACCGCGAGCTGAAGGCCGCGATCGAGGCGGAGCTGGCCGCCCGCGGCATCGACCTGCCGGTCTACTGGGGCAACCGCAACTGGGACCCCTACGTCCCCGAGACGCTGGAGCGCATCTACGCCGACGGCCACCGCCGGCTGCTGACCGTGGCCACCTCGGCCTACTCCTGCTACTCCTCCTGCCGCCAGTACCGCGAGGACCTGGGGATGGCCCTGCGCTCCACCGGCCTGGAGGGCAAGCTCGAGGCCGACAAGGTCCGCCAGTACTTCAACCACCCCGGCTTCGTGGAGCCCTTCGCCGAGGGACTGCGCACCGGGCTGGCCGAGATCCGTGCCGATCTCGCCGAGGCGGGCCGGGCCGGGGGCCGGTTGCACCTGTTCTTCGCCACCCACTCCATCCCCACTGCCGACGCCGAGGCCGCCGGCCCGCGTCCGCTGGCCGCGGAGCTGCAGGAGAGGACCGGGCTGAAGCCCGGAGAGGGCAACGGCGCGGACGTCTACTCCGCCCAGCACCTGGACGTGGCCGAGGAGGTCCTCAGGCTCGTGCCGGAGGCCGAGGGCATCGACTGGTCGCTGGTCTACCAGTCCCGCTCCGGCGCCCCGCACGTCCCGTGGCTGGAACCGGACATCAACGACGCCATCGAGGAGCTGGCTGCGCGGTCCGGCGAGGACGGCACGGAGCCGCTGGCCGGCGTCGTGGTCATCCCGCTGGGCTTCGTCTCGGACCACATGGAGGTCGTCTGGGACCTGGACACCGAGGCCCGGGAGACCTGTGAGGAGCTCGGGCTGGCCTTCCGCCGGACCCCGACGCCGGGCACCCACCCCTCGTTCGTGTCCGGCCTGGTAGACATCGTCGAGGAGCGGCTGGGCACCCGCGAGGGCCGCGCCGCCGTCGGCTGCTTCGGCCCGTGGTACGACGTCTGCCGGCCCAACTGCTGCGTCAAGGTCATGCGGGACGGGACCGTGCGGCCCACCGTGGCCGCCGTCGACTCCGAGGTGGGGGTGCCGTCCGCGTGAGTGGTGCAGACACCGGCTTCACCGTCGGCACCCGCGGGTCGAACCTGGCCCGGACCCAGACCACCACGGTGGCCGAGGCGCTGGCCGTCGGGTCCGGGCTGGAGTACGAGCTGCGGATCATCCGCACCGAGGGGGACGTGACCACCGGGTCCCTGGCCTCTCTCGGTGGCACCGGTGTCTTCGCCTCCGCGCTGCGCGCCGCCGTGCTCGACGGCGACGTGCAGCTGGCCGTGCACTCGCTCAAGGACCTGCCCTCCGCCCAGCCCGCCGGGCTGCGGATCGCCGCCGTTCCGCCGCGCGTGGACGTCCGTGACGCCCTGTGCGCCCGGGACGGGCTGACACTGGCCGAGCTGCCCGAGGGGGCCACGGTGGGCACCGGCTCCCCGCGCCGGGTGGCCCAGCTGCTGGCCGTCCGCCCCGACCTGAGGGTCGTGGACATCCGCGGCAACGTCCAGACGCGACTGGCCCGGGTGCCGGGACTGGAACAGCACGACGACCATGCACCCGCCGCGGCCGGTTCCCCCCGGGGCGACCTGGACGCGGTGATCCTGGCCTGCGCCGGCCTGGACCGGATCGGGATGCAGTGGGCGATCACCGAGCGGCTCGCGCCGACCGTGATGCTGCCGGCGCCCGGCCAGGGTGCCCTGGCGGTGGAGTGCCGGCCGGAGACCGCCGATGCCGGTGACGCCCTGGCCCAGGCGCTGGCCGGGTACGACGACCCCGTCACGCGGTTGCAGGTCACCGCCGAGCGCGGGTTGCTCGAACGCCTCGAGGCTGGCTGTGCCGCACCCATCGGCGCCCTGGCCCGCGTGGAGAAGGACCCGGCCCGGTTGGTGCTGGACGCCGTGGTGGCCGCCACCGACGGCAGCCGGGTGCTGCGCAAGCACGCCTCCGTGGAGCTGCCCGCCGTGCGGATCCGGTTCGAGGACGGGGCACCGGACGAGGAAACCCTCGCGGCGGCCCGGGCCCTGGGCATCGAGGTGGCCGAGGCGCTGCTGGCCGACGGCGCGGACCTGCTCCCGGCCGACCGCTGACACGGATGCCGGGACGGTGCTCGTGACCGGACGGGTCGTCATGACGCGCCAGCCCGCCCAGGCCGGGGACGTGGAGGCCGGGCTGCGCGAGGCCGGGTGGACGGTCCGGTTCCTGCCGCTGACCGACTTCGAACTGCCGGCCGACCTCACGGACCTGCACGCGGCCGTGGACCGGCTGCGTGCCGGGGGCTACGCCTGGCTGGTCGCGACCAGTCCCAACACCGTGCGCTCGCTGGTCCGGGCCGGTTGGGACGGATCCGTGCCGGCGGGCACGCGGGTGGCCGTGACCGGACCGGGGACGGCCCGCGTGCTGGCCGGGGCCGGATGCCCCGCGACCCCCTGGATGCCCGACGGCGACGCGTCCGCCGCGGGGATCATCGCCGGGTTCCCGGCCGCACCGGGGGCGGCCTCCGCCCGCGGGGCCGGGGGCTCCCGGGAGACGGCGCGGGTGTTCCTGCCCCAGTCGGCCCTGGCCACGGACGAGGTGGCCACGGCGCTCCGGTCCCGCGGCTGGGACGTGCAGCGGGTGGAGGCCTACCGTACGGTGCCGTACCCGGCGGCGCCGGAGCGCCGCCTGCTGGCCGGGACGGGACGCGCCCCCGCGGCGGACGGTCCGGGGGGAGCGGTGGTGGGCCTGCCGGACCTGTCCGGCGCCGTCGTCGTGCTGACCAGCCCGAGCGCCGTCCGGGAACTGTCCCGCCACCCGGACGGACCAGGACCCGCCGGTGTCCGGTTCGTGGCCATCGGCCAGCCCACCCGGCGGGCCGCCGAGAGGGCCGGGATCGAGCTGATCGGCACCGCCGCCACCCCGGACGCCGCCGGGCTGCTGGCGGTGCTCGGCCGTCAGCCGGCCCCGCGCTCACCCTGACCCAGGACCCCCGCCCACGGAACCTCCGCCCGGTCCGGGGTCCGCGGACCGGTCCCGTCAGCCGGTGACCCGCGGCGCCGGGCCGTCACCTGCGGCCGGCCCGCCGTTTCAGGGCGACCTGCATGTGACCGCCCTCGGTGCGGTGCTCGAGGTAGGGCTGTTCGGCCACCAGGGTGCTGAGCTTCTGGTGGCCGAAGTCGCGCGGGTCGAAGTCCACGTGGGCGCGGCTCAGGTGCTGGCCGACCCGGCTCAGTCCGGCCCAGCCGTCGTCGTTGCTCGTGGCGTTGACCGCCTTGACCAGCGCGCTCTCCAGGTTGATCCGCGGCGCCTCGGCCTCGCCGGCGCCGTTCGTCTCCTCGGTCCCGGGGGCCTCACCGGTGCCGGTCGTCTCTCCGGTCCCGCGGATCCCGCCGTCCGGCGCCGCCGCCGCGGGGACACCCGATACCGCGGGCACATCGGCCACGGAGCCGGTGCCGGCCGCCGCCTGGGCCCTGCGGCTCCGGCTCCGGCCGGTCGAACCGCCGGTCGAGGGTTCGGCGGCACCGGTGGACTCACCGTCACCGAGCAGCTCGAGGTAGATGAACTGGTCCACGGCATTGCGCAGCGACGCCGGGGTCTTGCGCTCACCCAGGCCGATCACGCGCTTGCCGGACTCGCGCAACCGGGTGGCCAACCGGGTGAAGTCCGAGTCGGAGGACACCAGCGCGAACGCCTCCACGTTGCCCATCCACAGCAGGTCCATCGCGTCGATGATCAGCGCCGAGTCCGTGGAGTTCTTTCCCGTGGTGTAGGAGAACTGCTGGACCGGCTGGACGGCCAGCCGGTTCAGCTCGTTCTTCCAGCCGCCCAGCTGGTTGGTGGTCCAGTCACCGTAGGCGCGCTTAATGGTGGGCGTTCCGTAGGTGGCCAGTTCCTCCAGGACGGCGCCGGCGTGGGTGGCGGAGACGTTGTCGCAGTCGATGAGCACGGCGATGCGGGTGGTCGCACTGGAGGAGATGGTCATGCCCCTCACCCTACTGGCCCCGGGTCCGCCGGACCCGTCCGTGGCGAGGCCTCCGGATCGGGGCGGCACGGGAGAGGAAAACCCCATGGCTCACTAGACTGGTCTGGCACCACCGTCGAGCCCAGAGGAATCCATGTCCTTCCCCACCCACCGTCCGCGCCGCCTGCGCCAGTCCGCCGCCATGCGCCGGCTGGTCGCCGAGGTCCGGATCCACCCGGCCGACCTCATCCTGCCGGTCTTCGTCCGGGAGGGTGCCACCGAGCCGATCCCGCTGCAGTCCATGCCGGGGGTCGTCCAGCACACCCAGGACTCCCTGCGCTCCGCCGCCGCCGAGGCCGCGGAGCTGGGCCTGGGGGGCATCATGCTTTTCGGCGTCCCCGAGACCCGGGACGCCACCGGTTCGGCCTCCCTCGACCCTGCCGGCGTGCTCAACGCCGGCATCCGGGCGGTCAAGCAGGAGGTCGGGGACTCCCTCGTGGTGATGTCGGACCTGTGCCTGGACGAATTCACCGACCACGGCCACTGCGGCGTGCTCACCGCGGACGGCGTGGTGGACAATGACGCGACCCTGGAGATCTACGGCCGGATGGGCGTGGCCCAGGCCGAGGCCGGGGCCGACATGGTCGGCCCCTCCGGCATGATGGACGGCCAGGTGGTCGTCATCCGCCAGGCCCTGGACGACGCCGGCCACCAGGACACCGCGATCCTCGCCTACGCCGCGAAGTACTCCTCGGCGTTCTACGGCCCCTTCCGTGAGGCGGTGGACTCCCAGCTGACCGGCGACCGCAAGACCTACCAGATGGATCCCGCCAACCGGCGCGAGGCCATGCTGGAGGTCTCCCTCGACCTGGACGAGGGTGCCGACCTCGTCATGGTCAAGCCGGCCATGAGCTACCTGGACATCCTGCGGGACGTGGCCGAGGTCTCCGACGTGCCGGTGTCCGCCTACCAGATCTCGGGGGAGTACGCGATGATCGAGGCCGCCGCCGCCAACGGCTGGATCAACCGCGACCAGGCGATCATCGAGTCCGTGCTGTCCATCCGGCGTGCCGGGGCGGACAGCGTGCTGACGTACTGGGCCAGCGAACTGGCCCGCTGGATCAAGGAGGGAAGGCTCTGATGTCGGAGACCACGGAGACCACGGAGACCACGGAGACCACGGAGACCACCGGGACCACCGGGCAGGCACGCGCCGGCGCCCCGTCGCCGTCCACCAACGCGGGGATCTACGAGGCGGCCCGTACCGTCATCCCCGGCGGGGTGAACTCCCCGGTCCGGGCCTTCGGCTCCGTGGGGGGCACCCCGCGGGCCATGGTGAGGGCCCAGGGTGCCTACCTGACGGACGTCGAGGGCAACGAGTACGTGGACCTGGTGTGCTCCTGGGGGCCCATGCTGCTGGGACACAACCACCCCGCCGTGGTGGACGCCGTGCACCGTGCCGTGGACGCCGGGCTGTCCTTCGGCGCCTCCACGCCGGACGAGGCGCGGCTGGCGGCCCTGATCGCGTCGCGCGTCCCCGTGGACCGGGTCCGCATGGTCTCCACCGGCACCGAGGCGACCATGACCGCCGTGCGGCTGGCACGCGGGGCCACGAACCGGAACCTCATCGTGAAGTTCGCCGGCTGCTACCACGGGCACTCGGACGGCCTGCTGGCCGCCGCCGGTTCCGGCGTTGCCACCCAGGCCCTGCCCGGATCCGCCGGCGTCACCGGGGCCCAGGCCGCCGAGACCCTGGTCCTGCCCTACAACGACCGTGCCGCCCTGGAGGAGGCCTTCGCCGCACGCGGTGACCAGATCGCCGGGATCATCACGGAGGCCGCCCCGTGCAACATGGGCGTGGTCACCCCCGCCGAGGGATTCAACCGGTTCCTGCGCGAGATCACCGAACGCCACGGTGCGCTGCTGGTCTGGGACGAGGTCCTCACTGGGTTCCGCGCCTCGGACACCGGCTACTGGGGACTGTCCGGCAAGCCGGAGGGATGGACCCCGGACCTGTGGACCTTCGGGAAGGTGATCGGGGGTGGGATGCCCACGGCCGCCGTCGCCGGCCGCGCCGAGGTCATGGACCTGCTGGCACCGCTCGGACCCGTCTACCAGGCCGGGACGCTCTCGGGGAACCCGGTGGCCATGGCCGCCGGCCTGGCCACCCTGCAGAACGCGACGGAGGACGTCTACGCGACGATCGCCCTGCGCTCGCGGCAGCTCGAGGACCTGCTCGTGGGCGCGCTCGACGAGGCGGGGGTGGACCACTCGATCCAGCGGGCGGGGACGCTGTTCTCGGTCGCCTTCGGCACGTCGGAGCGCGGTGTGCACGACTACGCCGACGCCCAGGCCCAGGACGTCCACCGGTACGCCCCGTTCTTCCACGCGATGCTCGACCACGGGGTCTACCTGCCGCCGAGCGTATTCGAGGCCTGGTTCGTCTCGGCCGCGCACGACGACGCCGCCATGGAGCGGATCGCCGCGGCCCTGCCGCACGCGGCGCGGGCCGCGGCGCAGGCCCAGCCCGCCACGGGATCCTGAGGCCGCCCCCGCGGGTGGGGCCGGCGTCGGGATCCCCGACGCCGGCCCGGTCCCGGGGATGACGAAGGGCCGGTACCCCGCGGGGTACCGGCCCTTCGTGCCTGCGGTCAGAAGGCCGGGGTGACGTCCCCGCCGGGCCAGGTCTGCTCGATGTAGGACTTGACCTCCTGGGAGTGCAGGAGCTCCTCCAGCTTCTCGATGGCGGCGGTCTTCTCACCGGCGCGCCAGGCCAGGAAGTTCGCGTACGGGTTCTCCCCGGAGATGTCCTCCACCACCAGGGCGTCGTCCAGGGTCATGCCGGCCTGGATGAAGTAGTTGCCGTTGATGATGGCCAGGTCGATCGCCGGGTCCTTCACGATCTGGACCAGGATCTCCGGCTGGTTCTCCTCGAACGTCAGCCCCTTCGGGTTCTGCTCCTCGGACAGGGTGAGGGCGGCGGAGTCGTCCTCGATGCCCGAGAGCAGCCCGGCGGACTCGAGCATCTTCAGGGCCCGCGGCTGATTGCCGGGGTCGTTGGTGATCGCGACGGTGGCGCCGTCCGGGATGGACTCGACCGAGTCGTGCTTCTCGGAGAACGCCGCGTAGGGCTCGATGTGGATGCCCTCGCCGTGCTCGAACTCGTACCCCTTCTCCTCGACCTGGGAGTCGAAGAACGGCTCGTGCATGTAGTAGTTGGCATCCGAGGAGCCCTCGTCCAGGGAGACGTTGGGCAACTGGTAGTCATCGAACTCCTGGATCTCCAGGTCGATTCCCGTGCCCTCGGTGAGGTTCTCGTCCACGTACTCCAGGATCTGGGCGTGCGGGACAGGGTTGGCGCCGACCTTCAGGACCACCGGGTTGGCCGGGTCCAGGGTGGCGTCCGCGGACGGGGAGGCGTCGCCGCCACCGGCACCGCAGCCGGCCAGCGCGCCGACCAGCAGCAGGCCACCGGCACCGAGCAGCGAACGACGGCGCAGCGGGGAGGTGTTCTTGGTCATCGGGTTTCCTTCGGATTGATGCGGGGATGGGGGAGGGAGGTCAGCGATGGTCCACGGCGCGGACGATCCGGTCGCCGACCCACTGGATGAGCTGGACGAGGATCACCATGATGACGATGGTCGCGATCATCACCGCGGTGTCGAAGCGCTGGTAGCCGTAGTTGTAGGCCAGGCGTCCCAGGCCGCCACCGCCGATCAGGCCGGCCATGGCGGAGTAGCCCACGAGCATGACGAGCGTGGTGGTGATGGAGGCGACCAGCCCGGGCATCGCCTCGGGCAGCAACACCTTGCGCACGATCTGGCCGCGGGTGGAACCCATCACCCGGGCCGCGTCCACCGTCCCGGAGGGCACCTCGCGCAGCGAGGTCTCCACCAGCCGCGCGAAGAACGGGGCCGTGCCGATCGTCAGCGAGACGCACGCGGCGATCGGGCCGATCGAGGTCCCCACGAGCCAGGCCGTGAAGGGGATGAGCGCCACCATCAGGATCGCGTACGGGATCGAGCGCGTGACGTTGATGACCGCGGACAGCAGCACGTGCAGCCAGGACACCGGCCGCAGGCCACCGGGCGCCGTGACGTGCAGGATGACGCCGAGGGCCAGGCCGATCACCAGCGTGAAGACGCCGGCGATGCCGACCATCACGAGGGTCTCGACGAGCGCCTCGGGCAGGGCCTCGGTCAGGGCGGGGTTGGCCAGGAGTTCCTGGAACCAGTTCACTGTGCACCTCCAAGGTCCTGGGCGGTGCCCTGGGCGGTCTCCACCTGGGTCCGGGTCCGCTGGGCGGCCCGGTAGCCGTTCTGCTCGAGGAAGGCCACGACGGCTTCCGTTCCGTCCGTCCGGTCGTCCGCACCGTCCGGCAGGGCCAGAAGGTGGTGGGCGAAGCGCACGCCGGCGAGGTCCTCGACCGAACCGGCGAGGACACGCACGCCGTGGCCGAAGCGGTCCTTGATGACCGCGCTGACCGGGACGTCGGCGGCCGGTCCCTGACCGAGGACCTCCACGAGGGACCCGGCGGTGTCGAGGGCGGCCTCGGGGAGTGGGAGCAGGGCGGCGGACAGCCGTGAACCCAGGTCGGACGCCACCTCGGTCAGCGCACCGCCCTCCACGATCCGGCCCCGGTCCAGCAGGGACACCGAGGTGCAGATCTTCTTGACCACGTGCATCTCGTGAGTGATGACCACCACGGTCAGCCCGAGCCGGTCGGACAGGTCGCGGATCAGCTCCAGGATGCCGTCCGTGGTCGCGGGGTCCAGTGCCGAGGTCGGCTCGTCGCAGAGCAGCACGCGGGGGTCGGAGGCCAGGGCGCGGGCGATGCCCACCCGCTGGCGCTGGCCGCCGGAGAGCTGGGAGGGATAGGAGGACTCGTAGTCCTCGAGTCCGACGAGACCCAACAGCTCGCGGGCGCGGGCGGTGCGGGCGGCCTTGTCCTGACCGGTGACCTCCAGGGGGTAGGCCACGTTGCCCAGGACCGTGCGCGAGTCCAGCAGGTTCGCGTGCTGGAACACCATGCCGATCCGGCGCCGGGCCTGCAGTAGGTCACGGTCGGCGGCGGTGGACAGGTCGGACCCGTCGATCGACACGGAACCGGAGGTGGGGCGGTCCAGCAGGGTCAGGCAGCGCACGAGCGTGGACTTGCCGGCACCGGAATGGCCGATGATGCCGTGCACGGCACCGGTGGGCACGGTGAGGTCGATCCCGTCCAGGGCCACCACCTCACGCTCACCCTGCCGGTAGACCTTGCGCAGGTCACGGATCGAGATCATGCAGTTCCTTCGGGTTGGCATCGTTGCTGTCGGCACGGTCGGCGCCCGCAACACGGGGTCGCCGTCGGTGGACGGCGACTCACCATTCAATCAAGCATGCACGCCGGGCGCAGGCGTGATGGGCCGGTTGTCCGTCTCACGGTGACATACCCGGTTCCCGGGGCGTCCAGACCACGACGACCGGGCCCAGAATGACGTTTCGTGACGACGCGGGACCGTGAAGAGGATTCTACCCGGGTGCCTCAGCGGGCGATGACCGGCCAGTCGCCGTTCACCACGGCGGCCGGGTCCTTGCGGCGCAGGTAGTCCTGGAAGCTCGCGGACTGCTCCGCCTTCCACGCCGCCTGCTGGGCGTGCAGGGTCTCCAGCGGCACCTGCAGCTGCGGGTACTTCCGGGCCAGGCAGTCCGCCACCCCGACGGCGGCCAGGGAGTCCGCCGCGGAGGTGTGCGCGTCCAGCAACTGCACCTCGTAGAGGGAGCAGACGTCCGTGAGGGTGCGCTTGCCGCGGCGGTACCGGTCCACCTGCTTGTCGATCACGTAGGGGTCGATGATCCAGCGGTTCGGCAGCGGTTCCAGCCCCCGGCGCGCCAGCTCCCGGTCCATGACGGTGAAGTCATAGCAGGCGTTGAAGGCGATGACCGGGATCCCGGCGTCGAAGAAGTCCCGCAGGGTCTCGGCGATCTCCACGATGCCGACGTCCGCCGGCAGGCCCTCGGCCCGCGCGCGCTCGGTGGTGACACCGTGCACCGCCGCGGCCTCCGGGGGGATCGGTATCCCCGGGTCCACGAGCCATTCGTAGTTCGCGGCCAGGTTGCCGTGCGGGTCCACCACCACCAGCGAAGCGGTGACCACCAGGGCGGTCTCCGGGTCCCGTCCCGTGGTCTCCAGGTCGAAGCCGACCCGGATCTGCTCGTGCCACGGCGTGGGCTGGGCTGCGGGGGCGTTGGCTGGGACGTCGCTCACCCCCTCACCGTACCGTCCGGGGCGGACGCGCAGCACCGCGGGACCGGGCGCCGTGCGGTGCGGATGGCACCATGTCACCTGTGGAGCACACCGCCGGTCCCGGCTGGCCCGAGGGACCCTACGAACTGTCCGAGGCGCTCGTGCTGGCCGCCGGGCTGGTCCCGCCCGGCCGGGCGATCAGCTACGGGGAACTGGCGCGGCTGCTGGGCGCCGGCGGGCCGCGGCAGGCCGGCCGGGCGATGTCGATGGCCCCGGACGGCACCCCCTGGTGGCGGATCGTGCGCGCGGACGGGACGCTGCCGGCGTCGCTGTCCGCCCGGGCCGCCCCGCGGTACCGCACCGAGGGAACCCCGCTGAAGGGCACCGGCGGGCCC
>ENA-UOUJ01000588-UOUJ01000588.1-activated-sludge-metagenome-genome-assembly--contig:-NODE-588-length-23321-cov-5.228015_pt1 | contig 23321 bp, 25 predicted proteins | sample MGYA00249839_ERZ747224 | MGnify/ENA primary metagenome ERZ747224 (study PRJEB28782, sample SAMN03220277) | activated sludge metagenome | biome: wastewater; feature: sewage sludge; material...
CGGCGCAGGCCGCGAGCGCGAGATGGGTCTTGCCGGTGCCGGCCGGCCCGGTCAGCAGCAGGCTGCGTTCGACGCCGCCGGTGGCGAACGCGCGCAGCTGCGCGACCGGCGCCTGGTCGGTGGCGAAGAAGGTGTCGAAGCGCTGGTCGGGCGGATAGCGCAACGCCAGCGGCAGCTGCGGCGAGAGCACGCTCATCGTCCGCTCACGCGTCCCGCTCGCCGCGGCTCCCGGTGGCACCATCGGCCTCGCCGTCGGGCATGACGCCGACCTGGACAGCCTGGCCGTCGCTCACGATCGTCGCCGCTTCGCCGGCGTACAGCCGGCTCTGCGTGTAGCGCTCGTGTGCGAAGCGCAGCAGCACGTTGGCGACCGCCGCCACCGGCAGCGCGATCAGCATGCCAACGAAGCCGAACAGCTGGCCGCCGGCCATGACCGCGAACATCACCACCACCGGGTGCAGGCCGATGCGGTCGCCGACGATGCGCGGCGTCAGCACGTAGCTCTCGATCAACTGGCCGATGGCGAACACCGCGCCGACCAGCACCAGCAGCTTCAGGTCGAAGCCCTGCGCCTGCACCAGCGCCGCGAGCACCGCCATCACGATGCCGGTGGTCGCGCCGAGGTAGGGCACGAAGCTGATCAGCCCGGCGACGATGCCGATCAGCAGGCCGAGCTTGAGCCCCACCAGCGACAGCCCGATCGCATAGATCGCGCCAAGCGCCAGCATCACGATGAACTGCCCGCGCAGGAACGCACCGAGCACCTCGTCCGATTCCTTCGCCAGCCGCGACACGGTGCCGATGTGGTCGCGCGGGATCATCGAGGCGACGCGCTCGACCAGCAGGTCCCAGTCGCGCAGGAAGTAGAAGGCAAGGATCGGCAGCAGGACGAGGTTGACGACCCAGGTCAGGACCGCGAAGCCGGAGCTGGACACGTAGCCGAACAGGGTCGTGGCGACGCCGCCGGCCTGCTCCCAGTGCTCGCGCACCCATGTGAACAGTCGCTGCGGGTCGAGCCAGGAACTGATCTCGATGCCGGTGCGCGCCTCCACCCAGGGCAGGGCCGTGCCCATGAACCAGTCGCGGTACTGCGGCAGGGCCTCGACCAGGGTCACGACCTGGCGCTCGACCATCGGCACCAGCACCAGCAGCACCAGCACCAGCAGCACCAGCATCAGCGCGTACACCAGGGTCACCGCCAGCGGACGCGAGCGGCCGGAGCGCTGGATCCGGTCGACCAGCGGATCGCCGAGCCAGCCGAGCAGCGCGGCGAGCACGAACGGGGTCAGGATCGGTCCGAGCTGCGAAATCAGCCACAGCACGGCGACCGCGACCAGCCCCCACTGCAGCCGCTTGAGGAAGCGGGCGATGTCGGCGTTCGCGCTGTCGCGGGATTCGTCCATGGTGTCGATGCCAGGGGGCCAGGGGCGGTCAGCGCAGCAGGTAGACCGGCGCGATGCCGTCGCCGCCTTCCACTTCCACCATCACCGACTCGTCGGCCATGCGCCAGAACCCGGCCATGCCGGTGAGCAGGTCGAGTTCGACCTCCAGCCGGTCCGCGCTCGCGCGCTGCGGGCGCACCGCGCGCACCACCGACATCCGCTGCAGCGCGGCGGCCAGGCGCAGGTAGTCGCTGCTGCTGCGCACGCCGGTGAAGGCGATCGACTGCACCACCGGGTCAGCCGGCGCGGTGGCCTTGGCGTAGCGCTTGATCAGCGCGTCGGCGGCGCCGTCGGCGCCGGTCGCCAGCGCGCGCCGCGCATCGCCGTCCTCTTCCGACCAGCGCGACAGCACGCGGCCGTTGTCGACGAAGATCCAGTCGGCCTTCCAGCCGGTGCCGGCGCGGTAGAGCTTGCCGACCAGCTGCATCGGCGGGCTGTAGCGCGCGGACAGGCGCGCGATCGCGGCGGTGTCGCCGCGCCAGATCGCACCGACCGCGGCCTGCTCGGCGGCGCTGCCCGAAGGCAGGCCAAGGCGGTAGCCGCGCTCGGTCGCGCGCTGCAGCAGCGGCCGCGCCACGGTGTTGTGCTGCAGGCCGACCAGGCGCGGGCCCTTGCCGTCGTCGATCGCCAGCCAGACCACCGGCTTGGGCCGCGGCTGCGGCCACACTGGCAGGCCGAGGGCCGCGGCGAGGGTGTCCACGTCGTCCTCGCGGTAGCGCACCACAAGGATGGTCCTGAACGTCGGCGCGCCGCTCGCGCCCACGCTTTCATCCTGACGGTAGTCGTAGCCCTCGACGTAGTCCTCGGCGCGGCGCAGCTCCTGGCCGACGCCCGGGCGGCTGGTGATCGAGCGATCGCCCGAGAGCTTGGCGAACACCTGGGCGAGGCCGCGGGCGAAGCCGGCCTTGCGCTCGGACTCGGCCTGGCTGCGCACCGGCACCTCGGCCTCGTACATGCCCTGGCCGGCGGCGCGGTCGCCTTCGACCCGCTGCGCGAACGCCGGCGCGCACGCCGCCAGGGCGGCCAGCAGGACGGCCAGCGCCCACCCGATCTTCCCAGCCCCACGAGCATCCAGGCGCATCCGACATCCTCTGCAGCGGCAAACGTGGCGAAATGGTGCCACAAAGCCCCTGCGCGGTTCCTGACCCGCGCGCAGGCGCGAGTGTGCCCGGCCCGCGGCGCCCGGCTGCTAGAATCGCGGGCCATCCGGCTTGCGCACGCCTCCGTGAACACCCCCTCTTCCGGCCTGACCTACCGCGACGCTGGCGTCGACATCGACGCGGGCAACGAACTGGTCGAGCGCATCAAGCCGCTGGTCAAGCGCAGCTTCCGGCCCGAGGTGATGGGCGGGCTGGGCGGCTTCGGCGCGCTGTTCGACCTGTCGGGCAAGTACCGCGAGCCGGTGCTGGTCTCGGGCACCGACGGCGTCGGCACCAAGCTCAAGCTGGCCCAGCAGCTCGGCCGCCACGACACGATCGGCATCGACCTGGTCGCGATGTGCGTCAACGACGTGCTGGTGCAGGGCGCCGAGCCGCTGTTCTTCCTCGACTACTTCGCCACCGGCAAGCTCGACATCGAGACCACGGTGGCGGTGGTTGGCGGCATCGCCAGGGGCTGCGAGCTGTCCGGCTGCGCCCTGATCGGCGGCGAGACCGCGGAAATGCCCGACATGTACCCGCCGGGCGAGTACGACCTGGCCGGCTTCTGCGTCGCCGGGGTGGAGAAGTCCGAGCTGCGCGACGGCTCGGCGGTGCGCGCCGGCGACGTGCTGGTCGGCATCGCCTCCAGCGGCCCGCATTCGAACGGCTACTCGCTCATCCGCCGCATCTACGACCGCGCCGGGCGCCCGGCCGAGCTCGACGTCGGCGGCGTGTCGCTGGCCGACGCGCTGATGGCGCCCACGCGCCTGTACGTCAAGCCGATCCTCGAACTGCTGCGCGGCGCGCACGGTCCGGCGATCCACGGCATGGCCCACATCACCGGTGGCGGCCTGACCGAGAACATCATCCGCGTGGTGCCCGAGGGCCTGGGCCTGGACATCGACGCGGCCTCGTGGCCGCTGCCGCCGGTGTTCGACTGGCTGCAGCGCGAGGGCGGCGTCGCCCGCGAGGAGATGTGGCGCACCTTCAACTGCGGCATCGGCTTCGTGCTGCTGGCCGACCGCGATGCGGTCGCCGGCATCGAAGGCGAACTGGCCCGCCTCGACCTCGCCCACTGGCGCATCGGCGAGGTGGTGGCCGCGACCGACGGTGATCGCGTCCGCATCGCCTGAGCCCCCCGCTTGTCCGAACCACCAACCACCAACCACGAACCATCGCCTCTGCGCCTTGCCGTCCTCGCCTCCGGCCGCGGCAGCAACCTGCAGGCGATCCTCGACGCGGTCGCCTCCGGCGCGCTCGATGCCACCGTCGTCGGCGTGTTCTCCGACAGGCCCGACGCCCATGCCCTGCAGCGCGCACGCGACGCCGGCGTCCACGCCGAAGCGTTGCGCGCGCGCGGCTTCGCTTCGCGTGACGCCTTCGACGCCGCGTTCTTCGCCCGGGTCGATTCGGTGGCGCCGGACCTCGTCGTCTGCGCCGGCTACATGCGCATCATCGGTGCGACCGCCGCACGGTCGCTGGCCGGGCGCATGGTCAACATCCACCCTTCGCTGCTGCCCGCGTTCAAGGGCCTGCACACCCACCGCCAGGCGCTGGAAGCCGGCGTCGGCGAGCACGGTGCCAGCCTGCACTTCGTCAGCGAAGACCTCGACGGCGGCCCGGTGATCGCGCAGGCGCGGGTGCCGGTGCTGGCCGGCGACGACGAGGACGCGCTGGCCGCGCGCGTGCTCGAACGTGAACATCCGCTGATGCTCGCGACCCTGCGCTTGTTCGCCGAGGGCCGCGTTTCGCTGCGTGAACACTGCGTTCACGTCGATGGCCGGGCGCTGGCCGCGCCGCTTCAGCTGTCGTGCAATAACGACTTCGCATGATGTCCGGCCTATGCGCCAGACCTGTTCCCCGCTTGCCGCTGTCGCCGCCGTCGCCGGGCTCGCCCTGGCGCTGGCCGCGCCCGCGGGCGCTTCGCTGCAGCAGGCGCCGGCCAACGCCACGACCGGGGCCCCGGCATCCGCCACGGCCCCGGCCGCCCGCGTCCTGCAGCCCTTCCTGGCCACCTACGAAGCCTGGTACGACGGCAAGCCCGCCGGCACCGCGACCATGCAGGTGGTGCGCGACGACGCGGCCGCGCGCTGGCGGGTCGACCTCGGCATCCGCGGCAACCGCGGCTTCGCCGGCGTGGTCGGCCTGAACCTCGAGCAGAGCACGGTGTTCGACGAGGCCAACGGCATCTTCCGGCCGCTGTCGCAGAGCACGGTGCGCAAGGCCGCGGCGCTGTTCAACCGCAAGGTCACCGGCACCTACGACTGGCACGCCAACACCGCGCAGTGGACCGGCGACATCAAGAAGACGCGGCGCGAGCCGGTCCCGATCCGCTACGGCGACATGAGCGGCCTGCTGATCAACCTCGCGGTGATCCGCGACGCCGAGCCGGGCAAGGCGCTGCACTACCGCTTCGTCGACGGCGGCCGCGTGCGCGACTACGACTACCAGGTCGCCGCGCAGACCGAGCCGGTGACCGTCGCCGAACTGAGTTACGAGGCGATGCGGGTCGAGCGCACCAACGGCGGCAACGACGAAACGATCTTCTGGATCGCCGACGGCGTGCCGACCCCGGTGCGGATCCTGCAGCGCGAGGACGGCGAGGATGCCGTCGACCTGCGCCTGGTCGAGTACCGGGGCGCGCAATGAACAAGAGGACGATGACCATGTTCCGACACCCCATCCGGACCGCCGCGCTCACCGCACTGCTCGCGGTCGCGGGCTCGCCCCTGGCCGCTGTGTCCGCGGTCGAGCCGTTCACCGCGGACTACAGCGCCCACTACATGGGCCTGCAGGCCAGCGGCCGCATGACCCTCGCCGCGGCCGGCGACAACACCTGGAAGTACAGCCTCGAAGTCACCGGCGCCGGCGCGCGGCTGGCGCAGAGCACGGTGTTCGAGGCCGAGGGCGATCGCTGGCGGCCGCTGTCGGGCAGCGATTCGCAGGGCGGCGAGTCCGGGCTGGCGGCGATGCTGGTCAAGAAGCGCACGGTCAACGCCAGCTACGACTGGGACAGCCGCCAGGCCACCTGGGACGGCGACATCAAGCCCGACCGCCGCGGCCCGGTGAAGCTGCAGCCCGGCGACGTCGACGGCATGCTGATGAACCTCGCGCTGGTGCGCGATTTCCAGGCCGGCAAGCCGCTCAACTACCGACTGGTCGAGGACGGCCGGGTCAAGCGCCAGGTGTTCCAGCCCGCCGGCACCGAGACCGTCACCATCGAAGGCAAGGCGCAGCGCGCGACCAAGGTCACCTGGAAGGACGACGACCGCAGCATCACCGCCTGGATCGTCGACGGCCTGCCGGTGCCGGCGCGCATCCTGCAGCAGCGCGGCGGCCGCGATCACATCGACCTGAAGCTCAAGTCGCTGCGCTGACATCCGTTCGCAATCAGAAAGCAGGAGCGGGCCATGCCCGCGACCCGCGGCGGCCGGGACATCTTCGCAACCCGGTCGCGCCCATGGGGCGCTCCTACGCCATTCGCGATGACACCGGCAGAGCGACCCCGCTACTGCCCGCGCTCGTCGTCGCTGTTGCCGAACTCCACCCGGCATTCCACCCGGATCGGCGATTCGCGGTCGCGCAGGCGCACGTAGCGGCGGCAGGTGCGCGGGCCCTCGCGGGTTTCCTCCACCGCGATGACGGTGTAGCCCTGCACGATCTCGGCGCGGCTGGCGACGCCGTCGTCGTTCCAGTCCATGTCGCGCGGCTGGGCGCCGTTGAAGCCGGCGATGCCGAGCAGGCGCAGCACCGCCATCGCCAGCAGCAGCAGGACGACCGCGGCCAGCAATGCCTTGCGCCTGGGCGAGAACCGCGACTTCGCTGCGTTCACGGCCGCGCCCTCACGACACCCGGCGGATGCGCGCGCCCAGCCCCGACAGCTTGCGCTCGATGTGCTCGTAGCCGCGGTCGAGGTGGTAGATGCGGTCGATCGTGGTCTCGCCCTCGGCGACCAGGCCGGCGAGGATCAGGCTGGCCGAGGCACGCAGGTCGGTCGCCATCACCGGCGCGCCGCTGAGCTGTTCGACCCCGGTCACGGTGGCGCGGTGGCCCTCGATGTGGATGTCGGCGCCCAGGCGCAGCAGTTCGTTGACGTGCATGAAACGGTTCTCGAAGATCGTCTCGTCGATCGTGGCGGTGCCCTCGGCAATGCAGTTGAGCGCCATGAACTGCGCCTGCATGTCGGTCGGGAAGCCCGGGTGCGGCTCGGTGACGATGTCGACCGCCCGCGGCCGCCGGCCGCGCATGTCGACGGTGATGCGATCGCCCTCGACCGTCACCTCGGCGCCGGCCTCGCGCAGCTTCTCCAGCACCGCGCACAGGGTGTCGGGGCGGGCGTGGGTGGCGGTGACGCGGCCACCGGTGATCGCACCGGCGACGAGGAAGGTGCCGGTTTCGATGCGGTCGGCGATCACCTCGTGGTGCGCGCCGTGCAGCGACTCGACGCCGTGCACGATGATGCGCGGGGTGCCCGCGCCCTCGATGCGCGCACCCATCGCCGCCAGGCAGGCGGCGAGGTCGACGATCTCCGGCTCGCGCGCGGCGTTGTCGATCGTGGTCGTGCCCTCGGCCAGGGTCGCGGCCATCAGCACGTTCTCGGTCGCGCCGACGCTGACCATCGGGAACTCGACGTGGCCGCCGCGCAGGCGCCCGGCCTTGGCCTTGATGAAGCCGTGCTCGACCGCGATTTCGGCACCCAGCGCCTCCAGCGCGCGGATGTGCAGGTCGACCGGGCGTGAACCGATCGCGCAGCCGCCGGGCAGCGAGACGTCGGCGGCGCCGTGGCGCGCCAGCAGCGGACCGAGCACCAGCACCGAGGCGCGCATGGTCCGGACCAGCTCGTAGGGCGCGAGGTGGCTGTCCACCGTGCGCGGGTCGACGCGGACGATGCCGGCGGCGATGTCGTGGCCGATGCCGGCGCCGAGCCCGCCGAGCAGGCGCGCGGTGGTGCGCACGTCATGCAGGTGCGGCACGTTGGCGATCTCCACCGGCCCGTCGGCGAGCAGGGTCGCGCACAGGATCGGCAGCACCGCGTTCTTGGCACCGGAGATCCGGACTTCGCCGTGGAGGGGGGTGCCGCCGGTGAGGGTGATTTTCTGCATGCTGTCCTGGGTGTCGGGGCGGCAGGCCGCCGATGGATAGTTGGCCGTTGGCCGTTGGTCGTTGGTAGTTGGTCGATCGTGCCCTGCAGCCCGCCCGTCCCACCAACCATCAACCACCAACTACGAACCAGCCTCCTCCGGGGTCAGGGTCTTCAGCGCCAGGGCGTGGATCTCGCCGCCCATGCGCTCGCCCAAGGTGGCGTAGACCATGCGGTGGCGGGCCAGCGGCAGCTTGCCGGCGAAGGCCTCGGACACGACCAGGGCCTCGAAGTGCACGCCGTCGTCGCCGGAGACGTCGACGCGGGCACCGGGCAGGCCCTGCTGGATCAGATCGCGGATGAAATCGGGGTTCAAAGGGGGCTTTCCTGCTGAAGCGCGCATGAGCCCGGGGCCGGCACCGCCACCGAAGCGGGCTTTTCGCGCCGGGGAGCGCCTAAAATGAACGGCTTAGTCTACGGAAAAGCCCGCCCACCGGATATGGCCACGCCCGCCCCCAGCCCGCTCGAAGCCTCCGCGCTGGCCGCCAGCGGCCGCCGCGTGTTCGAGGTCGAGGCCCGCGGCCTGCAGGCGGTGGCCGCGCGCATCGACGGCGCCTTCTCCGAGGCCTGCCGACTGGTCCTCGCCGCGCAAGGGCGCGTGGTCTGCACCGGCATGGGCAAGTCCGGGCACGTGGCGCGCAAGATCGCCGCCACCCTCGCCTCCACCGGCACCCCGGCGTTCTACATGCACCCGGGCGAGGGCGGCCACGGCGACCTGGGCATGGTCACCGACGCCGACATCGTGCTGGCGCTGTCGTACTCCGGCGAGTCGGACGAGATCCTGATGCTGCTGCCGGCGCTCAAGCGCCAGGGCAACGTGCTGCTGGCGATGACCGGACGCCCGCACTCGACCCTCGCCCAGGCCGCCGACGTGCACCTGGACGTCAGCGTCCCCGAAGAGGCCTGCCCGCTGCACCTGGCCCCCACCAGCAGCACCACCGCCTCGATGGCGATGGGCGATGCGCTGGCGGTGGCGCTGCTGGAGGCGCGCGGCTTCACCGCCGACGACTTCGCCCGCTCGCACCCGGCCGGCGCGCTCGGCCGGCGCCTGCTGCTGCACATCGCCGACGTCATGCACACCGGCGAGGACGTGCCGCGCGTGTCAGGCGACGCCTCGCTCGGCGATGCCCTGCTGGAGATGAGCCGCAAGCGCTTGGGCATGACCGCGGTGGTCGACGAGGGCGGCGGCCTGCTCGGCATGTACACCGACGGCGACCTGCGCCGCACCCTCGGCGCGCCCGGCGTCGACGTGCACGCCACCCGCATCCGCGACGTGATGACGCGCGACCCGGTGACCATCGGCAGCGACGCGCTGGCGGTCGAGGCGGCGCGGCTGATGGAAACGCGCAAGATCAACGCCCTGCTGGTGCTGGACGCCAGCCGCCGCGTGGTCGGGGCGCTGAATATCCATGACCTGCTGCGGGCGCGGGTGGTGTGAGGCAAGTTGGTGGTTGGTAGTTGGTAGAACCCGGAACACCAACTACCAACCACCAACTACCAACTACCAACCAACCCGTGATTCCAGATTGGTAAAGGCAGGATCGAGTTTCCTGCCCGCTGCACCCCCCGTCCCCACCGACCCACCTCATGCCGCACTTCCGTCCCGACTATCCCGCTGAGCTCGTCGCCCGCGCCGCGAAGATCCGGCTGGTGGGCTTCGACGTCGACGGCACCCTGACCGACGGCCGCCTGTGGTTCGACGAGGACCGGCGCGAGTCGAAGGCCTTCCACGTGCTCGACGGCCAGGGCCTGGTGCAGCTGCGCAAGGCCGGGATCGCGACCGCCTTCGTCACCGCGCGCAACAGCCAGGTGGCCGCGAACCGCGCCCGCGAGCTCGGTGCCGAGCCGCATGTCGACGTCCGCGACAAGCTCGCCCGCATGGGCGAAATCGCCGCCCGCCTGGGCCTGGGCATGGACGAGGTCGCGTTCATGGGCGACGACCTGCCCGACCTGCCGGTGCTGCGCGGCGTCGGCCTGGCGGTGGCGCCGGCCAGCGTCCACCACTGGATCCGCGACGCCGTGCACTGGGTCACCCCGGCGCGCGGTGGCGAGGGCGCGGCGCGCGAGCTGTGCGACCTGCTGCTGCACGCGCATGGTCGCGTCGACGCACTTCTCGGGGTACACGGACAATGACCTGGCGCACCGCCCTCGTCCTCGCCCTGCTCGTCGGCGCGCTGGTGAGCGGCTGGCTGGCCTGGCGCACGCCCGACGTCGGCGAACCGGCCACGGTCGTCGAGCTGCGCTCGGACTACATCCTGCGCGACTTCGAGGTGGTCACGCTCGACGGCAACGGTCGCGAATCGTTCTCGCTGCACGCGCCGGAGCTGGTCCAGACCCCGGGTGCACGCACCCTGGAGCTGACCACGCCGCTGTTCCTGATGCCAGACGAGGACGGCAACCCGTGGGAGGTGCGCTCGAAGACCGGCTGGGTCGACGAGAAGAGCACCGTGGTGCAGCTGCGCGGCGACGTCGTCGCCGACAGCCCGAAGGGCGCCAGCCGGCCGACCGTGCTGCGCACCGAGCAGCTCGACATCCACCCGGACGACAACCGCGCCACTTCCAGGGCCGTCGTGACCATCACCACCCCCGGCACTACAATGCGCGGTACCGGGATGGAAGCCGACCTGGCCGGCAAGCGCATCCAGCTCCTGTCCAAGGTGAGCCTGAACAATGACCCGAAACGCCGCTAAGCTGGTCCTGGCGATCGCCGCCTGCGCCTGCGCGCACGCCGCGCTGGCCAAGTCCTCCGACCGCAACCAGACGATGAAGGTCGACGCCGACCGCAGCGACTGCTCCGTCACCGAGGCCGGCCCCTGCGTGCTGACCGGCAACGTCCACATCGTCCAGGGCACGCTGGTGATCGACGCCGCGCGCGCCGACATCCGCCAGGGCGACGGCGACATCCGCAGCGCCAAGCTGACCGGCTCGCCGGTCAGGCTGAAGCAGGACATGGACAACGGCGGCACCATGAACGCCACCGCCACCCAGGTCGACTACGACCTGCAGCAGGACACCGTGGTGTTCATCGGCAAGGCCGTGGTCCAGCAGCCCGGCCGCGGCAGCATCGCCGGCGAGCGCATCGTCTACAACATGCGCACCGGCCAGGTGCAGGGCGGCGGCGGCGAGAATGGCGGCCGGGTGTCGCTGCAGTTCGAGCCGCGCAACAAGCCGGCCGCCGACAGCCCCAAGACGGACGAGAACAGGTAATGCTGGTCGCCGAAGGGCTGCGCAAGCGCTACCGCCAGCGCGAGGTCGTCCACGACTTCGGCCTGACCCTCGACGCTGGCGAGGTGGTCGGCCTGCTCGGCCCCAACGGCGCCGGCAAGACCACCTGCTTCTACATGATCGTCGGCCTGGTGCCGGCCGACGCCGGCCGGATCGTGCTCGACGGCCACGACATCACCGCCGAGCCGATGCACCTGCGCGCGCGCCGCGGGGTCGGCTACCTGCCGCAGGAACCGTCGGTGTTCCGCAAGCTCAGCGTCGCCGACAACATCATGCTGGTGCTGGAGCTGCGCAAGGACCTCGACCGCGCCGGCCGCAGGAAGGAGCAGGACAACCTGCTCGACGAGCTGCAGGTCGCCCACGTCGCCGACCAGATCGGCGCCAGCCTCTCCGGCGGCGAGCGCCGGCGCGTGGAAATCGCCCGCGCGCTGGCCGCGAACCCGCGGCTGATCCTGCTCGACGAGCCCTTCGCCGGCGTCGACCCGATCTCGGTCGGCGAGATCCAGCGCATCGTCGAGCACCTCAAGCATCGCGGAATCGGGGTGCTCATCACGGACCACAACGTCCGCGAGACCTTGGGCATTTGCGACCGGGCGTATATCCTCAACGAAGGTGGCGTGCTCGCGCAGGGGGCTCCGGACGCGCTGCTCGCCAATCCCGACGTGCGCCGGGTCTACCTCGGAGAGTCCTTCCGCCTGTAGCCTTGCGCATCGTCGACCAGGGGATCCGCCGGGACGATGAAGCAACGCCTCCAGACATCGCTGGGCCAGCACCTGGTCCTGACGCCACAGCTGCGCCAGGCCCTGCACCTGCTGCAGCTGCCGGCGATCGAGCTGGAGGCGGAGATCGCCGCGGCGGTGGAAAGCAACCCCCTGCTCGACTGGGCCGAGGATCCGCCCGCCCCGCCACCGGCCAGCGACGGCGCCCCGCAAGCCACATCCCCCGCCGATGCCGCCTCCGACGGCGACGGCCGCGACCACGACGAGGGCGATGCCTGGAATGCCGCCGACGAGGCCTGGTCGGAATCGGCCGGCTACGAGTACGCCGGCAGCGGCGCGCGCAGCGATGACGACGACCCGGCCAGCCGTATCGTCCAGTCCGAGACCCTGCGCGACCATCTCAACTGGCAACTGCACCTGAGCCACCTGTCGCCGCGCGACCGCAGCATCGGTGCCGCCCTGGTCGATGCGATCGAGGACGACGGCTACCTGCGCGTTGCCTTCGCCGAGATCGTGGCGGCGCTGCCGCTGGCGCCGCCGCCGGGCGAGGACGAGATCCTCGCGGTGCTGCGCCAGGTGCAGCGGCTGGACCCGGTCGGTGTCGGCGCGCGCGACCTCGGCGAATGCCTGTGGATCCAGCTCGACACCCTGCCCGCCGACACCCCCGGCCGCGCGCTGGCGATGACCGTCGCGACCACCCTGATCGACCGCCTGCCCAAGCTCGGCGCCAAGGGCGTGAGCGACCAGCTCGGCTGCAGCCTGGACGAGGCCGACACCGCCCTGCAGCTGCTGCGCTCGCTCGACCCGCGGCCGGGCTCGCAGATCGGCGACGTGCCCTCGGACAACTACGTCGTGCCCGACTGCATCATCGTCCGCCGCAACGGCGTCTGGCTGGCGATGCTGGCCACCAGCTCGCTGCCGCGGCTGACCATCCACCAGGCCTACGAGCGGATGATCCAGACCACCGCCGGGAACGACGCCGGCTACCTCAAGGGCCGCCTGCAGGAGGCGCGCTGGCTGCTGAAGAACCTCGAGGCCCGCGGCGAGACCCTGCTCAAGGTGGTGCGTTGCCTGATCCGGCAGCAGTCGGGCTTCCTCGAATTCGGCGCGCGCGCGCTGCGGCCGCTGACCCTGCGCGAGGTCGCCGCCGAGATCGGCATGCACGAGTCCACCGTCTCGCGCGCGGTGGCGCGCAAGTACGTGCACACCCCGCGCGGCACCCTCGCCCTGCGCGACTTCTTCGCCTCGGGGATCGACACCGACGGCGGCGGCGAGGCCTCCAGCGTGGCCATCCAGCAGATGATCCGCGGCCTGATCGAGGCCGAGGACCCGCGCAAGCCGCTGTCGGACGCACGCCTGGCCGAGTCGCTCAAGGCCTCCGGGGTGCCGGTGGCGCGCCGCACCGTGGCCAAGTACCGCGAGGCCATGCACATCGCCGCCTCGCACGAGCGGGTGAGGATCCACTGAATGCCCTGCGCCGGCGTTTGTCAATGATCCTGGTGGTCGCGGTCCGCGGCACGCTGCGTTAACCTGTTTTCAACCCGCTGCCGCCCGCTTTGGGCGATGCTGGGGACCCCAACCAGGAGGCAGGCGATGCAGATCGAAACCTACGGCCACGACATCGAGGTAACCCCCGCCCTGCGGGACTACGTGGACAGCAAGCTGCAGCGCCTGTCGCGCCACGTCGAGCAGCCGTTCGAGGTGCGCGTGCAGCTGAGCCTGGACAAGCCCAACCACAAGGCCGAGGCCAACGTGAACCTCTCGGGCAAGACCCTGCACGCCGTCGCCAGCGCGATCGACATGTACGCCGCGATCGACCTGCTCGCCGACAAGCTCGACCGCGTGCTGGTCAAGCACCGCAAGAAGCAGGTCGATCACCACCGCGGCGAGAACGCTTCGCGCGACGGCAGCTTCGGCTGAGCCGTCTTCGAGCCGCAGCAGCACGATGCCCTGGACCGATCTGCTCAGCGCCGACCGCATCGTGATGCTGGTCGAACCGGACTCGCCGGCGCAGGTGCTCGACGCCGCCGCGCGCCTGCTGTCCGACGGCTCGCCGACCTCGACCGCGACCATTGCCGATGCGCTGCGCGAACGCGAGCGCCTCGGCAGCACCGGCATCGGCCACGGCGTGGCGATCCCGCATGCGCGCAGCGCCGCCTTCCACGCCCCGCGCGCGGCCTTCCTGCGGCTGCAGCGCCCGATCGACTTCGGCGCGCGCGACGGCGAACCGGTCGACCTCGTGCTCGCCCTGAGCGCCACCGACGACATGCCCGAACTGCACCTGCAACACCTGGCCGGCGTGGCCGAACGCTTCTCCGACGCCGAATTCCGCGACCGCCTGCGGATGGCGCGCAGCATCGACCGCCTGCGCCGCCTGCTGCTGGCGCCCGCAACCGCCCGCGCGGCCTAGGGCCTGTCGGCGCGACATGAACCAGAGCCTCACCGCCCGCGACCTGTTCGACCGCCAGCACGAGCGCCTCGGCCTGCGCTGGCACGCCGGGCAGCAGGGGCAGTCGCGCGTGCTCGAGGCGGTCGAGACCAATGCGCGGCGGCCGTCGCTGGCCGGCTACCTCAACATCATCTACCCCAACAAGGTGCAGATCCTCGGCAGCGAAGAGCTGGCCTGGCTCGATGGCCTCGATCCGCGGCTGCGCTGGGAGACCATCGAACGGGTGATGCAGTACCGGCCGCTGGCGCTGGTGATCAGCAAGAACCAGTCCTGCCCCGAGGACCTGCGCGAGGCCGCCGAGGAGTCGCAGACGCCGCTGTGGCTCTCGCCCCGGCGCGGCCACGAGCTGCTCAACCACCTGCAGTACCACCTCGCCCGCGCGCTGGCGCCGCGGGTGACCCTGCATGGCGTGTTCATGGAGGTCTATTCGATCGGCGTGCTGATCACCGGCGAGTCGGGCTCGGGCAAGAGCGAGCTGGCGCTGGAGCTGATCACCCGTGGCCACCGCCTGGTCGCCGACGACGCGCCCGAGTTCACCCAGATCGCGCCGGACGTGCTCGACGGCGCCTGCCCCGACCTGCTGCAGGACCTGCTCGAACTGCGCGGCCTGGGCGTGCTCAACATCCGCCAGATGTTCGGCGACACCGCGGTCAAGCGGAACAAGTACCTGCGCCTGATCGTGCACCTGAGCCGGCCGGGCGCCGAACCGCAGCCGCACGAGGACGGCATGGTGCGCCTGACCGGCGACCTCGGCCTGCGCCGCGTGCTCGACCTCGACGTGCCGATGATCACCCTGCCGGTGATGCCCGGCCGCAACCTCGCGGTGCTGACCGAGGCCGCCACCCGCACCCACATCCTGCGCGCCAAGGGCATCGATCCGGCGGCGGCATTCCTCGCGCGCCACTCCCAGTTCCTCGAAAGCGGCGAGGAGCCGGTGACCTGATGAGCCAGCCCGACGCCCTCCACGACGACGCCGGCAGCCGCGCCAGCGCATCGCTGCTGGTGGTGACCGGCATGTCCGGCGGCGGCAAGTCGGTCGCGCTGCACACCTTCGAGGACCTCGGCTTCTTCTGCGTCGACAACCTGCCGGCCGAGCTGCTGCCCGAGTTCGTGCGCACCGCGGTCCACCCCGACCGCGCCGAGCAGAAGCTCGCCGTCGGCATCGACATGCGCAACCGCGGCGACCTGGCCAACCTGCCCGAGTGGCTGTCGGCGGTCGGCGCGATGGGGCTGGAGCCGAAGCTGGTGTTCTTCGACGCCACCGACGCCTCCCTCATCAAGCGCTACGCCGAGACCCGGCGCCGCCACCCGCTCACCCACCTCGGCCTGGCCCTGGCCGACGCGATCGCGCTTGAGCGCCAGGCGCTCAAGCCGCTGCTGTCGCTGGCCGACGTGGTCGTCGACACCACCGAGCTCAACGTGCACCAGCTGCGTCGTCGGGTGATCACCGAGCTCGGCCTGACCCTCGACAACGAGCTGTCGCTGCTGTTCGAGTCCTTCGCCTACCGCCGCGGCGTGCCGGCCGACGCCGACTTCGTGTTCGACGCGCGCAGCCTGCCCAACCCGCACTGGGACCCGCGGCTGAAGCCGCTGTCCGGGCGCGATGCCGACGTCAAGGCCTACCTCGGCGACCAGCCCGATGTCCGCGAGTACCTGGCCCAGGTCACCGGCTTCCTCGACACCTGGCTGCCGCGCATGCAGTCGGACACGCGCAGCTACGTCACCGTCGCCTTCGGCTGCACCGGCGGCCGCCACCGCTCGGTCTACCTGGCCGAGGCGCTGGCCGAACACGCGCGCGAACGCGGCTGGACCGAGGTCGCCACCTTCCATCGCGAACTCGACTGAGGCGCGCCGGCGCCGTCCTGCTTCCGGGGCGTCATCGCCGTCTGCTAAGTTGGCGGCATGAGCGTCGGCATCCTCCTCGTCACCCACACCGGCATCGGCAGCGCGCTGGTCGCGGTGGCCACCACCATGCTGCACGGCAACCTGCCGCTGAAGCTCGACGCCTTCGAAGTCCCCTTCGACGCCGATCCCGACGCGCTGCTGCCGCAGGCCAGCGCCGCGATGCGCCGCGTCGACGGCGGCGATGGCGTGCTGATCCTGAGCGACCTGTACGGCGCCAGCCCGAGCAACCTCGCCGCGATGCTGTCGAGACTGGGCACCCCGTCACGCCGGGTCTCGTCACTGAACTTGCCGATGCTGCTGCGGGTGATGAATTATGCTGAACTCCCCCTGGAGGAACTCCCCGCCGTGGCCGCCGCAGGCGCCCGCAACGGGGTGATCCTCGACGACGCCTGAGACCGACGACGATGATCGAACGTGAACTGCTCATCGCCAACAAGCTCGGCCTGCACGCGCGGGCGACCGCCAAGCTGGTCCAGGTGCTGTCGGGCTACCGCAGCAACGCCACCCTCGTCGCCAAGGGCCGCGAGGTCAACGCCAAGAGCATCATGGGGGTGATGCTGCTCGCCGCCGGCTACGGCACCAGCGTGGTGCTGCGCGTCGACGGCGAGGACGAGGCTACGGCGATGGAGGCGGCGGCGGCCCTGTTCGAGCGCAAATTCGACGAGGGCGGCTAGGTGCGTCCCCGGACTGCACGACGCTCGACGCCCTACGGCGGCACTCCCGCGGGCGGCAGGCCCTAGATGCGGCATGCCATCCCCGGGCACGGCGCGTCGCGGGGCAACGCCCTCGGTCGCGCCCGGGTCCGCCTGCCGCACGCGCTGGAGGTCGCCGAGGAACACATCCCCGCGACCAAGGTGGAGTCCGAACTGCAGCGGCTGCACACCGCGATCGACGCGGTCCGGGTCGAGATGCGCAACATGCGCCACCAGCTGCACGGCGCGCTCGCGCACGAGGTCGGCGAGTTCCTCGACATCCACGCCCTGCTGCTGGACGACCCGGAGCTGCTGCAGGGCCTGGACGACCTGGTGCGCAAGGGCCTGTACGGCGTCGACTACGCACTGCGCCTGCAGCGCGACCGCCTGGCCTCGGTGTTCGAGGGCATGGACGACACCTACTTCCGCAGCCGCGTCGAGGACATCGACCACGTCATCGGCCGCGTCCACGCCATGCTGCACAAGCGCGAGGCCGACCTGCGCGGCGTGGCCGGCGAGATCCTGGTCACCGACGCCATCGCCCCGGCCGAGCTGAGCCAGCTGCAGTCGCAGGGCGTGCTGGCGGTGGTGACCGCCGGCGGCAGCGCGCTCTCGCACAGCGCCATCCTCGCCCGCAGCCTGCACCTGCCGCTGGTGGTCGGCGCGCACCTGGCGCTGCAGCAGGTCAACGACGGCGACGTGCTGCTGGTCGACGGCGGCAGCGGCGAGATCATCGTCGAACCCAATGCCGCCGACCTGCGCGCCTACCGCGCCCGCCTGCGCGAGGAGAAGCGCGAGCGCAAGCAGCTGCACCGGCTGCGGCGCGAACCTTCGCGCACCCTCGACGACGTCGACATCAAGCTCTGGGCCAACGCCGAATCGCGCGAGGACGTGGCCAGCGCGCACGCGATCGGCGCCGCCGGCGTCGGCCTGTACCGCACCGAATTCCTGTTCCTGCAGCGCCACGAGCTGCCGGACGAGGACGAACAGTTCCGCGCCTATCGCGACGTGGTGCTGGGCATGACCGGCCGCACTGTCACGATCCGCACCATGGACATCGGCGCCGACAAGGCCGACCGCACCGGGCTGGCGCTGGCCGACGAACCGAATCCCGCGCTGGGCGTGCGCGGCGTGCGCCTGTCGCTGGCGCGCGAGGCGGTGTTCGAGACCCAGCTGCGCGCGATCCTGCGCGCCTCCGGCTACGGCCCGCTGCGGATCCTGGTGCCGATGATCACCTCGCGCGAGGAGGTGGTCGCGGTCGCTGCGCTGGTCAAGCGCATCGCCCGCGACCTGCGCAGCCAGGGCCACGAAATCGCCGAGCACGTGCCGCTGGGCGCGATGATCGAAGTGCCGGCGGCGGCGATCGCGCTGTCGAGCTTCATCGGCGCGGTCGACTTCATCTCGATCGGCACCAACGACCTGACCCAGTACCTGCTCGCCGCCGACCGCGGCAACGATGCCCTCGGCGACCTCTATTCGCCGCTGCACCCGGCGGTCCTGCGCCTGATGCGCGACGTGATCCGCACCGCGAAGGCGCGCGGCAAGTCGGTGGCCGTCTGCGGCGAAATGGCCGGCGATCCCACGCTGACGCCGCTGCTGCTCGCGCTCGGGCTGGACGAACTCAGCCTGCACCCGGCGACCCTGCTGGAGGTCCGCCGCACGATCCGCGCGCAGCAGCTGGACGCACTGCGCGCCGCGGCACCGGCACTGCTGCGCTGCCGCGACCGGGCGGCGATCGAACGCTGGCTGGAGCAGCTCTCGTAGGAGCGCGCCATGCGCGCGACAGACGCGTTGCGGGCGCCCGGTCGCGCGCATGGCGCGCTCCTACCCTGGCATCGCGGCGTCCGCCGCTGCAGCACGTACCCGCTGGCGACTGGGCATCTTCGACGGCGCGGGCGATAATGCGCGCATGAACGCCTGATCCGGCGCGCCCGCGGCACCGCGGCCCGTGCCTCCACCGTCCACCGGAGCCGCGCATGGCCGAAGCCGTCCGCCACGACAAGACTGCGCGCCAGCTGCGTCTGCTCTCCGACGCGCTCGACAGCGGTCGCCTCGGGCCGGTACGGCGGATGGTCAACACCCTGGCCCCGGCCGAGATCGGCAACCTGCTCGAGTCGCTGCCGCTCGACAAGCGCATGGTCGTCTGGGGCCTGGTCGACGCCGCGGACGACGGCGAGGTGCTGGTCCACGTCGGCGACGAGGTGCGCGAGAGCCTGATCGCGGACATGGACCCGGACGAGCTGGTCGCCGCGGTCGAGGACCTCGACATCGACGACCTCGCCGACCTGGTCGAGGACCTGCCCGACGCGGTGATCGACGAACTGCTGCGCTCGATGGACCGCGAGAACCGCGAGCGCCTGGAGCAGGTGCTGTCCTACCCCGAGGACACCGCCGGCCGCCTGATGAACCCGGACGTGGTGACGGTGCGCGCCGACACCACGGTCGACGTGGTGCTGCGCTTCCTGCGCCTGCGCGGCGAGCTGCCCGAGCACACCGACCACCTGTACGTGGTCAACCGCCGCCACCAGCTGATCGGCTGGGTCGCGCTGCAGGACCTGGTCACCCGCGACCCGGGCACGCCGATCAACCAGCTGATCGACGACGAACTCGAGTCGATCCACGTCGACGCCTCGGCCGAGCAGGTCGCGCGCCTGTTCTCCGACAACGACTGGGTGTCCGCGCCGGTGGTCGACGACGGCAACGTGCTGCTCGGCCGCATCACCGTCGACGACGTGGTCGACATCATCCGCGAGCAGGCCGAGCACCAGGCCCTCGGCGCCGCCGGCCTGGACGAGGACGAGGACCTGTTCTCGCCGATCCGGCGCGCGGTGCGCGGGCGCGCGGTCTGGCTCGGCATCAACCTGCTCACCGCCTTCCTCGCCGCGGCCGTGATCGGCCGGTTCGAGGCCACCATCGAGAAGGTCGTCGCGCTGGCGGTGCTGATGCCGATCGTCGCCGGGATTGGTGGAAACGCGGCGGTGCAGGTGCTGACCCTGATGGTGCGCGGCCTGGCGCTGGGCCAGGTGGGTGCCAGCAACGCCCGGATCCTGCTGTGGAAGGAACTGCGCGTGGCGCTGATCAACGGCCTGCTGATCGGCGGCCTGGTCGCGCTGGTCGCACTGGCCTGGTTCCGCGACGGCTCGCTGTCGCTGGTGATCGCCGCCGCGCTGGTCATCAACTTCTGCTGCGCGGCGCTGGCCGGCGTACTGGTGCCGCTGCTGCTCAAGCGCATGCGCATCGACCCCGCCGTCGCCGGCACCGTGGTCGTCACCGCCGTCACCGACGTGATCGGCTTCTTCAGCTTCCTCGGGCTGGCGACGGTGATCCTGCTGCGCTAGGGGGATTCTTTTGCGCACCTACAGTCCCGTCATTCCCGCGAAAGCGGGAATCCATGGACTTTCTCTTCTCAAATCAGGAGCAGAGACAATGGATTCCCGCTTTCGCGGGAATGACGAAGAACGTGAACGCCTGTATCGATGCACTGTGGCCTGCTGACACCATGACGACGGGAGAACGACCATGCGCCTGCACTCATTTGCCCTGCTGCTGGTGACCACCCTGCTCGCCGCCTGCACATCCACGCCGCAGCGCCCCGAACGCGGCGAGTTCGTCGCGCGCGAGGTCGTGGTCGACGGCCGCACGCACCGCTACCAGGTGTTCGTGCCTGCGCGCGCGGCCGCGCCAGGCAAGGCGCCGGTCCTCCTGTTCCTGCACGGCTCGGGCGAGCGTGGCGACGACAACCAGAAGCAGCTCACCGTCGGCCTCGGCCCCTACCTGCAGCGGCACATGGGCGACTTCCCGGCGATCGTGGTGTTCCCGCAGGCGCCCGAAGACAGTGAATGGAACCAGCTCGCGGACGTCGCGTTCGCGCAGCTCGACGCCGCCACGCGCGAGTTCGGCGGCGACCCCGACCGCACCTACCTGACCGGACTGTCGATGGGCGGCTACGGCGTCTGGGACTACGCCCTGCGCCAGCCCGACCGCTTCGCCGCACTGGTGCCGGTGTGCGGCGGGCTCGTGCACCCGCGACGGTCGGCGATGGCGGTGGGCGGGCTGCAGGGCGAGGCCGACCCCTATGCCGCCGTCGCGCAGCGGCTGCGCGACAAGCCGGTCTGGCTCTTCCACGGCGCCAAGGACGACTTGGTGCTGCCGGAGTATTCGCGCCAACTGGACGCCGCGTTCCAGGCCGCCGGCGCGCGCGACGTGCGCTATACCGAATTCCCCGACGCCAACCACAACAGCTGGGATCCGGCCTATTCGCAGACGCCGGAGCTGTGGGAGTGGCTGTTCGCACAAAAGCTCGATTGAGCCTGCGCCTGTCCCCCACCACCACCTTTTCCCGTACCCCGATTTGACGGCCGCGGGATACCCGGCGTGGCCTTTCTTGTCAGGCTTGGGGAAGCCGGCCGATGAAGCACACGCAGCCTTCGTTCGAGGATCTGCTGGATCCCTTGTACGGATCCCTCTTGGATCCTGCCCGCAGCGAGGAGTTTGGCAAGAAGCTGGCACTGGCCATGAATGCGCACCTGGTCGCGCTGCAGGTCGATGACGGATGCCATCGGCACGACATCAGCAAGCATCTTGCCGAGGGACGTGCCGATGCGCCCGCCAGAGACAGGGACGATGCCACGATCAATCAGCTTGTCCTGAAAGACCGGGACCGGTTGATTCGAGACGGCTTCGGGAGCTCAACCGGCATGTTCGCGAGTGGCGAACTGGAGCGCACCGCCTTCTATCACGAGGTGATGGTTCGCTATGACGTCCTCCACGGGGCCAGCATCCTGCTGCATCGTGAGAGTTCCGGAAGCATCACCTCGCTCACCGTCAACCGGGATCGGCACAGGCCGCCGTTCGGCGATCTGGAAGACAGCCTGCTCAAACGGTTGCTGCCGCACCTGCGCAACGTCCACGCCCTGCAGCAGCGCCTACAGATCGCATGGCAGCTGTCGCACGGCCTCGATCATGTCGCCGCCGGCGTCTGGCTGCTGGATGCGCAGGGTGACATCGTCCATGCCAACCTTTCGGCCGAAGGCATGCTGGAAGACGGAAACTGCGGACTCGGACGGCAGCGTAACCAGCTGACGGCGCACTGTCGCGCGGATCGCCAGGGCCTGCGACAAGCCATCCTCGCCGCCACCCACGGCAAGACCGGGCAGCACCAGAAGGTGTTGCTGCACGCACGGGACGGACGATTCTGCAGCACCTGTACCGTGCACCCCCTGACCTGCGGCAGCCTCGACGGCTGGATGCTTTCAGAGCAACCCGCCGCTCTCGTCTTCGTGAGTCTGCTTGCATCGTCTGCACAGGTGCCGGCAGACACGCTTCGGCAAGCCTTCAACCTGACGTCTGCCGAAGCGCTGCTGGCCCAGGCCCTGCTCCGACACCGCTCACTCGCTGCCTGTCGCGATGCGCTCGGCAAATCGCACGAAACCCTGCGCACCCAACTCAAGGCCCTGTTCGCGAAGACCGGCACGCGACAGCAATCTGAGCTCGTGCAACTGCTGCAAAGAGTGGCCGGATAGTGAACGTCTCATTCCACAAGCCTTCTTTCGAAACGCTTGTCGAACGCATGTATGCCTCGCTGCTGGACGAAAGCGCATTGCCGGATTTCATCCGTGGCCTGTCGCAGGCGTTCGACTCCCACTTCATCTGCGTACAGCGTGACGTGCCCGGCAACAGTTATACGCCGATCGCCCATTTCAGCCAGGATGGCCGACGTACCGACGAGATGGTGAAGGTGTTCCTGTCGTCCGGACTCGAGACAAACGACCTGATGGACCCTTCGCACGCCGCGAGACTCATCCGGGCCGGCATCGAGCACGATGAAGGCATGGCGCTGCCACGCGATTTCGAGCAGCTCCATTTCTATCACCAGGTCATGCGGCCGCTCGACCTGCGCCACTCACTCGGCTTCTGCCTCCACCACGATGACTCCGGACGCGTGGACGTGCTCAACGTCAACCGCTCCAGGCGCCGCGGGCACTACAACCGCGAGGACATGCAGTTGGCACGCAGACTGCTGCCACACCTGCGCAACGTCCATCACCTGCAGCGCGGCCTCGGTGACCTGGGCGATCGGGCGGCCGCCCTGGAACACGCTGGCATGGCCGTCTGGTTGCTCGACCGCGAAGGCAAGGTCGTCCACGCCAACACCTTGGCGGGAACGGCCGCCACCGCCAATACCGGCCTGGCCAAAACCGGCGCGTACGGATTGCGTACCGCTTGGCGAGCCGACCTGCCTGCCCTGCGCAAAGCGATCGAAGCCATCGCCAGCGGCGTGAGTGCAAGCGCCCGCGTACCGCTGCGCGACTGTCATGGTGCATTCCTGACCGTTGCTCACCTGCATACCTTGCCTCAGCCGGCGCTCGGCGACTGGATGCTGGCCCGGCCGGCCCCAATCCTCCTGCTGGTGCGGCCGTGTGCCCGCAACACACCGACGACCACAAGCATCAACATCCTCCGCCAAGCATTCGGCCTGACCCCAGCCGAGACACGACTGGCTGCAGCCCTTGTCGAGTACGGATCCCTCGCCGCCTGCCGCGACGCACTCGGCAAATCGCACGAAACCCTGCGCAGTGAACCGCCCCGGCTTTCCCGGAGGCTCTTTCCC
>ENA-UOUJ01000589-UOUJ01000589.1-activated-sludge-metagenome-genome-assembly--contig:-NODE-589-length-23294-cov-5.187573_pt1 | contig 23294 bp, 21 predicted proteins | sample MGYA00249839_ERZ747224 | MGnify/ENA primary metagenome ERZ747224 (study PRJEB28782, sample SAMN03220277) | activated sludge metagenome | biome: wastewater; feature: sewage sludge; material...
GCTGTATCCGCCTTCGGCGAATGCCGCTGCCATCCCTCACGCATAAACGAAAAAAGCAGGATTACATCCTGCTTTTTTTATTCTGAAAGATTCTGTTGAAACTCTAAAATCCAATCCTTTCATGTTGGCAATTCAAGCAAAATTATATTACCAACCTCCGCTGGCACCGCCACCTCCGAACGAACCACCGCCAAAGCCGCCAAATCCACCTCCGCCACCGCCTCCGAATCCTCCGCCAAAACCACCGCCGCGGCTGCCGCCTCGTCCTGCTCCCCGCAGCAGTACATCTATCAGGAATGGGTCAATACCTCTTGCACCGCGCCGGCTCATGAATTGTCCACCTTTACCTCCGCCACGAGAGGAAAGGAAAATAATGACCAACATAATGATGATAAAGAGTACAAATCCGAACCCGCCGCTTCCTTTTGATTTTTTTCGAGGGGTGTTGTATTCCCCTTTTACAGCCTGTATAATGGCATCCGTACCTAATTCAATGCCCCGGTAATAATCATCTCCTTTAAAATTGGGCACAATAATATCATTGATGATATGGCTTGCGGTCGCATCGGGCAATGCCCCTTCTAATCCGTATCCCGTTGAAATATTCAGTTTCCGGTCGTTTTTGGCAATCAGGAGTACTACCCCATTATTAAATTCTTTTCCGCCCACACCCCATTTTCTGCCCAACTCCATGGCATAATCCGCCACATCGTAGCCACCGGTGGTGGGCACCAGTACAACGGCAATTTGTGTAAAGGAACTATCATCGAGGCGAACTAGTTTTTGTTCGAGGTGATCTATTTGAGCCTGTGTAAGGGTTTGTGTGTAATCGTTTACCAACCGGGGTGGATTAGGAGGTGCCGGAATGTCCTGTGCCATCCCGTTGCTGATGCCGGCGATCCACCATACTAAACAAAAAAATATTTTTAATCTACCGGTCATGTATTTCATTTATTTACCGAAAACGATTTCGTCGGGCAATTCATTTTTATCTTCTGTTGGAATATACGGGAAGTGTGTGTGCAGGGCTTCGCCGATGTGGTGGATGCAGTTGATGATTCCGTCAGACAGTTTGTTGTCTTTGAAATAGGGAATCATTTCCTTCACTTCGTTTTCCCAATAGGTTTGTCCGACCGCACGATAAATCCCTTCGTCGGCAAAAAGAGCCACTTCATGATCTTGGAGGGCAATATAGATGAGCACGCCGTTGCGGTGGTGGGTTTCATCCATCTCCAGCTTATAGAAAATTTCTGCAGCCCGTTCCAGGATATTCACATAAGGGTTATGCGATTCGATATAAATTCTAATTTCACCGCTGGTCCTTTGCTCACAGTTACGTATAGCCGAAAGTATATTGGCATTTTCTTCCTGTGTAAAGTACACGGGGTTGCTTTTTTTAAAGGAAAATATACCCACAGTTAAAATTTTATTTCCACACTGTTTTCAGCCCCGGCATCCGACTGAAAGCCGGTGTTCACTGAAAAGCCAAATATTTTTGCAACCAGGCTGGATGGGAAGCGCCTGACCGATTCATTGAAATCACGCACTGATTCATTAAAATCTTTTCTGGCCACTTTTATTCTTCGTTCGGTACCTTCCAGCTGCACCTGTAAATCCACAAAAGACTTTGTGCCCTGAATATCAGGATAACGTTCCACGGCAATAATCAATCGATTGGTTGCAGCAGCCAGTTCATTTTGAGCAGCCTGCTGTTGTTCATAATTTGCCTTATCCATGTTGTTCAATTGAACAGAAGCTGCTTTACTGCGCGCTTTCGTAACACTTTCGAGTGCCTCTTTTTCAAATTCCGACAACCCCTTTACTACATTCACCAAATTAGGAATCAACTCTAACCTACGCTGGTACACATTCTGTAACTCACCCCATTGCAGGTTCATCTTCTCCTCTTTTTTCACGAATGCATTAAATGTGCTCCATATATACACGAGCAGGATGAGCAATACTCCAATCCCTATATACTTAAATGACTTCATGAATTACTTGGAAAAATCAACTTTAGGAGCTTTTTCGGCGCCTTCATCTGCCTGGAAGCCTTCTTTCTTTGTAAATCCAAATGCGCCCGCCAACAGATTCATCGGGAAAGAACGCACTTTGGTATTATACACGTTGATAGCTTCGTTGAATTGTTTGCGGGAATTTTTGATGTTATTCTCGATTCCTTCCAACTGGCTTTGCAATTTCATAAAGCCTTCTGTAGCCTTCAGGTTCGGGTATGCCTCAACGGTAGCCAGTAACCGGCTCAAAGAGCCCGACAACTGACTCTGTGCTGCCTGGAATTCTTGGATTTTTTCAGGAGTGAGGTTATCTGCGTTAATCTGAACTTTCGTGGCATTCGCCCTGGCATTCACTACATCCTGCAAAGTGGATTGCTCAAAATCAGCAGCTCCTTTTACCGTACTCACCAGATTATCCACGAGATCGGCCCGGTTTTGATATTCCGCTTCTACGTTGTTCCAGGCTTTCTTCACCACTTCATCCTGCTTCACTAATCCATTGTAACCGTTGCATCCCATAAAAACCAGTAAAACCAAAACACCGAGGACGACGAGCATTGTTATATTCTTCATATTTATAGAGTTTTATGCATTAAAATTAATGTATTTCTGAGAACTGTCTACAATTAAGGGTTTAATTTACTGATACGTTTATGTGTTTCGAGGTACATAGGCAGTGCGGCAGACCCATACCAGGGATGAAACTCCACCACAAACACGCCGTTTGATACCGCCGGATCCTGCTCTACCAGTTTTATGGCTTCATCCACTGATGACACATTGAGGATGAATATCCCACGGAGGCCATCCGTGTTTTTCCCGAACGGACCGGCTACAACCAGATTCCCGCTCGCAGCCATTTTCTGAATATTATCCATATGCCCTTTGAAGTAGGATGCCAGCTTGTCTTTATCGGTTTCCTTAGAAGGTCCTGTTTTTAAAATAGCCATGATATAATTTTTCATTCCATAATCATCTGCCCCGAGTGAATCAGCCAGCTTTGCATCGTACTCAATCACCGGAGTTTGAGCATACGAAACGTGTAAGAAGCATACGAAAAAACACATCCCAATCCATTTCATAGTATTGAAGTTGATGTTTAAAATCAGTTACAACGGTAAGTTATATCATATCTACCCAATGCCAAAAAATATGTGTAATTGCGTTACATTTGAACACATACAAATTGAATCACTAAAACGTAACGTATGAACAAGGCAGCTATTCTGGAAAAAATTATTGAAGAGCAACAAAAGATTGTTGACAGTATGGTTACTTCACGTGAGGAATACCGTGAAGAATCAGATTTGGATGAAAACAGCGGCACCATTGATCCGGAAGACTTATCCAATCAAACGAACGCAAAGGAAATGGAAATGAGGATGCAGGTAATGCTCGATAATGCTAAAGCAGAGTTAGAAAAATTGAAACAATATTCAGGTGTAGAGAAGAATGAAGTAGCGGCAGGCGCATTGGTGGATACCGGAGAACGCCTGTTCTTTGTAGGTTCCGGAATTGCCAGTATGCAGGTATTTGGGAAGGAATTGCTGGGTGTATCGTTAGAGGCTCCGGCTTTTCGTGTGATGGCCGGTAAGAAGGCCGGTGACAGTTTTACACTGGGTAATGAAACATACTCTATTCTGTCGGTGCAATAAACCCACTGGACTATTGCGTTTGATGCATGAAAAGACGAAACAATCCACGACATATAATTGAGCAAGGTACTCGAAGGTTGTTTAAAGGGATCGTATTTCTCGGAACGGCACCTACACGCAAATTGCAGGAGGCGATTGATTATCTCTACGGTTACCTGCGGGCTGATGATACACCGGTTCAATTCAGCAGCCGTTTACTCAGCATATTTCTGACATGCACCGTATTAGCCACCGGGGTTTTGTTGTATGCGTACCATTTTACGAACGTACCCCGCGAAGTATCTTTCATGCTCGGAATTTTCGTGTTGGCGTGCCTGTTATGGATTACGGAAGCCCTACCCTTGTTTGCAACGGCTCTATTGGTAATCGGACTTGAAATTATCTTTTTGTCAAACCCTGCCTCCTGGGGCGGATTGGGATTTGAAAACAATGCATCACCGGATTTTCTTTTCTTTCTCGCCCCCATTGCCGACCCGGTAATCATTTTGTTTTTAGGCGGATTCATGATGGCCCGGGCCGTGGCTAAACGTAAAATTGATGCATCTATTGCAGCCTATATGTTGCGCTTTTTCGGTGCTCGTCCGCAACGTGTATTACTGGGTGTGATGGTGATTACCGTTTTGTTTTCTATGTGGATAAGCAACACGGCCACTACGACCATGATGATTACGATGGCTATGCCTTTACTGGCCGGATTCAAACAAGTGCCCGCCTTCGAAAAAGCCGTTATGATAAGCATTCCGGTTGCAGCCAACATTGGTGGTATGGGCACCCCCATAGCCTCTCCACCGAATGCCCTTGCACAAAGTCTTTTGCAATCGAAAGGAATATCTGTTGCATTTTGGGAGTGGATGATGGTAGGTATACCGGCTACTTGTCTGATGTTGTGGATTGCATACAAGATTATATCCTACCATTTTAAAATGCGTGAGGTAACGGGAACGGTTACACTTAATCCAGCACCTATCTCCGCCAGCGGAAGGTTTGTGATACTCATTTTTCTGACCACTGTTATTTTGTGGCTCACGGAACCGTTGCATGGTTTACCTACGGCTGTGGTAGCATTGATACCCATCATTGCGTTTACAGCCAGCGGGCAGTTATCCGGAAAAGATATCAACGGATTAGACTGGAGCACCCTATTGTTAATTGCGGGTGGAATAGCCCTGGGTAAGGGTATAACTGTAAGTGGGTTGGATACCTATGTTACCCGAATGATTCCAACAGAGGCGGAGTATTTCTTTCCGGTTTTGGGCATAGCTACGTTATTGCTGAGTACACTTATTTCAAATACGGCAGCAGTCAACCTGTTGATGCCACTTGGAATTTCAGTAGCCTGGGGATTGAGCGGTCAATCACTTTACTTTGTGAAAGAAATCTGTATCGGTATTGCACTGATTGCTTCTATGGGTATGGGATTACCAGTTAGCACCCCTTCTAACAGTATCGCCTATGCGCATGGGAAACTCACCGGAAATGATTTCTTAAAAACCGGATTGGTCATTGGTATCGCAGGCACCTTTTTGATGCTACTCATTGCATACCTGCTTCGTTTAATATTTGTGTAATGCCCTTAACTTCCGGGCGTGTTGTGAACCGAAGCGCCATTCAGGTGTAACGAGGGTGCCGGAAGAAATTTTATACCAGGGCGAAAGTTTGTTATCGGAAGGATTGACCAGCACTTGAATTTCCTGTGCGGGCATATAACTCTGTACCAGAAGGTATAATGCATTGCCATCCTCATCTACTGCCATATCGGCTATCAGTACGGCATGTCCATACGGAGATTTCTTTTCAATAAACGCATCACCCGGTTTAAGATCGCGTATATGCGTAACCGGTTCCATCTGGTTATACAAAGATGTAGTATTGGCGTACGCAAACACATATTCCAAATATTTCCAGAACGCTTCATAGGAGCGGTTTCCGGCTACATGGTCGTTGTAGCACCGGGGTTTTCCATCTGATAAGAAGTTGAAGCAAATTTCGTTGTATCGTTTTTGACTGTACAAATATTCAGCGTACAAACGCATCACCGCATCGGCGCATTGATGTAAATCTCTTGTACCGATGGGCATATCAACCACTGCGGCATACACCCCCGGCCGGTCTTTGATAGCTCCATTGTAATATTGCACTTTGGCTCCATACGGTTTAAGCGGCACGTTTCTCATATACGTTGCGAAAGAGCGTTCAGAGAAAGGCTTTCTTTTATAACCAGCTGGTGGTGGGAATCGTTCGGAAATGGTTTGTCCGCCCGAAAATATATCTCCGGCCGGATGAGCCCCGGAAGCCACGTTATCTAAAGGGTGTTCAGTTTTGTTGGATGAACAACGAATAAAACCAATGCAGCACAGTAAGATAAGTATGATAAAAACTTTCATAAGCAAGGCATCAGATGAAGGATTGTAATTGCTATTGAAATTAGAACTAAATCCTTGAACCCACGATGATTACACACATGAATGGGCCGGTATTTTGTGAAGTAGTTGTTAACTTTAACCACCGACAATGTATCCATGACCATATTTCAACTTTTCAAAAAAATATCACCCTTTGTAAAACCCTATCGTTGGCTGGTTGTAGGCACATTATTTTTAACCATCATTGGGTCGTTTCTGGCACAGGTGAATGCGCATGTATTGCGTTACACGGTAGACTCCATCAGTTCACTGCTTGCAGACGGTGCATCGCTGGCGGGAGGTTATAACATCCTTGTTACCATCTCTGTCATTTTATTATCGAAGGAAATCATTTTTGCACTTGTTCAGTTCGGACAAAAATTTTATGGTGAAAAGCTTAGGATTGAAATTTCGAGAGATCTGGCGCAATTGATTGTTGAAAAAATACTCACGTACCGGATGGCATTTTATACATCGCCTGAAAATGAAAGCGGGAAACTACAAACCAGGATTGACATGGGCATTTCGAGTTTAACCCGTTTAGTACAAAACTTTTTTATTGACATTATGCCTTTGTTTGCCAACTCCATAGCAGCATTGGTATTTATGTTCCTGGCGAATGTGTATATCGGAATCACCAGCTTGCTCATCATCCCCTTATACTTCTATATTGGGAAGTTACAGGCCAAAAAGCTAAGTGGATTTCGGCGGAGGATGCGCACATACCGGGAAACCAAAAACAACAGCATCATCAGCTTGATAGAATCTATCACGGTGATAAAATCGTTTGTCAATGAACCCGCAGAAGCCTCCAAACACCGCAACATACAGTATAATATCACAGAAAACCAAATGCAGACCCGAAAACTGAGTTTTCTGTTTGACAGTGTAAAAGTTTTTCTGGAACAGTTTGGAGTGGTGGCTATTATTATACTCACCGCCTACTTTGTATTAAACGGCACGATGAGTATTGGAGCCATTATGTTCCACATCCTGCTATTCAATAATGTATCGGCACCCATCCGCCAACTGCACCGCATATACGATGAAATCAATGATGCACTCATTTATTCAGAAGGATTCTTTGATATTGTTGAGGCCACACAGGAGCAAGAACAGGGCGGAAATATTCAACATGAAAACATTCAGGGAAACTTCAGATTGAACAACGTTAGTTTCAGGTACCCCAATGGCAATCAGGCCTTACAGAATGTAACGGTGGATATTCCCGCTAATAAAATTACTGCACTGGTAGGATTGAGTGGAGCGGGAAAAAGCACCCTCATCAATCTACTGGATAAATTATACGAACCAGACAATGGCAGCATTTTGCTGGATGGTACAGACATCCGGGAAATTGATACGCATCACCTCCGAAAAAACATTGGAATTGTTTTGCAGAAGAATCATATTTTTCAAGGAACCATCAAAGAAAATATCAAATATGGAAAACTGAATGCTACAGATGAAGAAGTGGAACAGGCAGCCCGTAAGGCGTACATCCATGAACAAATCATTCAACTGAAAAATGGATATGAAGCAGATGCCCGGCAACTATCGGGCGGGCAACAACAGCGGATTGCGATTGCCAGATTATTCTTAAAAGACCCGGCGATTATATTTCTCGATGAACCAACCGCCAGTTTAGATGCCATTGCCACTGAACAAATTAAATTGAGCCTCGACGCCATCAAAAAGAACCGAACGGTCATTATTATTTCACACAGCATCGCACAGATCATTGATGCGGAAAATATCATTGTGATGGAAAAGGGCTCTATTGCCGAACAGGGGACGCATGAAGTACTCTTTGCTCAAGAGGGTGCGTATTTTCAAATATTCACTGCTATGGCCAACAGTTTGAATATTGATAAAATCAACAGAACCATGGGAGATTGACGTTAATTCACCTTTTTGAATTTCAACCCGTTGATGCTGTACTTCCATTGTTCTTCTGAACCTTCAAATTCACTGTATTCCGTTATTTCGATATATCCCTGAGGCAATATGCGTGATTCACGGGTAAGAAACCCTTCGCTGTTGTCGTATGCAGCCAATAGGAAATCAGACAACCGGTTGCTTTTATCAAACAGGCATACCCAATACTTTTGTTCCTCTGAATGTATTCTGGAGATGATATACACATTTGTATTTTCGGCTGTAACAGATTCGCGTACAAAATACCTGAATGTTTCGTTATACAACTCAAGTGCTTGCAGTCCGGCCTGGTTCCATGTCAGTGAGTCGATTTGTATTCCTTTATCTGCTGATTTATATTCTATGGAAATTTTTAATGGGAGCTTTCCGACTTTCGGAATATCCTGTAACCAGTGCGTTTGAGCATAACCGTTATACCCAAACAGTATCAATAAAAGTGTCCATATCCGAAACCAACGACCCATAGAAAGATGTTTTAGATTATCCGGTTGAAGTAGCCCATCTGGTTATAGCAAAACCTGCAAATGTAGCCAGTAGCCCGCCTCCTACACTCAGCAGCAGGTAGAAAAGAGCAGCGCCGGCATATCCATCCCGGAGCATGGTTACTGTTTCCAATGAAAAGGCTGAAAAAGTTGTAAATCCGCCCAACAAACCTGTAGTAATCGCCAGGCGCCATTCAGTAGAAAGGTCCCAATGTTCACTCAATTGATATATAATGCCAATGAGCAGGCAACCGATGAGGTTCACCAACAGGGTTCCCAAGGGAAAGTCGCCGGATTGTTTTTGTCCGCTCCACAAAACCATCAGGTATCGGAGCACCCCTCCTATCATACTACCGGCACCAATCGCTAAAATGATTTTCATTTATCCGGGATTTAGAATTGTAATTTATACAATATGAAAGAATAAGTACATACAAATGAGAATAAAATTCTACACTTTGTAAAATAACGTGTAGATGATTTCGTTTTTGTGTTCAAAATTTTTAAACGATGATGCAGGAATATGAAATCAACTTCCAGAAAAATTCAGTCATAACACGGGCTATCCATCAAATACCCGGATTCCTAAAAATTCTGGAACAACTAAAGAAGCAGATGATAAACAATGGCACCAGTGCCAGCACATTCAAAAATTACCTCCGGTACGTTTCTGTCATTGCGCTACATTATAACAAAAGACCCGACACCCTTACCCGGGAAGAGATTGATGATTATTTATACATGCTTAAGCAAAGAAGCACAACACCATCATTGAGTTATTTCAAATTCACCGTTTATGGGTTAAGTTACATGTTTAGAGCACTTCGGATAAAACGTAAACTTGCAAAATTACCCAGTATAAAACATGAGACACGTTTGCCGGTGGTATTAAGTTTCAATGAAATGATGCAATTATTGAGTGTACGTATGATAGAAAAACATCGAATTCTTATCAGTTTGTTATATGAGTGTGGTATGCGTTGTAAAGAAGTACGGATGTTAGAAGTAAGAGACCTAGACTTTGACCGGAAGACGATACTCATTAGAAACGGTAAGGGCAACCGGGAACGCATTGTACCTATGGGTAAATCATTAAAAAATCAACTCAGGAAATACATACAGAAAAACAAACCGGTACAATGGTTGTTTAATATCAGAGGGTCAAAGAAAATCACCTTAGACAGAGGCGGCGATTTTGACAGGGGGTATTCTCAAAAGGGTGTTCAGTGGGCAGTACAACAAGCGGTTAAAAGGGCCGGCATTACTAAGAGGGTTTCGGTTCACACCTTGCGCCATACCTATGCAACCCATTTACTGGAATCGGGTGTGAATATTGTACAGATACAAAAATGGTTAGGACATGTAAACATTCAGGCTACGCTCATCTACCTACATGTATCAGACTATGGAAAATATGAAAAGCTCAGTTTATTGGATCACCTCAATAAAAAAATGAAACATTTGAAATCAGCGTAGTAGTTATTTATTTTCGGTGAGGCCGTTGAGCAGCCACTCCATTTCTTTCTTATACGTTTCGAATAAGTTCTGAACCGTGTATGTAACAAATTGTACAGAGCCGTTTTCATTTGAATAATAATACCCGTAATACATAAACTTGATTCCCTGCATAGTGCCTTTCATTTGCATGCAGAGCACCCGCATGTTATTCACTTTTCTATATTCCGCCATAACGATTTGTGCGTCGCTGGACACTTCGCGTGCGTTTGACAAAGCAATTTGTGCGAGGGATTCGAGTGGTATTTCAGCACGCTCGGTAATCAGCATGGCATAGGCATCCTCACCCTTCAGTTGAAATTTATATTCAGATGCGTCGTCTGCTGTACCTTTCGAGAAAGACCATTTAGAGGCATCCATAAATACGGTTATGTCAACCTTAGTACTTTTTACAGGAAATCGAGATGCAGCAGGTTTTTTAAAAGTCTCCTTATTTTCACTGTACTCTGTTTTTTCAACAGGAGCATCTACAGCGTATTCCCAACGTCCATCCTCATATAAAAACACTTCCCTACCTGTACTGGTTAACGCGGTTATTTGCGCTGACACAACGAAATGAAAAGAGAATAAAAACAAAACTATCCCGAGGGCTTTTTGAAAAAGTTGCATGAAAGATAATTGATCGATGATTAAATTTTTTCGAAGATAAAGCGATGCGGATGATTTTGCAATCAAAATAGTATGAAAAGCTTCAATTGATATTATAATACACATTCATTCAAATACAAAGAATGCATACAAGCAATAGGTTCGTTGCAAACCTTAATCTGACTCCTGCACATCCTGTTGCGTAGAATGTATTTCGGTATGACGAATCTTTCCTCCCAGGAATCCTGCATAGGCAGAAACGGCAATACTTATTGCTACAATCAACACCATAATATAGCTGTATGACCGATACAAATCAGATTTTTTCTTCATCAATATCAGTGCGCCGGTGGCACCAATAGCAACCAGCAACATGGACAACCAGGCCAGCTTACCTACATCTTCATGATCTTCAATAGCTGATTTTGAAAATCCTGCCCAATTCTCCACGAACTCTTCTGCACCTTCGCCAGTAAAAAATGTAATGCCTGATCCAATAGCTGCAACCAAAAGCAGAAAGTATGCTGCACGTTGTGTATGATACGACCTTTTATAGATACCATACAGTAAAACCAGCAAGGCAAAAACGGTTCCCACTACAGGAATATGGTTCATCAACAGATGAATATATGTCTGATTCATTTGTGTACGATTGAGTTTTATATATTATTCAATATGAATATACTTAATATTTATCTCTTAAACCTAAAATATTTCCACACTTCAAACCATCCAGTACTCACAATGGCGAGAAGGACAGGGATTAACCATTCGGTTGGGTTCAAAGGAATAACCTGGAAAATGTTATTGGCTTGTGGGACATACACAATAACCAACAACAACAGCAGGGTGATGCTTAACATCCATGGCATCCATTGATTTTTAACCCGAATGGTATGCCAAATAGATTTTTTAAATGAGCGATTCACCAGGGTAAGCATGATATTACTCAGAACCAGTGTTGCAAAAACATATGTTCGTAAAGCTGAATCACCTAAACCATGATTATAGGCATATAACCCTGCAAATGTGCATCCCGCAGCAATCATCAATCCTTGTATAACGGTAATGCCTAGCTGCGAACGTTGCAGCAGGGAGGAGCCGGATGCTACGGGTCGGCCTAAATCAGAAATCGGTGTATGTTCATTTTCGTAGACGATTGAACAGGTGGGCCCCATTAATAATTCGAGAAAAATAACATGTACAGGAGAGAACAACATATCCGGCATCCAGTTAAAAAAAGCCGGAAACATGACCAGTAATATGATAGGAATATGGATAGATATGATGTAACGGATGGCTTTCAGGAAGTTTCCGTTGATGCGCCGTCCGAGGTAGATAGCGTCTGTCATTTTACCGATATCATCCTTTGACAACACCAAACCGGCGGCACCACGTGCTACATCCGTTCCACGTTTACCCATTGCAATACCAATATGCGCGGCTTTCAATGCGGGTGCATCATTCACACCATCACCGGTCATGGATACAATTTCACCCTGTTGCTTCAAGGCTTCAATGATGCGCAATTTCAGAACGGGAGATACACGTGCGAAGACTGGGGTTTGTTGTACCACTGCGGCCAGTGCTTCATCACTCATTGGCTCAATATCGCTTCCTTGTAAACAGGCATGGGTATGTATACCCGTTTGCTTCGCGATGGCGAGTGCAGTTTCGGGATAATCGCCTGTAATCATTTTCACGTCAACTCCGGCGGCGTAAAACGAATTGATGACTTCAGGGATGTGTGGATCCGGCGGATCATAAAAAGTAATGATGCCCAAAAAAGTACAGGGGATTTCTTTTTGGGTTTCCGGAAACATTTCATTTGGCCAATGTCCTTTTGCTACTCCCAACACCCTATACCCACGGGCTGCATAGTTTTCTCCGCGTTTAAGTATTTGCCTTTTCATTTCTTCAGGCACACCACACATTGCTAAAACACCCTCCAGCGCCCCTTTACAACCAATGATGACTCTTCCGTCGTTGTGCCTGAAAATATGAGTCATTACCGGTGGATGACCACCTAACGGATATTCTTTAATCATCCGGGTGTTTACACGTTCATCTGTTTGAAATGCCTTCCCATAAAAAGTGTGTATTGACTTTTCCATGGGATCGAATGGTGAAATCTCACTCGCCCACATAGCATATTCCAACACCGGATTCGCCGTTATGTTTGTGTTGAAATCATGCTCCACATCCGAATGGACATCGTAGGTGTATGTAACCTGCATCAGGTTCTGTGTGAGGGTGCCTGTTTTATCGAGGCAAATGACGGTTGCAGCACCTAATGTTTCCACTACACGAGGACTGCGGGCGATGATTCCTTTTTGCAACAAACGGTATGCACCCAGCGCCATAAAAGTGGAGAAAGCTACCGGAATTTCTTCCGGCAATACCGACATGGCCATCGTTAAACCATGTAACAAGCCTGTTAATAAATGACCACTTTGCCACCAATAATAGCCCCATACAAACAAAAATGCAAGTGCACCCCAAATTACCATGGCGCGAACAAATCTGTTTACTTTCAGTTGTAGAGGTGTTTTTTCCTTACCGGTGGTAGATACCAGTTCACTGATACCGGATAATGTAGTTTCTTTTCCGGTGGCCATCACGAGGGCTGTAGAGTATCCGCTCACCACTAAGGTTCCCTGGAGAATTTTTTCGTCTTTAAATTTTTGAACCGCGGCCGATTCACCGGTGAGCACCGATTCATTCACGGCAAAATCGTTGGATTGCAATATCTGTGCATCTGCCGGAACCACTTCGCCTTCGGCACATATCAGTATGTCGCCGGGCACAATGTTATCTGAATGTATCCGTACACGCGTTCCGTTGCGAATCACCTGGGCTTTTTTTCGGATAATGGCCGACAGGGCTTTAATAGCCTTCTGACTTCTGAACGATTGAAACACATCGATTCCTGCCACAAAACACAAAGCGGCCAATAAGGTAAAGGCTTCTGCATGTTCGCCCAGTAAAAAATAAATAGTGCAGGCCGCGAGCAATAAAATGAACATAGGCTCAGCAACCACAGAAAATATATATTCAAAAAAGGTACTCTTCTTTTGTACCGGTTTGTTGAGGCCGTGCTTTTTCAACAAAGCTTCTGCTTCGGCATCTGTTAAACCCGGATAACGCTCTTCTGCGGTATCGGATATGGATCCGTTACTGAACATAAAATTGGTTTGACACTCCAAATTACTGCATATTCCCATAAGAATTGAAAAACCAATTCAATATACCTGTGCGCATACAGGCTATGTAAGTTTTTCTACCTTTACAAACATTCGCATATACTTGACCGGTATTCATTTATGGTTTCAGCGCAGAATAAAATATTGGTATCTCCTCTTAATTGGGGCTTGGGCCATGCCACACGCTGCATACCCATCATCCGAATGTTACTGGAACATGAATATGAAGTAGTGTTAGGCACATCGGGTTCTTCAGGGGTATTGTTACAACAGGTTTTTCCTCAATTATTGCATCTTAATGTTCCCTCACACACGTTTACCTATAGCCGCACTGCGGCTTTATTTGCTGCGCGGGTAATTCAGCAAATACCTCAGTTGATAACACAAACCAGGAAAGAACACCAATGGCTCATGGAGCAACAAAAACGCCATCAATTCAAGGCGGTGATTTCTGACAATCGTTTCGGGATGTATCACAAGGATATACCTTCCATTTTTATTACGCATCAACTGGGATTGAAAACCGGATTGGGCACATTCTCCGATCAACTGGTACAGAAAATAAAATATCAAAAACTTAAACACTTTGATGCCTGTTGGGTACCCGATATAAAAGGGGATATTACGTTGGCTGGCGCATTGTCGCATCCAAAAAAACTTCCGAATATACCTGTTGAATACATAGGCTGGCTATCCGGAATTGAAAAAGTAAAAGTACCTGAAGAGCAAGGGCATTTGTTGATATTATTATCCGGGCCGGAGCCTTTACGTACACAATGGGAAAAGCAATTGATGCCGGATGTCCAATCCTATCCTCATCCTGTATCTTTTGTACGAGGATTACCTGAGCACACCGCTGCACCGGTTCAGGAAGGAAACAAGACATATTATCCCAATGTATCGCGAAGCATACTATCTCAACTGGTTTCAAAATCAACGGCTATCATTTGCAGGAGTGGATACAGCAGTGTAATGGATATAATACATCACAGAAAAAAAGCAATACTCGTACCTACGCCAGGACAACCGGAGCAGGAATATCTCGCTGTACATCTTTCTGAAAATAAAATAGCTCCGTTTCTCTCCCAGAAAACATTTACACTGCATGCTGCAATGGATTTACTCAACCGGTTTCCATATCAGCTCCCCGAAAACGATGCATGCAATTTGCCGGATTTTATTTCACAACTTCATCGTTTGATGAAGGATAGATCTATAAACACATAATCCTCTCATGTATATTTTATGAACATTCAATACATGAGATGAAAATGGAATCATATTGTATCGGGAGGATGTACGAAAAATTGATTCGTCAGAAAGTACAGATATGCTACAGGTCATCTTTCATACTACTTCAAGCATTTGCTTTTTAAAAGGTGTGTAAGATTGCAGCGCCCTTTTTCTTTCCATTCTCACCAATTGGAATATACAAGGAGCGGCCTGATTGATGTACTTCGAAAGATTACGTTAAGGCACAATGGAAGTAAACAGATACACGGCAAATATTACCAGCAGGACAATTCCCTGCAGCACATTGGTTTTTCCTGAACCAAACGAGATAATGATGGTTAACAATGACAACATTAGCAACACAATGGATTTCATATCGATACCCAGCGTAACGCCTAAATCTGTTGTAGCAGATACAATAGCTACAGCAGGAATGGTTAAGCCGATACTTGCCAATGCAGACCCTAACGCTAAATTCAGGCTGGTTTGCAACCTGTTTTTCCTTGCAGCTTTGTAGGCGGCAATGCCTTCAGGAAGTAAAATCACAAAGGCTACAATGATACCCACAATAGATTTAGGTGCACCAAATTCTACAACTCCTTTTTCTATGGTTGGCGCAAGGGTTTTCGCAATCAGCACTACGGCTACGAGGCAAACCAACAGCAACGCCAAACTCAGTAAAGTGGCAAACAATGTAGGTGGTTCGGCGTGGGATTCGGCTGAACCATTATCTCCCTCCGGCAAGAAATAATCCCGATGCCGGCCGGTTTGTATAAAAACGAACGCTCCGTATATGATCAATGAAACAGCGGCGATGAAAATCAACTGGCTTAAGCTGTATACAGGACCGGCAATGGAAGTTGTGAAATTAGGCAACACCAATGTTAGAATGGAAATGGCAGTTAATGTTACCAGTGCTGCGTTCACACCAAACTCACCAAAAGCCTGTTCTTTGAATTTATATCCTCCCACTAGCAGACAAACTCCAATGATTCCGGTCAGGATAATCATAATCGCTGCAAAAACTGTATCTCTTGCCAGGGTAGACGTTTCCGGTCCACCGGCAAGCATTAGGGAAACAATCAGGGAAACTTCAATGATAGTTATAGCTACCGCCAGCACCAGGGTGCCGAAAGGTTCTCCTACTTTATGTGCCACTACCTCTGCGTGGTGCACTGCCGACATCACCACTCCAATTAATCCGAAGGCGAGTAAAAAAGCATACAGTTGAGAGGTTTCTGAAGATTTCAACAAATATAACAGCCATGCCGCGGCGGGCATAATCATTGTCCAGTGTGGAATCAGCGACTTTAACTTCATGTGTAAAAATAAGGAATTTGGGTTTCCGACTTTAAACAGCACTCAAAATAGATGTCATACATACTGCGTTTAAGCCTTATGGTTATAAAAAAATCTCTGCTGTGGTGTGCAGCAGAGATTTCAGTTTTATGTTGTGTTGTATTATAACTTCATCAGTTTTTTAACTATTCGTTTATCTCCCTGGAGTACCTCCACCATGTACATACCTGGTTTAAGGTCGTCCCCGAAGTTTTTCAGTGCATCCGGCATCATCTGAAGTTGTTTCATCTGACGTCCGTGAATATCCAGCACACGAATCATCACAATTTGTTTATCGTAGCCTTTCAGTTGCATGCGAACACTTCCTGAAGTAGGGTTAGGGAATAGCAGTACATCCAATGTGCCATTAGAGACAAATGGTGCAGGCGGAGGTGGTACATCCGGACTACATTGTGCCAATTTAATTTTGAGTACTCGGGTAGAGCTGCTTCCACAATTACTGGTAGCCGTTGCCGTTACTGAACCTGCAATGCCCGCATCAGGATAGGATACAGAGATGCTGGTTGTTCCTTGTCCGCTCAAAATTGTTGCTCCTGCCGGCACTGTCCATTCTATGCCGGTTGCATTAGATGGTATTGACGGTATCGCATAGGTGAAAACCCTGTTGGGGCAGAATGCTGTTTGAGTTACATCGATTGCTCCCGGTGCTCCTGGGTTCAGCCTGTTTAACCTCACGATACGAGGAGCGCTGGAACCACAACCATTTTGAGCAGTTACTGAAATACTCCCACCCATATAGTTTGCCGGATATAGGAAAGAAATAGTACGTGTACCCTGTCCTGTTACACCAAATGCACCTACCGGTAAATCCCATTGATAATTAGAAACTCCTGATTGAGGTTGCACGCTGTACACTGCAGGTATTGCATCCGGGCCCACATGATCACAAATGTTGGTTGGACCGTTAATTAATCCCGGTTGTCCGGGTAATGAAGTTAACAGATTCAACGAGCGAATGCCGCTCACCCCGCAAGTATTTACAGACTGTACAGTTACAGGGCTATTCGTAAAGTTGCTATTAAAGGTAATCAGCACAACGGTATCATTTTCACCCGGTGCATTCACATGTGTAATGTTGGTGGATCCTGCCTGAGCTGTCCATATGTACGCCGTAGCACCGGGCACCTTTGGAATTGAAAACTGAATAGGTGCTGCATTTCCAATGCTGGCACACACATCTGTAGAGGAGGCCTCAATTGCCGCAGGTGTTCCGGGCAGTTGTGATTTGAGCCAGTAATTTCTGGCGGCGCTGGTTCCGCAATCATTAGAAGCAGTAACCTGAATTAGGCGATTGGCTGTAGTAAAGAATCCCAATGCCACAGTCACCGTAATACTGGAAGTGCCTTGTCCGCTCAGTAATGTTACCGTTGGAGGAACTGACCAGGTATAACTGGTTGCTCCGGGAACACTGGCAACAGAATAGGTGAGAGGAATATTGGCTCCTACATAAGAGCATACGTTTGCAATGCCCTGCACTTCACCCGGCATATCCGGGATTCCGGCAACCGGATTGATGGTTACATCTGTAACCGGTGAAATGTTGCTATCATCATCCTGAGCAGTTACAGCGTAGCTACCCGGTGTGAGGCCGCTGAATACAGGACTACTTTGGTAAGCCCCACCTATACTGTAGGTGTAATTTGCGCCTAGTGGACTGGTCACTTCAATAGTTCCTGAAGGAGTAGTACAAGAAGGTTGTGTAACCTCTACTTCGGGTTGTGACAAAGCGCTACAAACCGATTCTAAAGTAATGAAAGTGATTTCCCATCCTTCTGAGATGCTGCCTCCATCCAAATTGGTATCGTCCATCACATACAGATTCCAGGTACCGTTTGGATCTTTACCTGCAAAGACGCCGTTCAGTGTAGCGGTTCCTGCAGGAGCCGGATTCTCGTAGGGAGATGCCGGAGCAGGAGCAGGGAATGGATCGGTTACACCTGAGTTAAATGGTTTATACGAACCGGATGTAACGGCAATAGAAGTAGTTAACACATTGGTTGCGTCATCATCCAACACAATCACGGCATCTACCGGATCAGGCTGGCTGGCGCCTGCATCAGAAAATATCACCATTTTATCTCCGAGTGGGCTCACCAGTAAAATATCCACATCGCTTACCCAGGTATGACTGAGTTTATTCAGCTTCACGGTTACTTTAGTTACCGGAGCTGTAATGCCGGAAACAGTGATGGGTGACGGATATAAAGATGCTGGAACATTAGAGCCAGAAGCAGAAATGGTCATTGGGGCTGGATTGCTGAAAGTTAAACCACCAGCACCCCCACCTATTGCAAAATCAATTATGTTATCACAGTTATCATCAATTCCGTTGCAAATTTCTGTTGCTCCGGGATTGATGTCGGCATTATTATCATCACAATCTCCGCTTACTAAAGAATATCCTGCCGGAGGCACACAACCCAACACACCCGTAACCGGTGCACCAGTGCCGTATCCATCATTATCTGCATCTACATATAAATTGGGAGAAATACTGAATTCACGTATGAAATGATCTCCACCACTCCCGTTGCCATCTCCATCGAGTGGTGTATCAAATGGATTTTTCACCCCACCGGCAAACACGGTTAAACGATACGAGCCGCACGGTAATGGCCCACCCACAATGTTATAATCCAAAGCATTGGTACCTATACGATACGTGCCGGAAGCATTTAAAGGATAGAGCACATCATCACCGTCTCCAAATGTGTTGTTCGGACCGGCACTACGTAATTCAAAATGATTCAAATTGTTCATAGATGTGGGATCCATCACCTGATTGAATGCAAGTTGGAACGTGGTGATATCATCCTGAGTACTTGTTCCCTGGGCAGGAAGGCCGGTAAGCGACTTAACTTTTGGTGCCGGAAGTGTTTGAGAAACCGCCGCGAATGAATTCACCCGTCCACTTCCCAGATAATTAATCATGGTAGGATTTACCGGGTAGATATCATCTGCCATTCCCAGCAACTGAGCGGCAACTTGGTAATGGTTCCATCCCGGATTAGCAGACCATATCAGCGCAGCGGCACCGGCGGCATTCGGAGTGGCCATGCTCGTACCATTGTAAAAAGCATAACTATCTCCTGTTACGGTAGATAGAATCCCGGAACCCGGAGCAGCAATGTCAATTCCAACTCCATAATTACTAAAGCTACTGCGTTGATCTGTTGAAGTGGTACTCGCTACAAACAAGGCCTGTGTTACTACCTGGCGAGGAGGATTCAATTGATTGTTGTTTCCGGCAGAATTAAAATACAACACGCCCTGATCCAGTACATATTGTGCCCCAGCCAAAAAAACCGGATTCGTTGCAAATCCATCTACATTATAGCTGGTATTTATAATTTGTGCCCCATTATCCACTGCGTAGGCGAAGCTGGCGCTCACCATGGTAGCTGTCCAGGGTGCACCACCGGATCCATAAAACTGAATAGGCATCACCTTTGAAAAACCAGCCACACCGCTTACGCCGATATTATTATCCATTCGTGCAGCAATAATTCCGCCCACATGCGTTCCATGTGAATCGCCGGTGGTATTCGGATTCGGATTATTGTTATTGAAGCTAAAATCCCAGCCATTTACATCATCAATAAAACCGTTATTGTCATTGTCTATACCATCACCGGGAATTTCACCGGTATTTACCCAGATGTTTTCTGCCAAATCAGGATGTGTAATGGCTACCCCATCATCGGTAACCGCAACCACCACATTAGGACTACCTTTGGTAATATCCCACGCCTGATTGTTTTTCATTGTTACATGGTGGTATTGTTCTGCATATCGGGGATCGTTAGGTGTATAATCTCTCGGGTCTCCTTCAATATAAAAATTGGGTGCACTCCACAAAACCCCCGGAGTGTTTTCTAATCTTTTTACGGTTTCCATTACATCGGCAATCAATGGCAGGTTGAAATGAACCAAAGCAACCGTTGTACCGTTTTTCAATTCATGTACCAACACTACAGATTTCTGTTCCACTTCCATGGAACCGAAGATTTTATTCCAGCTTGCATTTTTAAGATACTGACGGGCAGCCGATTTATTCATACTCAACTCTACCGCCACAACCAACTCTCCCGGTATGTAAGGGAAGTATCGTGCTTGTTCGCGCATATCCTCAAACGTAACGGCATTTCGTGCGAAAATGTCTTTTATTTCACGAGGCTGATACCCTTCAGGAATGGAAACACCTTTACCACTCCATGTGGGAGCGTTATTGTTTTGTGCCTGAAGCATCATACTGAAGCCCATCATCAGGAAAAACAGCAAGCATTTTGAACTTCGAGCAACCGTTAACGTTAGCCTCAACAACCTATTCAGGTTGCAGGTTGAGTTGTTAGAATTTTTTTTCATACACATTTTTAGTTTGAATAAATACATACCTATCCGGAATCAACCGGAATTCCTTATTTCTTAGCGGTGGAGAGGAGATGTTTTGGTAAGGGCGGAACAAAAACCAGCGAAAGTTAAATATTTATTTCAGAATTCACCCTTTCGGTAAAAAAAATGTATTGAATTGCTAAGAAAATTCATCCAACCGATTTTATGTTTAAAAATTGATTGATTCGGTTCAACATTTATTTACTTTCTCCGGCAATGAATATAGCCAAGGGAGCCATACGTGCACGAATCAATTGAAGCGTATCACCCTTCAGATAATAGCTATCGGTGGTTTCCAGTGCTTTATGAAACCGATCTTCCACATCCATCTTTAAACATGCCATTTTAGTGGCGGCCATTTGAGAAAATTTTATGCGATTGGGGGAAGATACTTCATAGGTGCCACTCATCACATTGCACCCTCCGTTACCTGTTACACGACCACTTTCAGCAATCAGTTGAATGAACGCCTCCCGGCTTACATCCTCAGCAGTAACCGGTTGACCATTTAGTTCAATCAATTTCCAGTGAGTACCTTCCAAGGTTAACTGGCGGGATGCATTATTGTTTTGTGAAGAACTGCAGGCTGTCATAATACCAGAAATGATGAGTAAAGAGAATATAGTTTTCATGAGTGTGTATTTAATATATGCTATGGTTGTTTTATCAGTTCATACTTAGTGGCCAGCGCACCGGTAATGCGTTCTCCATTTAAATCAAGTTGAATAAGCTTGTTCTCCCCCACTAAAAATTGAGAAGGCCCCTCTTTCATACCGTTTAGCGAAATTTTTCCTCCATCCGCACTCCAGGTAAAGGCGCCGCGATGCTCCAATACAATAGGCTTTTCTTTGCCAATATACAGGGCTGTGAATTCATATGTATTATCACTATTTAGCACAATGGTCGTTTCTATTCTATCACAATCCGCACAAGGTAAATCGCCTATATACGTTCCAGGCCAATCGAGGGCATTCCGGCTGTTATCCCCTACCGGCAAGTCTTGGTTCACTTCTTTAATCTGTAATGGTTCAGCAACTTCCTTTTCTTCGCTTTTTGAAGCACAGGAGGTTACCAAAAAAGGGATTAAAATCAAACTAAGCCAATATAGATAGCGATTTAAGAAAACAGCCATTCGTTCATTTTAAAGATTAAATAAATAGATAATCAACCTCCACATGAAATTATGAAATCATATTAATTGAAATGATATTTAAATGCAAATTATTTTTAATAGAAAAGTACTGTTGGACCATCTTTACAATCTATGCATTTTGAAAACATTGTATAGTGAATTAATCAGTACTTTGTACCCTTTATTACACAACCCACAAAGAATTCCTACCATCTTTAGGGCTTTAAACAAAATGAATTACGTATGATGCAACGTGCGGTCTTTTTTGTGTTACTGCTAATGAGTTTTACTCCTTGGGTGAGTGCACCGCTGGCGTTGTTAGCCGGACTTGCCATTTCTTTTTTTACGGGTAATCCATATTTGTCTCTAACAAAAAAATATTCAAAGACATTGTTGCAATATTCAATCATTGGGCTAGGATTTGGATTGAATACCGGAGTGGCTCTTCAGGTAAGTAGAGACGGTTTTCTGCTTACGCTTGGCACCATTCTAACGGTTTTTACGTTGGGATTTATATTGCTGAAGGTGTTTAAAATTGACAGGATTACATCAGTATTAATTTCTTCGGGCACTGCTATCTGCGGAGGGAGTGCCATTGCGGCAGTTGCCCCTGTACTCAATGCACCGTCTGATAAAACGGGCATTGCCATCGGCACGGTGTTCATATTAAATGCCGTAGCACTCTTTGTCTTCCCTACTATTGGGATGTGGTTGGATTTAACCCAGTATCAGTTTGGATTATGGAGTGCCATTGCCATTCATGACACCAGTTCTGTTGTAGGCGCGGCAGAGGTTTACGGAACCGAGGCCCTGCATGTTGCTACCACTTTGAAACTGAGTCGGGCATTGTGGATTGTTCCACTTACTTTGGTGATCGCACTTTTTGTACGGAAATCGTCAAAGGTTAGCATCCCATTTTTCATTTTTGGTTTTATTGCTGCTTCCTTGATTGCGACTTTCATACCCGAAGGAAAGGATGTGTATTCAATAATCCACAAAGTTGCCAGACAATTGCTTGTGGTGAGTTTGTTTCTGATAGGCGCATCGATTCACCTTCAAGACCTCAAAGTAGCCGGATGGAAATCTCTTGGCTATGCTACCTGTATTTGGGTATGTATTTCTCTATTATCACTGATGGTGATTATACTCTTTTATTAGTTGTCATGCCACCCCTTCGGGGTTGGGCAGGGTGATATAACCATGTGAGGCGTTATAGACATGTCACCCCTTCGGGGTTGGGTAAAGTTTGATGAGCTTTGGGACGGTATAGACATGTGACTCCTTTGGGGTTGGGCGTAATAATCATGTCACCCCTTCAGGGTTGGGCAGGGTGATATAACCATGTGAGGCGTTATAGACATGTCACCCCTTCGGGGTTGG
>ENA-UOUJ01000592-UOUJ01000592.1-activated-sludge-metagenome-genome-assembly--contig:-NODE-592-length-23230-cov-3.838533_pt1 | contig 23230 bp, 24 predicted proteins | sample MGYA00249839_ERZ747224 | MGnify/ENA primary metagenome ERZ747224 (study PRJEB28782, sample SAMN03220277) | activated sludge metagenome | biome: wastewater; feature: sewage sludge; material...
GCTTGACCCATGATGCAGTGATGGTGGGGGCGGGGATCGCCCGCGCCGACCGCCCGGCGCTGAACGTGCGCGGCTTCGGCCCGGTGCGCCAGCCGGTGCGGGTGGTGATGGCGAACGGCCCGGTTCCTGACCTGCCAGCCGAAGGTCCGGACCACGGACCCCTGTGGGTTCTGACCGGACGGGTCGAGGAGGCGATGGCCGAGCTGGGCCGCCGCGGGCTGACGCGGGTGTTCTGCGAGGGGGGCGGGCGGCTGGCCGCGGGGCTGCTGGCGGCGGGGTTGGTGGACGAACTGGTGGGCTATACCGCCGGGGTGGTGCTGGGTGGCGACGGGCGGGCGGCGGTCGGGGATCTGGGGCTGGCCGCGTTGGCCCATGCGCCGCGGTTCACCTTGGCGGAAACCTGGCGGATCGGACCGGACCTGTTCCACCGCTGGGTGCGCGAAGGGGTCTAGCGCCACAGCCACGAATGACCGGCGAACGCCCCCTGCAGCTTGGCCAGCCAGCGCAGGCCGGGGTCCGAGGGTTTCAGGTCCGGGTCGGCCAGCCGGTCCAGCGCGACCTCGACCGGGCAGGGCAGGCCGCTGACCGGATCGACATAGCGCGGATAGGCGACCAGCGCCGCATGGACCAGCGCCGCCAGATCGGCCCGTGCCGTCCGCCGCGCGGGCACCGGCCCCAGGTCGCGCGTCAGGCCCCAGCCGGCATAAAAGGGCGCGCCCACCGTCACCACAGGCTTGCCGCGAACCATCGCCTCGAACCCCAGGGTCGAGGTGATGGTCCAGATTTCATCTGCCCTGTCGATCAGGGCGGCGGCGGGGGCATGCGCCGCCGTCACATCGGCGAGTCCCGCCAGATCGGCAGGCCCGCCTCGACATCCGGGTGCGGCTTCCAGACGATCAGCGCGCCGGGGTTTTCCGCCCGCACCCGGCGCAGCAGCGCCAGATTGCTCCGCTCCGCCCCCGCGCCAAGGCGGATCGAGGCGTCATCCTCGACCTGTCCGGGGACAAGGATGACGCGTCGACCCAAATCTGCGGGCAGGTCGGGCAGGGCGCCTGTCAGGTTGTATTTCGTGACGCCCCTCTCGCGCAGCCGCGCGATCAGCGCCAGCGCGCGGTCGCGCCCGCCCGGCGGCAGGGGTGTGGCGATCAGCCGTTCCAGCCTGCTTTCGCGGGTCGGGTCATAGTAAATCCCCAGATCATCCGCGACCAGCGACAGCGGCGGCACCAGCGCGGCACCCAGGCCGCGGGACCGCAGGAATCCATCCTCGACCCGTGCGGCCTGCGGCACGGCGTCGGCGCGGTTCGCCCAGGCCAGCGTCACCTGCGCCGAAGGCTTCCCAGTAAAGCGCACGCCCGCGCCGTTGCCGAAGGCACGTGCAAGGGCGGGCCGTTTCCACAGCCGCATCCCATAGGCCAGATGACCGCCCCGATCCTGCCGCCAGGCGCGGGCCTCGGCCTCGATCTGGCGCCGTGCGGTCTCGAAATCGCACAGCCGGTCGCGGCAGGGGTCATGCCAGACCGGCGCCAGCAGGTGACTGGCCGCGAACAGGGTTTCCGCAGTCGCGCGGCCCATCCGCCGCGGCACGGGGCGTTCGTCGTCAGACAGTCCCCAGCCGGCATAGAAGGGCTGACCGAACAGGCGCGGGCGGTGCCCGGCCAGCATCGCCTCATATCCCATCTGCGAACTGACGGCATAGACGGCGCGCGCATCGCCCACCAGCCGCCAGGGCGAAACCGGGCCGTCGCAGAAGATCTCGCCCCCGCGCAGGTCGTCCCGGGTCAGATGACCGGGCCGCAGGCCGGCGGCGGTTTCGGGATGGCTGCGCACGACGATCCGCGCGCCCGGATGCTCGTCGCGCGCCGCCGCCAGCATTTGCAGGAAGACCTTGCGACCCGCGCCCCGCAGCGAGGCATCGCCGCGTGTCTGGTCGATGATCAGGACATGGCCCGGCGGGGGCGCGGAGGCGTCCGGCAGATGGGCGTTGTATTTCGACAGATCGGCGGCGCGCAGCTGCGCCAACGCCGCCCGCGCCTCGGCCCCAAGGGCTGCAGCTTCGGCCGAGGCGGGGAGACGTTCGATCAGCGACGGGCACGCGGGGTCGAAATGCAGGCCGAACGGGTCGATCAGCAAGCCCACCGGACCGCGTCGGCCCACACGGCTGCGGTCGCGGCCCGGCAGGACCGACCGCAGGAACGCGTCCTCGACCGTGACCACCTGCGCCCTGCAGCGCGCGGCGATTGCACGGCCGCGCCAGGCGGTGGGACTTGTGCCCCAGACCCCCACGGCGTCGCCCCTGCCGGGCAGCCCGAGGGTGGGGCGCCAGCCTGCCAGCGTCAGGATGCGGCGGATGCGGGGGGCGGTCAGGAAACCGCCGTTGAACACGAACAGCCGCCGGGGGATGCCCCCGGCGGCCGCATCGTCCGGCATCAGGCTCAGCTGCCGATGCTGGACAGCGTGTCGGCGGTGGTGGCGCCGCCGGTGATCGCGCTCAGCGTCTTCTGCCACTGCACGTAAGGCGCCTCGGTCACATAGACGGTGTCGCCGTCGCGGATCATGAAGTCGCGCGCCAGGAACAGCCCGTTCGCCCGGGTCAGGTCCAGCACATAGGCCATGCGCTGATCGCCGATCACGTTTTCGCCCAGGACGGCGCGGGCGACCGACTGCGGCTCGTCCCGCAGGACAAACACGCCGGTCGGATCGGCCAGAGAGCTGGACAGCCCGCCGACCATGGCGATCGCCTCGATGGCGTTGATCTCCTCGGACCCCAAGGGCACCTTGGTCTGCCCGCCCAGCGCGCCCAAGGCGGTGAAGCTGCGCTGGTCCTCCTCGACCAGGATCACGTCGCCGGGACGCAGCGCCACGTCGTTGCGCGAATTGGCATAGAGATCCCTCAGCCAGACCTTGCCCGAGGACCGGCCGCGCTTGACCGTGACCACTGCCACCTCGGGGTCGATCGACACGCCGCCGGCGCGGGCCAGCATCGCCGACAGCGTGCGGGTCGGCCGCTCGATCGGGAAGACGCCCTGTCCGTTGACGCGGCCCATCACCGACACGGTGGCGCCGTCGCCCGCGACGCGGGTGACCATCACCTGCGGGTCGGGCGTCTGGCTTTCCAGCCGCTGGGTGATAATGCGGCGCAGCGCGTCGGGGCTGTTGCCCGCCGCCCTGATGCGCCCCGCATAGGGCACGAAGATATAGCCCGCGCTGTCCACCTGCAGTTCCTGCAGCGGGGTGTTCGACTGTCCCATCGACGCCAGCAGCCCGTCATCGACGTTTTCCCAGATGGTCAGGCCCAGCACGTCGCCGGGGCGGATCTCGTCGGCGCCGACCTGTCCGGCACCGAGGAAATCGGAACTGAACCCATAGCTGGGGGTATAGGCGGTCGCGCGGACGACATGGTTGTTGACATAGATGATGCGGGCGTCGCCCCCCCGCTCGACTGCGCCCTTGAAGATCTCTCTCTTGCTGGGGCCGGATCGGGGCAGGGCACAGCCTGCGGCCGCGGCCACAGCCGAACCGGCGATCAGTCGCAGCACTGCACGGCGAGGGGCCCGGCCACGAGCCGGAGGGGTGAGGGAAAGATCGGTCAAGTCCATCTCCTGTACGTCGTGCCGGCGAATCTGTGCCGGTTTCTTGTGCTTATGAGGCGGACGTTACCGGGTCCGCATCTTCATTTCCATTGCGGCTGCCGCCTTCAGCGATCATCCGCGCCCATCTGTTGCCTGTGCGCCGATCGCCCGCCTTCCAGCGCCTGATAGGGGTCGTCGGGATCCAGCATCATGTCCACGACCTGACGCAGCGCATGGGCGCGCGAGCGTGCCGCATAGAACCCCCCCGGCACCTGGCAGGTATCCAGCAGATAGTCGCGATAGTCGCGATAGAGGGCGAGGCTGGGCCGCTGCGGCTCGCGCAGGAAATCCTCCAGCGGCTGGGCGGACACCAGCCCCGGCTTGCCGAACACGGACCGGCCCATCGCCTTGACCGGCAGGCCGCGCCACAGCGCCTGCTGGGCCGAGGTGGAATTGATCGTGACCACCGCCCGCGCCTGCGACAGCAGCGCCGCCAGCTTGCCGCCGCCGATCAGATGCACCCGATCCGCCAGCCCCGCCGCCTGCGCCCGTTCCATGATGCGGCGGGCGGCGTCGCCGCGCCCGTCCTCCAGCGGATGGGCCTTGAAGACGAGGTGATGATGGCGGGGCGCCGCGTCCGCAAAGGCGTCCAGCACCTGATCGGTGAATTCGGACATCCGGCGATAGGGCGAATGGGCCAGAAAGCTCGAATCATGTTCGAGCTGCATCAGCACCAGAACAAAGGAATGGCCGCTGTTCCGGATGCGCCGCCCCTGCCGCCAGCGCTGCACCGCATGGACGGGTGCCAGCAGCAGCCCGCGCAGGTTCAGCCGGAATTCGCGCCACAGGCTGATGTCCCGGTGCGGCGTGAAGCCGGGATAGCGCCGGTTCGCCATCAGGACAAAGAAATGGTACAGCGCGCCATAGAAGCGGTGCTGGCGCATGTCGCCCCAATGCGCAGGGGGGCGGCCGATCTCGTCGCCGCGTTCCCTCAGCGCCGCGCGCATCTTTGCCAGGCCGATGTCCATCAGCCGGGAATGCCCGTTCGATCCGCCGCGTTCATAGGTGATCCAGTAGGGACGCAGATAACCCTCTTCGAACACATGCAGGACAAGGCCGTGGCGCGCGGCGGCGGCACGCGCGGCGGCATGGATCGGCCGGACATCGCCATACAGCACGATGTCGGTGACGCCCTTGTCCGCGATCAGCCGGTCCAGCGCCGCGGGCCAGTCCTGCGGCGTCCCGGCATAGGGGATGAAGCTGTCCCGGTCGCGCCAGAAGAACTGGTCGCCCGCATTGAAGCCGACGCGCCAGACCCGCGCCTCCGCCGCCCGCAGGATACGGCCCAGCCGGTCGAAGAACGGCCCATGCGGCCCCTGCAGCATCAGGAAGACGCGCGCAGAGGCGGGCAGCCCCGCCCGATCGCGATCGGATTCGGAGGGAAAGGCAGAATTCAATGCGTTCATCGGTCCGTCATGCCGTCCGAGCGCAGACGCAAGGGGGTTAACCTGAAATCGCCGCCTAGGTCGCATGATGTATCGGCACGGGAAAGCACAAAAATCGCAAGCCTGCCCGAAAGGACAGGATCAGGACCGAAGCCCGGCGCGGTTCCGCGCATTGGCCGGGCGGGCTTGCCTTGCCGCGCGGCTCGGGCGATTGTCGCGTCCGCAGACGGATAGCGGGAACCGACAGTCATGTTCACCGGGATCATCACCGACATCGGCCGTGTGACGGCGGTCGAGCTTCGCGGCGACATGCGCGCACGCATCGCCTGCGGCTATGACATGGATAAGGTCGATCAGGGCGCCTCGATCGCCTGCGACGGGATCTGCCTGACGGTGGTGGACAAGGGGCCGGACTGGTTCGAGGTGGACATCTCGGCCGAGACGCTGTCCAGGACCAACATCGGCGCAAGCGGCTGGTCGGTGGGCCGGCAGATCAACCTGGAGCGGGCGCTGCGCGTGGGCGACGAGCTGGGCGGGCATATCGTGTCGGGCCATGTGGACGGCGTTGCCCGGATCGAGGCGCTGGTTCCCGAAGGCGACAGCCTGCGCGTGACGCTGGAGGCGCCCGCGCATCTGGCCCGCTTCATCGCGCCCAAGGGGTCTGTTGCGCTGAACGGCGCTTCGCTGACCGTGAACGAGGTCGAGGGCAACCGCTTCGGCGTGAACCTGATCCCGCATACGCGCGCGGTGACGACCTGGGGTCAGGTGCGGACGGGCGATGCGGTGAACCTTGAGATCGACACACTCGCGCGCTACGTCGCGCGGCTGGCGCAGGCGGGGTGACGGGGCCGGACCATCGGCGCAGGCTGCGGCGTTGCATCTTTCGCCCGCGTCCAGTCTGCGCTAAGGCGCGGAGTTGCAGAACGGACCTTCGGCTGCGGACGGCGGTCCCATCCGAACGACCGAAACGCGCCGGAACAGGGGGCGGACCGCATGACATCGCAGGAACGCAGAATGAACTATGAACAGCCGGGACCCGTCGAGCGCGACTGGTCCGACGCCATTTCCGGCATCGAGGACATCATCGAGGACGCGCGCAACGGGCGCATGTTCATCCTGGTCGATCACGAGGACCGCGAGAACGAAGGCGATCTGGTCATCCCCGCCCAGATGGCCACGCCCGATGCGATCAACTTCATGGCGATGCACGGACGCGGGCTGATCTGCCTGGCGATGCCCGGATCGCGCATCGACGCGCTGGGCCTGCCGCTGATGTCGCCCAAGAACTCCAGCCGGCACGAGACCGCCTTCACCCTGTCCATCGAGGCGCGCGAGGGCGTGACCACGGGCATTTCCGCCCATGACCGCGCCCGCACGATCAGCGTGGCGATCGACCCCACCCGCGGCGCGGCCGACATCGCGACGCCGGGCCATGTCTTTCCGCTGCGCGCGCGAGAGGGGGGCGTCCTGATCCGCGCAGGCCATACCGAGGCCGCCGTGGATGTCGCACGGCTGGCCGGACTGAACCCTTCGGGCGTGATCTGCGAGATCATGAACGAGGATGGCAGCATGGCCCGTCTGCCCGACCTGATCGCATTCGCCCAGAAACACGGGCTGAAGATCGGCACGATCAGCGACCTGATCGCCTATCGCCGCCGGCACGACAACCTGATCGCCGAGCGCGACCGGACGGTCGTGACCTCGGCCTTTGGCGGCGAATGGACGATGCGCATCTTTGCCGACGAAACCCATGGCGCCGAACATATCGTGCTGACCAAGGGCGACCTGAGCGCGCCGGGGCCGGTGATGGTCAGGATGCACGCGCTGGACCCGCTGCATGACGTGCTGGGGATCGTGCGCGAGCGCGCGGGCGACCTGCCCGCCGCGATGCGGATGATCGCGGCCGAGGGGCGGGGCGCGGTGGTGCTGATCCGCGACCTGTCGCCCCTGCTGCCCCGGCCGGGTGAAACCTCGTCCCATACCCTGCGCCAATACGGGGTGGGGGCGCAGATCCTGTCGGCGCTGGGCCTGTCGGAACTGATCCTGCTGACCAACACGGCCCCGGTGAAGGTCGTGGGCCTTGACGCTTACGGTCTTTCGATCCATTCCACCCGTCCCATTCCGCAGGACTGACATGGCCGCGCTGACCGAACATACCATTCTGCCGCTGCCCCGGTTCGACACGCCGGTGCGCCTGCTGATCGTGGTCGCGCCCTATTACCGCGCCGTCGCCGACGGGCTGATCGCGGGCGCGCGCGCTGCGGCCGAACGGGCAGGGGCCGCGGTCGATCTGGCCGAGGTGCCCGGCGCGCTGGAAATCCCGTCTGCGATTTCCCTTGCCGGGCGGCTGGAAAGTCATGACGGCTTTGTGGCGCTGGGCTGCGTGATCCGGGGCGAGACGACGCATTACGACACCGTCTGCAACGACAGTTCGCGCGGGCTGATGCTGCTGGGCCTGCAGGGGCTGTGCATCGGCAACGGCATCCTGACTGTGGAAAACATGGATCAGGCGATGGTCCGCGCCGCGCCTGACGGGCAGGACAAGGGGGGCGGGGCCGTCGCCGCCGCGCTGCATCTGATCGCGCTGAAGCGGCTCTGGTCGGGAAGCAGCGATCCAAACGCGGGGCTCGACCCGTTCCGTCTGGCCAGGGAACTGGACGGGAGCGGCAGCGCATGACCGCCGCGCCCCGACCCGATCGCCGCGCCCTGAGCGCCGCCGCCCGCGTCTATGCCGTCCAGGGCCTGTTCCAGATGGAGGCAGCCGACCAGTCGGCCGAACGCGTCAGCCGCGAATTCCGCAACTGGCGCATCGGTGCCGAATCCGACGAAGGCACCACCCCCGAGGCCGACGAGGCGCTGTTCGAACGCATCCTGGACGGGGCGGTGAACTGGCAGGCACGCATCGACCAGATGACCGACCGGGCGCTGGTGGCGAAATGGCCCATCGCCCGCATCGATCCGGTGCTGCGGGCACTGTTCCGCGCGGCGGGGTCCGAACTGATCGCAGCCGATACCCCGCCGCGGGTGGTGATCTCGGAATACATGCGTGTGGCCGATGCCTTTTTCCCCGACGGGCCCGAGACGCGCTTTGTCAATGCCGTGCTCGATCACATGGCGCGCGAGGCGCGGCCGCAGGCATTCTGATGAATGTTGTGAAACGGGTGACATCAAGGCAACTCGGCCCTAGATTGCATGGGTCAACCTGCGGAGGCCGCCATGCCTGAACTCGTCCGCCTTTACATCCGCAACATCATCCTGGGCTTCGTGCTGGCCGTCCTGTTCACGGCGGCGCTGATCGGTCTGGACGTGGCCCATCTGCGCCACCTGGTCATGGCCACGCAGGGCGGCTGGATCGCCGTCATGCTGCTGGTGGTATTCAACACCATCGTATTTGCCGGTGTCCAGTTCGCCATCGCCGTCATGCGCATGGCCGAACCCGAAGACAAGCCCCGCAGCGGACTGCGCGCCCCGATCACCTTGCGCCCCCGTACCCTGGCTCCGGCTCTTGTCCCTGTCCGCAGCACTGACCGAGACCGGATTGTGTGATTTCGGCCACAGAAAGGGGCGGGGTGTGAGGCTTTTGTGAACACATGCAGTGAAAGATTCGGAAACAGGGGCGATCGCTGCGTATGAGTTCGCTTGGAACAGTTAGTTAATCTTCAACGGATTTCCGGCCCGAGAGCGGCAGCGGAAAGATCACGATTTCCGCGGATACAGAATTCAGGTAAAGTTCCCTCACTTTTGTTCACGGACCCGTGATCCAAGGGCTTTCCCCTGCCACTCTTAACACCTCTCGTCGTTAGCCTTAGGTGTGATTCATCAAGAACGCCATGGGCCGTCCGGGTCCGTGGCCAGGATCGAGAGGATCACGATGAAAACGATTGCCATTCTTGCGGGCGCCTCTGCCCTTGCCACGCTTCTGGGCGCGCCGGCCTTTGCCCAGACTGAAATCGCCCCTGGTGCCAATGTGATCGGCGCCACCGGTGTCAACGAGCAGATCGAGGATGTCGGCGAAGCGGTGCGCGACGATTTCGCCCGTTCCGAAGACGCGGCCCGCTTCGGCCCCGCCGACCGCCGCACCGGCACCTTCGGATCGGTGGCGCTGACCTATGCCGGCCGCACCGGCAACCAGGAAAACCAGGATTTCAGCCTGGCCGGGCGTCTGTCCCACAACATGGGCCCGTTCCAGCAGTCGGTCGGCATCCTGCTGGAATATGGCGAGGATGAGGACGGCGACACGGATACCGAAAAGACCTCGGTCATCTATGACGGCAACTACTACTTCAACGACCAGTTCTATGCCTTCGTCCTGGGCCGCCTGGGCACCGACGGCATCGCGAACGACTATGACGATCTGGATCTGACCGACGCCGACGATCTGGAGGATTATCGCGAGCGTGACGGCCGTCTGAAGCGTGATGCCTTCCTGGGCTTCGGTCCCGGCTATCGGATCATCAACAACGACACGACCGCATGGCGCGTGCAGGCCGGTGTAGGTGTCCGTTATACCCAGACCATCAACACCGTCGATGACGCTGACGTCACGATCGACCCGGCCGCCGATACCGTGGTTTCGGATACTTCGACCGGCTATATCGTCTCGTCACGGTTCTATCACAAGTTCAACGACCAGTTCTTCCTGACCAACGACACCGACTTCCTGTCGTCGGACGCGAATGATCTGGCGACGAACGAACTGGGTCTGAACTTCAAGATGTCGGACGCGTTTGCCACGCGCGTATCCTACAAGACCGAGTATGTGTCCGACCGCGACATCCGCACCGACAACACGCTGGGCGTGTCGCTGGTCTACGGCTTCTGATCCCGTCGATCAGGTTCGATGTCTCACTGGTGAAAGGGCGGCCTTCGGGCTGCCCTTTTTTCTGTTCCGTCGCCCGGACCGGAACGAACAAGGGCCGCCCCAAGGGGCGGCCCTGCTTCAGGGTGGCGGGAACCGCAGCGACCGTGGCAGCGCAGGTTTCCCCGAAAGCCTGGATAACCAGGTGGGCGCCGGGTAACCGGACCAGGGTCCGGACAGAGCCAGCTCCCTCGGGTGACTTATAGGCCAGTGGGAAAAATGGCCGCGCACGAGAAGAGCAGAAACCCGCCAACACCGCAGATAAGGGTGGCCGCCGGCCGCTTCAAGAGCCACTGGTCTTGCCGAATGTTGCCGCTTCGTTCATGCAGGAAGGCATGGATGACCGCCTGCCCCCCATGCCCGGACAGCGCCTCGCCCGCGGCGTGGTGCGGATGCTGGCCACGCTGGGTCATGCGCCCCTGTGCGAATTCGTGCCGGCGCCGGGACTGCGGGTGGATGTGATCTCGGTCACGCCTCAGGGTGAAATCTGGATCGTCGAATGCAAGAGCTGCCGCGCCGATTTCAACGCCGACCGCAAATGGCAGGGTTATCTTGAGTTCTGCGACCGTTTCTTCTGGGCCATCGGCGCCGATTTTCCGGCCGAACTTCTGCCCGAGGACAGCGGTCTGATCCTGGCCGATCCCTATGGGGCCGAAGTGGCGCGGATGGCGCCGCCGGACCGTCTGGCCGCCGCGCGCCGCAGCCGCGTGCTGCGCGACGTGGCCCGGACGGCAGCCTGTCGGTTGGCCCGGCTGAACGATCCGCAGGGCTTTGCCGAAGGGGACTAGCAACTGCATCCATACGCCGGGCTGTTACTGTCCTGACGTTCGGCTTTTCGGGGCCGCATTCGCGACGGAGACGAGCCGCCTGGCGATCGCGACGATGACAGCTGTGCGACCTGGTCTTTTCCTTGAGGCGTCTGGCGATAGGTCTCAGGGTCGGGCGGTAACATGCGGTTGCTGACCTGTCACTGGCTTTTTCCTCCACCTGCGCGTGGAGTCTGCCCCAAGGGGAGGACGGACGATAAAGAAGGCGCAACGGACCGAGGAACAGATCATCGGCATCCTGCAGGAGCATGGTCGACGTATACGCCGACGGTGCGAAGTGCGCTGACCTCTGCCGCAAGCACGGGATGTCGGAAGGGACGTGTCTCAGCCTGGAAGGCAAAGTATTCCGGCATGACGGTGTCCGAGGCTCCTCAGGCCGGCAGGTCCAGTTCCGCCAGCAATCCGCCTCGGTCCGACCGGCCAAGGTTCAGCCGGCCGCCATGCAGCGCGGCAAGGTCGGCCACGATGGCAAGGCCCAGCCCCGCGCCGGGGGGACCCGCCTCGTCCAGCCGGCCGCCGCGTGACAGCGCGCGGGCGTGGTCCTGATCGCCCATGCCGGGGCCGTCATCGGCGATGGCGATGCGGATGGTTCCGGGTTGCGGCGCGACCGTGATCCCGATGTGGGTACGGGCATATTTCACCGCGTTTTCCAGAAGGTTACCCAGCATCTCTTCCAGATCCTGGCGTTCGCCGGCAAAGCGGGCGGCAGGAGGGCAGGCGACCTGCACCGACAATCCGCGATCGGCCGCCGGGTGGCGCAGGACCAGCAGGATGTCGTCGATCACCTCGGCCACCGGCGCCGTATGGCCCAGCAAGCGCGGAGCCCCGGCGCTGCGGGCGCGGCGCAGGTGCCAGCCGATCTGGCGGTCCATGCGGCGGATCAGGGTCTGGCCGGGATGATCGGGGGGCAGGGCGTTCGCCAGCGCGGCCATGGGGGTTTTCAGGGAATGGGCCAGATTGCCCAGATGATCGCGCGCCCGCGCCAGCACGGCGCGGTTCTGGTCCAGCAGGCCGTTCAACTCGATGGCAATCGGGCGCAGTTCGGCGACCGGCGGCAGTGGCAGCGATTCGGCCTGCCCGGCGCGGATCGCGCGGATGCCGCGGCCCATCGTGTCCAGCGTCCTCAGTCCGGCCGCGACCTGCACGAGGCTTGCCAGAACCAGCCCCGCGCCCAGCACCGCCAGCGACAGCGCCAGCGGCCTGCGCACCCGCGACAGCGCCGCATCGATGTCGGCCTGCGGGGCAGTGACGGTGACCGCCAGCGGCGCATCGACGCCGGGCAGGGTAAAGGGGCGGCGCAGGACGCGCAACAGCTTGCCATCAGGAACCGGGCCGCGGCCACCGGTCCACGCGGCGGGGGACGTCGTCGTCAGCGACAGGTCCAGCAGCGACGGTGAACGGGCCAGCGCCGTACCGTCCGCGGTTTCCAGTTGCCAGAACCAATCCGACAGCGGCATGGCAAAGCGCGGATCGGTGGGCGGCGCCGCAATCCAGACCCCGCCCGTGGCGTCCGTCTGCGCGCCGGCGATGACGGTATCGGCAACCGCCGCCAGCTCCGCATCGAAACGGTCGGTCACGAAATGACCCAGCACGCCGCCGATCACCCACCAGGCGCCCAGCAACGCCAGCGTCAGCCAGACCGCCGCCAGCGCCAGCAGCCGCGCCCGGATGGACCCCAGCGTCACGCGCCGCCGCCATGCAGGACGTAACCCTCGCTGCGGCGGGTCTCGATCAGGCCGTCGCCGATCTTGCGGCGCAGGCGGCCGATTACGACCTCGATCGACTTGAAATCACGATCACTGTCCGCGTCATAGAGATGCTCGGACAGTTCCGTGCGGCTGACGATGCGGTCGGGGTGGTGCATCAGATAGCCAAGAATGCGGGCTTCGAAGGCCGTCAGCTTCAGCGCCACGCCGTCGCGGGTAATGACGCCCAGTTGCGTGTCATAGCGCAGCGGACCCGCGGACAGCATCGGGCGCGCATGGCCGGCCGCGCGCCGCAGCAGCGTCTGGGCGCGCAGCACAACCTCGTCCAGGCGAAAGGGTTTGACGGCGTAATCGTCGGCCCCGGCACGGAAACCCGCGACCTTGTCGGTCCAGTCGCCGCGCGCGGTCAGGATCAGGACGGGCATCGTCACGCCCTGCGCGCGCCAGCGGGTCAGCACCTCGATCCCCGGCAGGCCCGGCAGGCCCAGATCCAGCACCGCCACGTCATAGGATTCCGTGGCCCCCATATATTCGCCCTCTGTCCCGTTCGCGGCGATGTCGGGGACGAAGCCGCCCCCGGACATGGCGTCCGCGATCTGGCTGGACAGGATCGGGTCGTCTTCGACGATCAGGCAGCGCATGTCCGGTCCTGTGTGCTGTTGGTCATTTCCTGCGGCGGGCGCTCGCAAGGTCGTTGCCCCGGATGTCAAGGAATCGGCCCGTCCGTGCGTCCATCCGTATCTCGATCACGTCGCGCCCGCGGGTCAGCAGGCGAAAGCCATAGACCAGCTCGACTCCGCGTTCGGCCTCGGGTCCGCGCGGGGACAGCAGGGTCATGCCGATGATGCGTCCGTCGAACCGCTCGCCCACCTCGCGCACCGCGCGGTGCATCGGCATCACGTCGAACACCGGAAGGTCGAGCATGTCCAGCGTTCCGGCATCGGGTGCGTGCTGCGCATGCCGGGGCGGATGGCGGGGCGGTTCGTCCCCCGTCACCGCAAGCGGCACCCCCACCGCCAGCGCGGCGGCAAGGGCAAGGAAAGGGAACAGAGGCAGGCGCATGGCTGCTTGATATCTCGGTCAACCCAAACGGAAACCAAACGAACCGTTGGCGTTCCGTTCGGCATACCGCGGATAGAAGTCGATTCGCATCGGGCGGATCTCGCCGCCCCTGGCGAAACGCGACAGAAAGGACTCTCTCATGCTTCGCACTCTTCGCAACACGGCTGCTTTGATCGTCGCGGCCTCGTTCGTCGCAGCAACCCTGGCGGCGCAGACTGCGGCCCCCGCGCCGGCTGCGCCCGCAGCCCCGGCGGCACCTGCCGCAACGGCCCCGGCTGCAACCGCGCCGGCGACGACGACCGCCCCGGCCCCTGCTGCCGCACTGCCGTCCGCGCTGACCGATCTGGGGATCACCACCGCCACCGTCACCCAGACCAGGCGCGGCGCGCAGAAGGTCGAAGGCACGCTGCCCGGCGGCATCGCGTTCCGCGGGATGCTGGACCCCCAGGGCCAGTTGCGGATGCTGCGCGCGCAGGGCGATGCGGCGCTGCCCGCCGATCTGGTCAGCCGGCTGGTGCCGCAGGCAGTGCGCAACAGCCCCGTCTTTGGCGAACTGGCGCAGATCGGCGGGATCATCCAGGGGCCGGAAGGAGTCATGGTATTCGGCAAGGCGGCCGACGGACAGATGGTCCGCGCCGGGTTCTCGGCCGATGGCACGCTGCAGAAATTCGGGCGGGGCGATATTGCCCGCGGCGACGGGTTCCACGGCAAGGGGGGCAAGGGCGATCCCGGCAAGGACCGCGGCGCGCACCGGGGCGACCGCCATCGCGGCGACCGTGACCATGGGGACCGCGGACCGCGCGGCATGATGGCGCCGCAGGGTGACGCCCCGGCGGGCGCGACCCTGACCGACGACGCGGTGCGCAACGCGCTGGCGCAGGCGGGCTATACCCAGCCCGGCGACATCACCCGTGACGGCCCGCGCGTGACGGTGCCCGCCGTCAATCCCGAAGGCGAGAACGTCACCGTCACCGTGAATCCGCGCGGTATCGTGGTGCGCGAGGAGGCGCGCTGAGGAACTGCCGCTCGGGGCGCGCGCGCGCGAGGGCGATCCACCGCGCGCGCCGGCGCGGCATGGCCAGCGTTCGCACGGCATCAGTGCGCAGGCCGCAATCGCAGGTTCAGTCAAAGACGGGCAGCCGCCGGTGTCAGCAGGCGCAGGACATGGCGGTGCGCATGGCTCAGCCGCGGGTCAGCAGCGGCGCGACATTGCCCAGGTCATAGCCGGCATCGGCCGCGGTCCTCAGGATTTCGTCGGCGGGACGTTGGCCCGCCTGGCTCAGCGCCCAAAGCGTGGCGGAACGGGTGCCGGACCGGCAATAGGCGAGGGCAGGGCCGCCCGACGCAAGCGCCTCGGCGAATTGCTGGACGATCTGCGGCGTGAGCTGGCCGGGGGTGAAGGGGATATAATGAAAGTCCAGCCCCGCCGCCGCTGCGGCATCCGCCATGCGGGTGCTGGCCTGTTCCGGCCCGATTTCGGTGTCGGGGCGATTGTCGATCAGGACGCGAAAGCCCGCCTGCGCCAGCGCGATCAGGTCGTCGGGGTCGATCTGGGGCGCGACGGCAAGGTCGGGGGTCAACTGGCGCAGGTCCATGGAGGCTCCGGTCGGGTTGTGGCACGATTGCAGGTGGCGCTGGGCCGGGCCGGGCGTCAAGGTGCCGCGCGAAAATTGCACGCGGCTCAGCGGCAGATTCAATAACTCGCGCCGTCGCCCTGGGGCAGCATCCGGCCCGTATGCATGCTGGACCTGCAGAGACGGGATGATCGGCCGGGGCGCACGGACAGCGTGGCGTTGCGGCATTCGCGGATGGCGTCGAAATCCTCGTGCGTGCGGTTCGCACCGATATGGGCGTTGCGGGCCGAGGGTGGTTTCCCGCTGATGGTTGCCGCGTCTTTCAGGCAGGTCATCATGGCCCACGAAGATGCGGGTGTTGCTGGGCAGGACCGGGATCTTCTGGATCAAACAGAACAGAATCGCGGCCAAGCCGCCGGGGAAACCGCAGCGCGTCGTGCCAGGGTCGGGCATGAACAACATATCTCACCCACAAAGGCCGCGCCGCCGTTGTCATAGGTCAGGCAGGCGGGGGTATGGTACGGCGTATGCGGGACACAGGCCATGAGATTGCCGATGGCGAAGGTATGGCCCTTGGCGAAGAGGCGGTCGAACTGGCGGCCGTCGCTGCCGGTCTTGCCGTCCGGCCGTCGAGGTGGTCGGTATGGACATGGTTTTCCAGAATCCGGTTCATCATGGAGCCGCGATCCTTGACCAGGACTGCGATCGCATCGGCGCTGCGGATGTCAGTGCGCCCGGCGGCATGGTCTAAGTTCCGCACGAAATCGATGATCGCCGCCCGATCCGCCGAGGGACCGCGTACCAAATATGAGGCAGCATTCGGCGCTTGGCTGAAAAGGCGAAATCCTTGGGCCGCGGGTTGCAGATTCGTCTGGAACGATCCTCCTCAGCAGCGGAGAGGAGAACTGGCATGTGCATTTCACATATCAGTAAAGGGATGTCTTATGGAATTCCTGCCGGAGCCGCGGCCTTGCCGGTCAACCGGGCCACCAGGGCGGGTAGGGCCGCAAAGTCGTCGAAGGCCAGGCGATGGGGCAGACGTTCCACGGCCGTCAGACGGTAGCCGCGCGTGAAGAGCAGCAGCGGCACATCCGCCGCCGCGGCGCAGGCCGCGTCGTATTCGCTGTCGCCGACGAAAAATCCCGCAGGCTGTGCCGGGTCGTCGCCCAAGGCCCGCAGCGCTGCCCACAACGGTTCGGGCGCGGGCTTGCGCTGGGGCAAGGAATCGCCGCCGATCACTTGGGCAAAGAGTTGCCGCAGCCCGAAATGGTCAAGGATCGCCAGGGTCGGAAGCATCGGCTTGTTGGTGCAGATGCCCAGAGGATGCCCGGCGTCCGCAAGCGCGCCCAAGGCTTCGGTCACGCCTGGCAGCAGCGAGGTCAGCGACGTGGCGCGCTGATAGCGGGTCATGAAGGCGGCAACCAGCGCGGGGCTGCCTTGCGGGTCCAGCCCGCGGTCGGCCACGATCTTCTGCCACAGAACGTCCACGCCGCCACCCATGAAGCTGCGCACGCGGCTCAGCGACAGCGGCACGATCCCGAGGTCGCGCAACACCGCATTGACTGCGGCGTGAATGTCGGGGGCGCTGTCGATCAGCGTCCCGTCCAGATCGAAGACGATGGGCACGGCCACGGTCAGGCATCCTTCCATTTGATCGAACAGCCCATTGAGGGTACCTGATCGCGCGGTCCCTGACCGGTTTGCGCAATCTGCAGCATTGCCCGGTACAGTTCGCGCGGCGCGTCGGGCGCCGCAGGGGCCCGCCCGGAGGCATCGAGCCGCCCCCGGTAGTGCAATTCGCCGGATGCGTTGTAGCCGAAGAAATCAGGAGTGCAAGCCGCCCCATAGGCCCGGGCGACCTGCTGGGACTCGTCGTAAAGATAAGGGAAGGTGAAGCCGTGACGCCGGGCTTCCTCGTGCATGCGGTCGGGGCCGTCCTCGGGATAGGCTGCGATATCGTTCGAGGAAATCGCCACCACGCCGACGCCCGCCGCCCGCAGGTCGCGGGCATCGCGCAGGATGCGTTCAAGCACCGCCTGCACATAGGGACAGTGATTGCAGATGAACATGACCAGAGTGCCGCGCGGACCTCGGACATCAGCCAGGGTCACAATCCGGCCGTCGGTATCAGGCAGGCTGAAGTCGGGTGCCAGAGCGCCGAAATCGCAGACAGGTGTCGAAACCGCCATGTTCGTCCTTTCCCATGCCGTCCAGTCAAGGTTGGCAGTTCCGATGCAAGGTGTTCAAGGTTGATCCTCATGATCCATAATTATTTTACATAATACGGATTATAATACTGATAGATATAGCCGGGGGACGCGCTGCGCTGGAGCGCGACTTTTGATGCCATTCATGACATTGGCAACGAAAGGACGCCGGAACGAAGATTCGCTGCTCTCGGCTCTCGGCTCTCGCCTCTCGCTGGCGCAGCGCCGCCGGATCGAGCGCTGGCGCCATGTGAAGATGAGCCCCGACGGAATGGCGCTGGGGCTCGGCCGGAAGTGTCCCGGCTTTCCGGACGGCGGCCGAGGTGTTCAGGGCCAACATCCTCGGCCGCGGCCACCGACGGGCAAATCCCTCACAGCACCTGAAGCCGCATTGGGAGTAGCGCGTCCAGCAGCACATCGGGGCTGGGACGTGTAGAGGAACCGGTATCCTGGACACGCACCGGCTGGGCGCCCTCGCTCTCGATCGCCAGTGGCTGACAGAAATCCTGCCCGCGTCCTGCGCCGCCTGGAGCCGGTTCGAGATGATGAAGAGATCAGTCACCGCCAGAACGGCCAAGGTCTGTGCGCCGGGATAGAGCAGGCTGCCGACCTCGGGATGCAGCTCATCCAGCGTTTGTCCCTATCGCACCCCTTATGCCGATATTGCCAATAGGCTTGGCATTCCGCCCAGCCTATTGTCCAGTCATCGCAACATGAACAGCATGAGGAAGGTGAAACCATGAGCAAGCGCGCCGTCGTGGTCATCGACATCCAGAACGACTATTTCCCGAACGGGAAGTATGAACTGGTCGGCATCGAGAAGGCCGCCGCAAACGCCGCCCGCGTGATCGAGGCCGCCCGCGAGCGGGGTGATCGCGTCATCCATGTCCAGCACATCTTCCCCAGTCAGGATGCACCCTTCTTCACGCCCGATTCCAAGGGAATAGAGATCAACCCGGCGGTTGCCCCGCGCGACGGAGAGACCGTGGTCGTAAAGAATTTCCCCAATCCCTTCCTTGAGACCGATCTGAAGAAGATCCTGGACGACGAGGGGATCGAGGAGGTCGTGGTTGTCGGCGCGATGAGCCATATGTGCATCGATGCGACCACCCGCGCCGCCAGCGACTACGGCTACAGGACGACGGTGGTGCAGGATGCCTGCGCCACGCGCGATCTCGAGTTCGGTGGCGTGACCGTGCCCGCGGTCTCGGTCCACGCCGCGATGATGTCCGCGCTCGGCTTCGCCTATGCGACGATCGTCGATACCGACAGCTATGTCCGACAGTAAGCTGCGGGATCGCGGACAGTTCGGCCGGGACGCCGGGCGAGTGCGGTAGCGTCTTTGACCTGTCCTCCCTCAGGTGGCCGGTGTCCGTGGGGGCGTGCTCGGCCTGATGGACAAGCTGGTCGAGGATCATGTGCGCAAGCACATGGTCCCTCCCGCTCTCTCGGAGAAGGCGCCGAGGAACTGGTCGCCGTCATCCGTCGATATGCGGAGTGAGGACCTCCCTACCCCACGATCTCGCTGCCCATCGCCCCGTGCCGGACGCCCTGATTCACGACCACATCTTCCCGGGCCCGTGATGACGACGCCAACGCCCGCCGGACCCTGGTCCGTCGTCGGGCTCACTGCCGCGATGATGGGCGGTGAAATCATCGCGGGCTGTCTCACCGGCTCCATGGCGCTTTTGGCTGATGGTTTTCATATGGCCACCCATGTTGGCGCCCGTAGCGTTGCAGCCGCGGCCTGTGCCTTTGCCAGGTGACACGCCCGCAACCTGCGCTTCACCTTCGGCACCGGCACGGTTGGCGACCTCGGCGGTTTTTCTTCGGTCCTGCTCCTGGGTGCGGTGGCGCTCGCCATCGCCACGGAGTCGGTCCTGCGGCTTCTGAAGCCTCGGCTCATGGCCTCCGGGCAGTGCCGTCCTCGGTCGCGTGCTGAACCTCGCAAGTACGCTCCTGCCGGGCCATGGCCATCGCCATGGGGGTGGCCAGGGTACCCATGACCCCCAGCAATGGTTCCAGCCACGGACACCACCATCGCGACGACCACCGTCGTCCTGACTCTCCGGGCCAACAGGGCGACGACACCCTGCGCGCACGACCTATTTTCCATGTCCTTGCGGCCCCCCCACCTCCGTGCTCGCCATTGTGGCGGTCCTCGTCGGCCATACGCAGGGCCGGATCTGGCTCGACCCTGCCATGGGGACCGTGGGGGCCGCCGTGATCGCCCGCTGGTCGTGGGGGCTCATGCGCGACTCCGCCCTGGCGCTGCTCGATGCCCCCGCCTCCGGGCTTGAGGAGGGCCGTGCGCCTGCAGGCGGAAAGAACGGGCGACATCCGCATCACCGATCTGCAATCTCTCGCGCATGGGCTCCGATGCCTGCAGGGCCATCGAGACCGTGACGGACCCGGTGGACGGGAAAACGGCGCGCATCCGCTTGCACTCGGTGCATGAACTCGCCCATGTCACCGTCGAGGACCGCTGACAGGGCCCACCAGGATCACCCCGAGCTCACATGTCGACCCTTGCTCTCTACATTGGCGCCGCCCTGGCCGAGATCGCGGGCTGCTTCGCTGTCTGGGTCTGGGCGCGGAACGGGGGCTCGGCCCTCTGGCTCGGCCCCGGTCTTCTGTCCCTGGCTCTCTTCGCCTGGCTTCTTACCCGCACAGGCATCGACTTCGCCGGCCGTGCCTATGCAGCCTATGGCGGGGTCTACATCGCCGCGTCGCTGGTCTGGCTCTGGGCGATCGAGGATCAGGGGCCGGACCGGTGGGATGTGATCGGGGCGGCTGTCTGCCTCGTGGGGGCCGGCATCATCTTGCTCGCGCCCAGGGGTTGAGCTTGGCTCAGGCAAGGGCGAAGGCATTGAGTCCGGACAGGCACAGGGGTCAAGGCAGGAGACGAATGAATCGCGTCCAGAAAATCGCCGCAGGCAGCATCGCCGTGGGCCTGCTGGTGCTCGGCCTCAAATTCATGGCCTATGGGTTGACAGGCTCCATCGCCCTTTACTCGGATGCCCTCGAAAGCATCGTCAATGTGGTGACCGCAGTGGTGGCGCTCTTCGCCGTTCGCACGAGCGCCAAGCCCGCTGATGCGGACCATCCCTTCGGGCATGGCAAGGTCGAATACTTCTCGGCCGTGATCGTGGGCGTGCTCATCGTGGTGGCCGCCCTCCTGATCCTGAACGAGGCCTGGCACGGCTTCATGAACCCCAGGGTCTTCAACGCCGCCCCGGAAGGCCTGCTGGTGAACGGCCTGGCCAGCGTGGTGAACGGTGCCTGGTGCTGGGTGCTGATCCGCCAGGGTCGTCGGCTCCGTTCGCCTGCTCTCGTGGCGGATGGACATCACCTGCTGACCGATGTCCTTTCGTCGGTGGGCGTGCTGCTGGGCGTGCTCCTCGCGGCGGTGACGGGCTGGGGCGTCCTCGATCCGGCACTCGCCGCGCTCGTGGCGCTCAACGTCCTCTGGTCGGGCTGGCAACTCATGCGGGAATCGGTAGGCGGGCTCATGGATACCGCCGTGCCCGAGGCGCTGCTCGGCCGCATCCGGACGCTGATCTCGACCAATGCCGAAGGCGCGATCGAGGCGCATGACCTGCGCACGCGGCATGCAGGTCCGATGACCTTTGTCGAGTTCCACCTCGTGGTGCCCGGCGACATGACTGTCTCGACCGCGCACGAGATCTGCGACCGGCTCGAGCGCTGCATCCGCGACGAAGTGGCACCCGCGCATATCACCATTCATGTCGAGCCCGAGGAGAAGGCCAAGCACTCGGGGATCGTGGTCCTGTAAGGGCAGCCCCTTGCCGTTGCCGGGGCTGCGCCCATGGGTGCCGTGGAACTGATCCATGGCTCGCCAGGAAGGGCCATGCCCCGTGGAGGATCCTTTCGCTCGGGCGGGCTCTGTCAGGTATCCTTGGCTTGGCGGACCGCAGTCGACCAAGGTGAGGTACTGGAAGCCGTCGTCACGAAAACGCGGGATCGAAGGGCTGCCGTGAAGTTGCTCAAGAAGCTCTCTCGCGACGCGATGGCCCAGCGGAACAGTTGGGGCCGGCAGATTACGATCACATTGCGCCGCACTCCGCGAGAGCGGCGTCGCCGGGCCGCAGCCGCAGCCGCAGGGACTTGCACCATCTTGCCGGATCAGCCGAACAGGAAGTCCGAAGCCGTCAGCCCCGTGGCATTGGCCAGCGTGACGATGTCCTCTCCCGGACCGCTGGAGCCCGTGGCCGCGCCATGATCGATGCGGGTGCCGCCGTCTTCGACAGAGACGAAGCGGTCGGCATCGTCGAGCCTTCCGTTGCGATTGCTGTCGAGGTCGGACCACTCCAGTCTTCTGCTGGTGAAGTGAATGATGTCGCCGTCGGCGCTGCGGAAATCCATGATCTTGTCCCGGCCGTCGCGCTCGTTGAAGACGAAGCTGTCGGCGCCGCCGTCAACCACCGTTTCGGTGCCGTTGGTCGCCGTGCCATCGCCCCACAGAATGTCGTCGCCCCGGCCGCCGACGATCCTGTCGTCGCCGCCAAGCAGTTCGGCCCGGCCGAAGGGCAAGCCGGAATAGCCGGTGTTCGCCGTCCCGTCGCCGTGGATCATGTCATTGCCGTCGCCGCCGAAGATCGTGTCGTCCCCGCCTTTCAACAAGGCCAGGTATTCGCCCTCGACCACGCCGTCGCCCTGAATGACATCGTCTCCGCTTCCCCCGTATATCCGGTCCGCTCCGCCGGTCAGAGTTGAATCGCCGTTCGTGAAGACCCTGCCGTCGCCCAGCACCGAATCCGCGCCCGTCCCCCCGTTGATCGTGTCGTTGCCCCCGGTCAGGACACCGGTGCCGGGGCTGAAGCCGGGCGCCGCGCTCATCTCTCCGTCGCCGAGAACGGTATCGGCGCCCGACCCCCCGTCAAGACAGTCGGCCGCCCCCGTGATCTCGACATTCCCGCCGTAGGCCCATCCGTCGCCCTGGACAAGGTCGTTGCCGCTGCCGCCCCAGATGCTGTCCGCGCCGCCCGTCAGCGTGGCCGAGACCCTGAATGTGGAAACGCCGCCGTCGCCGTAAAGCGCGTCGTCGCCCGCAGCGCCATGCAGGACGTCCTTGCCGCCGATCATCTCTCCGCTCATGTACGAATACGGAGAGACGATGCCGTCGCCGTACAGCGTGTCGTCGCCTGTCCCGCCGTCCAGACGATCGGCGCCGCCGGTCAAGAGCATGCCGGCGGGACTGACGATCGACAGCACGCCGTCGCCATAGATAAGGTCGTTGCCGTCCTCGCCGAACAGCGTGTCCGCGCCGCCCGCCATCCAGGGGGGCTCGGTGGCGGCCCCCCCAAGAACGAGGCCGTCGCCATGGATCTGGTCGTTCCCGGCCCCACCGCGAAGGACATCGTTGCCGCCACGGATCCCGGCGGTCCTGGCGTACACCTGGGGCGCCGTGACCTCGACGGTGCCGTCACCATACAGCGTGTCGTTGCCGCCGTCCCCGCGCAAGCTGTCGTTGCCCCCGTCGATCAGGGCCTCGGCGCCGTATCCGCCAGCGGCGACGCGGCCGTCGCCCCACAGCATGTCGGCGTCCCAGCCGCCGACCAGCAGGTCGGCATTGCCTCGCAGGTGGGCCTTCTCGCCGTCCCCGCGTCTGATGTCGCCGTCGCCCAGCAGGCTGTCGTCGCCGGCAAGCCCGAGAATGATGTTTCGGCCCCACGTGCCGGCCAGATAATCGGCCTTGTTCGTCCCTTTTACAAAATTGGTCGCCATTCCTGATGTCCCCATAAGTTGACACCGCCAAGGGTACGCGGCTGCAGAAGATGATGGCACAGGGCGTTGCACCCCACGAGATAAAATAATTGACCAGCACGCAGTGAATCAGGCCGTATCGACGCGAAGGATTCACGCCCCCGTCGCCGGTGATTCAGGCTGGTATCTGCGATGAGACTCGCCTGGCGCGAGACCTGATGGCGGGCAAGGCGCGGACGTTTCATGAGCGGTTCA
>ENA-UOUJ01000593-UOUJ01000593.1-activated-sludge-metagenome-genome-assembly--contig:-NODE-593-length-23139-cov-8.490340_pt1 | contig 23139 bp, 21 predicted proteins | sample MGYA00249839_ERZ747224 | MGnify/ENA primary metagenome ERZ747224 (study PRJEB28782, sample SAMN03220277) | activated sludge metagenome | biome: wastewater; feature: sewage sludge; material...
CGGCCCTGCTTGCCCTTGAGCATGTCGGACAGCGACTTCAGCGGACGGTTGCCCGGTCCGGTGACCGGACGGCCGCGGCGGCCGTTGTCGAACAGCGAGTCCACGGCCTCCTGCAGCATCCGCTTCTCGTTATTGACGATGATCTCCGGCGCGCCCAGGTCCAGCAGTCGCTTCAGGCGGTTGTTGCGGTTGATCACGCGGCGGTACAGGTCGTTGAGGTCCGAGGTCGCGAAGCGGCCACCGTCCAGCTGCACCATCGGGCGCAGCTCCGGCGGGATCACCGGGACGGCGTCCAGGACCATGCCCAGCGGCGAGTTATCCGTGGTCAGGAACGCGTTGACGACCTTGAGCCGCTTCAGGGCGCGGGTCTTGCGCTGGCCCTTGCCGGTCTTGATGGTCTCGCGCAGCATCTCGGACTCGGCCTCGAGGTCGAAGGTCTCCAGGCGCTTCTTGATCGACTCGGCGCCCATGGAGCCCTCGAAGTACTGGCCGTACTTGTCCCGCATGGAGCGGAACAGCCCCTCGTCGCCCTCGAGGTCGGCGACCTTGAGGTTCTTGAAGCGGTCCCAGATGCGCTCCATCCGGTCCAGCTCGGCGTCGGCCCGCTTGCGGATCTGCGCCATGGTCTTGTCCGCGGCGTCGCGGGCCTTCTTCTTCTCGGCGGCCTTGGCACCCTCGGCCTCGAGCTTGGCCAGGTCCTTCTCCAGGTCCGAGGCCACGGCGGCGATGTCCGCGTCACGCTGGTCGGCCAGGTGACGGGTCTCCTGGTCGTGCTCGGCCTGCAGGTTCGGCAGGTCGGCGTGACGGGTCTCCTCGTCCACCCACGTGATCATGTAGGCGGCGAAGTAGATGATCTTCTCGAGGTCCTTGGGGGCCAGGTCGAGCAGGTAGCCCAGCCGGGACGGGACGCCCTTGAAGTACCAGATGTGGGTGACCGGGGCGGCCAGCTCGATGTGGCCCATCCGCTCGCGGCGGACCTTGGAGCGGGTCACCTCGACGCCGCAGCGCTCACAGATGATGCCCTTGAAGCGCACGCGCTTGTACTTGCCGCAGTAGCACTCCCAGTCACGGGTGGGGCCGAAGATCTTCTCGCAGAAGAGTCCGTCCTTCTCCGGCTTCAGGGTGCGGTAGTTGATGGTCTCGGGCTTCTTGACCTCGCCGAAGGACCAGTTGCGGATCTCGTCCGCGGTGGCCAGGCCGATGCGCATGAGGCCGAAGGATGAGTTGTCGTTGGACATGGTCCGTTGAACTCCTGATTTCTAGCGTTGATGAAGTCTTGGGGTGGGACGGGGAACGGGGTTTCTCAGACCTCTTCGACCGAGCTGGGCTCGGCGTGGGACAGGTCGATGCCCAGTTCCTCGGCGGCCCGGAAGACTTCATCATCCGAGTCACGCATTTCAATCGCGGTGCCGTCGGCGGAGAGGACCTCCACGTTCAGGCACAGCGACTGCATTTCCTTGATGAGCACCTTGAAGGACTCCGGAACGCCCGGCTCCGGGATGTTCTCGCCCTTCACGATGGCCTCGTAGACCTTCACGCGGCCGTGGATGTCATCCGACTTGATCGTCAGCAGCTCCTGCAGGGTGTAGGCGGCGCCGTACGCCTCCAGGGCCCAGACCTCCATCTCACCGAAGCGCTGGCCGCCGAACTGCGCCTTACCGCCCAGCGGCTGCTGGGTGATCATGGAGTACGGGCCGGTGGAACGGGCGTGGATCTTGTCGTCCACCAGGTGGTGCAGCTTCAGCATGTACATGTAGCCGACGGACACCGGGTCCGGGAACGGCTCGCCGGAGCGGCCGTCGAACAGGGTGGCCTTGCCGTTGGTGCCCATCAGCCGGTCGCCGTCACGGGTGACGTTGACGTGGCCGAGCAGGCCCTCGATCTCGTGGGCCTCGGCACCGTCGAACACCGGGGTGGCGACGTTGACCGGGCCGGACTGCCGCGGGAAGTTCGGCAGGTCCTTGATCCACTCCGGCTCCCCCTGGATGTCCCAGCCGCGCGAGGCGGCCCAGCCCAGGTGCAGCTCCATGACCTGGCCCAGGTTCATGCGGCCCGGGACGCCCAGCGGGTTCAGGATGATGTCCACCGGGGTGCCGTCGGCCAGGAACGGCATGTCCTCGACCGGCAGGATCTTGGAGATGACGCCCTTGTTGCCGTGGCGGCCGGCCATCTTGTCGCCGTCGGTGATCTTGCGCTTCTGCGCCACGTAGACGCGCACCAGCTGGTTCACGCCCGGGGGCAGGTCGTCGTCCTCGTCGCGGTCGAAGATGCGCACCCCGATCACGGTGCCGGACTCGCCGTGCGGCACCTTCAGGGAGGTGTCACGCACCTCGCGGGACTTCTCGCCGAAGATGGCGCGCAGCAGGCGCTCCTCCGGGGTCAGCTCGGTCTCGCCCTTCGGGGTGACGCGGCCGACCAGGATGTCCCCGGCCTCGACCTCGGCACCGATGTGGATGATGCCGCGCTCGTCGAGCTGGGCCAGCACCTCGTCGGAGACGTTCGGGATGTCCCGGGTGATCTCCTCGGCGCCCAGCTTGGTGTCACGGGCGTCGACCTCGTGCTCCTCGATGTGGATCGAGGTCAGCACGTCCTCCGAGACCATGCGCTGGGACAGGATGATGGCGTCCTCGTAGTTCAGGCCCTCCCAGGGCATGAACGCGACCAGCAGGTTCTTGCCCAGGGCCAGCTCGCCGTGGTCCGTGGCCGGGCCATCGGCGATGATGCTCAGGCGCTCCACGCGGTCGCCCTCGGAGACGCGCACCCGCTGGTTGTAGGCGTTGCCCTGGTTGGAGCGGGCGAACTTCATGATCGGGTAGTGCTTCATGGTGCCGTCGTCCTGCATGACGGTCACGAGGTCGGCGGCGACCTCGGTCACCACGCCGGGGGCGTCGGCGGTGATGGAGTCACCGGCGTCCACGGCCACGTACTTCTCCATGCCGGTGCCCACGTAGGGGGCCTCGGCCTGGAGCAGCGGCACGGCCTGGCGCTGCATGTTGGCGCCCATGAGCGCGCGGTTGGCGTCGTCGTGCTCGAGGAACGGGATCAGGGCCGTGGCGGCCGAGACCATCTGCCGCGGCGAGACGTCCATGTAGTCGATGTCGTCCACGGAGGACAGCACGGGCTCGCCGCCACCGCCGCGCTGACGGCAGAGCACGAGCTCCTCGGCGAAGGAGCCGTCCTCGTTGAGCGGGGCGTTGGCCTGGGCGATCTGGGCCACCAGCTCGTCATCGGCGGTCAGGTAGTCCACCTGCTCGGTGACGATCCCGTCCACGACCTTGCGGTACGGGGTCTCGATGAAGCCGAAGGGGTTGATCCGCCCGAAGGTCGCCAGCGAGCCGATCAGGCCGATGTTCGGGCCTTCCGGGGTCTCGATGGGGCACATGCGGCCGTAGTGCGAGGGGTGCACGTCACGGACCTCCATGCCGGCCCGGTCGCGGGACAGGCCGCCCGGGCCCAGCGCGGACAGGCGACGCTTGTGCGTCAGTCCGGCCAGCGGGTTGTTCTGGTCCATGAACTGGGACAGCTGGGAGGTGCCGAAGAACTCCTTGATCGAGGCCACCACGGGGCGGATGTTGATCAGGGTCTGCGGGGTGATGGCCTCGACGTCCTGGGTGGTCATGCGCTCGCGCACGACGCGCTCCATGCGGGACAGGCCGGTGCGGATCTGGTTCTCGATCAGCTCGCCCACGGCGCGGATGCGGCGGTTGCCGAAGTGGTCGATGTCATCGACCTCGACGCGCACCTCGACGTCCTCGCCGTCGCGCTTGCCCGTGATGGTCCGCTCGCCGGCGTGCAGGGCCACGATGAAGTGGACCATCTGGGCGATGTCGTCCTCGGTCAGCACGGAGGCGTTCGGGTCGCCCAGGGGCAGGTCCACGCCCAGCTTGCGGTTGAGCTTGTACCGGCCCACCTTCGCCAGGTCGTAGCGCTTGGGGGTGAAGTACAGGTTGTTCAGCAGGTTCTGCGCGGCGTCCACGGCGGCGGGCTCGCCCGGGCGCAGCTTGCGGTAGATGTCCAGCAGGGCCTCGTCCTGGCCCTCGGTCGGGTCCTTCTCGAGGGTGGCGCGGATGGAGTCGTACTGGCCGAACTCCTCCAGGATGCGGGACTCGCTCCAGCCCATGGCCTTGAGCAGCACGGTGACCGGCTGCTTGCGCTTGCGGTCCAGGCGCACGCCGACCTGGTCACGCTTGTCCACCTCGAGCTCGAACCAGGCACCGCGGGAGGGGATGACCTTGGCGGTGAAGATGTCCTTGTCCGAGGTCTTGTCCGGGGTGCGCTCGAAGTAGGCGCCCGGGGAGCGGACCAGCTGGGACACGACGACACGCTCGGTGCCGTTGATGACGAAGGTGCCCTTCTCCGTCATCAGCGGGAAGTCGCCCATGAACACCGTCTGCTGCTTGATCTCGCCGGTGTTGTTGTTCATGAACTCGGCCTTGACGTACAGCGGCGCGGCGTAGGTGGTGTCGCGCTCCTTGCACTCGTCCACCGGCATCTTCGGGTCGGAGAACTCCGGCTCGGTGAACGACAGGGACATGGTGCCCTGGAAGTCCTCGATCGGGGAGATCTCCTCGAAGATGTCCGACAGGCCGGAGGTGACGGCGACCGAGTCGTCGCCGATCTCCTGGGCGTGGGCCACGCGCTCGGCCCAGCGGGAGTTGCCGACCAGCCGGTCGAAGGACTCAGTCTGCAGGGCCAGGAGGTCCGGCACGTCCAGTGGCTCGTGGATCTTCGCGAAGGTGATCCGGCCGGCGCTGGTGCCGGAGCGGGGCGAGATGGCCCCGGGAGTGTTAGCGGTTTCGGTATTTGAGGTGCTCGAGGCGACCAAGAGGGTTCCTTCCACAGACCGTCTGCATTTCCGTTCGCTCCCCGACCCGATCCACGACGTCCGGGGCCCACCGCTATTTGAAGGCCCGACCGGACGCCACGCCGCCGAGGTCGGTCATCCGGGCACGCCGGGACACACCTCAGGGGTGGACAGAAGGGAGACGTAAGGACTTAGCATAACCGCCACAGCCCCGGAAGTCCACTTACTCCGCGAGTCCTCGCCGTGAACGTGCCGAGGGTGTGAGACGCTACGAGACTCGGCCCAGCCGCTCCCCCAGCACCGGCCAGTTCCCCAGGCCGGTCGTCACCGCCCGCTGCAGGCGCGGGCCCAGCGGGGTCTCCACCCAGCGGTGCACCAGCCACGCGGCGCCCAGGACCGAGGCCAGGGCCAGGCCCAGGACCCACTGCCGGGGCAGGACCGGCGAGAGCAGCATGATGACCCACCAGCCCCACAACTGGTGCAGCAGGTACACGGGGTAGGTCAGGCTGCCGGCCAGCGCGGCCCCGGGCAGCCGCACGCGGGCCAGCGGCGTGAGCACGATCACCGCCACCACCGCGAACAGTCCCACCACGATCAGCGCGAAGAGCGCCGTCGGGTAGTCGTAGCCGGTGAGCTCGGCGGTCTCGCGCTGCTGGATGCCCGCGGACCACTGGGTGGCCAGCGCCACGTTCACGGCCAGGACGGCCCAGCGGCCGGGGGTGTGACCGAACCGGAACAACAGGAACAGTGCCATGCCGCCGGCGAAGAGGGCCGAGTACTCGGGGAAGAACACGTGCTGCACCCAGCCGACGTCGTGCCCCGCGGCGCCCAGGCCGAGGTACAGGCCGTTGCCGAGCAGCGGCCAGGCCAGGGCGAAGGCGAGCACGCGGCGAACGGTCATGCCGATCAGGGTGAAGGCGAGGATCCACAGGTAGAACTTCATCTCCACCCACAGCGTCCAGTAGACGCCGTCGAGGTGGCCCACCCCGAACCCGCCCTGGAACATCGTCAGATTGACCCACAGGTCCGAGGGACTGCGATTGACCCCGAGCTCGGGCCAGACGACGAAGATCAGCGCGGCGGCACCGAGCACCGCCACCCAGTAGGCGGGGTACAACCGGCCCACGCGCGAGCCGATGAACCGCGCCGGGGACTTGCCGAAGGACGAGAGCAGGATCACGAAGCCGGAGATGACGAAGAACAGCTGCACGCCCAGGGCGCCGACGGCCGTGAACTGGCTCAGCCAGGGCCAGGCCTCGGCGGCCGGGTCACCGTGGCGGCCCCAATTGCCGTGGTGCCACGCGGTCCAGTGGAACAGCACCACGGCCAGCGCGGCGACGAGCCGGAGCGCGTCCAACAACGCCAGGCGGGGCCGGGCCGGCGCCGGCGTGGCCCGCGGTTCCCCCTGCTGCTGCGGCTGCGGCGGGGCTACCCGCTGCATCTCTGCTGTCGCGACCATCGGTCGGCCCCCTCCAGTATCCCTCGCCCTGCCCGAACCACCTTTACGGTTTCGTTACCTTAGGCAGTCAGTCTGGGTGTCCGCTGGGAGGATGGCGTTAAACGCCACGGCCCCTCCGTCCCGCGCAGGCGGGAGGGAGGGGCCGTGGGTGTGGGCAGCGGCTAGGCTCGCATCACTTGAGGGTGACGGTGGCGCCGGCAGCCTCGAGCTGCTCCTTGGCCTTGTCCGCGGTCTCCTTGTTGACGCCCTCCAGGACGGGCTTCGGAGCGCCGTCGACCAGGTCCTTGGCTTCCTTCAGACCCAGCGAGGTCAGGGCGCGGACCTCCTTGATGACGCCGATCTTCTTGTCGCCGGCGGCCTCGAGGACGACGTCGAACTCGCTCTGCTCCTCGGCAGCAGCGGCCTCGCCGCCACCGGCGGCGGGGGCGGCAGCAGCGGCGACCGGTGCGGCAGCGGTGACCTCGAACTTCTCCTCGAACGCCTTGACGAACTCGGACAGCTCGATGAGGGACAGCTCGGCGAACTGCTCGAGCAGCTCTTCAGTGGACAGCTTGGCCATGATTGGCTCCTTTACTTGAGGGTTCTCACGTATGTGGGGTGAAACGTGGCCGCTGGACGCGACCGGGGGGTGTTACTCGGCTGCGGGGGCAGCGGCGCCGCCCTGCTCCTCGACCTTCGCGCGCAGGGCGTCCACGGTGCGGACGGCCTGGGACAGCGGGGCCTGCAGCATGTAGGCCGCCTTGTACAGGTTGCCCTTCATGGCACCTGCCAGCTTGCCCAGCAGAACCTCGCGGGACTCGAGGTCCGCGAGCTTCTTGACGGCCGCCTCATCGAGGAACTGGCCCTCCATGTAGCCGCCCTTGACGATCAGGGCATCGTGGTTCTTGGCAAAGTCACGCATCGCCTTGGCCGCGTCCACCGGGTCGCCGGAGACGAAGGCAATCGCGGACGGACCGGTCATCTTGCCCTCGAAGGCGTCGATGCCGGCCTGCTTGGCCGCGATCTCGCTGAGCGTGTTCTTCACCACGGCGTAGGTCGCGTTCTCACCGAGTGCACGACGGAGCTCCTTGAGCTCGGCCACGGTGAGACCACGGTATTCCGTCAGGACGGCTGCGGTGGAGGTGCGGAAGAGTTCCGCCAGCTCCGCCACAACAGCGTTCTTCTCAGACGTCGCCATGGCACTCCTTCCATTACTTGGGGCCGGCACCCGTCCTGGAGACAAGAAAACGCCCCGTGCAGGTGCACGGGGCGTGGCAGTACCGTCGAGCCCTGGGGCTCACCGGGAAGGCGTTGCTCTGTCTCACCTGCGCAGGCCGCCTCCTGAAGGAGGGCTTTACGATCGGTTCCGCGAGGGATCCGACGACCGGCGGTCTTTGGTGCGTCCAGAATACGCGGGAGTCCGGCGCATCACCAAATCGGGCCGGCGGACCCCGGGCGGCCGTACCCCGGGCTCCCGCTCCCCCCGATCCTCCTCTGCCAGCCGGGACGGGTGGACACCGGCCGGAAGCCCAGCGTCTCGTTGGCGCGCAGGATGGCCGCGTTCTCCCGGGCGGCCCAGGCGTACACCCGCTCGACGGTGGGCCTGGACCGCACCAGCCGCGAGATGTTGGCGGCCTTCAGCAGCAGCGCGAGGTGGCGACCGCGGTGGTCGGGGTGCACCAGGGTGCTGCCCTGGTAGGCCACCTGCGGCAGGTCCCGGAAGGTCTCGATGTCCGAGTGCCCCACCAGCCGGCCCGAGGGCCGGTGCCGTGCGGCGGTGGTGACCATGGTGAGATGGATCTGCTCCCGGGCCCGCTCCTCCGCGCGCAGGCGGTCCACGTCCCAGGCCTCGGGGACGATCTCGAGCTCTCCCCGGGGCGCCTCGGCCGGCATCCGTCCCCGCAGTCCCGCCATCGACTCGGCGTGCTCCTCGGGGCAGGCACCCTCCCAGCCCACCAGCTCGTAGTCACCGCCCGGACCGCCCGCCGCCTCCACCTGCCGGGCCGGACCGGCCGCCTCGGGCAGCGCCAGCACCGAACACCACTCCAGCTGGGCCAGCACGTAGCCGCGGGCCGCGGCGAACGCCGCGTCCGCCGCGCTGGACCGCACCTCCGGCGGGCCGGCGGAGGCCGGGTCCACGAGGGCGTTGTCCGTCCAGGACTGCAGGGTGGTGTGCCCCCGGCGCAGCGCCTCGGCCTCGATCCCGGCCAGCAGCGCCGATCCCACGCCCCGGCGCCGGAAACCCGGGTGCACCCCCACCCACACCTCGGCCGTGGCCGCGGCCGGCGTGGCGGCGAGGAATCCGAACCCGACGATCCGGCCGGGATCCTCGGGGTCGTCCAGCCGCGCGGCGACATAGTCCACCCGGAAGTCCGGACGGGGCCGGGCCGCGGCGAGCCGGTTCTCCGGCGATTCGTAGAAGTCGTTGGAGCCCCAGAACAGGGAGGTGATCAGGTTGGCCAGCTGGGAGACCTGGAGGAAGTCGGCCGTGGTGGCCGGCATCGGCAGGCGGGATTGGTCGAGGTGCTGGGGCAGCTCGAGCCAGTCGAGCGCCAGGCCGTGCCGCGTGTCGGTCATGGCCCCATGATGCCGCACTCACGCCCAGACCATGATCGCGGACCCCGCCGCCGAGACGGTTCCCGTCCGGCTGTAGGCCTGGACGACGTACCAGTACCGGCGCCGCGGCTCCGCGGTGAGGTCCCCCCAGCGACCCGCCCCGGTGGCCGCCGGCAGGACGGCCAGGAGGTCCTCGGCCGTCCCCGGCAGGGCCGGGATGGTGGCGCTGTAGGCGCGCTGCCGCCAGATGGCGATCCAGCGGGCGGGTTCCGCACCGGCCGGCAGCGTCCACTCCAGGGTGAGGCCGCTGACCGTGCGCCCGGCCCGGGTGAACGCGGGCGACGGCGGCCGGGCGGCGTTGAGCCACCGGACGGGCAGCGGCAGGGCACGGCGCTGGTAGTGCACCGAGCGCACCCGGCTCATCGCGCCGAGCTCGTCCGCGCGGACGGCACTGGCGTTGTAGTAGGCATTCCCCTCCACCTGGGTCAGCCCACGGCCCAGCGCCACGTGGTTGCTCAGTTCCGCGGGATTCGTCCAGCCGGCGTCGCCGACCTTGTACACGGCCTCCCCCAGGGCGATGTGCGTGCGGGTCACGGTGCCCTGCAGGGACCACCAGCGGGACAGCACGTCGTAGTCCGCCGTCGGGTGTCCCTGCTGCCAGTACAGCTGGGGGATGAACAGGTCCGTCCACTGCTCGCGCAGCCACAGGCGCGTGTCGGCGTACAGGTCGTCGTACGCCTGGAGCCCGGCGGTGTCCGAACCGGCCGTGGAGCTGGTGCGGTTGCGCCAGATGCCGAAGGGGCTGACGCTGAAGACGGCGCGCCGGTCGGCCGCGTGGACGTCCAGGCCGGCGTAGCGCACGAAGCGGTTGACGTTGTCCCGGCGCCAGGTGGCACGGGTCCGTCCGGCACCGTAGAGCGCGAAGGAGGCGTCGTCGCCGATGACCTGGCCCGCCGCCGGGTATGGGTAGAAGTAGTCGTCCAGGTGCACGCCGGCGACGCCGTAGCGCGAGGCGATCTCGGCCAGCACCGCCCGCACGTGCAGGCGCACCTCCGGCCGGCCGGGATCCAGGTACCGCCGTCCCCCGTAGGCGTAGGTGAAGGACGGGTTGCGCGCGGCGAAGCTGCCCGGGTGCAGCGAGGTCAGCGAGGTGTCCATGGCCACCCGGAAGGGGTTGGCCCAGGCGTGGACCTCCAGTCCGCGCCGCGAGGCCTCGGCCACCGCCCACTCGAGCGGGTCCCAGCCCGGGTCCTGGCCCAGGGTGCCGGTCAGGTACCGTGACCACGGCTCCCCGAGCGTGGACCGGTAGAAGCGGTCACCGGCCGCCCGGACCTGCAACAGGACCGCGTTGCAGCCGCGCAGGGCGGCCAGCCGGATGAGCTCGCCCAGCTCGGCGCGCTGCTGCGTGACGCTCAGCCCCGGGCGCGAGGGCCAGTCGACGTTGAGCACGGTCGCCACCCACAGGCCGCGGAACTCGTGCAGCGGCCGGGTGACCGAGGTGGCCGTGTCCCGCGCGGTGACGGTGTACGGGACCCAGGCGCGGCCGGTGGCCGCCTGGGAGACGCCGGCCGGGGGCCCCGTGACGGCGGAGAGGGCGACCGCCGCGGCGCCGCCGGAGATCAGGCTCCGTCGCGTGGGGCCGGGGGATGCCGGGCGCGACGGCACCGGGTGTGCCGAGACCATGGTGCACTGCCTTCCTCGCCCCTCTGGGGAGGAATTCTGCTCCGCGTCACGGACGGCGTCGAGTGCTGGGCGCCCCGGGGCCCGGCACCTGCGCCGGAACGACAGAGCGCCGGACCCCGGGTACTCCCGGGATCCGGCGCTCTGCCGCGGATGAGGATCAGGCCTCGGCGGTCACCTTGACCACGTTCGGGTCGACCTTGATGCCGGGACCGAAGGTGGTGGAGATGGTGGCCTTGGAGATGTACCGGCCCTTGGAGGCGGACGGCTTCAGGCGCAGCACCTCCTCGAGGGCGGCGGCGTAGTTCTCCGCCAGCTTGTCGGCGTCGAAGCTGGTCTTGCCGATGATGAAGTGCAGGTTGGCGTGCTTGTCGACGCGGAAGTCGATCTTGCCACCCTTGATGTCGGTCACGGCCTTGGCCACGTCCGGGGTCACGGTGCCGGTCTTCGGGTTCGGCATCAGGTTGCGCGGGCCGAGGATCTTGCCCAGGCGGCCGACCTTGCCCATCATGTCCGGCGAGGCCACGGCGGCGTCGAAGTCGGTCCAGCCGCCGGAGATCCGGGCGATCAGGTCGTCGGAACCGACGACGTCGGCGCCGGCGGCCTCGGCGGCCGCGGCCTTGTCACCGGTGGCGAAGACGACCACGCGGGCGGTCTTGCCGGTGCCGTGCGGCAGGTTGACGGTGCCGCGCACCATCTGGTCGGCCTTGCGCGGGTCGACGCTCAGGCGGAAGGCGACCTCCACGGTGGCGTCGGACTTCGACGGGTTGGTCTCCTTGGCCAGGGCGATCGCCTCGGCGGGGCCGTAGACAGCGTCCCCGATCTTCTCCTGGGCGGCCTTGTATGCTTTGCTGCGCTGTGCCATCTGCGTGTTCTCCTTATGCAGTCGTGGTCTGCGGGTCGCGCGCGACCCTGCCACTGGGGGTGTGAGGGGTTCCGTCAGCCGTCGACGGTGATGCCCATGGAACGGGCGGTGCCGGCGATGATCTTGGCCGCGGCCTGGACATCGTTGGCGTTGAGGTCTTCCATCTTGGTCTGGGCGATCTCCTCGCACTGGGCCTGGGTCAGCTTGCCGACCTTGTCCGTGTGCGGGGTGGCGGAGCCCTTCTTGACGCCTGCGGCCTTCTTGATCAGCTCGGCGGCCGGCGGGGTCTTGGTGACGAAGGTGAACGAGCGGTCCTCGTACACGGTGATCTCCACCGGCACGACGTTGCCGCGCTGGGATTCCGTCGCAGCGTTGTACGCCTTGCAGAACTCCATGATGTTCACGCCGTGCTGACCGAGCGCAGGGCCGATCGGAGGTGCCGGGTTGGCGGCGCCTGCCTGGATCTGCAGCTTGATCAGGCCTGCGACCTTCTTCTTGGGGGCCATTTTCGGGTCCTTCTACTTGCGGGTTTCCCGCGGGGCACAGGAGCGTGTCCCGGGGCTGGTGGCCGCCGTGGCGCGGCAGCCGGTCCGCTCCCGCCCGGCCAAAGCAACCGTGCGGGGGCGAAGTCTGGACTGTCCTACCGGATCTTCGTGACCTGGCCGAAGGACAGGGTCACGGGGGTCTCCCGCTCGAAGATGGTCACGAGGACCACGAGCTGCTGGGATTCCACCTTGACCTCGGAGATGGTGGCCGGGAGGGTCTCGAACGGCCCGTCGTTGACGGTGACCGACTCGCCGACCTCGAAGTCGACCTCGATCGCCGGCATGGACTCCTCGGTCCCGGCCGGTGCGGGGCGGCCCTCGGCCTGCGCGGCCTTGGTGGCCTCCTGCAGGACGGAGGGCGAGATCATGTCGAAGACCTCCTGCAGGGACAGCGGCATCGGGTCATGGGCGTTGCCCACGAACCCGGTGACGCCGGGGGTGTGCCGCACGACGCCCCAGGAGGCGTCCGTCAGGTCCATGCGCACGAGCACGTAACCGGGGATGCGCACCCGGTTGACGAGCTTGCGCGTGGTGTTGCGGATCTCCACGACCTCTTCCATGGGGACTTCGATCTCATAGATGTAGTCCTCCATCTCCTGGGTCTGGATACGCGTCTCGAGGTTGGTCTTCACGCGCTTCTCGTACCCGGCGTAGGTGTGGATGACGTACCAGTCACCGGGCTGGCGGCGCAGCCGCGCGCGCAGCTCCTCGGCCGGGTCGGCCGCGGGCTCGGCGACGGCGGGGGCAGCGGCGACGGCGTCAGGCGCTTCCTCGGCGACGTCCGTGGCGGCCTCGGCGGCGGCGACGTCGGACTGGTCGTCCTCGACGGCCTCGGCGAGTTCGGCCTCGGTGTCCTCCACCTCGGCGTCCAGCGCGGGCTCCCCGGCCACGGCAGCGTCCTCGGCAGTCTGGGGCTCCTGAGACGGCTGGGCCTCTTCGGCGAGGACGGCGTCCTCAACGGCCTGCGGTTCGAGTTCCTGCTCGGACACGGGTTCCTGCTTTCTTCACGCGGTCGACGTCATTCCGGCAGGGCGCGTCCTCCGGCTGGCCAGTCAGGCGCTGCCGTCACCGAAGACGAAGGAAGCACCCGTGCCGAACACGAAGTCCAGCAGGCTGACGAGCAAGATCATCAGGATCACGAACGCGAGCACGATGCCCGTGAGCTTGACCAGTTCCTCGCGGGTCGGGGTGACGACCTTTCGCAGCTCGTCCACGACCTGGCGCAGGAACAGGCCGATCCGGCCGAAGAAACCACGCTTCCGCGGCGCATCGGGGGTCTTCTCCCCCGTGCTGTTCGCAGCTGCCTCGGTCACGCGGCCTCACTTGCTAGTCGACACTGAACTGTCCTGCCGGGGGCTCCGGATCACTCCGGACCACCCTGCGCAGGGTAGACAGGACTCGAACCTGCAACCTGCGGTTTTGGAGACCGCTGCGCTACCAATTGCGCCACTACCCTTCGGGTCCGCAACGTGACGACTCAACGGCACGGCCCGTCATGGTGCTTTTCAACACCGGGGATCCACTCTACGTCATCTTGGGGAGTGAGTCGAACCGGTAGGCTGAACGCCATGACGTCACACACTCCGCGCAGTCGTGTCTCCCAGCGCATCGGATCGATCGCCGAGTCGGCCACTCTGGCCGTTGATGCCAAGGCCAAGGCCCTCAAGGCCGCCGGGCGCCCCGTCATCGGCTTCGGTGCCGGCGAGCCGGACTTCCCCACCCCGGGGTACATCGTCGAGGCGGCCGTCGAGGCCGCTCGCGACCCGAGGAACCACCGCTACTCCCCCGCCGCCGGACTGCCCGAGCTGCGCCAGGCGATCGCGGACAAGACCCTGCGGGACTCCGGCGTGAGCCTGGAGCCGAGCCAGGTCCTGGTGACCAACGGCGGCAAGCAGGCCGTCTACAACACCTTCGCCACCCTGCTGGACCCGGGCGACGAGGTCATCGTCCCCACGCCCTTCTGGACCACGTACCCCGAGTCGATCCGGCTGGCCGGCGGCGTGCCCGTGGAGGTCTTCGCCGGCCCGGAGACCGGTTACAAGGTCTCCGTGGACCAGCTCGAGGCGGCCCTGACCGACCGCACCAAGGTGCTGCTGTTCGTCTCCCCCTCCAATCCGACCGGCGCCGTGTACTCCCCGGAGGCCACCGCCGAGATCGGCCGCTGGGCCGCCGCGCGGGGCCTGTGGGTCGTCACGGACGAGATCTACGAGCACCTGACCTACGACGGCGTCCCGTTCACCTCGATCGCCGCCGCCGTGCCGGACCTGGCCGAGCAGGTGGTCATCCTCAACGGGGTGGCCAAGACTTACGCCATGACCGGCTGGCGGGTGGGCTGGATGGCCGGGCCGAAGGACGTCATCAAGGCCGCCGCGAACCTGCAGTCCCACGCCACCTCCAACGTCGCCAACGTCTCCCAGCGCGCGGCACTGGCCGCCGTCTCCGGCCCCCTGGACGCGGTCCAGGAGATGAAGGCGGCCTTCGACCGGCGCCGCCGGGCCATGGTCGAGGCCCTGAACGCGGTGCCCGGGTTCTCCTGCCCGACGCCGGAGGGCGCCTTCTACGCCTACGTGGACGTCCGCGACGCGCTGGGGAAGACCTACCGCGACGTGACCCCGCAGACCTCCGCCGACCTGGCCGGGTTCATCCTGGACGAGGCCGAGGTGGCCGTCGTCCCGGGCGAGGCGTTCGGGCCCTCCGGGTTCCTGCGGCTGTCCTACGCCCTGGGCGACGAGGACCTCGCCGAGGGCGTCGGCCGCATCCAGAGGCTGCTCTCCGAGTAACCGCATCTGCGCCTCATGGCAGTCTTTCCTGCCGCAGGTGCGTGACGTAGGGTCGGGGTCATGACTCTGCTGCGCATCGCCGAGGCGTCCCGGTACCTGGGTGTCAGCGACGACTCCGTGCGCCGCTGGGTGTCCTCCGGACGCCTGACCGCCCACACGGACGAGGCCGGGCGGGCCGCCGTCGACGGGGTGGAGGTGGCCCGGCTGGTCCGGGAGACCACGGCACGGGCAGACGCCGGGTCGCACGGGCTGCGCGTCTCGGCCCGCAACCGGTTCACCGGGCTGGTGACCGACGTGCTCATGGACACCGTGATGGCCCAGGTGACCCTGCAGTGCGGGCCCTTCCGCGTGGTGTCGCTGATGAGTGCGGAGGCCGCACGGGACCTGGGGCTGGAACCGGGCACGCCGGCGTCCGCGGTCGTGAAGGCCACCACCGTGATCATCGACTGCGACGAGGCCTGACCGTGAGGGCCCGCCTCCCCGCGCTGCTCGTCCTGGCCGCCGCCTCGGCGCCGGTGATGACCGGCTGCGCGGGAGGCTCCGCCGCCCAGGACGTCCCCGCCCAGGACACCGCCACCGCGGACGTCACGCTGACCGTCTTCACGGCGGCCTCGCTGTCGGACGCCTTCGAGCAGATCGGCGAGGACTTCGAAGCCGAGCACCCCGGTGTGACGGTGCGGTTCAACGTCGCCGGTTCGTCCGACCTGGTCCAGCAGGTCATCGCCGGGGCGCCGGCGGACGTCTTCGCCCCGGCGGACGTGCCGACCATGGACCGGGCCGTCGGCGCCGGGGCCGTCTCCGGTACGCCCCGGCCGTTCGCCACCAACGTGCTCACGCTGGTCACGCCGCCGGACAACCCCGCGGGCATCGCGTCCCTCGCGGACGCCGCGGCCGAGGGCGTGAACCTGGTGGCCTGTGCCCCCCAGGTCCCCTGCGGCCAGGCCACGGCCGCCCTCGCCCGGGCGTCCGGTCTCGCCCTGGACCCGGTCAGCGAGGAGTCCTCCGTCACGGACGTGCTGGGCAAGGTCACCTCCGGCGAGGCCGATGCCGGGCTGGTCTACGTCACGGACGCCGCCCGGGCCGGGGAGGCGGTGCGCACCGTGGACCTGGAGCACGCCCGGTCGGCCGTGAACACCTACCCGATCGCCGCGCTGGCGGAGGCGGAGCATCCCGGGCCGGCCGACGCGTTCGTCGAGCACGTCCTGGGCGCGCAGGGTCAGGAGGTGCTCGGGCATGCCGGCTTCGGCCACCCGTGACGTCCCGGTCCGCCCCCCGCGCGCCCTGACGGTCGTCGGCGTCCTGGGCGGCGCGGCCATCCTGCTGCCCTTCGTCGCGCTCGTGGCGGGGGTGGACCTGACCCGGCTGCCCCGGTTGCTGACCTCCCCGGCGGCGCTCGACGCCCTGGGGTTGTCCCTGCGGACGTCCCTGGCGGCCACGGCCGTCTGCCTGGTCCTGGGGATCCCGCTGGCGCTGACGCTGACCCGGCTGGAGTTCCCGGGCCGCAGCGTGGCCCGCTCGCTCGTGCTGCTGCCGCTCGTGGTGCCTCCCGTGGTCGGGGGCATCGCGCTCACGGAGGCCTTCGGCCGCCGCGGACTGGTCGGAGAGCACCTGCACGTGCTGGGGATCGACATCGCGTTCACCACCGCGGCCGTCGTCATGGCCCAGGTGTTCGTCTCCCTGCCCTTCCTCGTGGTCGCGCTGGAGGGGTCGCTGCAGACCCGGGGTGATGCCCACGAGCGCACCGCCCTGTCCCTGGGCGCCTCCCCGGCGCGCACCTTCCGCACCGTCACGCTGCCGCTGATGGCCCCCGGGCTCCTCGCGGGCACGGTGCTGACCTTCGCCCGTGCACTGGGCGAGTTCGGGGCCACCATCACCTTCGCCGGCTCGATGCAGGGCACCACCCGGACCCTGCCGCTGCAGGTCTACCTGGAGCGGGAGACGGACCCCGAGGCCGCCGTCGCGCTGTCCCTGCTGCTGGTGGTGGTGGCGCTGGCCGTCATCACGCTGGCCTACGGGCGCAAGCGGGTGACGATCTCGTGACGGGCCTCGACTGCCGCGTGGTGGTCCCCGAGCGCGAGGTGGACGTGGCGTTCACGGTCCCGCAGGGACAGACCCTGGCGCTGCTCGGGGCGAACGGCGCCGGCAAGTCCACCGTGCTGGACGCGCTGGCCGGCTGGCTGCGCCCGGAGTCCGGCTACGCGACGCTGGGCACGGAGGTCCTCTTCGACGGCGGCACGTGGGTCCCGGCCCGGCACCGCCGGGTCGGCTACCTGGCCCAGGACGCGCGGTTGTTCCCGCACCTGAGCGCCGAGGCGAACGTCGCCTACGGGCTGGACCGGGCCGGCGTCGTGGGCCGGTCGGCGCGGCGGCGGGTGGCCCGGAAGTGGCTGGAACGGGTGGGCGTGGGCCACCTGGCGGGACGGCGTCCGCACCAGCTCTCCGGGGGCCAGGCGCAGCGCACCGCGATCGCCCGCGTCCTGGCCTCGGATCCCCGGCTGGTCCTGCTGGACGAACCGCTGTCCTCGCTGGACGCCCAGGTGGTGCCGCAGGTCCGCGCCCTGCTCGCCGAGGTGCTCACCGGCCGCACGACCGTGCTGGTGACCCATCACGCGGCGGACGCCGAGGCGCTGGCCCACTCCACCCACCGGATCGCTAGAGCAGACCCCGTTCGCCCGCCCACCGGGTGAGCTCGTGGCGGTTGGACAGCTGCAGCTTGCGCAGCACGTTGGACACGTGCGTCTCCACCGTCCGCACGGAGATGAACAGCTCCCGCGCGGCCTCCTTGTACGTGTAACCGCGGGCGATGAGCCGCATGACCTCCAGCTCCCGGGCCGAGAGCAGGTCGAGCTCCTCGTCCCGCACCGCGACGTCCGCCGTCCCGAAGGCGTCCAGCACGAACCCGGCCAGCCGCGGGGAGAACACGGCGTCCCCGCCGGCCACCCGCTGCACGGCGTCCGAGACATCGGCCCCCGAGATCGTCTTGGTGACGTAGCCGCGGGCCCCGGCGCGGATGACCGCCACCACGTCCTCCGCGGCGTCCGAGACGGAGATCGCCAGGAACCGCACGCCGGGCGCCAGCTCCTGGCAGGCCGCGGCCACCTCGGCTCCCCCACCGCCGCGGCCGCCGGGCAGGTGCACGTCCAGCAGCACCACGTCCGGGCGCACCTCGTGGATGGTCCGCACCGCCGAGTCCACGTCCCCGGCCTCGCCGACCACCTGGATGGCGGACGGGTCCAGGTCCGCCTTCAGTCCCGTCCGGAAGATCGCGTGGTCGTCCACGATGACGACCCTCACTGGTACCCGGTTCATCCCTGCCGCCCTTCCTCGCCGTTCTTCCCATTCTGCGCCGGGACCGGCAGGTGCAGCCGGACCTCGGTGCCGCCGTCGCCGGTGATGATCCTCGCCGTGCCGCCGGCACGCTCCATCCGCCCGACGACCGACTCCCGGATCCCGAGACGGTCCGCCGGGATCGCGGAGAGGTCGAAACCGGGACCGCGGTCCTTGACGAAGACCTCCACGGCCTCCGGCCGGGCCTCCGCGTAGACCTGGACGGGCCCGGCATGGCGCACCCCGTTGAGCATCGCCTCGCGCGAGGCCTGCAGCACCGGGTCCAGCCAGGGACCGGTGGCCGAACCGACGGTGACCACCTCGATGGGCTGGCCGTGGTCGTCCTCGATCGCCGCGGCCAGGTCCTCGAGCCGGTCCGTCAGGGTCCCGGTGGGCCGGGAGGGATCCTGGTAGAGGTACTGGCGCAGGTCGCGCTCCTGGGCGCGGGCCAGCCGCACCACGGTGGAGGGGGTGTCCGCGTTCTTCTGGATCAGGGCGAGGGTCTGCAGCACGGAGTCGTGCAGGTGGGCGGCGATCTCGGCCCGCTCCGTCTGGACGGCCAGCGCGGAGGTCTTCGCCGTGGCGTCACGCCACGCCTTGAGCACCCAGGGGGCGGCCACCAGCACCACGCCGGCGACGATCACCCCCGCCACCAGCAGTCCCAGCCACAACTCGTCCGTGCCCACGAAACCGGCCGCGAGCGCCAGCACGCCGGCCATCACCAGCAGCAGTCCGAGGGCGAGTGAGCTGATCCGCCCGGTCCGGGCCGCCCTCCCAGCGTCCCGCAGCGTGTCCAGTTGCAGCCAGGCCAGGGCGATGCCCAGCAGCACGACGGCCACCGGCCCGATCAGGCCCCAGTTCATCCGGATGCCGGCCCCCAGCTGCAGGGCGAGGACGGCGGCCACGCCCAGCAGCACGACCCCGAAGATCACCTGCCAGCCCTGGCCCAGGACGCCGCCCAGGCGGACGGGGGCCTCCCGGACCTGCTCCGCGGCACCGCGGACCGGGTCGCCGGCGGTGAGCACGGCCTCGTGCTCGTCCGGGACGAAGATCCACAGCCAGGCGTAGAAGACCACCCCGACCCCGCTGAGCAGGGTCAGGGCCACGACGCCGGCCCGCACCCACCCGGTGGGCAGGCCGAGGTACCGGGCCAGCCCGGCGCAGACGCCGGCGACGACCCGGCCCTCGGCCGGACGCGTGAGGACACTGTGCATGGCCTCCATCCTGCCCCAGTACGGGGCGCCCGCGGACCGTCCTCCGGGGGTTCTCCGGGTCGGATCAGGGGCTTTCCGGATACCGGGCCGGGATGCGCGCGGCGACGATGGAACCATGAACGAGAACCCCGCCTCCGGCTTCTACGCCTGGATCCACTCCCTGCGCACCGTCCGCAGTCCCCAGCGCTGGCTGGGCGGCGTGGTCGCCGGCATCGCCGACCGCATCGGACTGGACCACACGCTGGCCCGGGCCCTGTTCGTGGTGCTGACCCTGCTGACCGCGGGGCTGACCGTGCTGGCCTACGGACTGGCGTGGATGGTCCTGCCCGAACCGGACGGGCGGATCCACGCCCGGGAGGCCGGCCAGGGCCGGTGGACCTCCGGCATGACCGGGGGCCTGGTCCTGGCGATCCTCGGCGCGGTGGGCCTGTTCACCCCGCCCTACGGACCCGACGGCGGCTGGTGGGACGTCGGCGGGCTCCTCGGCCTGGCGGTGATCGGCCTGTTCATCTGGCTCGTCGCCTCCCGGTCCGGCCCACGCGCGCTGCCCCCGGGCCCCGCAGGCGCTGCGTCCGGGGCCCCGTCCGCGGCCGTGAACGAGCCCGTCTTCCTCGCCCCCTCCGACACGGCGTGGTACGCCAGCGGGCCCCAGCCCCCCTCACCCGGCCCCACCTCCCCCATCTCCTCCCCCGCCGACCGCGCCTCCGAAGGACGTGACCCCATGACCGCTCCCTCTGCCCACTACCAGGCTCCCTACCCCCCTCCGGCCCCCGCCGCGCCGCAACCGGCCATGGTCGACCGCACCCCGCCGTCGCTGGCCGGTTCCACCCAGCTGCTGGTCATCGGGGTCGCCGTCCTGGCCGGGGCCGCCGTCGCCGCCCTGAAGTACCTCGGTGTCTTCACCGCCGGCTGGGGCGTGATCTGGGCCGCCAGCCTGGCCACGGCCCTCGGCGTGATGGCCGTCGGCCTCATCGTCGGGGCGATCCTCGGCCGCGGCGGGGGCGGGCTGACCGTCACCACGGCCCTCCTGGTGGTCCCCGTCCTGCTGGCCACGGGCGGGACGTTCGTCCGCGGCGACTGGAACGGCGCGTGGGACTCCACGTGGGACGGCACCGTCCAGGGCGACAGCAGGACCGGGTACGACCTGAGTTTCGGCTCCGGCGTGATCGACCTGACCGGCGAGCCCGGCAGCACCGATCCGGGCGCGGACCCGATCCGCCTGGACGTGTCCTTCTCCGAGGCCGAGCTGATCGTGCCGCACGACGTGGACGTCTACCTCACCGTGGACAACGCCTTCAGCTCCGTGAACTCGGAGCCCACCGTGGCCGGCGACGCCCGCGTCCAGGTCGTGGACGCCCCCACCGACCGCCGGCTGGAGATCGACGCCGACCTGGCCTTCTCCACGCTGACCGTCCGGGTGGATGATCCGACCACCACACCCACCGAGCAGGAGTGAACACCATGACCACCCACGACCCGTACCCCCACGACCCGTACCCCCACGCACCGCAGGCCCAGGACGCGGAGGCCCAGGCCCTCGAGGACGAGATCACCCGCGGCACCCTCCGCGACCGCCACCGGGACCACGAGTTCGACGGGACCTCCGGTCGCGGCTCGACGGCCGCCGTCGGGACCCGGACAGCGCCCGAGGGCATCCGCACCGGCACCCTGGTGTGGGGCATCATCGCCCTGCTGGTGGCCCTGTGGTCCCTGTCCGCGACCGTGCTGGACTGGGACGTCGACCCGGCCCTGGTGCTGATCTGCCTGGCCGCGCTCGGCGGCCTGGTGCTCGTGGCCGGCGGCATCGCCGGCGCCACCCGGAAGGGGCACTGACCGTGGACGCCTTCTACCGCACCCTGCGCTCCATCCCCTACCGCCGCGGCCCGCGCCGCTGGGTCGCCGGCATCTGCGGGGGCCTGTCCGCGAAGTTCGGCTGGGACCCCACGCTGGTGCGGATCGTGGTCCTGCTGAGCTTCCTGCTGCCGTTCATCGGCGTCGGCACCTACCTGGTGGCGTGGCTCCTGCTGCCCTGGCAGGACGGGTCCATCCCGCTGGAGCGGGTCCTGCCCGGTCACCACTCGCGATAGCCTTCGATCAGGACCACCCGATCCAGCCTGTCGAAAGGACCTCCAGCATGCGCGTCGGCCTCCTGACCAGCGGCGGGGACTGCCCCGGACTCAACGCGGTCATCCGCTCCGCCGTCCTGCACGGCATCAAGACCTACGACTACGAGCTCGTGGGCATCCGGGACGGCTGGCGCGGACTGATCGAGGGCGACGTGGAGGACCTGCCCCGCCAGCGGGTCCGCGGCCTGGCCCGCACCGGCGGGACCATCCTGGGCACCTCGCGGACGCACCCCTACAACCACCCACGGGGCGGCCCGGAGAACATCAAGGCCCAGATGGCCCGGCTGGGGCTGGACGCCGTGGTGGCGATCGGCGGCGAGGGGACCCTGGCCGGGGCGAAACGGCTGTCCGACGACGGCGTCCCGCTGGTCGGGGTGCCCAAGACCATCGACAACGACCTCCAGGCCACCGACTACACCTTCGGCTTCGACACCGCCGTCTCGATCGCCACCGACGCCATGGACCGGCTCCGCACCACGGGCGAGTCCCACCACCGGTGCATGGTGGCCGAGGTGATGGGCCGGCACGTCGGCTGGATCGCCCTGCACTCGGGCATGTCCGCCGGTGCGCACGCAATCCTCATCCCGGAGCAGCGCACCTCCATGGAGCAGGTGTGCGACTGGGTCCGCCAGGTGCACGAACGGGGGCGGTCACCGCTCGTGGTCGTCGCCGAGGGCTTCGTCCCCGAGGGCCACGACGACCCGCTGGCCGAGGCCGGGGCGGACGCCTCCGGCCGGCCGCGACTGGGCGGGATCGGCGAGTGGGTGACGCACCGGATCGAGGACATGACCGGGATCGAGACCCGCAACACCGTGCTGGGCCACATCCAGCGCGGCGGTGCGCCCACCGGCTTCGACCGCGTGCTGGCCACCCGCTTCGGCATGGGGGCCATCGACCTCGTCGCCGACGGCGAGTACGGGAAGATGGTCGCCCTGGACGGCACCGAGATCGTCCGGGTGGAGCTCGCAGCCGCCCTGGACGGGCTCAAGGAGGTCCCGCAGCACCGCTACGACGAGGCGAAGGTGCTGTTCGGGCGTTAGCCTTCAAGGATGCCCGTCAACAGCCACACCCGCCAGATCATCGAGCTGGCCTGGTCCCGGATCCTGGGACTGCCCGACGGCTCGATCACCGAGGCCGCCGGGTCTCCCCCGGGCTCCCGGCGGATCGAGGTGGCCACGGACTCCGGCGCGCAGGACGGCGCGGACGAGCAGATCGCCACCTTCGTCCGCCTCTACCAGACCTCCGTGCTCTACGGTCCCCGCTGGCTGCTGGACGCCGCCCGGGACGTGGACGACGAGGTCCTGGCCCTGGAGTCCACGATGATCCGCCTCGGCGCCGGACACGCCGCCCGCTCCCTGGGCGAGTCGGCGCTCTACTACGCGGAGGACGTCCCGGAGATCGAGCGCTCCGGATCCGTGGCCGTGTCCTACGAGGCGGCCGACGCCGCCGCGCTCGAGGCGCTGTGCCCCGCGGACGACGTCACCGAGGTGGGGCTGTCCGGTCTGGACGCCACCTTCACCCTGGTTCCCGACGACGGCTCGGGCACCCCGACCGGCGACCCGGTTGCGGGGGCCGGGTACGAGGAATGGCAGGGGCTGATCGGCCACCTGGGCGTGCTGGTGCGCCCCGACGTGCGCCGGATGGGCCTGGGCGCCTACGCCGCGGCGATCGCCATGGAGGAGGCCTTCACCGAGGGGCTCGTGCCGCAGTGGCGGGCCGCGCTGGGCAACACCGCCTCGCAGCACCTGGCCGGCACCCTCGGCTTCGAGCTGGCCGGGTCACAGACGACGGTGCTGTTCACCCA
>ENA-UOUJ01000594-UOUJ01000594.1-activated-sludge-metagenome-genome-assembly--contig:-NODE-594-length-23126-cov-3.749296_pt1 | contig 23126 bp, 21 predicted proteins | sample MGYA00249839_ERZ747224 | MGnify/ENA primary metagenome ERZ747224 (study PRJEB28782, sample SAMN03220277) | activated sludge metagenome | biome: wastewater; feature: sewage sludge; material...
CAGTGTTGTAAAGCTGCGTACCGCGTCATCATTGTAACCGATTTCATAAGAAAGTTTGCCAAAAAGTAGCAGCGAAGCTTCTCGTTGCCCACGGTTGTAAGGCATGTCTGAGCAAATACCAAAAGCATTTCGTGCGCTTTTTTTATCATTGGTTTTCAGATAGCAATCGCCTAGCAGATACATGGCAGTTTGTCCCAGAGAATCCTGCGCATTACTCAGCGGTTTAAACATTTCTATTGCGTTCGCCCATTCATTCACGCGGTAGTAACTGTAACCCATTTCATACAATTCCTCTTTGCGAACTTTTTCTGCGTTGTCGTAGTAATGTTCAAAAAAAGGAAGTGCTTCGCCATAGCGCTGTTCTTCAAAAAGTACCTGAGCCGCTAAAAGATGCAACTCATTGTCGTAATAAATTTTTTCCTTTCTCTTGGTCAGGCGCATTGCTTCTTCCAAAGCTTTTTTGCGATTTCCCATGAAGTAATACAACTCCGCGATGTAATAAGGAACAATGTTTTTGTATTGCGGTTCGTTGTCTATCCGCTTAAAACTATTTAGCGCCTCTTCATATTTTCCGCTGTTGTACGCGAGCAAACCGAAGTAATAATTTCCCGCGAGATAGTATTTGCCTTGTACCTCTTTGATGGATGCAAACAATGGAGCAGCCTTATCAAACTGACGACTGTTGAAGTAGGCATAAGCGAGTTCAAACTTTGAATCGGCTATTTCATGATTAGTGAGGTTGGCAATAGATGCAGATTCGTAATAGGGTATTGCTTTGTTTAGTTGTTCCCGTCTGAAATGATATTGCGCCAATGCAAAAGCTGTGCGCTGGCGATAAACAGGGTTGGAGGTTGCAGAAAGAAATTTGGTTGCAGAATCTTCTATTCCATTGGTGCCAAGTTTTAATTGTGCCAATGTTTGAAAATATTTTGCGCGGTCTCTTTCATCAGTAGAAACAAGAGGTATGTTTCTGTAGTGCTCTGAAAAAAACTTTTCTGCAGATTGGAGCGCTAATTGATAATGCCCCTGATGATATTGTTCTTCAGCAAGCCGGAGCCATTTATGCTCCGGGCGCTGCGCTTGATGCTCTTGAGAAAAACCTTGAAAATTTAGCAAAGACAGGAATGCACCTGTTACAATTGTACACGTGTGTTTTCTTAGCTGATACCTCATTCAATTCATTTCGTTAGAAATTCCAGGTCACGTTCAAACTCGGGAAAAGTGGTAATTGATACACTCTTTTAGGGCTTGTTCTGCTGATATAGAAAATGTTGTTTCTATTGTACACATTGGTAACACTTAGCGTTGTTTCAATATTGCTATTCTTGCTCACTTCAAAACGCTTCTTTATAGAAACATCAAACCTGTGATACCAAGACAAACGTCCGCCGTTGATCTGGTCTTCATATATTATACCAAGATTGCCATTGGGATTTGCCACTGACGGATCGGTGCTTCCAAGCTGTGAATCTTCAAAAAAGCCTTGTGTTCTGGTAAACGGAAACGGCGATCCGAGATTGTAGCGAAACGAAACTTCCCAATCTTTTTTCTTGCCGGCAGTGTAAGAAGTAACAATGTTGGAATTGAAGCGGCGATCGAAAGGTGGTGCGTATTCCTGCACTGAAGGCGTATCTATCACTGTCTTTGCAACAAGAGTTTGATAGGTTACATATTGGTAAGAAAGAACGCCCCAGAAGAAGAAACGCCCTTTACTGTATTTTCCAGAAAAGTCAATTCCATAAGCTTGTCCGTTACCCGCTAAGAAATTGCCAGGGTTGTTGAGGCTTTTAGTTCGGTTGAGTTCTATACTTCTTGTGAAGTTTTTATACCACGGTTCAAGATTAAATTCCACATCTGCTACGTCCAGTTCTATTCCACCAAGTACATGGTATGCAGTAAGCAGATTTGTAGGAACGGTTTCGCCTTCGGTGTTTTTAATTTGCTCATCAGGGCTGAGCAAAAATCCGTTGAAGAAGTTTACAATGTCGCGATCGGATTTGGTGCTGATGATATTCTGGGAGTATAAACCTGCCGCTGCTTTAAATCTTAAGTTGTCGGTAATGTTGTATTTCATACCCAACCTTGGTTCTGGCGAAAATTTTGAAAGTGCAGAATAATACTGAAGTCGAATGCCTGGTTCGATAATGAATTTCTCACCGAAGTTCTTTCTCCATGTAAGGTATAAAGAGGCAATTGTATTTCTTCTTTCTAAAGAAATATTATTATTTCCACCCACGCTGTAATCAATAGAAGTAGTCAATCCGCTCACCTCAAGTCCGTATTTCAATTGGCTGTAGCCCGGAAGGAAATAAGTGAAATCCAATCCACCTTCAAAACCATCTATAGAACTTGTTCGGTCAGTAAAACCTTCTTCGCTTGCCGCAATCTCGTATCGCGAATAGGCAAACTTACCGCTGATAAGCGCGGCAGATGTTCCCGGAGTTACCACAAACGTAGCCCCGCCACCTCTTGCTTTCCAACGAAAACTTGCAGTCTCTTTGGTTAAAGTGTCAGGATCGAAAGTGCGGGCTTTATCATCAAAACTGAAACCAAATACATTGAGCTTGCTTCCATTATCGCCGCTAAAAGTTACTTTACCATAAAGATCTGTGAAGCTGTAAGGAAGTCCACTTTTAAACGGCTCTCCAAATCCTCCGTAGAGCGATTTGCTTGTATTTTCCAGATAGCTATGCTTTAGCGATACAAGAAAAGTAGTGCTGCTTCCTCCTTCGGTTTTTGGTTTGGATAAAGGTCCTTCCAGCATAGCACGCGCCATAATAGGTGAAAGGGAAACTTTACCAGAAAGTCTGTTTTTATTACCATCTTTTGTACGGATGTCGAGTATCGCACTTGTACGATTGCCATATTGTGCATTGAAGCCGGCCGATTGTATTTCCACATTACGGATAGCATCTGTTTCAAACACAGAATAAAGTCCTATAGAGTGAAAAGGATTGTAGATCGTTACCCCATCCAGTAAAATACCTGTTTGTGAAGGTGCGCCGCCGCGTATGTATAGTTGCCCGCCCTGGTCTCCTGTAAACACCACACCTGGGGCTACCTGCAAATACTGCGCAATATCCGGCTCACCACCGGCGCTTGGCAGCAATTTCATTTCTCTCGGTGTTACCGTAGTGACACCTACATTCACTGTATTTATTCGTTCTGTTTTTCGAGCGCTTATTTCCACACCCGACAGCATACGATCTGTTCTGGCTAAAAAAAGTTTTTGAGTGGAGATACCATCTGCTTTCAAAACTATGGTGGCTGTAGCTGTGTCGTAGCCCATTACGGTAGTCCATATAGTGTAGGTTCCGGCTGCTACTTGCGGGATAGAAAAATACCCATTCACATCCGTTTGCACCCCAATCTTGGTACCCTGGATCACTACATTCACAAACCCCATTGGCTCACCCGAGCCTTTTTCATACACAAAACCTTTTATAGTACCCGTCTGCGCCATTGCCATATTAAACGATAGTAGCAATGCAAATAATAAACAGATGCGCTGGTTCATTTTGTTCGAAATTGATTAGTAGTTGAGCGGTTAAAAAACTTTTAAAACGGCTGCTAAAGTAATCAAAGATAGGCATAGACAGTGTGCGCCCACTCGTAAAGATTATGTCATATTCCACCTATAGACCTCCATATCTTTAGATAAGTTTTTTTGGCTTAACGCCACAGTTAGCAATTTCTCAATTATCAGTCTTTAATTCTCAATTACCTTTGCGCAATGCAATTTTTCAGGAAGGTGTTGAGGGTGCTTGGTATTATTATTGGCGTATTCCTGCTTATTATTCTTGTCTTTTGCATCTACGTTTGGAACGTTTCTGATATTAAACCCCCTCATGTTGAAGATAGAAGTGCATTGACACTGCAACGCAAGAGCATAGGAGCTACCCACTACACAATTGGCGACAACTGGATTCGTACCAATCGATGGGGTTTGCACGAAATGTATATTTCTGGCGCACCTTTCGAGCGGGGCGTAAAGATGGGAAAGCTATCGGCAGAGCAAATAGTGGCGCAGGAAGTAGCTTTTACCGGTGAGATACGCCGCATGATTCCTTCGGAAAAATATCTCCGTTTCCTGAAGTATGTTGTTGGATTTATAAACCGCGATCTGCCTGACCATATCACTGATGAATACAAACACGAGATTTACGGAATATCGCACGCTGCCGCCGATAGCTTCAACTGGATTGGTAATAATTACGCACGCATTTTAAATTATCATGCAGCCCACGATATTGGTCATGCGCTGCAAAATATGATGCTGGTAGGCTGTACAAGTTTTGGTGTGTGGGGCGATAAAACAGAAAGTGGCTCCATGCTGATAGGAAGAAATTTTGACTTTTGGGTGGGCGATAAGTTTGCCGAAAATAAAATTGTAACGTTTGAAAAACCAGATAAGGGTTATGCGTTTGCATCTATTACCTGGGGTGGATTTACCGGTGTAGTAAGTGGCATGAATGAAAAAGGATTAACGGTAACAATCAATGCCGCCCGAAGCGATATTCCTTTTAGCGCTGCAACCCCGGTCTCACTGGTAGCAAGAGAAGTATTGCAGTACGCCTCCACCATCCAGGAAGCTATAGCGATTGCGAAGCGCAGAAAAATGTTTGTTTCTGAAAGCTTTTTGGTAGGAAGCGCAATAGACAAGAAAGCGGTGGTTATTGAAAAAACACCCGGCGAACTTTCTGTTTACGATCCGCAGCAAGATAATATTCAATGCACCAATCATTACCAGAGCGATCTTTTTCTCAACCAAAAACTAAACCTCGAACAGAAAGATAAGAGTGCATCGGTGTATCGTTATAAAAGATTACAGGAACTCATGCAACAGAGCTATCCACTCAATCCTCAAAAGATGGCAAATATTCTTCGCGACAGGCGCGGTGTGGGTGGCGCAAACATTGGTGATGGAAACGAAAAGGCAATTAACCAACTCATAGCGCATCATTCCATTATCTTCCAACCCGATAGTTTAAGATTTTGGGTGAGTACTGCGCCCTGGCAGCTTGGCGAGTATGTTTGCTACGATTTGAAAAAAGTTTTTGCATTGAAGGGTTTGCAGCACGATACCGATGTGGCACAGGTAGCTTTAAATATAGCGCCCGATACATTTCTCCAGACTGCTGACTACAAGAATTTCCTTTCTTTTAGAATGAATAAGATGGCTTTGCTCTTCAACCAACCGGTAGATACTGCAGAAGTAGTACATAGCAATCCTCATTTTTACGATGCCTACAGAATAGCAGGGGATTACTGCATGAAAAAAGGCTGGTACGCACAGGCAATAGATTACTACAAAAAGGCATTGCTGCGCGAAGTGGCAACTAAAGACGAACGTGAAGCGATAGCCAATAAAATTGAGAAATGTAAAGACCTTTTGCAAAAACAGTCCTAATAGCTGCTTTGCGCTATCTTAGCGGATTATGCGGCTTTGCGGTAAAATTTCTAAGTAAAGAATTTGATGTCTCCCCTATACGAAGCACAGTTCAAAAAGCATAATGCCTGTGTGCTTATTCCAACTTACAACAATGCAGGAAGCCTTGCGGATGTGTTGAAAAAAGTGTTGGAATACACGCATCAATTATTGGTGGTGAATGATGGTTCTACCGATACTACAAAAGAGATTCTTGCGCAGTTTCCGAACATTCATGTACTCAATTATTCTCCCAACAAAGGGAAAGGCATTGCATTACAAAGAGGTTTTAAAGAAGCAGCAAAGCTTGGTTACGACTATGTAATAACCATGGATAGCGACGGGCAGCACTATCCCAGCGATCTGATAAAATTTCTCCATCAGCTTGATGAAACGCCGGGCGCTTTGATTGTCGGAGCCCGCAATATGGATCAGGAGCATGTACCTGTGAAAAGCTCTTTTGGCAACAAGTTTTCCAACTTTTGGTTTTGGGTAAATACAGGCATTACCCTGCCGGATACACAAAGCGGCTATCGCTGCTATCCTTTAAAAAAACTTTCGTCTAAAAAATATTTTACTACCAAGTACGAGTTTGAGATAGAAGTGATGGTGCGCGCATCGTGGAGTGGGGTGGCAGTGTTGAGCATTCCGGTATCTGTTTTCTATCCAAAACCGGAAGAGCGCGTGTCGCATTTTCGTCCGTTCAAAGATTTTTCGCGCATCAGTGTTTTAAATACTTTTCTTGTTTTGATTGCTTTGCTGTGGATCAAGCCAAGAGATTTTATAAAACTCCTTCTTAAAAAAGACGGCTGGAAAACTTTGTGGCGAATGCTGTTCGTAAACCCGCAGGAAAGCAATCATACAAAAGCTGCATCTGTAGGTTTTGGGTTGTTTATGGGAATAGTACCTGTGTGGGGTTTTCAACTTGCAATTGGTATTCCGGCTTCTATTGCGCTGCGATTAAACAAAGCCTTGTTTCTGCTTGCAGCAAATATTTCCATTTTTCCCTTCACCCCTTTTTGGTGGATGGCAAGCCTGGCAACGGGCAAATGGCTGCTGGGCTACGATACCTGGCTACTCGATTGGCACACCCTTACGCTGGAAAGAGTGACACAAGAAGGTCTGTCTTTTTTTCTGGGAGGAACCGTTTTAGCTGTGATATTAGGGTTAGTGGGGTATCTTATTACCTATTTGCTGCTATTCATATTCCGCCGTCAAAGTAGATAGGAATTCCTACTTAAGGATAAAATAGGGGAAGTAGTACAGTAAGAAAATGTTTTCCGTTAGCGGGTGTGAAAAAATCCTTTACCTGTAAGCAGTACACTCCAGATGCACACCTTCCCAAAGCGGATCTTCCGACACGTAGCGGTCTATTTCATAAGAAGAAAAACGCTCGGTTTTCACTATGTCGTCCAGTTGCTTGTAGGTCATGTAGCAGGTTTGCCAGCGCTTGTCAAATATTTGTTTCATAGACTTTGGCATCAGAGGGTAGGCTGCTTCGGCCAGTTTTCTTTTGGTGTTTTTGCGCGGCTCAATATCCACTACCGAGAAAAATATTTTTCCGCTATAGTTAAGCAACGACCGTAGTTTTCTGCACACATGTTTATCGAACACGGTATGCTCGCCCAGCACGCCGATGGAGTATATAAAATCAAACTTTTTATTGCCAAAATCGTAGTCGTAAAAATTGCCTTCTATAAGTTTGATATCCTCAAGCGGAATATCGGCGCGGCGAAAAGGTTTTTTAGCTTTTTGCAGCATGTTACCGGAAACATCTATGCCGGTTAGCTCTTTCAGATTTTGCAGTATGTGAAAATATCTGCCTGTGCCGCAGCCCACATCCAGCACCGATATCTGGTAGGGAAAACTTTGCGTCAGTTCTTTTATTTTTCCGGCAATATGCTCGTAGGCTTTGGTATGAACAAACTCTTCATCATAGTTTCGGTACGAGTTGCTCATGTCGGTATCATATACTTTTTCGTTTTCGAGCAGAGCTTGCTGAACTAAATTTTTGGCATTCATGGGTTGGGAGTTTACCGTAGGGCTGCAAGATAAAAAGATATTGTTTATTGTTTAAGCTTATACGGCTTTTAACCAGTAAAAAACGATTGATGACCGCTATAGGTTGGCTTTGCGATGCTGTATTTTATATCCGTAGTTTACAAGATACACACCGGTAACAATGGAAACGAAGGCAAGCGCTGTAAACCATGTTAGTGGTTCGCTGAGGGCAAAGTAACCCAGCAAGACTGCCACGAGTGGATTTATATAAGCGTACATAGTAACGATGCCTACGGGCAGCTCTTTTAATGCAAACATATAAGCCGTGTAGGCCAGCACCGATCCAAATACGATCAGGTACAACATTGGCCATATCACTTCGGGGTGAAAGAAATTCATGTTGCTATAGTCATCTATCGCCGGACTTGCCAACAGTAAAAACACGCCTCCAAACACCACTTGCAAACCCGCATTGAATACAGGATTTACCAGAGAGATTCTCTTTTTATTGATGATGCTTCCTGCCGCCCAACTGGTAGTAGCAATGAGTGTAGCAAAAACCCCAAGCAAATATTTCGTGTTGGCTATTTCGGTTACATCATCTTTAAATATTAGCCCTACACCTGCAAAGCCAATGATCATACCACCCGCTATAAAAGAATTTATCTTATCCTTTCGGGAAATAATCAGATTGACGATTACCGCTATCAGGGGCATCAGTGAACATATAAGTGCTGCCACACCACTCGGCACGTACTTTTCTCCCCAGGTTACAAGTCCATTACCGATGGTAATGAGTAGAAAACCCACCAGTGCCTGATGTTTTAAATTGCTTTTTGAAAGATCCACTTTTCTGCTCATCCACAATGCCAGCCCAATGATGATGACACCACTCACTAACTGCCGGATTGCAGCAAACAGAAACGCAGGGTAGTGCATTACCGCTACTCGTATGGCGAGATACGTAGTGCCCCAAACAATGCAAATAAAAATTAGTGCGAGGTATGCTTTGGTATGCCTTGACATAAGTATGCTTATTGCCGCTGATCAATCGGCTTCTAAAATCATCTTCATTTAAGAATAAACAGATGCACAGAAAATCGGTTTTTACACCACTACATTTATCATCTTACCTCTTACAAAAATTACTTTCTTCGGAGGCTTCCCATCCAGCCATTTAACGATGGTAGGGTCTGCCAATACTTCCTTTTCTAAGAGGTCTTGTGCAAAGTCGAGCGGAAATTCCATTTCGATGCGTGTCTTGCCATTTACTGCTACAGGATATTTTTTGGTATTCTCCGTTACAAAACGCTCTTCATGGGCAGGGAAATTCGCGTCCATTACACTGGTTTTGTGATTTAGATTTTGCCAAAGTTCTTCAGCAAGATGCGGTGCAAATGGTGCAATGATGATAGCAAGTGGTTCAAGAATAAAACGTTTATGGCAATTGAGCGCAGACAGTTCATTTACACAAATCATAAACTGACTGATGGACGTGTTCAATGTAAAACGTTCGATGTCTTCGCTTATCTTCTTTATAGTTTTATGAAGAATGCGTAGCTCGGCTTCTGTAGGTGCTTCATCGGTTATTATCCAGCCGTTTTGTTCATGGAAATACAAACGCCATAGCTTTTTCAGAAAACGATGTACGCCTTCAATTCCTTTTGTATCCCAGGGTTTGCTTACATCTATCGGTCCCAAAAACATTTCATACATGCGAAAAGTATCCGCACCATATTGCGCTACAATGTCGTCAGGGTTCACAACATTGTATTTGCTTTTGCTCATTTTTTCAACCGCAGTGCCACAAATGTATTTGCCATCTTCTTCGAGAATAAAATCAGCATCTGCAAATTCAGGTCGCCAGTTTTTGAACGCTTCCAGATTCAATTCAACACCATCCACAAGACTAACGTCCACATGCAATTCATCAGTTGCCATCTTGTCTTTCAAACCGTAAGAAACGAATTGGTTAGTTCCTCGTAGTCTGTACACAAACCGTGAATTGCCCTGAATCATTCCCTGATTTACAAGCTTCTTAAATGGTTCGTCGAAGCCAATATGCCCCAGATCGTAAAGTGCTTTCGTCCACATACGGCTGTATAGCAAATGACCTACAGCATGTTCCGTTCCACCGATATACAAATCCACTTCCCTCCAATGGTCCGTAGCTTTCTGTGAAGCAAATTCTTTATCGTTCTGTGGATCCATGTAGCGCAGAAAATACCAGGAAGAACCTGCGTATCCCGGCATTGTGCTGGTCTCTCTTTTTCCCGCATCGGTATTTACCCATTCAGCAATATTTGCCAGAGGTCCCTCTCCTGAAAGCGAAGGCATGTAGCTTTTTACAGCAGGCAATTCTACAGGAAGTTTTCGGAGTTCATCAGTGATATCCAATCCTTTTTCATCAACAGCATAGGGCGTGTCATTTACATAAACAATTGGAAAAGGTTCTCCCCAATAACGTTGTCGGCTGAAACCCGCGTCCCGCAGTTTATAATTGATTTTTGCATGACCTGCATCTGCATCAACAATGGCGCGTATCGCTATCTCTCCTGCTTTTTTTATATCAATACCGGTAAGGAAACCACTGTTATCCAGTTTGCCTTCTTTGGCTGTGTAGGCTTCGGTGCCGTTGTAAAGGTTTCCGAAAATATTGGTGATGGGAATATCGAAGTTTTTTGCAAAAGCATTATCACGACTATCGCCACTCGGTACGCCCATGATAGCGCCTGTGCCATATCCGGCAAGTACGTATTCGGAGACCCAGATGGGAATGGTGCGGTGCGAAATAGGATTGATAGCATACGCGCCTGTAAAACAGCCTGTGATTTGTTTTACCTCACTCATGCGCTCGCGTTCCGATCTGCTTTTTACATACTGTTTATATTCTTCAATTGCTTTTCGTTGTTCATCTGTGGCTATAATATCTACCATTTCATGCTCCGGGGCCAGCACCATAAAGTCTGCACCAAAAATGGTATCAGGGCGAGTAGTAAATACTGTTACAAACTTTCCATAGAGATCTACAATATCGAAGCGGATTTCAGCGCCTGCACTTTTACCAATCCAATTACGTTGCATTTCTTTCATGGCATCACTCCAGTCAAGATCTTCCAATCCTGCCAACAATCTATCTGCATACTCAGTAATGCGCAAAAACCATTGCCGCATTGTTCTTTTCTCCACCGGAAAACCACCACGCTCCGACACGCCGTTTACCACCTCGTCGTTTGCCAGCACCGTTCCAAGATCCTCGCACCACCATACATCTGCATAGCCGAGGTACGCCAGGCGATAGTGCATTAGTGCTTCGCGCCTTTCTTTTTCTGTCCAGCCTTTCCATGCTTTTGCATCAAAGCAGAAAGCGTCATCCGCCGGACATGGTATCAGACTATTGCCTTCTTTTTCGAAAATTGAAATGAGGTCTTTAATAGGGCGCGCTTTGTTTTGTTTCCTATCATACCAGCTATGAAAAAGTTGCAGGAAAATCCACTGTGTCCATTTGTAATAGTTAGGATCACTTGTTCTAACTTCTCTTTCCCAGTCGTAGCAAAAGCCAATATTATCGAGTTGCTCGCGGTATCGTTTAATGTTTTGTTCGGTGGTTGTGGTGGGGTGCTGTCCTGTTTCTATTGCATATTGTTCGGCAGGCAATCCAAAGGCATCGAAACCCATAGGATGTAGCACGTTGAAACCTTTCAACCTTTTGTAGCGTGCAAAAATATCGGAGGCAATATAGCCCAGCGGATGACCTACATGCAGCCCCGCACCACTTGGATACGGAAACATGTCGAGCACATAATATTTAGGCTTCTTACTATCGTTCGATACTTTGTAGGTGTGGTTTTCCTGCCAGTATTCTTTCCATTTCTGCTCAATGTCGCGAAAAGCGTATTCCATATAATCTTATTGTTCTGCCGTCTGTTGCGGAATGCCAAAAATACAACGGCGGTCTGTGAAAGCATTATAAAAACATTGCCGCTAACTTTTTTTATAAACAGCGGTAAAATCGCGCACGGTTTTCCTTTCTATCTTTAGAGGTATATGATGAGCTATTGGGAACAGCAAAGTTTTACATCTTACGATTATGTGGTGGTGGGTGCGGGCATAGTGGGGTTGAGCACAGGAATTGAATTGCAGGAAAGATTTCCGTCTGCAAGTGTGGTGGTGCTTGAACGTGGATTATTGCCTACCGGAGCCAGTTCGCGCAATGCAGGTTTTGCTTGCATGGGCAGCGTTACGGAACTGCTCGACGATTTGAAAACCACCAATGAGGCCGAAGTATTTGCATTGTTTGAAGCAAGAAAAAGAGGATTGGAAAGATTACGCAATAGATTGGGTGATGCTACTATTGGTTATGCTGCAAACGGAAGTTATGAATTGATAGGTGAAGATGAAATAAACGCGCTTGAAAAAATTGATTATCTGAACAAGCTGCTTCTTCCTATTACTCAAAAGCCGGCCTTTGCATTGTCGAATGAAAAGATTGAGGAGTTCGGCTTTTCAAAAACACATACAAAAGCGCTCATAAAAAATACCTGCGAGGGCGAATTGCATACCGGAAAAATGCTGGCGGCACTCACGCTTCATGCGTTGAAAGCAGGAATAGAAATTAAGACCGGTGCAGAAGTGAAAAAATTTGTGGAAGAGAAAGAACGTGTGTTGGTTGAAATCACAGATTCTTTTCGGGAAAACATATTGGTGCTGTCTGCCAAAGCCTTGGTGTTGTGTACTAATGCTTTTACAAAACAACTATTGCCTCATGAAGATGTGAAGCCCGGTCGTGGACAAGTTTTGATCACTCAGCCCGTTACCGATTTGAAGTTCAAAGGCATTTTCCATTTCGATAAAGGCTACTACTATTTCAGAGAAATTGATGGAAGAATATTGATAGGCGGCGGACGCAATCTTGATTTCGAAGGAGAAACTACAACCAGTCTGGAACTCAATGAAAGAATACAATTGGAATTAGAAAGAAAGTTGCATGAGATCATTATTCCCGGCAAGCATTTTCTTGTAGCACAACGATGGTCGGGCATTATGGCTTTTGGCGCAAGTAAGCAACCAGTGGTAAAAGCTTTTTCCGATAAAGTATTTGGAGCATTTAGGATGGGCGGAATGGGAGTAGCGCTGGGCAGCGAAGTGGCTATGCAAGTAGCAGATATGGTTGTTTTGTATGAAGAATAGAACACAGATCATCATGATAACAATGATTATTTATCCTAGCACTCAAACTGATGAGAATGTTCAGAATTATGTGTGTGATAATGAAATGCAGATCATGACAAATCTTGATAACCATGATTATCTGTGTTCTAATTCAAACAACAAAAGTTTTTTCACTACATCCCCAATTGGCAGTCCCATCACGTTGTAATAATCTCCATTAATTTTCTCAATGCCTATCATACCTATCCATTCTTGTATGGCATAAGCACCTGCTTTATCGAATGGTTGGTAATTAGAAACATAATGTTCGATCTGTTCGTCGGTAAGTGTCCGAAAAAAAACTTCGGTAGTCGTAGAAAAACTGATCTGCTTCCTGCCTTTTTGCATGCAAACACCCGTCACTACTTCATGCCTTCTTCCTGAAAGTTTTCGCAGAATTTCCTTGGCGTTTTCTTCGTTGGTGGGTTTGCCAAGTATCTCATTGTCCAGCAACACAATTGTATCTGCGGCAATAATAATTGCATCATGTACTTGCGCTTCAATGGCACTTGCTTTTTTCTTTGCAAGATATTCCGGCACCAGCATTCCGGTCATCCCTTCAGGATTGGTTTCATCTACATCTGCAACTATGATTTCAAACTCCAGTTCGGCAGCTTCCATCAACTGTTTTCTTCGTGGCGATTGGGATGCGAGAATAATTTTATGCATTTGCTTCTATGTAGTAAATAATCAATGAACCTATACCCGACACCATAATGAATTTCAGATAGCGGCTTGCTTTTGCGTAATGTTCGGTAGTGGCGGCTTTAGGCAAAAAAAACATCCATGCAATGATGGGTATTATCAAGGCAACAACAGTGTAACTACCCAGTAACCAATCGTTGTTATACAGCAAGTTTGCGGCAGCAATTATCAAAGGAATTAGCGCAAATCCGCCGAGTCCTAAACAAAAGAAAGATGCTTTTTGCAAGCCCCATTTTATGGGCATCGTTACACAGCCCTCCGCTTCATCGCCTTTTAAATCTTCCATGTCTTTTGTGATTTCCCGCATCCAGGTAAGTACAAATGCAAAGTAGGCATACACCATCAGCACCCATATCGGATTGGGGAGGATATTTTCAGCACTGTAAACAATAAAAGGAGGTTTTGTAAGGTAAAAGTGCATGGCAGGTTCATAAAGTATCAATACAATTACGGTTAATGCTGTAAGCAACGACACAGTGATGTTCCCCAGCGCAAATTGTCTTTTAAAATGCGTGGAATAAAACCAGAGCAAAACCGTACAGATAAGTTGCAAGAGCAGGAAACTGTAATGACCCGCCTGCCGCGCTACAACCGCTGCAAATAACACTGCTACCACATTCAAAACAGTGTGCATGATGATAGCCATGCGTCGTGGAATTTGCTTTTCCAATACCATTTTTTGCGGCTTGTTGATGTTGTCAATCCGAATGTCGAAGTAGTCGTTGATGATGTAACCTGCTCCGGCTATTAGTACCGTTGACAGCGAGACAAGAAGAAAGTTTGGAAAGTTTAAAAGAAACCTTTCGGGAGCGAAGTTTTTTGTTGGAAGAATGACACATGCCCATGCCAGCAACTGCGTCAAAAAAATGATTAAAAGGTTAGTCCAGCGTATGAGTCGGAGATAGTGCATGTTGATTGGTTGACTGGTTAATTAGTTGATTGGATGTTGTGATTATACCGAACTATGCAACTGATTAACCAATCAACTATTCAACAAATCATTTCAAAGAATGATCTTCCTGCGGAAATGTTGTTTTCCAGTTGCCCGGATCAATGCGCCATTGCCCCAGCATTTCCTTATGTTCCGCTTGTACAATTTTTAGTTCTTCTGCTACTTCCATCAAAGCAGCATAGTTGCTAATGGTATGCAGGGGAACCATTGCTTTTTCAAACGCTTCTGTGGCAGCAGTAAATCCATAAGTGAACAAGCCACACATGCCAATTACTTCCGCGCCTTGTTCCCGAAGTACATCTACCACTTGCAAACTGCTTTTTCCTGTAGAAATCAAGTCTTCAATCACCACTACTTTCTGTCCTTTTTCCAATACCCCTTCTATCTGGTTGCCCATACCATGTTCTTTCGGTTTTGAGCGAACGTAGATGAAGGGAAGTTTTAGAAGATCGGCAGCCATTACACCATGCGCAATTCCTGCGGTTGCCACGCCCGCTATCACCTCTGCATCGGGAAAATGTTCGAGCACCATATTCGCCAACTCACTCTTCACAAAATCACGCACGTAGGGATAAGAAAGCACTTTTCTGTTGTCGCAATACACAGGAGAATTCCAGCCGGAAGCCCACACATACGGCTTTTGCAGGTTGATTTGCAAAGCCTTAATTTGCAATAGTTTTTCAGCGAAATGTTTTTGCGTACTCATCGCTCAAACCTACGCCATTAAAGCAAGTTTTACAAAAACCGCTCACCATGTTTTTCGCTCAGAAAATTTATTACAACAATAAGCCGCTCATCCTCACAAACGATCGTCAATCTTACATCAGAGAACATTCAATTGCGGAGGGTTATCTTGCTTTTACGGGTGCGTTTCCGCGAAACTACCGGCTGGCGTTCGAGAATCTTTCAAAGCTTACAACTCTGGGTGCCATTATTGAGGATATTTCTGAAAAAGCTTTGCAAGATGAGTTGTATGCAATGTATGAACCCGTAGATGCTGGCGGCGGAGTAGTGCTGAATGAAAATGGGCAGGTACTTATGATATTCCGGCGCGGAAAATGGGATTTGCCAAAAGGAAAACGCGATGATGATGAAGAAATATCTTACTGTGCGCTGCGTGAAGTGAGCGAAGAAACAGGGCTACAAAAGTTAACTCTCGGTGAAAAAATTTGCGACACTTATCATGTCTATTCACAAAACCGGCAAAATCTTTTGAAGTGTACCGCCTGGTATAAAATGACAGGTACGAGCAAAGAAAAACTTGTTCCGCAAAAAGAAGAAAATATACTGGAGGCAAAGTGGATCGAGGAAAGTGAACTGGCGCCTATAGTTTTTAAATCTTATGAAGCGATAAGAGAAGTGCTGAGGGAAGCAGGGGTGAGGTGGTAGCAATTGCGCTGCGCGCGTTGGAAGAGTTGGATGCCTTCGGTGTTGGAAACCTTCGGCGTTGGAAAATAGTTGGAAGACCTTCGGTGTTGGAAATAGTTGGAAACCTACGGTGTTGGAAGAGTTGGATATAGTTTGAAACCTTCGGTGTTGGAAATAGTTGGAAACCTACGCTGTTGGATATAGTTGGAAGACCTTCGGGGTTGGCAGAGTTGGAAGATCATCGGTGTTGGAAAACCTTCGGTGTTGGAAGAGTTGGATATAGTTGGAAACCTTTGTTTGAAAATGCGTAGCCACTCCAACAACATCCAACCCTTCCAACCTCCTCCAACCTTTCCAACCCCTTCCAACAACATCCAACCCTTCCAACCTCCTCCAACCATATCCCAACTCCTTCCAAACATTTCCAACGTTCCCTTAACACCGGACTTTTTAATTTTACGTTTTACCTTTTAAACGGATATTGTGATGTTGAGATTTACTACAATGAAAACTGCGCGAAACCTGCGTCATGCCAGCCAGCTTGTCTCTAACCGTAAGACTTTGTTTCAGATGCTGCGTGAGGTATTCCACGGTCAATACAAAATGTCTTTCACGACAAACCTTGCGCTCATTTTTGGATTGATTTATATTATTTCTCCGCTCGATTTCGATTGGATACCCATTCTCGGTTGGGCAGATGATGGTTTTGTATTTTACATGTTGGTGAAAAGACTACAAAATGAAACCTTGCGCTTCAACCGGCACAAGGCTATGGAGCGGAAGCTGCATTGATCAGTATGTTTCACACTGAGGGCAAAAGAACCGAGAAAAATCTTGGGGGCAATTTAGTTTTGAATGCTTTATTCTTATTACCTCAACTTTTGTGGGGAGTAATACCTTTCATTTTCGCCAGTTTTTCGTAATCAGCTTGTATTTGAAAATATTTTTCCTCCCAGTATTCAGCAACTGCTTTCAGATACTGCTGTTCTTTTTCTGCATTGCCCTTTGAAGGATTGTTCATTTCGTGCAATGCCTTTTCTACTGCTTCATCAGGATTTGCCATCAAAAGACATTCGAGTAAGGCGGGAGCCGAAATACCAAGCGTGGCTGCGTAGGAATTGAATGTACTAAGCGGAAATTCTTTATCGCCATTTTCCAGTTTGGAAAGCTGGCCTTGAGACGCGTAAATCTTTTTGCACATTTGCTTTTGCTTAGCGACCGCTCCATACGCAGTCGTGCTAGTACTTTGTAACGATTATTCATAAGGTAAATAGTTTTATCAGCAAGATAAATACTTACAATTATTTATGCAAGAAAGGTAATAATGTATTCTGATTTTTGGAATAATTTATTCTGCTATAGGCTCTGATGGTAAAGTAGATTTGATTGATAAAATTATTCCAAAATGAAATTTTACGACTTACACCTATAACTATTGTGACTATTATAACTGCATGGCTTTCCTGTATTAATACGATTTCTGGTCAGAGTTTTCAGCCGACGCTTATTTATGGCGCTACAAGTCCTAATGATCTTTTAAATGATCCGAATACGGGTAAGGTAGGTATTGGACGCTACATGAATTGGCCTGACCCTACTGATCCACTGACTGTGGGAGGCGACATATCCCTTTATCCCGACAAAGACCAGATAGAACGAAGTGTTTGGGGACGTACTGAACAGGGTTGGTTTAGCTTATATTCAGGTGTTAACCCCAACGATGGATGCCATATTCAACTTTATGGATTTAAACATCCCAGCAGTCCGGGTATGATTAAGTTCCATTCATTTTATGGTGGGAATCCCGAGGCTTATAAATTCGAAGTATTTGACCCTATCACCGGTGTTGTGGACACCAACCTGGTAATGGATCATAATGCAAATAGTCGTTTTGGAAATGGTGTGCCAATAACTAACGACCGTTTAACAGTTGATGGGTCGGTATATTTATATGATCATGCAGATTTGCCGCGTGGTATCTTAGCAAGAAGCTCCGTTGGCTCACTTAACCTCTTTTCCGGCAGCAACGCTACCGACGGTACCTCCGTAAATCTTTTTGCAAATCAGCATCAGACCTTTGGGCGTATCTATTTTAACTCACCTACCAATGACGGCGGTTTTTATTTTAATCGTGTTATCAATGGCTCACCACAACACAAGATGGTATGTGATATGCAAGGCTTATTGCACTTAAGCAACAATATCGCATGGAGTTATCACCTTACACCAAACGCGCAAAGAGCAATTAATGGACTAACAACGACCGGCTCACTCGCTCTACATACAGATATGGATGCTATTACCGGTGGACAGTTGGAAATGTATGGAAGAGCACATGGTACTAGTCCGGGACAGTTCAGATTTTCCAGTTTTGGGACCAGTACACTTGGATTTCGGTTTGTAAATACGCTATCTAACGGAACGACTACGCAGCTCTTTCACCTCGATAATAATGGTACGATACACACGAAAAACGATATAAAGTTCGATCTTGGAACTGCCACTGCCTGGAACGGTATAAAAGGACATAAGACTACCGGTGGTTTTACTATTATGGCGAATACATCCAGCAGCGATGGACCGGGAATTGAACTGTATGGTCATACTCATAGCACCCGACCCGATGAAATGACATTTGTTACTGCGGGCACAAACAGCAACACTGGGTTTAGCTTCACTACCTATACAGGCAGCAGTACCTGGACTGAACTTGTAAAAATTCAAAAGGATGGAAAGGTGAAGATAGGAAGCCTAAGTGTGACTATGCCGGGAAATTACAAGCTGTATGTTGAAACAGGTATTTTAACGGAGAGAGTACGCGTTGCTGTGAAGACTTCAAACGATTGGCAGGATGCTGTATTTAATGACGATTACCCCCTAAGGTCTTTGGAAGAAGTATCGTCTTATATAAAAGCAAACAAACACCTGCCGGATATTCCTTCTGCAGAAGAAGTGGTGAAAAACGGAATAGACCTGGGCGAGATGAATGCCTTGCTGCTAAAGAAAATTGAGGAACTGACGTTGTATGTGATAGAGCAGCAAAAGCAAATTGATAACCTGTCCCGAAAATAACTTTTTTACACAACAGCACTTATATGAAATATGGTATTTTCTTTTTCCTGGTGATAATTGTATGCTCTTGTAACAAGGAGAAGACAACAAGGGTGCCTGTAAATGCGGAGCTTAAAAAAAACTTCAACTACGATGTAGGAAGCTATTGGGTGTACCGAGATTCTTTGACAGGTGATATTGACAGCCTTTTTGTGGTGAACAATGAGCAAAGCGGATCCGACTTTCGGGGTACTTATACTGACTATTGTAGAATCACGCTTCGTTTGAAGCAGCAACGTAAGGACTCATCAGACCGACTATATTTTTGGTTGCGCCAAAACGAAATGTCCATTCAGTGGGACAATCCTCTGATTAGATATACGACCACCTATGTCATTTATTATTACCCTGTTGAAGTGCCAAAAATCGCCGGAGGTATCAAATACATTAGGTTGTTGCCATCAATGATTGTTTCAGGGAAAGTCTTCGAAGATGTCCTGCAATTAAATGCTGATATTGACAGCGTAGAAAAAGGTTTTAATGCGCTTTATGATCGGATTTACATTAATACGGGATATGGTATTTTAAAAATGCGATTAGACCACCCCCAAGTGAATTTATTAAAAGACTATGAAGTTCAAAGGTGGAATATCAAAATCAGAGATTAAATGAAAAAAGCACTTCTTTTGACCTTGTCAGTCATCCTCTCGGTACCTTCGTTTTCTCAACTCTCTGGTTGGTACCAAAATCTCGAAAAATATTGGTGGTACAGGTATCGCCTTGTGAATGATTTTATGAAAATTGGTAGCAATCCTGGTGAGAGCATACCGGCAGGGCATAGAATAAAAACGGAATAGACCTAAGCGAGATGAATGCCTTGCTACTAAAGAAAATTGAGGAACTGACGTTGTATGTGATAGAGCAGCAAAAGCAAATTGAAACACTCAAGCAATCCATTACCTCGAAATAGAAAAGCAATGAAACGATTCAAACAATCATCCTTTCAAAAACTTCTAATAGTAATGCTCGTAATTACTTGCTTAAGCTGCAAAAAAGAATGGAAAGATGTGTACATCTCAGACCCTATTCTGAAATCTGCCATAGACTTTAAAGAGGGCAGCTACTTTGTGTACAAAGATCGAGTAAGTGGGTTTTCAGATACGTGTGTTGTTACTCTCAATCAATTGTATACAAACACTGACGACCGCGTAAAAGAACGTTATGAATGCAAGTCTGTAACACTTGCTAAATCATGGCCCACCAGAAAATTTGAAGTAAATCTCCAAGCTGGGTGCGCTAGCAACCGAATGAACAAGATTGGTGTTGGTTTGTATTTTGTTGAAACGAATATTTACTCCAATAATTCTGTTGTAACTGCATTTAACGTACCTCAACAGTCTGGGTATACTTACACCAATACAACCTTCAAAGGAATCCATCTCAATTTTCAGATTGATTCAGTTAGCTACGAAAACGTTTTCGAATATCAAACCGAATGGCCGCATAATTCATCCACCAGCTATTTTTCGTTGCAATATGGTTTAATAAGAATGGTGACACATGATAAAAATAAAGGCTACGAGCATGATTGGATATTAATTAATTCAAAAATCATCCGATAAGATGAAGAGCGTTGTTTCAATATTACTGCTACTGTTTTCTAACTATTGTTCTTTTGGGCAGAGTTACAGTCAAAATCTTCAAAAATACTGGTGGTACAGGTACCGCCTCGTCAACGATTTCATGAAGGTTGGCACAAATCACGGAGAAAGCGAGCCAGGAGAACGAGTTGAGTATGGCACAAATAATCAAGCGCTCCCTAGTCCAAGACTAGAAATGGGTGATGCAACGCAAAAGCTCGGACACTATCTGGAGGTTTTAGGCCTTGAGTATAAGTTCCTTAGTCAAAATGGTTTGTCAACGGACCGTACGGTTTATGAGCTTTGGTGCGCTTTAGAAGCACTTGACAGACTCGACCGTGAAGCTGAGGAGCACTGCCGGGATTTTGCAGCTACTCAGGATAATCAGAACATTAATCCGCAACTTTCAGGGAACACTGTTTATACAAACGATTTGAACGGTTTTTTTATCCGCAACGATGTCCCTAAAGACTTTGTTTCAGACAACCAAGCTCACTTTAGCCGCTCTGGAAACTGTGCACCGTTGGCAAGTGTTGACGGTGCTATTATCGGAAGTAGGTCGGATGTAATGTCCCCGCCCTGGACAGTTTTGCAACAGGTATTGCGGAAGGATTGACAAAAATAAATGCAAGTTGGACTTTAAGCCAGCTGAATACGATTTGTATACTCCAACGATTTGCAGAATTTCATGACATAGTCTTTCAAAGCCAACAGCAAGGGTATAATGCAGGAAAATGTCCTGGAGCGGGAAATCCAAACGGTGGTGAAGGTAATATACATGCTGCTACCATTGCTTCGCTTAGCAACAGTTGGCGATTGAAGCCGCCCGGACCGTTAGGAGCCTTCACTCCGCAGTGGCTTTGGCCTAATGTAACAAAGCAAATGTTGGAATTAACTTCCTTGCGTTGCGACTTGCGTTACCCTCATATACCACTGATTTACAGAATCTTTCACGGAGGCCCATTGCTACAGCCACAGAACCCTCCGGCTAACCTTAGCTCTTATGCTTCACGCTTAGACTTAGCACCACAATGTGGGATATATAACTATACTAAAAAAAATGTCCCCTATACGAGCTTTGAGTGGTCTTCAGATGACCGTTTAACAGAATCGAAACGGCGAGGTGACAATAACCAGGATCGTGAGACCGTTGGTTTGGACTACATGTTGTTATTCAACCTCTATCTCGCAAACGATGGGGGATATGCATCATTCTATAGTAATCCTTATTACGAGGTAAATCACAATCACACATATCCGTATGTGCTAAATGGAGTTACTTATGCAAGCCATACCGCTCCAAAACAAGAAAACTATCTAGAGTACGTCTCAAGCATAAGTTGGGTAACTTCAACCGGAAATGTAACCTACCGGGGGGCAAAAGTAATTGATCTGTTACCGGGATTTAAAGCAGACTACGGAAGCACCTTTCTAGCTAATGTACAAGATTTCACCTGTTGCAATGCACCGCATACCATAGCAAGTCCTAATAACCCTTTCAACCTGAAGATGAGTAATGGCGCATTTGATCCGTTTTTAATCGACACTTCTGATGTTCAAGGATTTGTACCTGTAGAAATTCCAGAGCCAGGCGAGTCGCAATACTATGCCTCGATGTCGGAACTGGAAGAAAATGCCCATTATTGGAAAGAACAGTTATTGAAAACAGGAGACTCAGCCGCAATAAAATTCTTCAATGCACTATATAAACAAGATGAACAAGTTAAGAAGGAGACCATTGAGTTGAAAGTTTATCCCAACCCTGCAAATGATCACATCAATTTAGATTTTAGCTCTGCCGGAGATTTTTTTGTGCGGATATACAATATGATTGGCGAAAAAGTTTTTGAAGTATCGCTAATGGATAATAAAGTTTTTGAGATCAGCACGTCGAACTGGCAAAGCGGTTCTTATGTAATCACAGTAATAGGTAATGCACAACATTTCGCAACTAAAATCAACATAATAAAATGAAGATAGCAAAACTGATATTTAGCATATTGATAGTATCTCTGTGTTACATTCTTCCTGGATGCAATCCCAGCAGTAACAATAATGTAACGCCATATGGGCCAGATAGCATAAGCGCCTATTTGGCTTGCGAGGCGTTAACTCAGGATTCGACCATTTGGCAGCCAGGTATCTATGTTGAGCAAGCTTATGCTTACTTCAAACAAAACCCATCAGACTCTAACACATTTTTAGTGGATAGTGTTTTGATAAACGGAAAAATGCTTTTAGTAGATGGTAGCAATATCGGATACTTTATAACAGACTCTACGTTAGAATTGTCTAATTCATCCAACTGGCGAGTTGCAGGAAACACATTAATGCCTTCTTTCAGTTACAATCATGCTTTACCTATGCCCGCAATTACAGGAATCCTGCCTGATACCGTTCACTTAAATTCAGGTATAACTTTTACATTATCCTTTCAAAATGCGGATTCTGTCATAATATCTTTCCCCGACAGCACAGGTAATGTAGTAAGCAAAACATTCTCGGAGTCATCAACCGCGCAGTACTTTTCTTCAGGGGAAATTGCAGCTTTAAGATTTTACTCAGTGTATGACGTAACCGCTTTTGCTTCTACTACCGTTACACTTAGTGGCAAAAAGATAATTTTTACAAAAGTGAGGAGAATAAGACATGTCGCATGGGTGATGTAATCTTGACGGTGTTCGTATCCGTTACGAAGAAATTCAAAACTTCACCTCCTCCGGCACAAACAAACTAACATTTCCATTATTGCGTATCACATCGCGTACAC
>ENA-UOUJ01000595-UOUJ01000595.1-activated-sludge-metagenome-genome-assembly--contig:-NODE-595-length-23084-cov-3.979851_pt1 | contig 23084 bp, 20 predicted proteins | sample MGYA00249839_ERZ747224 | MGnify/ENA primary metagenome ERZ747224 (study PRJEB28782, sample SAMN03220277) | activated sludge metagenome | biome: wastewater; feature: sewage sludge; material...
CGCCGCGACCCTGAGCTTCGCGGCGGGGCTGGCGCTCGAAGCCGCGCTGCGAACCGTCAGCCTTGAGGCGCGCATGAGGTCTCCGGGCTCTGAGAACGTGACGTTTCATCTGAAATGGCCCAATGACGTGCTGGCAGGCGGGGGGAAGCTCGCGGGCGTCCTGCTGGAGGCGGAGACCGTCGCACAGGGCCGATTGGCCGTTGTCGTCGGCACAGGCGCCAATGTCGCCGCCGCGCCCGAGGGAATGCCGTATCCGGCGATCTCGCTGCGCGACATCGGGATCGACATCGGCGCGGAGGATTTGTTTCGGGCGCTGACCGAGGCCTGGGCTGAGTTTCGGGCCATCTGGGACAAGGGCCGCGGCTTTGGCGAGATCAGGCGTCTATGGCTTGAGCGGGCGGCCGGAGTTGGTCAGCACGTTTCGATCCGGTCTGATTCATCGACGATATCCGGTCTGTTTGATACCATCGACAAGGACGGTTGTTTGATCGTCGTGACCTCCGACGGCAGGCGAGTGGCTGTCTCCGCCGGTGACGTGTATTTCGGCGCGGCTGCCTCGGTCGGAGCAACATGATAGCGCGGCCTGATGAGTTGATGTTTGCCCCGCTCGGCGGCGTGGGTGAGATCGGCATGAACCTGTCGATCTACGGGCTCGGCAATCGTCATCAGCGAAGCTGGCTGGCGGTGGATCTCGGCGTGTCCTTCGGCGACGAAGAGCATCTGCCGGGGATCGATCTGATCATGCCGGACATCCGGTTTCTCGAGCAGGAACGAAAGAACCTCGTCGGCCTCGTGCTGACGCACGCGCATGAGGATCACTTCGGCGCCATCATCGATTTGTGGCCGCGCTTGAAATGCCCGATCTATGCGACGAAGTTCAGCGCGGCGTTATTCGAGGCCAAATGCGCGGCCGAACGCAATGCGCCGGACATCCCGGTGACTGTCGTGCCCTCGGGCGCGCGCATCGAGGTCGGTCCCTTTGGCGTCGAATTCATTCCGGTGGCGCATTCGATTCCTGAATCCCATGCCCTTGCGATTCATACGGCGGCTGGAATCGTTGTGCATACCGGCGACTGGAAGATCGATCCGACGCCCATCATCGGGCCGCCGACCGACGAACGGCGCCTGCGCGAACTCGGCGACGAGGGCGTGCTGGCGCTGATCGGCGATTCAACCAACGCGGTGCGGGACGGGCGCTCGGCGTCCGAAACCGAGGTTGCGAGAACCATCACGGATCTGGTGAAGGCGGCCAAGGGCCGGGTCGCGGTGACCACCTTCGCGTCCAATGTCGGGCGGCTGCGTGCCGTGGCTGATGCCGCGCGTGAAGCGGGACGCGAGGTCGTGGTGGTCGGCCGCGCGATGGCGCGCGTGGTACAGGTCGCGCGCGAGACCGGACATCTGAACGGGATGCAGGATTTTCGCAGCGCCGATGTCTATGGCCATCTTCCACACGACAAGGTTCTGGCGCTGTGCACGGGCAGCCAGGGTGAGCCAAGGGCGGCGCTCGCCCGCATCGCGAGGGATGATCATCCGGAGGTCACGCTGAACCGTGGCGACACCGTGATCTTTTCCTCACGCACCATTCCCGGCAACGAGAAAGCCGTCGGCGCGATCATCAACGGTCTTGTGGCCCAGGGCATCGAGGTCATCACCGATCGCACCCAGCTGGTTCATGTCTCCGGTCATCCACGCTGCGACGAATTGCGGGACATGATCTCCTGGGTTCGTCCACGCCTGCTGATTCCGGTGCACGGTGAGGCCTTGCATCTGTCCGAACACGCGAAGCTGGCGCGGGCTTCCGGCGTGCCGAAAGTCCTGATCTGCAAGAACGGCGATCTGGTCCGGCTCGGGCCCGGAGAACCAGGCATCATCGATGAATGGCCGTCAGGACGGCTTTACAAGGATGGAGCCATCCTGGAGGATTCGAAGTCGCGCGCGGTCGTCGAGCGGCGGCGCATGGCGTTTGCCGGCTGCGTCTTCGTGGCGATCGCCGTCACGGCCAAGGGTGAACTGATCGAGGATCCCGAAGTCGATCTCGTCGGCATCCCGGAAAAGAACATGGCCGGCGAGGTGCTCGACGACATCGTTTTCGACACGGTGGTCTCGACCGCGAAAGGGTTCTCGCGGACGCTGCGGCGCGATCCGGATGCGATGGCTGAATCATTGCGCCGCGCGGTGCGGGCCGCCGTCGCGGAACAGTGGGGCAAGAAGCCGCTCTGCTATGTTCACGTTCTGGTGATCTAAGGATTTTCCGCTTCTGATTGAATCTGAGCCGGGCTCTCTTCGCTCGAAGGCGGTATAGTGGCGTGGATCAGTGCCGTCCCTTGACGGTGATCTGCCGGACTTTGTTCCGGACTTGGATAGGGTGCGAGCGCGGCAGAGCCGAATCCGATCATTGCGTTGCGGGATGACATGCTGGGTCGACTCAATCATGTGGCTATCGCCGTCAGGGACGCCGAAAAGGCGGCGAAGATCTACGGCGTCGCCTTCGGCGCGGAAATATCCGCTCCGCTGCCGCTGCCTGAACATGGGGTGATCACGGTGTTCGCGGTCCTGCCGAATACGAAGATCGAGTTCATTCAGCCGCTCGGCGAGGCATCTCCGATCGCGAATTTTGTCGAGCGCAATGCCGATGGCGGTATTCACCATGTCTGCTATGAGGTTCCTGACATCGTCGCGACTCGTGATATCCTGATAGCAGAGGGTGCGCGCGTTCTTGGTGACGGCGAGCCGAAGATTGGCGCGCACGGCAAGCCGGTGCTTTTCTTCCATCCGAAAGACTTTTCCGGCGCGCTTGTCGAGATCGAGCAATCCTGATGGCTTCAAAAATTTTCTCCGGTCTTGCCGTCTATTTTATCTTCTGGTGGATCACGCTGTTTCTGATGCTGCCGCTCGGTGTGCGGAGCCAGCATGAAGATGGCGAACTCATCGCGGGCACTGATCCGGGAGCTCCGGTGAAAGCCTTGATGCGCCGCAAAGTGATCTGGACCACGATCGTTTCGGCGGTGATCTATGGTGTCGCGGCCGTGGCGTATTATTCAGGCCTGCTGAATGTGGAGCGGCTGTCGCGGTTGATGGGCGCTTCGGGCTAGAGTCTTTCCGTCTCTGATAGAATCAGAAGCGGGCTCCATGATTTTGATTTGATGGTTTTCTTCACGCGAACCGGCATCCATCCTCGGGTCAAGCCCGAGGATATGCTTCGCTTGAAAACGCTCCAGTTCGCTCGAAGGCTGGGCAAACCGCCCGGAATGACGGCTCGACACCCCACTTCCGCCATGATAGCTCTCGGCGCGAAAGGCTGGGGGAAATATGCGCCGGCGGCTGGGAAGGCTTCTTCCGATCGTCATGCTTGCGATGCTGGTGCAGATTTTTGCACCAATCGCGGCTTGCCGCGCGCTGAGCGACACCTTTGGTGATCCCGCGGCGGGCGTCATATGCACCCACGCCGCTGATGACAGCATTTCACAACAGGCGGACCACCAGGAGGCAAGCGGCGCTTGCTGTACGTTATGCTGTGTCGGCAGCAGCGCGACCCCGTCGACTGATCCGCAAGCCTCCATTGTCGACGTCGAGCGGGATATCAAAGCGCTCCGCTGGCGCGATCTGACCTTCATCCTGCCGCCATCGGCGGACGGCTCCAACGCGCAGGCGCGCGGCCCACCCGCCATTTCCTGATTCAGCAGATTTTGAGCGATCGCTGGGATTTCGCAGCGGTCCAGATCCGTTCGAACGCTCCGGGCGATTGTCCGGCATCAGGATAGTATAATCATCATGTTTAATCACCCCGTCCGCGGCGGCGGTAGCGCGCTTTGTGGCGTGCTCGCGGCTACAGTTGCGGTTCTATTACCTTATGACGTTTTCGCGCAGTCGGTACCAGGAACCGCGCTGCCACCGATGATAACGGCGCCGACACCGCATCGGCTTCCCTCGAGGCAGGCCTTGCGAAGCGCGCCGCGGCCGGTTCCGGTCGCGCGCCAGGCACGCGTGCCGTCGCAGGCTGCTGCTCCGGCAGCCGTCCCCGGATCGTTGACGGTCGCCACCGCGCAGCAGGCGTTGCAGGAGATCCAGCAGACGCCAGGCGGCGTCGCGCTGGTGACCGCCGACGCCTACAGGAACTCGACGGTCTCAAACACCATCAAGGATGTGCTGGATTATGTGCCGGGCGTGTTCGCGCAGCCGAAATGGGGCGACGATACCCGGCTGTCGATCCGCGGCTCGGGCCTGTCGCGCAACTTTCATCTGCGCGGCGTGCAACTCTATATGGACGGGATCCCGATCAGCACGGCCGACGGCTACGGTGATTTTCAGGAGATCGACCCGACCGCCTACAAATATGTCGAGGTCTTCAAGGGCGGCAATGCGCTGCGCCTCGGGGCCAATTCGCTCGGCGGTGCCATCAATTTCGTAACGCCGTCCGGCCGCGATCCCTTCATCAACGGCTTCAGCGTCGATGCCGGCGCGTTCGGTTTCCGGCGGCTACAGACCAATACCGGTGGCAGCAACGGCCCGTGGGACGGCTTCGTCACCGCCTCGACGCAGCGCAGCGACGGGTTTCGCGATCACAGCTCCGGCCAGTCGACCCGCCTGAGCGGCAATGTCGGCTATCAGTTTTCGCCGGACTTCGAGACGAGGTTCTATCTCAACGCCAATCATGTCCGGCAACGGATTCCGGGCGCCGTCAGCAAATTTTCGGCGCTGACTTCACCTCAAACAGCCGCCGCAAACAATATCGCGGGTGACTGGCAACGAAATATCGACACCGTGCGCATAGGCAACAAGACCACGATGCGGTTCGATGACACGACGGTGGAATTCGGCGTCTTCGGGACCGACCGCCATCTGATGCATCCGATCTTCCAATGGCTTGACTATCGTTACAAGGACTACAGCGCGTTCGTGCGGGCGGTCGATGACCGCGTGATCGGCGGCTACCGCAACCGGCTGGTGGCGGGCGTCAACCTGCTCAATGGCAGTATCGATAACCAGCAATTCGCCAATCTCGCCGGGCAGAAGGGCGCGCTGCTGTCGTCGTCGATTGACCGTTCGCGGAATACCTCGGTTTACATCGAGGATTCGTTCTATTTCCTGCCGAACGTCGCCGCGATCGCCGGCACACAGTTTCTGTACGCGACGCGCAACCGGCAGGATCGCTTCTTGAGCGACGGCGATCAGTCGGGCCGGACGGAGTTCGGTCTTTGGAGTCCCAAGGGCGGATTGTTGTGGCAGATTGATCCGGCCTGGCAGGCCTTCGCCAACGTGTCGCGAAGCGCCGAGGTGCCGAGCTACGGCGAGAGCGCCAATGGCCCCAACATTCCCAACATTCCTTTCACCAGCATCCGGCCGCAGCGCGCGACGACGTACGAGATCGGCACGCGCGCCCGGCGGCCTGACGCCACCTGGGAGCTGACATACTATCGGGCGCAGATCGACAACGAGCTGCTTTGTCTGTTCAGCGCGTTCGGTAACTGCAACGTCACCAACGCCGATCGCACGATGCATCAGGGCATCGAGGCTGGCGCGGGCGCCGCGATCTTTCGCAATCTGTTCGAACGCGGCGATCGGCCGGACCGGCTCTGGCTCAACGTTGCCTATACGTTCAACGATTTCCGCTTCGTCAATGATCCGGTGTTCGGCAACAATCTGCTGCCCGGGGCGCCGCGCCACTACGTCCGGGGCGAACTGCTCTACAAGCATCCCAACGGGTTCTATGCTGGCCCGAATATCGAATGGGTACCGCAGGGCTACTATGCGGACAGCGCCAATACGCTGAGCACCGACGCCTACGCGATCTATGGAATGAAGGCCGGTTTTGACGATGGCGGCAGATATTCCGGCTACATCGAGGCTCGCAATATCGGCAATAAGGCTTACATCGCTTCCACCTCGATCCTCGATCGCGCCAACGCCAATTCACCATTGTTTGAACCCGGATTCGGGCGTGCGGTCTATGCTGGGTTCAAAGTGCGATGGTGAGTGCCTGTGACAGAACCAAAAGGAGCATGTCATGAAACCATGGTTGACATTCCGCGGCATGATCGGCGCGGTGGCTGTTGCCACGCTTGGCCTGGCGACGCCGGTGCACGCCGAATCCGTCAGCGCGGGCGATCTGGTCATTTCCCTGCCATGGACCCGCGCCACGGCGGGCGGCGCCAAGGTCGCTGTCGGATACGTCACCATCGAAAACAAAGGTGCGGTCGCTGATAAACTTGTCGGTGGCTCGACCGATGCCGCCGGGAGGCTCGAGGTTCATGAGATGAGCATGAACAACGGCGTGATGAAAATGAATCAGGTCGAGGGTGGCCTCGCCGTCGAGCCGGGCAAGACGGTCAAGCTGGAGCCGGGTGGCTATCACCTGATGCTGTTCGATCTCAGGCATCCCTTCAAGAAGGGTGAGAAGGTGCCCGTCACGCTTAAGTTCGAGAAGGCTGGCGACGTTGCGGTCACGCTCGATGTGGAAGGCATGGGTACGCGAGCGCCCAGCGCGTCAGGCGGAGCGATGAAAAACACGCCGGATCATTCACATGATGGAAGCGGGAAATGATGCGCGTCCCGGGATCGCGGATCGGTTCGGCCATCGCGGCGGCTGTCGCGGTGGCTTCATGTGAGGCAGCGCTGGCGCATGTCACGGTCCAGCCCTCGGATGCGGCAGCGGACAGTTACGCGCATCTCACCTTCACCGTGCCGCACGGCTGCAACGGCAGCGCGACCACCGTGCTGCGGATCAGGCTGCCGGAAGGCATTCTGTCGGTGAAGCCGCAGATGAAGCCGGGCTGGAAAGTCGACATCAAGAGCAGGAAACTCGAAGCGCCGGTGCGGGGGCCGCACGGAAAAACCGTCACCGATGTCGTGGAGGAGGTCATCTGGCGAGGCGGTCCATTGCCGGACAACCTTTATGATACGTTCGGCCTGGTGGTCCGGCTTCCGGGCAGGGTGGGACAGAGCCTTTATTTCCCCGCCGAGCAGGAGTGCGAGCAGGGGAGCCAACGCTGGACCGAAATCCCGCAAGCGGAGCAGGCGGACAAACCGCGCGCGCCTGCGCCGGTGGTCCGGCTGAAGGCCAAGCAGTGAGACTCCGCCGATAGGTCAAGCCCGAGGACATGCTTTCCTCGTAAACGCTACAGGTAGCTACCGCCCGCGTGCTTGAAATGCTTCAGGCGCGTGAATTCGGCTGTTTTCGCGTGGCTTGTCGTCCCGCGGACCTTGTATTTTGCCGGCCGATCCGGTTTCACTGCCGGCATTCGTATCCCCAAGCGATTCCAGGCCTGATCATGCGACTGTCGCGGTTCTTTTTGCCGATTCTGAAGGAGACTCCGAAGGAGGCCGAGATCGTCTCGCACCGGCTGATGCTGCGGGCGGGCATGATACGCCAGGAGGCCGCCGGCATCTATGCCTGGCTTCCACTGGGTCTTCGGGTGCTGAAGAAGATCGAGGCCATCGTGCGCGAGGAGCAGAACCGCGCCGGCGCCATCGAACTGCTGATGCCGACGCTGCAACTCGCGGACCTCTGGCGCGAGAGCGGGCGTTACGACGCCTATGGGCCGGAGATGTTGCGGATTCAGGATCGGCACAAGCGCGAGCTGCTGTATGGTCCGACCAACGAGGAGATGATCACCGAGATCTTCCGCGGCTATATCCGCTCCTACAAGAGCCTGCCGCTCAACCTCTATCATATCCAGTGGAAGTTCCGCGACGAGCAGCGTCCCCGTTTCGGCGTCATGCGCGGTCGTGAATTCCTCATGAAGGATGCCTATTCCTTCGATATCGATGAAGCCGGCGCGCGGCGCTCCTACAACAGGATGTTCGTCGCCTACTTGCGCACATTCGCGCGCATGGGCTTGAAGGCGATTCCGATGCGGGCGGAAACCGGCCCGATCGGCGGCGATCTCAGCCATGAATTCATCGTTCTTGCCGAGACGGGCGAGTCGGGCGTCTATATCGACAAGGATGTTCTCGATCTTCCGGTGCCCGGCACGGAAGTGGATTACGACGGCGATCTGACGCCGATCGTCAGGCAATGGACCGCTGCCTATGCCGCGACGGAGGACGTGCACGACGGGCCGCGCTATGAGCGCGAGGTTCCGGAAGAAAGGCGCGTTCATACGCGCGGCATCGAGGTCGGCCAGATCTTCTACTTCGGCACCAAGTATTCCGAGTCGATGAAGGCGCTGGTGACCGGCCCCGACGGTATCGAGCAGCCGATCCATGGCGGTTCCTACGGCGTCGGCGTCTCCCGTCTCGTCGGCGCGATCATCGAGGCCTGTCATGATGAGGCGGGCATCAAATGGCCGGAGGCGGTGGCGCCGTTCACGGTCGCGATCCTGAATCTGAAACAGGGCGCCACCGATACTGATGAGGCATGCGAGCGGATTTATCGCGAACTCTCCGCCAAGGGCGTCGATGTGCTCTACGATGACACCGACCAGCGGGCAGGCGCGAAGTTCGCAACCGCCGACTTGATCGGGAGTCCCTGGCAGGTAATGGTGGGTCCGAAGGGACTCGCCGAAGGCAAGGTCGAGATCAAGCGGCGCGGGGACGGGTCACGTGAGAGTGTCGCGCTGGAGGATGCGGTTGCGCGGCTGATGGCGTAGTGTGGTGGTTTAGAAGTTCGCTTCGTTACCCCATCGAGTCCGTCAAGCGAACTTCTGAACCCAAACCACACTAGAATCATAAAGTTGCTAGTGTCCCTTTAATTCCGAAGTTCGTATCAAAGGTTGCGGCAAGGGTATGCGAACTTCGGAATCGGGACACTGGCGGATTATCCACCGCGCGCGTTTCTCAATGCCATTCCGGCCACAATTGGTCCGAATCATGGGATTATCGAACGATGGATGAGACCATGAACGAGCCGCTCCGGACCAAGCCCTTTGCCGCCTTCGAGTGGATGCTGTCCGGACGCTATCTGCGAGCGCGGCGGAAGGAAGGGTTCATCTCCGTCATCGCCGGATTCTCGTTCCTCGGCATCATGCTCGGCGTGGCCACGCTGATCATCGTGATGGCCGTCATGAATGGCTTTCGCACGGAACTGCTCAGCAAGATCCTTGGCCTGAACGGGCATCTCCTGGTTCAGCCGCTGGAGTCGCCGCTCACCGACTGGAAGGAAGTCGCGGACCGCGTCAGCCAGGTGCAGGGGATACGGCTTGCCGCGCCCGTCGTCGACGGTCAGGCGCTGGGCTCTTCACCCTATAACGCCGCCGGTGTTTTTGTCCGGGGCATCAGGGCCGATGACCTCAACAACCTTACCTCCATCGCCAGAAACATCAAACAGGGGACGCTCGACGGGTTCGACGAGGGGCAGGGCGTGGCCATCGGCCGGCGCCTGGCCGATCAACTCTCGCTGCACGCGGGCGACAGCGTGACGCTGGTGGCGCCGCGCGGGGCGGTGACTCCGATGGGCACGACTCCACGCATCAAGCCGTACAAGATCGCGGCGGTGTTCGAGATCGGCATGTCCGAATACGACTCCACCTTCGTGTTCATGCCGCTGGCCGAGGCGCAGGCCTATTTCAATCGCGCCAACGATGTCACTTCGATCGAGGTCTACACGGACAATCCGGACAGGATCGACGACTTTCGCAAATCGGTGACGGAGGCTGCCGGTCGGCCGGTGTTTCTGGTTGACTGGCGGCAGCGGAACTCCACATTCTTCAACGCGCTTCAGGTTGAACGCAATGTGATGTTCCTGATCCTGACGCTGATCGTCCTCGTCGCGGCGCTGAATATCGTGTCGGGGCTGATCATGCTGGTCAAGGACAAGGGGAGCGATATCGCCATCCTGCGCACCATGGGAGCCTCGCAAGGGGCGATCATGCGCATCTTCCTGATCACGGGAGCCGCGATCGGCGTGGTCGGCACGCTTACGGGCTTTATCGTCGGGCTGCTGGTCTGCCTCAACATCGAGTCGATCCGGGCCTTCCTCTCGTGGCTCACCAGCACCGAGCTGTTCTCGCCGGAGCTTTATTTCCTGTCCAAGCTGCCCGCCGAGATCGATGCGAGGGAGACCAGCGCCGTCGTGATCATGGCGCTGACGCTGTCGTTTCTCGCCACTCTTTATCCGTCATGGCGCGCGGCCCGCCTCGATCCCGTCGAAGCCTTGCGGTACGAGTGAGCGATGGACATGGAACAGGGAAAGAAGGAAACGCCGACTGTCTATCTTCACGACATCAAGCGCGAATATACGCAGGGTGAAACACGGCTGACGATTCTGGACAGCACCAAGCTTGCCTTGTGGGCGGGCCAGTCCGTCGCACTGGTGGCTCCCTCGGGATCGGGCAAGTCAACCCTGCTGCATATTGCCGGGCTGCTCGAAAGCCCCGATGCGGGAGAGGTCTACATCGGAGGAGCCGCGACGTCCGGCCTTTCGGATGTGGAGCGCACGCAGATAAGGCGCAACGATATCGGGTTCGTCTATCAGTCGCACCGCCTTCTTCCCGAATTCACCGCGCTCGAAAACGTGATGCTGCCGCAGATGATCCGTGGTCTGAAGCGCGCCGAGACGGTCAAGCGCGCGCGCGAAATTCTCGCCTATCTCGGCCTTGAGGATCGGGTCACGCACCGCCCGGCGGAACTGTCCGGTGGTGAGCAGCAGCGGGTTGCGATCGCGCGAGCCGTCGCCAACGCACCCCGGGTACTGTTCGCCGACGAACCGACCGGCAACCTGGACCCTCAAACAGCGGATCATGTATTCAATGCGCTGATGCAGCTTGTGAAAGCGACTCGGGTGTCAATGCTGATCGCGACGCACAACATGGAACTCGCGGATCGGATGGATCGGCGCGTCTCACTCGAGAACGGTCACGTCGTCGAACTGGATTGACGGAAAACAGACTGCGATGGCGCGCCGGACGCTTCGATAGAGTCTTTCACCGCCTCATGGAAACGGTAAAAGACTCTATCTTGTATCTTTATGTTTTGACGCGTTTTCTTCACGCGAACCGGCTTCCATCCTTAGGGCTCAAGCCCGAGGACATGCTTCGCTCGAAAACGTTATGGACGTCAGTGATGACGTCGGCGGTGCCGGCTCCGATAATTCTGCGCGCCGGTGAAATAAGGGTTCCTCTGGCATTGGGCGGGCAAGCCCCTTACCCGCGCTATGCATTGTTCAATCGACGTAAAGCTGCAATCGTTGTGCACGACCGGCGTGTAAAGTATCATGCAAAACGGATACCGGTGGTCCCAGTCCGAGGCGTTAGCCGCAGCGCACGAGCAGATCAGAGCGAGAGCGATGAGGGTTGCACGCATCAAATTAATCCTCGAATGAATGACAAACGATAAGTACTTTCGCCTTTTTTGGTGGGCATATCAGATCATGGAAAGCCCGCAGGCGGGCGAGGGTTCCAACATTACGTGTAATATATGGTTGTCGGAAGTCTGCATTGTAGCAAAATATGCTAAGTTCGATTGTAGAAAAGTATGCCAGATTCTACGATATAAAATGACTTCAGAAGTCAGGTGTCGACTGCCGGCCAATCCTCGACGCATTTCGAGACCCTTAAAATCGAGACCCTTAAATCGAGCCCCTTAGAATTCCAATGACTCTGGACACGCGCCAAGGCGGCCCGCAGACATGACTGTCTCACACGATCCCGATCTTGCTCGCGAGAAGCTGATCGTCGCTCTCGATTACTGGAATATCGAGGATGCAAGAAAGCTTGTCCGGGACCTGGGCGATGAAGTCTCTTTCTACAAGGTCGGTCTGGGGCTCCAGCTCGTCGGCGGAAACGAGTTCGCCAGGGAACTGATCGCCGAAGGCAAGCGGGTTTTCCTGGACTACAAGTATTACGACATTGAAGAGACCGTTCAGCGCGCGGTCGCCCAGGCGGCGGAGTTGAAGATCGCCTTCCTGACGGTGCATGGCGTCGCGAGCATCATGAAAGCCGCCGTCGCCGGTCGCGGGAATTCCGACATGAAGATACTCGGCGTCACCGTGCTCACGAGCATGGATGCCGAGGATATCAAGGAGATGGGATTCGAATGCAGCGTAGAAGACCTCGTCGTTGCGCGCGCCAGGCGGGCGCTTGAGGTTGGGATCGACGGCGTCGTCGCATCGGCGTTGGAAGCCGCTGAGCTTCGCAAGCAGACGAACAACAAGCTGATGATCGTGTCGCCTGGAATCCGCCCGAGCGGCGGCGCCAGACACGACCAGAAGCGGGTGGCCACGCCGTTTGAGGCCATGCGTGCCGGAGCGGATTATCTGGTGTTGGGCAGGCCCATCTACGCCGCGGACAATCCGAAAGCCGCCGCGCAAGCGATCATCCGGGAAATGGCGGATGCGCTGCGCCCGGATTGAATCAAGCGGTCTGCGCGGGTTTTAGCCCGGTCATTTCTTTTCAACCGCGCTGCGCATGGGCCGTTGATCTTGATCCCTTCGGATAAGCCATCAAAACAACTTGCGGAATGGACCGGAGGGCGCTATCGGGCCGCTATGGCCCAAAAACTAAAACCTGGCGTGCGAGCCCGCGACGGCGGCGAATATACCTGTCCCGGTTGCGGGGCTGTCTACAGCGTGACGGTCTACACCAGTCCGTTCAAGGATACGGGCCAGGCGGATTGTAAAGTCTGCAACCAGCCTATTAAAAGCTGGAACCACGCCACGGCCTGGTGGTCCTACAAGCTCACCAAGCGGCCGCGCAAGTGATCGCCGAGCCGGCCATGTGCCGGCGCGGTGCTCGCCCGACCGCGAGTCTCAGCGATAAAAACGCGAGTCTCAGCCATAAAAATATGACGAGGTCCGGCTGCTCTGCGTGTGTTCGAAAGAGCCTCGGAAAAACAACGCGTATCGTCCCTCCCAACCCGACATCGGTTCTGTCAGGCGTTTCGCTGTTCAGTTTCTTGGGGACGATTAACCAAGGGGATCATTCCCAGGTCGGTTCTGCCTTGACTTTGGAACATATAGAGAACAATATTCCCGTTATGTTCTGATCGGAGGAGGCGGAAGCCATGTTGAGAATGTTTGTCGAGGAGGCGTCGGCGCTGGCGTCCATCGTGCTGTTCGTCGGAATGGTCGCGGTCTGGGCGCAGCTTATTCCCCAGCTTTCGTAAACGGGCGATCCGGGCGGCTGGGGAAAACGAGAACAGCCGCGCGGGTGGGGGGATTTCGCGTGGACTCGCCCGGCGCAAGTCCCCACCATTCTGTTTGCGAGTCGGCCTTTGCCGGCGCCGACCGATGATTGCCTGAAACCATGACCCAGAAGACCCTCGCGGTTCACGCAGGTTTCGTTCACCTGCATGTCCATTCGGCCTATTCCTTGTTGAAGGGCTCGATCAAGATCCAGAAGCTGGCGGAACTCGCCAGGGCGGATCACCAGCCGGCATTGGCGCTTACTGACACCGACAACATGTTCGGAGCGCTGGAGTTCTCCGACAAGGTCGCAGGTCATGGCATCCAGCCGATCGTCGGCTGTGAACTGGCGGTGGACTTCGGAGATCAGGACGTCAATTCCCGGAACGCGCTACCGCCTGCTCGAATCGTCCTGCTGGCGACGCGCGAAGCCGGCTATCGCAACCTGATGCGATTGAACTCCCGGGCGTTCCTTGAAACACCGGAGCATTGCAGCCCTCGCGTCAATTGGGAGTGGCTTCGGGATGAAAACGACGGTCTGATCGCCTTGACCGGAGGACCCGAGGGCCCCGTGGCGCAGGCGTTCAACGCCGATCATCCTGCGCTTGCGATGGCCCGCTGCGACCAGCTCGCCGGGATTTTTGGCGACTGGCTTTACGTGGAGTTGCAGCGTCACGGGCTCGACAAGGAGCGGCGGGTTGAAGGTGCGCTGATCGACCTGGCTTATGCGAAGGGCCTTCCGCTGGTTGCAACGAACGAGCCTTATTTTGCTGCCGCCGGCGATTATGAAGCCCATGACGCCTTGCTGTGCATCGCCGGCGGTCGCCTGGTTGCGGAGACCGATCGCGAGCAATTGACGCCGGATCACCGCTTCAAGACCCGCGCGGAAATGGCTGTGCTGTTTGCCGATATCCCCGAAGCGTTGTCGTCCACGATCGAAATCGCGGAACGTTGCGCGTTCCGGCCCAGGACACGCAAGCCGATCCTTCCACACTTCACGGTGGCCTCGGATGCCGGCGCGGCGGACGGGAAAAACGATGAAGCCGCCGAATTGCGGCGGCAGGCGCAGGAGGGGCTTGCGAAGCGGCTGACGGTGCATGGCGTCTCGACCGGAAGGACGGAGAACGACTACAGCGCTCGCCTTGACTTTGAGCTCGATGTCATCACGCGCATGAACTATGCGGGCTACTTCCTCATCGTTGCGGACTTCATCAAGCACGCCAAGTCCAGGGGAATTCCGGTCGGACCGGGACGCGGTTCCGGCGCGGGCTCCTTGGTGGCCTATGCGCTCACGATCACCGATCTCGACCCGATCCGGTTCGGCCTGCTGTTCGAGCGTTTCCTCAATCCCGAACGCGTATCGATGCCGGACTTCGATATCGACTTCTGCCAGGAGCGGCGCGGGGAGGTCATCGACTACGTGCAGAAGCGCTACGGCCGCGATCAGGTCGCGCAGATCATCACCTTCGGCACGTTGCAGGCGCGCGGCGTGCTTCGCGACGTCGGCCGCGTCTTGCAGATGCCTTATGGTCAGGTGGACAAGCTGACCAAGCTGGTGCCGCAAAATCCCGCGGCGCCAGTCTCGCTGAAGCAGGCGATCGAGGGAGAGCCGAAGCTGCAGGCGTTTCGGGATGAGGATCCGGTGGTGGCGCGCGCGTTCGACATCGCCCAGCGCCTTGAGGGGCTGACGCGTCACGCCTCGACCCATGCGGCGGGCATCGTGATCGGCGATCGTCCTTGAGCGAACTCGTGCCGCTATATCGCGATCCGAAGTCCGACATGCCGGTAACCCAGTTCAACATGAAGTGGGTGGAGCCCGCCGGCCTGGTGAAGTTCGACTTCCTCGGCCTGAAGACGCTGACCGTTCTTGACGTCGCGGTAAAGTTGCTGAAGCAGCGCGGGATCGACGTCGATCTCGCCACGTTGCCGCTTGATGATGCGGCCAGCTATCAGATGCTGACCCAGGGCGACGTGGTCGGCGTGTTTCAGGTTGAAAGCCAGGGCATGCGGCGGGCGCTGGTGGACATGCGTCCGGATCGTTTCGAGGACATCATCGCGCTGGTCGCGCTGTATCGGCCGGGGCCGATGGCGAACATTCCGACCTATTGCGCGCGCAAGCACGGCGAGGAGGAGGCGGAATATCTTCATCCGATGCTCGAGCCGATCCTGAAGGAAACCTTCGGCGTTATCATTTATCAGGAGCAGGTGATGCAGATCGCCCAGGTCATGGCGGGCTACTCGCTCGGAGACGCCGACCTGCTGCGGCGGGCGATGGGTAAGAAGATCCGCTCGGAGATGGAAAAGCAGCGCGCGATCTTCGTGGCCGGCTCCGTCAACAACGGCGTTCCCCGGGGCCAGGCGGAAACGATTTTCGAACTGCTGGCGAAGTTCGCCGATTACGGCTTCAACAAAAGCCACGCTGCGGCCTATGCGCTGGTCTCCTATCAGACCGCGTACATGAAGGCGCATTTTCCTGTCGAGTTTCTGGCGGCATCGATGACGCTCGATATGAGCAACACCGACAAGCTTTCGGAATTTCGCAGCGAGGCCCAGCGTCTGGGCATCAAGGTCGAAGCGCCGTCGATCAACCGTTCCGGCGCGACCTTCGAGGTGAAGGAAGGCGTCATCTGTTATGCGCTGGCCGCGCTGAAAGGGGTCGGCGCGCATGCGGTCGAGCAGATCGTCGAAGCCCGCGACGCCGGTATGTTCACCTCGCTGGCGGATTTCGCCGCCAGGGTGCCGCCGCGCGCCATCAACAAGCGCGTCATCGAAAGTCTCGCGGCGGCCGGAGCGTTCGATTCGCTTGAGGCGAATCGCGCCCGCGTGTTCGCCGGCGCCGAGGCGATCCTTGCGGCGTGCCAGCGCAGCCACGAGGCAACGATGATCGGCCAGAACGACATGTTCGGCGGCCTCGCGGACGCGCCCGACATCATGCTGCCTCGGGCGGAGCCCTGGCTGCCCGCCGATCGGCTGAGGCGCGAATATGAGGCGGTCGGGTTTTTCCTGTCGGGACATCCGCTCGACGATTATGCGACAGCGCTCAAGCGGCTCCGCGTCCAGTCGTGGGTCGAATTTTCTCGTGCGGTGAAGGCCGGTGCGACCGCCGGCAAGGTGGCTGCGACGGTGGTTTCGCGGATGGAGCGGCGAACCAAGACGGGCAACAAGATGGGCATCATCGGCCTGTCCGATCCGAGCGGTCATTTCGAGGCGGTGCTGTTCTCGGAAGGTCTCGCGCAGTTTCGGGAGGTCCTTGAACCGGGGGCAGCGGTGCTGCTGCAACTCGACGCGGAATTGCAGGGCGAGGAGGTGCGCGCGCGGGTGTCCCGCGCCGAACCGCTCGACGATGCCGCGGCCAAGACACAGAAGGGGTTGCGGATTTTCCTGCGCGATTCCAGGCCGCTCGAGTCGATCGAAAGGCGTCTCCAGATGAACGACAACGGGGATCCGGCCGGGACCGCGAAAGTTCCTGCGTCGAGGCAGGCTGGCGAGGGCGAGGTCTCGCTGGTGATGATGCTGGACCTTGAGACCGAGGTGGAAATAAAGCTTCCTGGCCGCTTTCGGGTGTCGCCTCAGATCGCCGGCGCGATCAAGGCGGTGACGGGGGTCGTCGATGTTCAGGCCATCTGACCGGCCCGGGCGGGGCGGCCCGGCGGGATCGGATTGCCTTGCGTATGGCCGGTACCCTCGCTATACAGGCCGCTATCTCACACGGAAACATGGCCTGAAAAGCCGTCCGGTGGCTGCCGGACCGCATTCCTTTTGGTTTGACGGTTCGTCTGCTCACACGTTTCCGGAGGAACCAACCGGAGAATTGAATCATGTCGCTACCTGAATTCACCATGCGCCAGTTGCTTGAGGCCGGCGTTCATTTCGGCCACCAATCGCACCGCTGGAATCCGAAGATGGCGGAGTACATTTTCGGTGCCCGCAACAACATCCACATCATCGACCTCGCGCAGACCGTGCCGCTGATGCACCGTGCGTTGCAGGCCGTCAGCGATACCGTCGCCAGGGGCGGGCGCATCCTGTTCGTCGGCACCAAGCGGCAGGCGCAGGATGGTGTCGCCGACGCTGCGAAGCGCTCGGCACAGTATTTCGTCAATTCGCGCTGGCTGGGCGGCACGTTGACCAACTGGAAAACGATTTCAGGTTCGATCAAGCGGTTGCGCCATCTCGACGAGGTGCTCAATTCCGGCGACGCCAACGCCTACACCAAGAAGGAGCGGCTGACGTTGCAGCGCGAGCGCGACAAGCTTGATCGCTCGCTCGGCGGCATCAAGGACATGGGCGGTCTTCCCGATTTGATGTTCGTGATCGACACCAACAAGGAAGACATCGCGATCCAGGAAGCTCAGCGGCTGAACATTCCGGTCGCGGCGATCGTGGACACCAACTGCGATCCGAAAGGCATCACCTATATCGTGCCCGGCAACGACGATGCGGGTCGCGCCATCAGCCTGTATTGCGATCTCATCGCCCGCGCGGCGATCGACGGCATTTCACGGGCTCAGGGCGAATCCGGCATCGATGTCGGCGCCTCTGTCGAGCCGGTGCGGGAAGAGATTCCAGCCGCCGTGCAGCCTGCCGGCTTCCAGGGGCTCGCCGGTCCGCGAGGCGTCGCCGACGACCTCAAGAAGCTTACGGGCGTTTCCGGGGCGATAGAGAAAAAGTTCAACGATCTCGGTATCTTCCACTATTGGCAGCTTGCCGAGCTCGATCACGATACGGCGCACAGGATCGGCGAGGAAGTTGGCCTTCCGAGCCGGGCCGATGGCTGGGTCGCTCAGGCCAAGGCGATGACAGCCGAAGCCGAGTAACGCGCGGTGCGGCGGTGTTTCAGCCGGCCGCGTCACGCCCGATTTTCTGACTGATCCCTGGGTAGAGGTGACGGCGGCCGGGGAAGCCGTACCGTCATCTCCCGGCAGGCAAAGGACATACAGCAATGGCGACAATCACCGCGGCGATGGTCAAGGAGCTGCGCGAAATCACCGGCGTCGGCATGATGGATTGCAAGCAGGCGCTGACCGAAAACAACGGTGACATGCAGGCCGCGATTGACTGGCTGCGCAAGAAGGGGCTTTCCAAGGCCGCCAAGAAGGCGGGGCGTGTTGCGGCCGAGGGCCTGATCGGCGTCGTCACCAGCGGTAACAAGGGCGTCGTCGTCGAAGTGAATTCGGAAACCGACTTTGTCGCGCGCAATGAGCAGTTTCAGGGCCTAGTCAAGATGGTGGCGCAGGTCGCTCTCAGCGTTGGCGCCGATGTCGAGGTGATCAAGGCCGCCGAGGTTGGCAGCGCCACTGTGGCGACGGCGATCTCGGATGCAATCGCAACCATCGGCGAGAACATGACGTTGCGTCGCGCGAATTCGCTGGAGGTCGCCAAGGGGATCGTCGCGGGCTATGTCCACAACGCCGTGATCGACGGTGCGGGCAAATTGGGAGTGATCGTCGCGCTGGAGTCTGCAGGCAATGCCGACGAACTCGCGGCGCTTGGCCGTCAGGTCGCCATGCATATTGCGTCCGCCAATCCGGTGGCGATCGACCCTTCGGGCGTCGACCCGGACATCGTCAAGCGCGAGAAGGACGTTCTTGCGGACAAATTCCGGCAGCAGGGCAAGCCGGAAGCGATGATCGACAAGATCACCGAGTCCGGCCTGAAGACGTTCTTCAAGGAGCACACGCTGCTGGAACAGCCGTTCATCTTCGACGACAAGAGAAGCGTTGGCCAGGCGCTCAAGGAAGCCGAGGGCAAGGTTGGCGCGCCCGTGAAGATTACGGGCTTTGTGCGCTATGCGCTCGGAGAGGGAATCGAGAAGGCTGAGTCCGATTTCGCGGCCGAGGTTGCGGCGGCGGCCGGGGTAACGCCGAATCTGAGGCGGGACAATCTGACTCGCGACGGAGCGAACGCACATGGATCGGCCGGCCTACCGTCGTGTTGTCGTGAAGCTGTCGGGAGAGTACCTGGCGGGCTCGCAGCCTTTTGGCATCGATCAGCCCACGATTGATCGGATCGCCGGCGATCTGGCGGAGGCTCGCGCGCTGGGAGTGGAAGTCGCGGTCGTCGTCGGCGGAGGAAACATATTCCGCGGCGTCGAGGTGTCGTCCCGCGGCGTCTCGCGCCCGACCGGCGATACGATGGGCATGCTTGCCACCGTGATGAACTGCCTGGCCCTTGAGGCTGCCCTGGAACGCCGCGGGCAGCCGGCGCGCGCCCTCTCTTCGTTCGTCATGCCTGAGGTCTGCGAGCTTTTCACCCGCCGTGCCGCGCACAAGTATCTCGCAGAGGACCGAATTGTCCTGCTGGCGGGTGGAACCGGCAATCCTTACTTCACGACCGACACGACGGCGGTTCTTCGTGCCGCCGAGATCGGTGCGCAAGCCGTGCTCAAGGCGACGAACGTGGATGGCGTTTACAGTTCCGATCCCAGGAAGGATCCGTCCGCTAAACGGTTCGAACGGTTAAGTCACTCGCAGGCGCTCGAAGGCGGCTATAAGGTCATGGACGCGACGGCTTTCGCGCTTGCCCGCGAGACGGCGCTGCCTATCATCGTGTTCTCGATCGCCGAACCGGATTCGATCGGCGCCATCCTGAAGGGGACCGGCCGCGGGACGATCGTCGCAAGTTGATCCGTCGCGGCGGATCGGATGTAGGTCAGGCAAGTTCCATATGGAGGGCGCATGGTGTCGGGAAGTTTCGATATTGGCGACTTGAAGCGACGAATGCAGGGAGCGACACAGTCTCTCAAGCATGAGCTCGGGGGGCTGCGGACCGGCCGGGCGTCCTCGTCGATGCTCGACCCGGTGCAGGTCGATGCCTACGGCAGCCACATGCCATTGAACCAGGTGGCAACGATCAGCGTTCCGGAGCCGCGTCTTTTGTCGGTGCAGGTCTGGGACAAGTCGATGGTCAAGGCGGTGGAGAAGGCGATCGTCGATTCGAACCTAGGATTGAGCCCGGCCACCGAGGGACAGGTATTGCGGTTGCGAATTCCCGAACTTAACGAAGAGCGGCGCAAGGAATTGGTAAAGGTCGCGCACAAATATGCGGAGGCGGCAAAGGTGGCGGTTCGTCATGTGCGCCGCGATGGCCTGGATACGCTCAAGAAGCTCGAAAAGAATCACGAGATTTCCGAGGACGATGAGAAGCGCCTTGCGAACGATGTTCAGAAGGCTACGGACAGCATCATCTCCGAAATTGATCAGTTGCTGGCGGGCAAGGAAAAGGAAATCCTCACCGTTTAGCCGGATTGGACTGGCCTGATGTCGAATGCTGTTGCGCCTGCAATCGAGGGATCGGACCAAGCCGATGCACCGCTGCACGTTGCGATCATCATGGATGGCAACGGCCGATGGGCGGCCGCTCGTGGACTGCCGCGCGCGGAAGGTCATCGCCGCGGTGTCGAGGCGTTGAGGCGCGTAGTCCGCGCCGCGGGCGAGTTGAACATCCATTATCTGACCATTTTTTCCTTCAGTTCCGAGAACTGGTCGCGGCCTCCGAGCGAGATCAGCGATCTCTTCGGCTTGCTGCGGAGGTTCGTCCGCAATGATCTGGCGACGTTGCATCGCGACGGGGTGCGCGTGCGGGTTATCGGCGAGCGCGACGGGCTGGAGCCGGATATCTGCGCGCTGTTGACCGAGGCCGAGGACCTGACGAAGAACAACAACCGGCTCAATCTTGTCGTTGCATTCAACTATGGCTCGCGACAGGAAATCGCGAAAGCCGCCCGGCGCCTTGCTCGTGAAGTGGCCGAGGGTAAGCGCGACCCGGCCACGATCGACGCCGATATGCTGGGCCGATATCTCGACGCTCCGGACATTCCCGATCCTGACCTGATCATCCGCACCAGCGGCGAGCAGCGTCTGTCGAATTTCCTGATGTGGCAGGCGGCTTACAGTGAATTTGTATTCGTTCCGATTCACTGGCCGGATTTCGACAGGGCGGCGCTCGAAGGAGCGATCGCCGAATATGCAAGACGCGAACGCCGCTTCGGCGGGCTGGCCGCGAAAGCCGGATCATGACTGTAAATTTTCTCGAACCAAGGGGGTCGCCGGTCGCGTGAGTGAAGCGCGCCGATCAAGATCATTGGCCTTCAAATCACAGCGTTTTCTTTCAACGAACCGGATTCCACTTTGCCAGAAAACGCTATAGCTAAGGACATTCGAACTTTGGACTCGGGACACTAGCGTGGATCAGGATCAACGCGCGCCGGCTGCCGCAAGCGGATCGCAAAATCTCAGGACGCGCATTATGGCGGCGCTGGTTCTCGCGCCGGCCGCGATCGCGATCGCCTGGACCGGCGGACCGTTATGGATCGCGCTCGTCACGCTGGCTGCGATCGGCATGTACGTCGAATGGCTGACGATCGTCGGCGCCGCGCAGGAAAAGCAGACGGTCGCCGCAGGGATTGCGGCGCTTGTCGTGTCGGGCCTGTGCCTGGCGTTCGGATATGGCGCGCTTTCGTTGGCCGCGCTTTTGACCGGCGCCGTGGCGGTGGCTGCGGTGTCGCGCCGGCTGCGCTTTTGGTCGGTGGCCGGATTCTGTTACGCGGCGGCGGCCGTATTCGCATCGGCGCAGGTTCGCCTCGATGGCGACTATGGATTTGTCGCGCTGATGTTTGTGCTGTTCGTGGTGTGGGCTGCCGATATCGGGGGGTATTTCGCGGGCCGTGGAATTGGTGGACCAAAATTGTGGCCGCGCGTTAGTCCTAAGAAAACCTGGGCGGGTGCGGTCGGCGGGTTTGCTGGCGGCCTCGCGGTCGCCGCAGGCTTTGCCGCTTTCGATCTTGGAAGATTGGCTCCATTGCTGCTGCTCGCTGCTTTTCTGTCAATCGTGTCGCAATCGGGCGACCTGTTTGAATCGGCGGTCAAGAGGCGTTTCGGGGTCAAGGATTCCAGTCAGATCATTCCCGGGCACGGCGGCTTGCTCGACCGTCTCGACGGTTTTGTCGCGGCGATTGTCTTTGCCGCGCTTTTCGGATTTCTGCGTGGCGGCGCCGATGGCATCGGCCACGCTCTGATGGTTTGGTGAAACAATGAGTGCTGTTCCGTTGAAGAACGACAAGCCGGTCGAGGCTGGCGTCAGGGCCGTGACGGTTCTGGGAGCGACCGGATCGATCGGCGACAGCACGATGGATTTGTTGCGCGGCGCGCGCGGCCGCTATCGGGTCGAGGCGTTGACCGCGAACTCCAATGTCGAGGGTCTCGCTAAACTCGCGCGCGAGTTTGACGCGCGATTCGTGGCGGTCGCGGATGCCTCGCGCTTTGACGAGTTGAAGAATGCGCTTGCCGGCACCGGCATCGCGTGTGGCGTCGGCGAAAGCGCGATCATCGAGGCCGCCTCGCGGCCGGCCGACTGGCTGATGGCCGCGGTGAGCGGCGCGGCCGGACTGAAGCCCGCGCTTGCGGCCGTGGATCGCGGCACGACGATCGCGCTTGCGAACAAGGAATGCCTGGTCTGTGCGGGCGACTTCTTCATGCAGCGCGCCGCCAGGGCGGGGGCTTGCATCCTGCCCGCGGACTCCGAACACAATGCCCTGTTTCAGGCCCTGAGCTCAGGAAATCGCGATGAACTCACGCGCGTCATCATCACCGCGTCGGGCGGGCCGTTCCGCACCTGGGCGGCGGCTGACATCGAGAACGCGACGCTGGCGCAGGCGCTGAAGCATCCCAACTGGAGCATGGGACGGAAGATCACGATCGATTCGGCGTCGATGATGAACAAGGGACTGGAGGTCATCGAGGCGGCGTGTCTGTTTGCGCTCGAGCCCGAGGAGATCGACGTCCTGGTGCATCCGCAATCCATCGTCCACGGCATGGTCGAGTTCTCCGATCGATCCGTCGTCGCACAGCTCGGTACGCCGGACATGCGGACCCCGATCGCGCATTGCCTCGGCTGGCCCGAGCGCATCGCGGGGCCGGCGGTGAAGCTCGATCTCGCCAGTATCGGACAGTTGACGTTCGAGGCGCCGGATTTCGCGCGGTTTCCCGCCTTACGGCTCGCCTACGATGCGCTGAGGACGGGGCAGGGC
>ENA-UOUJ01000597-UOUJ01000597.1-activated-sludge-metagenome-genome-assembly--contig:-NODE-597-length-22895-cov-8.625482_pt1 | contig 22895 bp, 20 predicted proteins | sample MGYA00249839_ERZ747224 | MGnify/ENA primary metagenome ERZ747224 (study PRJEB28782, sample SAMN03220277) | activated sludge metagenome | biome: wastewater; feature: sewage sludge; material...
AGGGATGGGGCACGGCGACCTCGGCCTCGGTGCGCGCACCCGAGCGCGCCTGCGCCTCGTCGACCACGAAACCGCCGCCGACCGAGTAGTAGGTGTTCTCGTCGAGCACGCCGGCGTCGCCGTGCGCCACCAGGCGCATCGCGTTGGGGTGGTAGGGCAGGCTCACCGGCAGCAGGCGCAGGTCGCGCGCCCAGTCGAAGGGCACCGTCGTCTTGCCGGCGAGCGGCAGCTCGCCGTCGATGCGCACCGCGTCCACCGCACCGACCAGGAAGTCGGGGTCGACCTCGTCCGGACGCGCGCCCATCAGGCCGGCGACCACCGCGCGATCGGTGCCGTGGCCGATACCGGTCGCCGACAGCGAACCGTAGAGCTTGGCCTCGATGCGGCGCACCTGGTCGAGCAGGCCGCGGCGCTGCAGCTCCACGACGAAGTCGTGCGCGGCCCGCATCGGTCCGACCGTATGCGAGCTGGAAGGACCGACGCCGATCTTGAACAGGTCGAGCACGCTGATGGACATGGGAGGCTCCGAGGGGAAATGGCTTGTTGATTTAATTCTGCTAAGCACGAAAATACTTATCAGTGCATGACTCGCATTTTCCTCGCGGCAACACGGCTTACTCAATCGATACTTTTTGATCTTCAATTTAGTAAAACTAAACCGTGACGCCGAGCGCACCTTCCCAGATCCATACCCGGCTGCGCGTCTTCCTCGCCGTCGCGCGCCACCTGTCCTTCACCCGTGCAGGCGAGGAGCTCAGCATCACCACCGGCGCGGTCAGCCAGCAGATCAAGCTGCTCGAGGACTGGCTTGGCCAGCGCCTGTTCCGCCGCCTGCCCCGTCGGCTCGAACTCACCGACGCCGGCAATCGCCTGCTCGCCGCAGTCGATCCGGCCTACGCCGCGGTGGAGCTGGCCATCGGCCGCCTGCGCGGCGGCGCGCTCAGCGGCGTGGTGCGGGTGCGCACCCTGCCGTCCTTCCTCGCCACCTGGCTGGTGCCGCGTCTGCCGCGGCTGATGCGGCGCTTTCCGCAGATCGAACTCCAGGTGGTGGCCGAGGACAGCACGTATTCGCTGCGCGACGGCGAGTTCGACCTCGCGATCGACCTCAACGACGGCACCTACCCCGGCTTCCAGAGCACGGTGCTGCTGGAGGAGGAGATCTTCCCGGTGTGCTCGCCACGCCTGCTCGAAGGACGTCCGCCCTTGCAGACCCCCGACGATCTCGTCCACTACCCGCTGCTGCACGACATGACCGCCTGGCGCGGCAGCCCGCCCTACGCCGAATGGGAGCGCTACCTGAAGGCGATCGGCGCACCGCAGGTGGAGGTGCGGCGCGGCTACATGTTCAACCGCAACCACATCACCATGCAGTGCGCGATCGCCGGCATGGGGGTGGCGATCGCACGCCGCACCCTGATCACCGACGAGCTCGACAGCGGCCGCCTGGTGGCGCCCTTCGCGCAGTCGGTGCGCACCGGCAAGCGCTACTGTGTCATCCACTCCGCCGGCGCGCTCGCGGACCCGCGCGTGGCGACGGTACACGACTGGCTGGTCGCCGAGGCGCATGCCGCGGAGCTCGCCGCAGGGCCGTCCGCCGACGCGACGCCGGCACCCGCTCCCGGCGACTGAACGCCACCGGGAGCGGCCTCGAACCCATCAACCGATCATCTGCCCGGGCAGCCAGGTCACCAGGCCGGGGAAGGTGTACAGCAGCACCACCGCCACCACCATCAGCAGGAAGTAGGGCAGCGCATAGCGCGCGATCACCGTCATGTCGCGCCCGGTGAGTCCCTGCAGCACGAAGAGGTTGAAGCCCACCGGCGGGGTGACCTGCGCCATCTCCACCACCACCACCACGAAGATGCCGAACCACAGCGGATCGATGCCGGCGCTCTGGATGGTCGGCATCAGCACCGCCATGGTCAGCACCACGATCGAGATGCCGTCGAGGAAGCAGCCGAGCAGGATGTAGAAGATCGCCAGCGCCACCAGCAACATGCCCGGGGTCAGTCCGAGCGAGCTGATCCATTCGGCGAGGTGGCGCGGCAGGCCGATGTAGCCCATCGCCAGCGTCAGGAAGGCCGAGCCGGCGAGGATCAGCGCGATCATGCAGTACAGCCGGGTCGCCCCCATGAGCGCACCGAAAAAGCTCTTGCGGTTGAGCGTGCGCTGGCTGGCGGCGATGATCAGGCTGCCGATCACGCCGATCGCGGCCGCCTCGGTGGCGGTGGCGATGCCGCTGTAGATCGAGCCGAGCACGCCGCCGATGAGCAGGATCACCGGGATCAGGTTCCTCGAGGCGGCGAGCTTCTCGACGAAGGTGGTCTTGAGGTCGGCGGCGGGGATCTTTTCCGGATTCAGCAGCGACCACACCACCACCCAGCCCATGAACAGGCTCGCCAGCAGGATGCCGGGCAGCACGCCGCCGATGAAGAGCTTGGAGATCGACACGTCAGCCGCGACGCCGTACACGATCATGATGATCGAGGGCGGGATCAACAGGCCGAGCGTGCCGGCGCCGGCGAGGGTGCCGAGCGCCATCGACTCAGGATAGCCGCGGCGCTCGAGCTCGGGCAGGGCGATCTTGCCGATGGTGGCGCAGGTCGCCGCCGACGAGCCCGACACCGCGGCGAACAGCGTGCAGCCGATGATGTTGGTGTGCAGCAGGCGGCCTGGCAGGCGCTCGAGCCAGGGCGACAGGCCCTTGAACATGTCTTCCGACAACTTGGTGCGGAACAGGATCTCGCCCATCCACAGGAACAGCGGCAGCGCGGTCAGGGTCCAGCTCGAGCCGTGGCTCCAGATCGCCACCGCCATACCGTCGCCCGGCGCGCGCGGGGTGAAGCCGAGCATGCCGAGGATGCCGATCGCCATCAGGGCGAGGCCGATCCATACGCCGCCGGCGAGCAGCGCCAGCATCAGGCCGATCATCACGGCCGCAATCATCGGTTCCATGGCGCGCTCCTCATTCCATGCGCGCGGCTTCGCCGCTGTGGGTGGCGAGTCGCGCCGGTGCGCGTCCCAGGGTGGTCATGACCAGGTCGTCGACCAGCGCGATCAGCAGCACGACCGATCCGAAGGCCATCGACAGCTGCGGAATCCACAGCGGCGTGGCGTCCACGCCCTGCGAGACTTCCTCGAATTCGTGCGACTGCAGAACCATGCGCACAGCATAGAAGGCGAGCGTCGCCGCGACCGCGGTGGCGGTGGCGAGCGAGAACCACTCCATTGCCGCGCGCAGGCGAGGCCCGGCGCGCTCGAGCAGCAGGCTCACGCGGATGTGCTCGCCATGCTTGAAGGTGTAGGCCAGCGCGAGGAAGCCGCAGGCCGCCATCGCGTAGCCGGCGTAGTCGTCGGTGCCCGGCAGGTAGATGCCGAGCGGCCGGGCCAGGATGCCTGAGGCGACCAGCACCAGCGTGGCCACCATGCCGACGGCAGCGAGTACTCCGGACAGGCGGTACAGCGAATCGAGGAACGCTCTCATGGGCGATCTCCTGAACAGGAAAGACCCCGCCTGCGGCGGGGCCGGTGCAACGTCAGCCGATTACTTCAGCTTGCGGTAGGCGTCCAGGATGGCCTGGCCATCGGGACCGGCCTTCTCGACCCACTCGGCGGTCATCTTCTCGCCGACCTTGAGCAACTCGGCCTGCAGCGCCTCGGGAGCCGGCTGGACCTTCATCTTGTTGGCCTTGAGCTGGTCGATGTACCAGGCGGTCTTCTCTTCCGAGACCTTCCAGCCGCGCTCCTCGGCGGCGGCGGCGGCCTTCAGCAGGGCGTCGCGGGCGGGCTGATCGAGCGCATCGAAGGCCTTCTTCGACACGAACACGATGTTCTTCGGCAGCCAGGCCTGGATGTCGTAGTAGTGGCTGAGCTGCTCCCAGCTCTTGGTGTCGTAGCCGGTGGCCGACGAGGTCAGGTTGGCCGACACCACGCCGGTCGACAGTGCCTGGGTGAGGTCGGCGGCCTGCACGGTCACCGGCTGGCCGCCCATCAGCTCGATCATGCGCGCGACCGTCGGGCTGTAGGAGCGGATCTTCATGCCCTTGAGGTCACCGATGGTCTTGAGCTCGGTCATCGAATACAGCCCCTGCGGCGGCCAGGCCACCGAGTAGAGGATCTTGAGGCCGTTCTTGGCCAGGCGCGCCTCCACCGCCTGCTTCGAGGCCGCCCACAGCTTCTTCGAGTCGGCGTAGCTGGTGGCGAGGAAGGGCACGGTGTCGAGCGCGTAGAGCGCGTCTTCGTTGGCGAGACCCGAGATGATCAGCTCGCCGATCTGCGCCTGTCCGGCCTGCACCGCACGCTTGATCTCGTTGGCCTTGAACAGCGAGCCGTTGGCATGGACGGTGATCTTGAGCTTGCCGCCGGTGGCCTCGTCGACCTCCTTGGCGAACTGCTGGATGTTCTCGGTGTGGAAGTTGCTGGCCGGATAGGGCGTGGGCATGTCCCAGGCGGTCTGGGCGTGGGCGGCGGCGGCGACACCCAGGCCGACCAGGGTGGCGGTGATCCGCTTGATGAAGAGATGCGGGAAGCGCATGGCGAGAACTCCTGATAAAGGAGGGCGGAAGCCCCGAAACGCAGGTTGGCGGGCGGCGACCGGTCTTCGATAAGTCACCGTTATTGCACGATAGAGATTTTGTGGGTATCTTGTCAACAAAACGTAGACGTTTTTTTATCAATACGTCCGCGAAATCTCTTCGAAACCTTTTTCAGCCACCTCAGGAGATGGTCGTGAGTGAAGCCAACCGCATCGTGTCTTCCCAGCACCTGGTGTCCCCGAAGTCGCCGGAGCTGTCCGAGTTCGAGTTCGGGATGATCATTGCCTGGCATGCCTTCGCGCGCTGGATGATGCGTTGCATGACCGCAGCCGGCGTCAAGGACATGACGCCGATCGACGTGCTGGTGCTGCACCACGTCGCCCACCGCGACCTCGAGAAGCGTCTCGCCGACATCTGCTTCGTGCTCAACGTCGAGGACACCCACGTCGTCTCCTACTCGCTGCGCAAGCTCGCCGGCCTCGGCCTGGTGCAGAGCGCCAGGCAGGGCAAGGAGTCCTTCTTCTCGGTGACCGAAAAGGGCCGCGAGATCTGCCTGGCCTACCGCGACGTGCGCGAGGCCTGCCTGATGCCCGGCTTCACTGGCAGTGCCGAGGACAACGCCCGCATCGGCGAGCTCGCCCAGCTGCTGCGCACCCTCTCCGGTCGCTACGACCAGGCCGCGCGCGCGGCCTCCACCTCCTGACACCGGACAAGGGAGCCTTCCCGTGAGCTATCGCATCCTCGACGCCGGCGACGCCGCGCTCACCATCGAGTTCGGCAGCGTCATCGACCCCGCCCTGCTCGCCTCGGTCAATGCGCTCGACGCCGCCATCCTCCGCCTGCAGCAGGCGGGCGCGCTGCCGGGCGTGATCGAGACCATGCCCACCTTCCGCTCGCTGACGGTGTTCTTCGATCCGCTCGCCACCGACCGCGACACGGTGCTCGGCGTGCTGCAGCCGCTGATCGCCGCGGCCGAGCACGGCAGCCCCACCGACGGCCGCCACTGGCGCCTGCCGGTGTGCTACGAGGGCGAGGCCGCACCCGATCTCGCCGAGGTCGCCGCGACGCTCGGCATCGACCAGGCCGAGGTGATCGCGCTGCACAGCGGCACCGAATACCTAGTGTACATGCTCGGCTTCCTGCCCGGCTTCCCGTTCATGGGCGACCTGCCCGAACGCCTTCGCCTGCCGCGGCGCAGCCAGCCGCGCGTGCGCGTGCCCGCCGGCAGCGTGGCGATCGCCACCGGGCTGACCGCGATCTACCCATGGGAAAGCCCCGGCGGCTGGCACCTGCTCGGGCGCTGCCCGGTGCCGCTGTTCGACGCGCGCCGTGCGTCGCCGTCGCTGCTCGCCGCCGGCGACCGCGTGCGCTTCGTCCCGGTGAGCACCGAGGAATGCCGCGCCATCGAGGCCGCCGCGCGCAGCGCCGACTTCGACCCCATGCAGTGGCTGGACAGCGCCCCGACCCCCGCGGAGAACGCAGCATGAGCACGCAGACCGAACTCGAGATCGTCAGCACCGGCGCCTTCGCCTCGATCCAGGACGAGGGCCGCCGCGGCTTCCGCCGCATCGGCGTGCCGTGGGCGGGCGCGCTCGACCGCCGCCTGATGCGCATCGCCAACGCGCTCGCCGGCCGGCCCGAGGACGCGCCGGTGATCGAGTGCTTCGACGGCGGCCTGCACGTGGTGGCGCACGGCGGCGCGGTGAAGCTCGCCGTCGCCGGCGACGCGGTGGTGGAGGTGGACGGGCCCGAGGGCCGCCGCCAGCTCGCGCCCTGGCGCTCCGTGACGATCGCCGAGGGCGAGGCGCTGCGCATCCGCAAGATGGGCAGCGGCCGCATCGCCGTGGTCGCGGTCGCCGGGCTGGAGGTGGCACAGGTGATGGGCAGCGCCTCGACCTACGTGCGCGCCGGCCTCGGCGGCGCCGATGGCAGCGGCCGCGCGCTGGCCGCAGGCATGCGCCTGGCGCTGGCCGAGGCCGACGCCTGGGGCAGCGACCGCGTGCTGACGCAGCCACCCGAGCCCGACCCGCGCCCGATCCGCCTCGTCCCCGGTCCGCAGGCCGACCACTTCAGCGCCGCGGCGCTCGAAGCGCTGGTCGGCGGCGACTATCGCGTCACCGCCGAGGCCGACCGCATGGGCGTGCGCCTCGAAGGCGCGAAGCTGGAACACAGCGGCGCCGCCGACATCGTGTCGGACGCCACCGTGCCCGGCTCGATCCAGGTCCCCGGCGCCGGCCAGCCGATCGTGCTGCTCGCCGACGCCCAGACCGCCGGCGGCTATCCCAAGATCGCCACCGTGATCGGCGCCGACCTCGGGCGGCTCGCCGCGCTGCGCCCGGGCCAGATGCTGCGCTTCGCCACCGTCACCGCCGCCGAAGGCGCGCAGATCGCACGCGCCGAGGAGGACGAGACGCGCGCGCTGATCGCCGCCATCCGCCCGCTGCCGGCCGACGGCATCGACCTGGTGGCGCTGTACACGGGCAACCTCGTCGATGGCGTCGTGCACGCGCTCGGCACCGAGTATCGCCCGCTATATTGAAGAACGATCCCGCCCCGAGAACCTCCCCATGAACAAGACCATCAACCTCAACGCCGACCTCGGCGAATCCTTCGGCGCCTGGACCATGGGCGAGGACGAGGCGCTGCTCCAGGTGGTGCGCTCGGCCAACATCGCCTGCGGCTTCCACGCCGGCGACCCGATGGTGATGCGCCACACCGTGCGCACCGCGCTCGCCGCCGGCGTGAGCCTCGGCGCCCACCCCGCCTACCCCGACCTGCAGGGCTTCGGCCGCCGGCCGATGAAGATGGCGCCGGCCGAGCTCGAAGCCATGGTGATCTACCAGGTCGGCGCGCTCGCCGGCATGGCCGCGGCCGAAGGCGGCCGCGTCACCCACGTCAAGCCGCACGGCGCGCTCAACAACCAGGCCTGCGAGGACGCGGCGCTCGCCGACGCGGTCGCGCGCGCGGTCAAGGCCATCGACCCCGCGCTGATCCTGCTCGCTCCGGTGCTGTCGGAGCTCTATCTCGCCGCCGAGCGCGCCGGGCTGAAGGTGGCCGGCGAGGTCTTCGCCGACCGCGCCTACACCGACAAGGGCACGCTGGTGCCGCGCGGCCAGCCGGGCGCGGTCATCCACGACCACGACGAGCTCGTCACCCACGTGCTGCGCATGCTTGACGCCGGCGGCGTGGTCAGCCAGAGCGGCAAGCACCTGCCCGCGGCAATGGACAGCATCTGCGTGCACGGCGACACCCTCGGCGCGGTGGAAAGCGCCCGCCACCTGCGCAGCGAGCTCGAAACGCGCGGCTGGACGGTCGTGGCGCTGCCGGAGGTGGTCGCGGGACCTTGAGCGGGTCTCGAACGGAAGCCGCCGGCGCCAGGCGCCCTCACCGGAGCGGGCTGGGAATCACCGCGCCGAAGCCCTCTCAGGCGACCTCGTCCGGCACGGCCAGCCACTCGATCCGCCCCTGCCCCGCCTCGGCAAGGCGCGCGCGCAGGGCAGCGGCGGCATCCTCGGGCAGGTTGAAGCACAGCTCCACTGCCTGCCCGTGGGTCACCGCCAACAGGCTCGCCCCCGCGGCGTCGAGCTCGCGCCGCAGCAGCCCCTCCATCGCATACGGCACCACGCAGCGCAGCGTCGCCAGGCGCACGATCGGCACCTTCTCCGCCTGCAGCAAGGCCTGCGCCACGGCGTCCGTGTAGGCGCGCACGAGGCCGCCGGCACCCAGCTTCACGCCGCCGAAGTAGCGCACCACGGTCGCCAGCACGCCCTCCAGGTCCTGGTGGCGCAGCACGTCGAGCATCGGCCGCCCGGCGGTGCCGCTCGGCTCGCCGTCATCCACCGCTGCCGACTGCCCGCCGGCGAGCAGCGCCCAGCACACATGGCGCGCGCCCGGATGCTGCGCCCACAGCGCGGCCACCACCTTCTGCGCGCCGGCGCGATCGCTCATCGGCTGCACGCAGCCGATGAAGCGGCTCTTCTTGATGATCCGTTCGCTATGGACGGGAGCGGCGAGGGTCAGCGGCATGGGACGGGCATCACGCACATGGCGCGCAAGCTGGCGGACAGGCGGCGAGGATACCGCATCCCCTCGCCGCCCTTGGGGCCGGCTACACTCGCTTTCGTCCAATCCTCCAGCCGACCGCCCATGGCCAAGACCCACCCCGAAGGCTGGCGCCTGCTCCCCGCCGAAGGCGCGCGCGGGCGCGAGCTCGCCACCCTCGCCCGCCTCGCCGCCGCGCTGCCCGAGGACACCACGATCTACCACGGCCTGCACTGGACGCGCGCCGAGGGCCGCACGGCCGTGTTCGGCGAGGTCGACTTCGCCGTCGTCGGCCCGGGCGGGCGGGTGCTGCTGGTCGAACAGCAGGCCGGTTTCCTCGACGAGACCCCCACCGGGCTGACGCGCCCGGGCAAGCGCCGCGCCGCACAGCTCAGCGTCGAGCTCGCGCGCAACGCCGACGCGCTGCGCGCCCGCCTGCGCCCGCTGCTCGAGGGCGCCGAGCCCCTGCTCGACGTGCTGCTGCACTGCCCCGACCACGCCGTGCGTCAGCCCGGCACCGCGGGACTGGACCCGAGCCGCATCGTCGACGCCGGCCGGCGCGAAGAGCTGCCCGCGATCGCCGCCGCGCTGACGCGGCCGCAGGACGGCGACCCGGTGCTCGACGGCAGCCGCCGCCAGGCCCTGCACCGCTTCTTCGCCGACCTGCTCGAGCTGGTGCCGGACGTGCAGTCGCACATCGGCCAGGTGGACGACCTCACCACCCGGCTCGCCGGCGGGCTCACCGAGTGGGCGCGCCGCATCACGGTCGAGCCGCACCGCCTGCGCGTGACCGCCACCGCGGGCAGCGGCAAGACCCAGCTCGCGCTCGCCGCCTACACCGACGCGCTCGCCGCCGGCCGGCGCCCGCTCTACGTGTGCTACAACCGACCGCTCGCCGACCACTTCGCGCACATCGCCCCGGCCGGAGGCGAGATCGCCACCTTCCACCAACTGTGCGACCGCCGCCTGCGCGACGCCGGGCGCAGGCCGGCCTTCGGCGCGCCCGGCGCCTTCCGCCGCATGGAGGCCGACTTCGCCGCGCTGGTCGCAAGCCACGTCACCGCCGGCTGGCAGTTCGACGAGCTCATCATCGACGAGGGCCAGGACTTCACCGAGGCCTGGCGCGACGCCCTGCTCGCGCTGCTGAAGCCGGACGGGCGCGCATGGTGGCTGGAGGACCCGCTGCAGAACCTCTACGACCGCCCGCCGGTGGCGCTGCCGGGCTGGGTGGGGCTCACCGCCGACACCAACTACCGCACCCCAGCCGATGTCCTCGCCCTGCTCAACGCCCGCCTGCCGCTCCCCGCCCCGGTGCGCGCCGGCAGCCCGGTGACCGACAGCGCGCCGGAGATCTTCGCCTGGCGCGACGAGGCCGGGATGATGGACGCCACCAAGCGCGCGATCACGCGCGCGCTCGGCCTGGGCTTCCGCCGCGACGCCATCGTGCTGCTCACCTTCCGCGGTCGCGAGCACTCGCGCTTCACCCCGCTCGAGCACCTCGGCCCCCACCGCCTGCGCGCCTTCACCGGCCGCTACGACCTGCTCGGCGAGCCGGAGCACTCCCAGGGCGAGCTGCTCATCGACTCGGTGTATCGCTTCAAGGGCCAGTCCGCGCCCTGCATCCTGTTTACCGAGATCGACTTCGAGGTGACGGGTGGGCGCATGGACGAGCTCACCATGCGCAAGCTCTTCGTCGGCGCCACGCGGGCGACGATGAAGCTGATCCTGGTCGCGTCGGAGCGCGCGGCGGCTGCGCTCGCGCCGGTCGCGGACGCGGACGCGGGGTGAAGGGTCGCCCCCGAAGCACCCCTCGCGCCTCAACCTCACCGACGCGCATCGCATCCTGCGCCTGGACTGGCACACGTCGCGGGATACGGCGTCCGGACCGGGACGCGCCGCGGGATCAGACCTTCACGTCGACCTGGCTCAGCGTTCCGGCACCGCCATCCTCGCGCAGATAGACGCCGCTCGCGCGCATCAGACCCTGGGTGTCGTTCGCGGCGTCCTTCAGGCTGAACGGGGTCGCAACGCGGCCGTAGTGGAGCGCGCCGACGCCCGCTTCACCCAACGCCCGCACGCTGCCCTCGCCCGCCGCATCCGGCTGCCACACGCGCAGCTGCGACCAGGCGGAATCGGCCTCGTCGATCCAGCCGTTGCCGTCGTCGTCGAGGCGGACGAGCTCGGCGAAGCCGTCTCCGGTGGCCGGACCGAAGAGCTCGCGACCGTCGTCGATGCGCCCGTTGGCGTTGCGGTCGAAGGCGAGCAAGCCGCTGCCGCTCATCGATGGCAGCTTCTCCCGGGTGCCGTCGCCATCGAGGTCGAAGCCAAAGCGCACATCCGAGAGCGCCGCCGCGGGGCCGCCGAAGTCCAGCACCAGCGGATCCTTCAGGCGCTGGTCGCCGGCGCGCACACTGACCGACACCGACTCGGTATAGCTGCGCGACATCTCGAAGCCGAGTTCGAAGCGGATCTCGGCGCTGTCGGCGGTACGCACCACCCCTGCGGCGGCGAAGGACACCGTCTCGGTCTCGCTGAAGCGGCTGCTGAAATCGTATTCGAGCCCGAAACCGACGCGCCGTGCGCCCCCCTGGCCACTCGCAACCGCGTTCCCGCCGGTCTCGTACCCAGACTCGGCGGCGGTATCGGCAGGCTGCAGGTCGCGCATGCTGAAGCGCCGCACCGGCTCGCCGGTCAGCAACTCGATCATGCGGATCAGCATGGCCAGGCGCGGATCGTCTTCGACCGAGTCCTCCGCGACCGCATCCACGGCCGCGGACGCGTTCTCGGCCACGAGCGCGCCCTGGCCGGCGGCGGAGATCTCCACCGCCGGCCGCTGCGCGCCCGCAGTTACCGGGACGGCATCCCGCGTGCCGCGCCAGACTTCGAGGCGCTCGCTGGTTTCCAGCGACTGCGCGAAACGGTGCGAGGACTGGAGTTCGACACTGAAGGCGGCGACTTTCATGGTGAGGGCATCGAAAACGTGACTGAACGGTACACCTAACGACATCCAGGCATGGTCCTTGACCCCGACCGTTCCCCTCGAAATCCATCTTCGGGGGGCCGACGCTCGCATCCATCCGTCAAGGGGAGAACGTACTCGAGGCGCAATAGAAACTCGTTGAGCATTCATGAACACGATCTATATTGAATTGCGTCCAATTGCATCCAGGCACGTACCGACGACTCCCGCACTCTTCGATAACACCAAGCTCAGGAGATCACACATGCCCACCCCAGGAGCCTATCGATTGCTGCTCGCCCTTGTCGCCACAGCGACCGTCTCGAGCAGTCATGGAGCAGTCATCGCCTCGCAACCCGCCGACATCGCTGTCGGCTGGGTCCAGGTATTCAACGACCGGCTCGGCTATGGCCGCTTCTTTGCCGGTGCCGGGACGGACCGTCTGCGCGTGTCCGCGAGCGTGGTCCCCTCACCGGATACGGACTTCTACGATCAGAGCTCGAACGGGGACGAGACCGCGATCTTCCTGACGCACCCCTCCACGCCTGCGCTCAATGCCCCCCTGCAGTTCGTCGGCCTCCAATCCGGCGGCGGCGGGGTGAAGAACGAATACACGACGAGCTTCAATCTGGCCAATCCCTCCGTACAGAGCCAGCTCGCCGCCTGGGACGCGACTCCGTTCGCGTTACGAATCGAGAACGCCTCCGCCCCCGGCGGCGAGACCACGAAGTGGGTCACGGCCCCGGACTACGACAGCAGCGTCAACCTGCCCTTCCTTCAGGACGTCGCGATCACCGGCGGCGGCCTCGCCCCCACGCTGTCGTGGACCGTGCCGGACACCACCGCGCCGATCACCAACATCCGCATCCAGCTTCGGCGCATCGAAGCGGAGGAACCCGGTCGCATCACGGCTGCAACGCTCGTGCACCAGGCCGTCCTGCCGCTGGGCAGCAGCGGGTACGCGCTGGATCAGGCCTTCAGCAACGGCGGGCTTCCCGGGCTGCCGAGCGGCCTGGAGCAGGGGCGCAAATACGAGGTGGCGGTGATCCTCGAATCCGTCGAACCGGGCCTGATCAAGGGACGCGCGCGCACCTTCTTCGAATTCACCCCGCTTGCCGACGACGCCGGCAACAAGACGATCTACCTGCCAAGTGTCGACAGCGCAGGAAACTTCAACTTCGACATCGAGGTGAAGGCCGGCGAGACCATCCTGATCGACCCGGTGGTCGCGGTCGGCTACGACTATCAGATCGGCAGCGGGGATCCACTGTTCGCGAGCGTCACCCTGCCGAACGTCGGTGACGGGATCTTCGAACTCTGGCTATATGACTTGAACATCGCCGACTTCGTGTTCGAAACCCTGCTGGATGCAGGACAGCGCTTCGACTTCGGCGGCGGCGGTGTGGATCGGTTCCGCGTGCTTGGCATCGAACCGTCGGCAGGACTCGACCCGACCGATGTGCAGGCTTTCGTGACCGAGATCGGGTTTGTCGGCAGTGGCCGTTTCACCGGTCGCATGACCCCGATCACCGCCAATTTCACTCCTGTGCCGGAACCGTCTTCACTCGCGCTGCTGATCGTGGCCGCGCTTGCGCTCGGCGGAACGCGACGCAGCTGCTGCCGCAGACCCCCGCTGCGTTAGGATTGACGGATTCCCGCCTCACCCGGAGTCCGCCATGAGCAACAAGCATCGCCATACCCTGGAAGCGATCTTCCGTGACCCCCCGGCCGGCAACCTGCACTGGCGCGAGGTGGAGTCCCTGCTGAACCACCTCGGTGCCGAGGTCGAGAGCGGCCACGGCGCACGTTTCCGGGTGGTACTGAACCGGCGCGAGTTCTACCTGCACCATCCGCACCACGGCAGTGATTTCGGCAAGCAGTCGGTGAAGGACCTGCGCGAATTCCTCGCCAGCGCCGGCGTGTCGCCGTCGAGCTACGAGGACAGCGCGAGCTGACGCGGCGCGCCCGGGCGAATCGGGGCGCGGCGCACACGGGAGGGGACTTTCCCGCGAACGAGCGCGGACAGAAACCCTCTGCGCGGGCCAGCCGGCTCCAGGCGCGTGCCCTCGCGCTTACACAGGCTTCATCGATCGCCCCGGGAGAACGCCGCTCAGGCGAGCGCGCGTGCGAGCTCGGCGATCGCCTCGTCCTTGTGGCTGCCGTCCGCCTCCGCCCACTCGGGGTGGGCGCGGGCGCGGCCGATCGCCTCGGGCAGCGCGTCCTTGCGCCAGCGCACACTCACCGGGTCGGCGTTCGCCGCGGCGCCCTCGCGCCCGGCGTCGAGCTCGATCGGCTTCACCGCGGCGTGGCCGCGCCCGTCGAGCGCGACCAGCAGGCTGCGCTGACGCAGCGCGACGATGCGCAGGATGGCGTCGTCCACGGTGAGCTCGCGGTGGCCGCGCAGCTTGGCGGCGAGGCGCTCGCCGTAGTGGCCGAAGGTCTGCCACAGGCCGCCGGCGATGGCACCGAGCGCGGCGGCGGCGCCCAGGGTGAGGCCGCCGGTCATCAGGTCGATGCCGACCCCCGCGGCCGCGCCTGCGGCCGCGCCGGTGCCGAGGCGCACGCCCATCTGGCGCAAGGTCTCGGGGTTGAAGAGGTCGTCGTCCCAGCGCCCGTCGGCGAGCGGCAGGTCGGCCATGCGCGCGTCGTCGGCGCGGAAGCGGTACAGGCGCAGCAGCGCGTCCACGCAGGCCTGCTCGCGGCTGCGCACGTCCGCGCGCAGGCGCTCGACCGCGACCTGCAGCGCGGCGGCGTCATCCTCTGAGTCGGCCAGGCGGTCGCGGCGCGCGGCGAGTTCGACCAGCAGCTCGGCGACCAGGCGGCGGGCGGCCTCGCGCCGTGCCGCGGCCTCGCGCGCGCGCGCCTCGATCAAGGCCTGCAGGCGGCCGCGGTGGCTGTGGATCAGCGTGGCCAGGGTGTCGAAGAGCTCGCGCTCGCCGTCGAGCGGCGGCGCCACGGTGTCGAAGCTCACCACCGCGTGCAGCCCGAGGCGGGCGAGTGCGCCGCGCCAGTCGTCCGCCCGCGCCGCCGGATCGGCGATGAAGTTGAGCACCGGCAGCAGCGGCCGAGCGCACGCGGCGAGCAGCTCGAGCTCGTCGCGGTGCTTGGGCAGCACCGGGTCGCGCGCGTCGACCACATAGAGCGCGGCGTCGCTCGCCAGCATCTGGCGCAGCACCTTCGCCTCCTGCTCGAAGCGGCCTGCGGCCTCGTCGCGGGCGAGAAAGCGCGCGACGCGCTCGGGGCCGTCGACGCGCTCGCCGGGGTCGACCAGCTCGTCGATGAACTCGAGCAGCGCGATCGCGTCCTCCATGCCCGGGGTGTCGAAGAGCTCCGCCGCCGCCACGCCGTCGGCCATCAGGCGCAGGCCCTCGACGTGGCGGGTGGTGCCGGCGGAGTCGGAGACCTCGCCGAAGCCGACGTCGCGCGCGAGCGTGCGCAGCAGCGAGGTCTTGCCGGTGTTGGTGTGGCCCACGACGGCCACGCGCAGGATGTCGTTCATCGGACCTCGTCCCCCCGTTCCAGCCAGACCCATGCGGCCCGCGCATCCACCAGCACCGCCTCCTCGCCCAGGCCGATGCCGGCCAAGCCCTCGCGCCACTGGCGCAGCCGGCCGGCGTGCTCCGCCGCGGCATCGATGCCGGCCAGCCAGACGCGGGTCGCCTGCGCGTGGTCGGCGAGCTCGGCGATGAGGCCGAGGCTGCCGCGATCCGGGGTCTGGCGGGCGTCGACCGCGACCACCAGGCGGACCGGCGGGTGGGCGGCGAAACGCGCGCGCGCTCCGCGGCGTTGCTCGCGGCTGTCGAGGCGGCCGCCGTCCTCCCAGGCAGGCGCCGCGTCAGCCGCGTCGCCACGGCCGGCGGCGAGCGCATGCGGCCACGCCAGGTCGTCGCCGAGTTCGATCGCGACCGCCACCGCGCCGCCGTCGCCGTGAGCGACCGCGACATGGCGCTGCGGGTGCGGCATCGCCGCCGGCTCGGGGTCGCGCACGCCGATGCGTTCGCTGTCGGGCATCAGCAGCGGGCGCAGGCGGGCGTAGCCGGGACGGCCGAGGTCGAGCACGATCGCAGTCGTGGCGCGCCGCCACAGCCCGAGGCAGAGCAGCGCGAGCGCCAGCCGCGGCAGCACGCCATAAATCGTCATCGCCCCCACCAGCCAGCCGGCCCAGGCGCGCCGGCCGGCCTCGTCCAGCATCGGGGCGTCGCCGCTCGCCAGCACCGTGGCGGCGTCGGGCACCGGGAATCCGAGCACGCCAGGCAGCGCGCCGAGCGCAGCGCTCAACGCGACAAAGGTGTCGGCGGGCAGGATGGTGGTCTCCCACACGAAGCCGTAGCGCCGCGTGGCGAGCAGCGCGAGCACGCCGAGGGTGGCCCCCGCCAGCGCGCCGAACCACAGCGTGTGGTTGGCTGCGCCGACACCCCAGGCGGCGGCACGGCCGCCACCGAGCAGGCCGCCGAGCGCGAGCGGCAGGTCGGCGGCCTCGCGGCTGCGGTCGAGCCAGCCGGTCACGGCAAGCCAGGCGCGCCCGAGCAGGCCGCCATGGTGCAGCACGTCCCCCTGCGCGCGCCCCTGCAGCACCAGGCTGGCGAGCCACAGCAGCAGGCTCAGCAGATGCACGCCGAGCAGGCCGCCCAGGGTCCACACCACATTGACCGGCCGTGTCCCGTCACCGAGCGCACCGGCGGCGGCCCCGAAGCCGAACACGAAGGCGAGCGCGAAGGCCAGCACCAGCACCAGCCGCGCCCGCCCCTGCCAGCGCACGATCGCCTCGCGCCAGCCCGCGGCGGCCCCGAGCGCGCCGGCGCGACGCAGGACGCGTGCCTCGAAGTCGCCCGCGGTCGCGCGCGCCTCGGCGTGCGCACGCGCCTCATCAAGCGGCGGGTGGTGTTCTTCATGGCGGCGGACGAGCTCGGCCAACCAGCGCTGGGACAGGGAATTCGGCGGGAGTGACGTGGGCACGCGGGGTCCGGACGAGAGGTCGGCGTGGTTTGGAAAGCGGAAGGATAGCAACCTCGCCGGAGATCCGCATTGGCTCGGGCCTTGATCGAGCGGCTCAGCCCTTGCCCGCGATGGCGGATGAATGAAGACAGGGCGAGAATTGATCTCAATCAACAAATACCCAGCCAGAATGGTTAGCCTTGTGGCTTCCGCCCACGAACGGATCGCGTGCATGACTACAGAACTATTCCACTGGACCGACGAGTTCAGCATCGGCCTGCAGGAGATCGACGAACAGCACAAGGAGCTCGTAGACCTGCTCAACCAGCTCCACGTCGCGATCAAGGAGCACCACGGCTCGGCCACCTCGCGCCAGATCCTCGACAAACTGGCGGACTACACGCGCACCCACTTCGCGGTCGAGGAGAGCCTGATGCGGGTGTCGAACTACCCCGAATTCGCCACCCACAAGCAGAATCACGAGGACCTGATCGGCCAGGTGCAGGCGCTGCAGGAAAAGCTCGACTCGGGCCAGGCGACCATCACCTTCGAACTCCTGCACTTCCTCAAGGTCTGGCTCACACGCCACATCAACGAGGCCGACAAGCGCTTCGGTGCCTTCTTCCTCGAGGCGGGCGGCGCCAGCCGATGGTCCGACCACGTCGAAGATGCGATGAAGAAGCGCAAATGGTGGTGGAAGTTCTGGTGAGCAGCGCCCATCGCCGCCCTCATCGTATCGCCCCCTTGCACCCTCCGACCGACCGCCCCACACCACCACACAACCCTCCGAGACCATGACGATGCCGCTCACCAACCGGGCCCGCTCGGCCCTGCTTGCCCTTGCCCTCCCTGCCGCCCTGTTCGCCGGCGCGGCCCACGCCGAGACGCTGTCCTGCCCTGCGCTGGACAAGGCGGTGCAGGTCGCCGCCTGCCCGAGCGACGCCGAACTGCAGTACACCTTCATGGGCTTCTGCGGCGACAACGCCCGCCTCTATGGCCGCGACGTCTTCACCTGCGCCACCTTCGAGAACTACAAGGCGGTCAAGAACACCGCCCTGTGGGAATCGGAAAACGGCAGCTTCAGCGGCTACCTGAACTGCAACCTCGACACCGCCACCCTGCGCGCCTCACGTGCCCTGAAGATGAGCGTGGAGAAGAAGAACGGCCTCACCCGCCTGATCTGCGACTACGAGAACGACCAGCGCATGGTGATGCGCACGAAGGGCACCTGCACGGTCGAAGCCGCCGACTGCAGCAGCGGCGAATGCCGCGCGAGCTGCGAGTGAGCATCGTCTCGAGCCCGGCACGGCGATGACGAAAAGCCCCACACCTGGTTCAGCGCCAACGGCCGGGCAGGCCGCAGCAGCCTCCGGCGCACGCAGCGCCCGGCTGCTGGTCGGGCTCATCGGCGGTGTATTCCTGCTGCTGATCGCCGCCTTCGTCGGCATGATCTTCCTCGTCCAGGACGAGGCCCGCCTCAACGCGGTGGGCCCGATCGCCGCCGCGCCGGGCGCCGAGCGCGGTGGCGTGGTCTTCCACGGCACGGCCAACATCTGGGAGGTGCGCGGGCGTCTGACCCAGGACGACGCACGCCAGGTGAGCTTCGCGATCGATCTCGTGGGCCCCACCGCACAGCCGGCACCAGCCGGGCTGCAGCTCAGCCTGAGCCTCGAACGCGCCGACGGTACCGGCACACCGATCCCGCTCGACCATCGCCTGGTCCGCCCGGGCAGCCTGGTGGCGAGCAGCGCGCCGCTCGAGACCGGCCCGTGGCGGCTGCGCCTCACCTTGCCCGAAATCGAGGCCCTTCAGGAGTTCAGCGTCGAGCCCTGACGCACCCACGCGCCGGCAGGCGTGCAGGGTCGCGCCGTTCAGTCCCCGACCTGCGGTACCTGGCCGGCGAAACTGCCGAGAATCGACACCACCTCGTCCTGCGCCAGGTCGCGCACGATGAACACCAGCCGGCTGCGGCGGTCGTCGTAGGGCGGCTGCGCTGGCCAGGCGGGCAGGCTGCTCGCCGGATACACGCTGTGCTGCACGCACTGCAGCACGCGCGGCAAGGGGTCGCCGGCAACGTTGAGCAGGCCCTTGATGCGCAGGATGCGGCCGCCATACACCTGCAGCAGCAGGGCGAGGCCGTCGGAGAATCCGAACCAGTCGAGCGGCTCGTCGAAGCGCAGCACGAAGCTGGTCACGCCTGCATCGTGGCGCACGGGTGCAGCGCTTGCTGCGGACTCGGCGGACTCGGACTCGGCATCAGCTGGCGCGCCGGCGCCGTGCGTCGGGGCGGATTTCTGAACGCGCGCACGCGACCACACCGGCGCGGCCGGCGCCTGGCGGCCCGCACGGACCGCCTCCTCGCCCAGCCAGGCGGCGACGTCGGGCAGCTTGCCGGTGGGGTCGTAGAGGCCGCAGCCGAACACCGCGTCGGCAGCGACGGCACCGCCCGCCACCTCCACCCGGTGCGCACCCGGATTGAGCCGGGCGATGCCGGCGGCGACCGCCGCACGTTGCTCGGCCGAGGCCAGGTCGCACTTGGTGAGTAGCAGCCGGTCGGCCATCGCCACCTGGCGCACGGCCTCGTTGTGAGCGCCGAGCTGATCGAGCGCATGGGTGACATCGACCGCCGTCACCACGCCGTCGAGCCGGTAGCGCTCGGACAGGAAGGGCTCGGCCATCAACGTGTGGATCACCGGCGCGGGATCGGCCAGGCCGGTGGTCTCGATCAACACCCGGCGCAGGCCCTTGAGCTCGCGTCGCAGCGCGCGCATGAAGAGGCCCTTGAGCGCGCGCACCAGGTCGCCCTGCACGCTGCAGCAGATGCAACCGGAGTCGAGCACGACCAGGCTCTCGTCGACCTTCTCGACCAGATGATGGTCGACGCCGACCGCGCCGAACTCGTTGATCAGCACCGCGCTGCCGTCCATCTGCGGCTGGCGCAGCAGATGGTTGAGCAGCGTGGTCTTGCCGGCGCCGAGGAAGCCGGTGAGGATCGTGACCGGAATGCGGCGGTCGAGGTCGGCGGCTGCGCCGGTCGCGGGCTCCGTCACTGCCAGCCGCCGCCGAGCGCCTTGTACAGCGCGACACGATTGGTGGCATCCGCAAGGCGGACGGCGATCAGCTCCTGCTCGGCCGCATACAGGCTGCGCTGGGCGTCGAGCAGGCTCAGGTAGCTGTCGACACCCCCGCGATAGCGGGCATCGGACAGCTTCAGGCTGTTCTGCGTCGCCGCCACCTGCTTGCGCCGGGCGTCGACGCGCTCGGTAACGGTCGCGCGCTCGGCCAGGCCATCGGCCACTTCCCGGAAGGCGGACTGGATCGCCTTCTCGTACTGGGCGACGTTGATGTCGCGCTGGATCTCGGCAACGTCCAGGCTGGCCTGCAGGCGGCCGGCCTCGAAGATCGGCAGGCGCAACTGCGGCACGAAACTCCAGGCACCCGAGCCGCCCTCGAACAGGCCGTCGAGCGTGCTGCTCGCGGTGCCTGCGCTGGCGGTCAGCGTAATGCGCGGGAAGAACGCTGCGCGCGCGGCACCGATGCTGGCGTTGGCCGCCAGCAGGGCGCGTTCGGCCTGCGCGATGTCGGGACGACGCGCCAGCACTTCGGAAGGCACCCCGGCGGGGAGTTCCGCCACCGTGGCGACCGCCAGCTCGAGCCCGTCCGGCAGCAGGGCGTCCGGGACACCGCTGCCCACCAGCTGTGCCAGCGCGTTCTGGTCCTGTGCAACCACGGTTTCGAAGCGCGCCGCATCGGCACGCGCGCTCTGCAGCAGGGTGTCGGCCTGATGCACGTCGAGCGCGGACACTGCGCCCAGCTCGAAACTGCGCCTCACGAGATCGAGGGATTCCTGGCGGGTCTGCTGCGTGCGCTTCGCCAGCGCCAGGCGCTCGCGGTCGGCGGCCAGGCGCAGCCAGGCGTTGGCGACCTCGGCCACCAGGCTGATCTGCGCGCTGCGGCGGGCGTCCTCGGTGCCGAGGTAGGTCTGCAGCGCCTGCTCCTCCAGGCTGCGCACGCGGCCGAAGAAGTCGAGCTCGTAGGACGCGAAGCCGAGGTTGGCGCTGTACTGGCGGCTGACCGTCGAGTCGCCGCTCATGCTCAGGTCGCCCGGCACGCGCTGCGCGTTCTGCCCGCCGCTGACCGCGATCGACGGGAAGAGGTCGGCGCGCTGGATGCCGTACTGGGCGCGCGCACGCTCGATGTTCAGGGCGGCGACACGCAGATCGCGGTTGTTCTCGAGCGCAAGCGCGATCACCTTGCGCAGGCGCTCGTCGGCAAAGTAGTCGCGCCAGGCGATGGTGTCGGCCAGCGGCGCGACCGCCGCGGCCTCGGTGGGCTGCGCCTGCGGGAAGCTCGCCGGCACCGGCGCCGCGGGGCGCTCGAAGACCGGGATCATCGAGCACGCGCCGAGCAGCGTGGCAGCCACGGCCACCGCCAGCCCGCGCAGCGGCAGCCTTGTTGCGTACTTGCTCATATCAACGTCCCTCCTGGGTGGCCGGCACCTCGGCCTCGTCCCCGGGCTTGTCCGGGAAAATGCGCTTGATTGCGACGTAGAACAGCGGCACGAAGAACAGGCCGAGCAGCGTCGCGCCGATGGTGCCGCCGAGCACGCCGGTGCCGATCGCGTTCTGGCTGCCGGCGCCGGCGCCGGTGGCGATCGCCAGCGGCAGCACGCCGAAGCCAAAGGCGAGCGAGGTCATGATGATCGGGCGCAGACGCATGCGGACCGCGGTCAGCGTGGCGGAGATCAGGTCCTTGCCCTCCTCCATCTGCGCCTTGGCGAACTCCACGATCAGGATCGCGTTCTTCGACGACAGGCCGATGGTGGCGAGCAGGCCAACCTGGAAGTACACATCGTTCGACAGCCCGCGTCCGGAGGCGGCGAGCAGCGCGCCGAGCACGCCGAGCGGCACCACCAGCATCACCGCGAAGGGCACCGACCAACTCTCGTACAGCGCCGCCAGGCACAGGAACACCACCAGCAGCGACAGCGCATAGAGGGCAGGCGCCTGCGAGCCGGAGCGGCGTTCCTCGTAGGAAGTGCCCGACCAGTCGTAGCCGATCCCCGGCGGAAGCCTGGCCATGATCTCCTCGACCGCCTGCATCGCCTCGCCGGACGACAGCCCGGGCGCGGCCTGGCCGAGCAGCTCCATCGACGGCTGGCCGTTGAAGCGTTCGAGGCGCGGCGAGCCGTAGGTCCAGTGCGCGGTGGCGAAGGCCGAGAACGGCACCATGTCGCCCGTCTTGTTGCGCACGTACCACTTGTCGAGATCCTCGGGCGTCATGCGCGAGCCCGCATCGCCCTGCAGATAGACCTTCTTGATGCGGCCGCGGTCGAGGAAGTCGTTGATGTAGCTGCCGCCCCAGGCGGTGGACAAGGTGTCGTTGATGTCGGCGACCGACAGGCCGAGCGCCCCGGCCTTGGCGTGGTCGATGTCGAGCTTGAGCTCGGGCATGTCCTCCTGGCCGTTGGGGCGCACGCCGACGAGACGCTTGTCCTGCGCCGCCATGCCGAGGAACTGGTTGCGCGCGGCCAGCAAGGCGTCGTGGCCGAGGCCGGAGCGGTCCTGCATCTGCACGGTGAAGCCGCCCGAGGTGCCGAGCTCGATCACCGCCGGCGGCACGAAGGCGAACACCATGGCCTCGCGGATCTGCGCGAACGCGCCCATCGCGCGCCCGGCCACGGACTTCACGTCCTTGCCCGGCGCCTTGCGCTCATCCCAGTGCTTGAGGTTCACGAAGCCGATGCCCATGTGCTGGCCGCTGCCGCCGAAGGAGAAGCCGGCGACGGTGAAGATCGCGCGCACGGTGTCCTTCTCGTTCTCGAGGAAGTGGTCCTCGACCTTCTTCAGCACCTCGAGCGTGCGCTCCTGGGTGGCGCCGGCGGGGAGCATGACCTGGTTGAACATCACGCCCTGGTCTTCCTCGGGCAGGAAGGAGGTCGGCATGCGCACGAAGAGCAGGCCGAGCACCGCGACGATGGCGAGGTAGATGGCGAGGAAGCGCACGCTGCGCTTGAGGATGCCGCCGACCGCCGACTCGTAGCCCTGGGTGCTGCGCTCGAACTTGACGTTGAACCAGTGGAAGAACTTGCCGAACAAACCGCCTTCGCCGTGCTCGTGGCCCTTCTCCACCGGCTTCAGGATGCTCGCGCACAGGGCCGGGGTGAACACGATCGCCACCAGCACCGACAGCGCCATCGCCGACACGATGGTGATCGAGAACTGGCGGTAGATCACGCCTGTCGAGCCGCCGAAGAAGGCCATCGGCACGAACACCGCCGACAGCACCAGGCCGATGCCGATCAGCGCGCTGGTGATCTGGTCCATCGAGCGCTTGGTCGCCTCCTTGGGCGGCAGGCCCTCCTCGGTCATCACGCGCTCGACGTTCTCGACCACCACGATGGCGTCGTCCACCAGCAGGCCGAT
>ENA-UOUJ01000599-UOUJ01000599.1-activated-sludge-metagenome-genome-assembly--contig:-NODE-599-length-22814-cov-4.695285_pt1 | contig 22814 bp, 20 predicted proteins | sample MGYA00249839_ERZ747224 | MGnify/ENA primary metagenome ERZ747224 (study PRJEB28782, sample SAMN03220277) | activated sludge metagenome | biome: wastewater; feature: sewage sludge; material...
GATTTGCACATCGCGCACTATGCCGAGATCGAGGATGGTGAGCACGGGCACTTCGGGGTCGGTAACGACGGAGAGGTAGGTGTATATATTTTCTTTGGAGATAGTCATTACCACTCCATGTTTGGGTATGTGCGTTGCATGAATTGCATTTCGGCGAGTATATAGCCGAGGTGTTCTGTATGAATGGCGTTTTTGCCGCCTTCCTGCATCCAGGTGCCGGTGGGTAGTTGCAAAGTTGCTTCTTGAATAATAGCGGTTACTCTTTCTTTCCACTGTGTGGCAATTGCGTTCAGATCTGCGCCAATGTCTTGAGTGAACATAGCCTTATCGGTATCGCCTGGTTGTGTCAGTTCGCCGGTAAACATCCAGTAGTCGTTGATGGCGTTTTGAATGCGTGTTTTGCTTTCATCAGTTCCATCACCCAGCCGAATGATCCACTCACTGCTCCAGCGAAGATGGTAGCTTACTTCTTTCAAAGACTTTTCGGCTATTGCTGCGAGTGTTTCGTCTTTGCTGTTTTGCAGGGCAGTGAAGAAATAGAAATTGTAGGTATCGAAGAAGAAAGACCGTGCTACAGTGTATGCCCAGTCGTTGTTGGGTTGCTCTACCAGCAGTACATTGCGGAAATCCCAGCCATCGCGGAGATAAGCCATATCATCTTCGTCGAGTAGTTCTCCCGCTTCAATTTTTTGTTGGATGGCGGTTGAAGTGAAGGTGTTTAGCTTTTCTTCAGTGCTAAAATTATTGAACTGATCTGCTGCATATTGATACAGACTTCTTGCCTGCCCAAGATGATCGAGTGCTATGTTGCTAAGTGCAATGTCTTGCTCCAGAACTGGCCCGTGCCCGCACCATTCGCTCAGGCGATGCCCGTTGATGAGTGCGCTGTCGGCTATTTGGAGTGTGTAAAAAAGTTGATTAGTTGATTGGTTGATTGGTTGATTTAGCATTGCGATTGATACTGTTGCGTAAAAAAGTGATGTATCCATTTAGCAGTTTGCCTACATGGTCTATGTGCTGCTGCTTAAAATGATTTAGTTCGGATTCGGTAATAAATCCGGAGTCGAAAGCGTCAAGTAAATGATTGTAGGTCTCGCTCAAAGACCCACGCGCCTGAACACAAAAGTGTAACTGATCCTTATAGGTAAAACGACCATGACCTTCAGAAATATTGTGGTTAATAGATCTCACCGAACGAAGGATTTGATCTGTCATGCGAAACTTTTCTTCTGACGGAAATCTTTTGACAAGAAGTTCTATCTCTAACTTAAATGAACGTCCTGCTTGCCAAACAGCGAGTTGGGTGAAATCCTGATTTGAAAGTTTTTCATTCATAAACACTAATTAACTAATCAACAAGTCAACCAATCAACAAATGAACGACTACATGTGTTTTAACTCGTCCGGTAAATTGTAAAAAGTAGGGTGGCGATAGATCTTATCATTCGCAGGTTCGTACAACATTTCTGCATCGGCGGGATCGGAAGCATGGATATGATTGCTTTCTACTACCCAAATGCTTACGCCTTCCATACGGCGGGTATAAACATCGCGTGCATTTTCAATAGCCATTTGTGCATCTGCTGCATGAAGGCTGCCAGCATGTTTGTGATCTAACCCAGCTTTGCTGCGGATGAATACTTCCCATAAAGGCCATTCATTTGCAATGCTGTGGTTGCCGTCTTGTCCGCCGGCTGCTTCTCTGTCGCCGTAGTCGCCGTAAAGAATTTTCTTAAACAACTTCATTTGAGTATGTATTATGTTTTATGATGCGCAAACAGACTGCAAATTATAAGAAGATTTCTCACTCCGCTTTGCTCCGTTTCGAAATGACGGATTTCTATTATGCTGCAATCGGGTCTTTAGTTTTCTTTTCTTGCTCGTTTTTTGCCTTACGCTTTTTTGAATGGGCTATTGCCGCTTCTCTAACCCATGCTCCTTCTTCCCATGCTTTGCGACGAGTATCCAATCTTTGTTTATTGCAAGGACCATTTCCTTTTACCACATTCCAAAACTCATCCCAGTTTATTTTCCCAAAATCGTAGTGGCCGGCCTCTTCATTCCATTTCAAATCAGGATCAGGAACTGTCAATCCAATAAGTTTTGCCTGCTCCACTGTTACATCAATAAATTTCTGACGAAGCTCGTCGTTAGTAAAACGTTTTATACGCCACCTCATACTTTGTGCGGTATGCGGACTGTCCGCATCCGATGGGCCAAACATCATGACAGATGGCCACCACCAGCGGTTCAATGCATCCTGAGCTAATTTCTTTTGTACAGCCGTTCCGTTAGCAAGCGTCATCATTATTTCAAAACCCTGACGTTGATGAAAACTTTCTTCTTTACACACACGCACCATTGCCCGTGCATAAGGTCCATAAGACGTTCTGCACAGCGGCACTTGATTCATGATAGCAGCGCCATCTACCAACCATCCAATTGCACCCATATCAGCCCAGGTAAGCGTTGGATAATTGAATATCGAAGAATATTTCGCTTTGCCGGAATGCAATTGTTCGATCATTTCATCGCGCGAAATGCCCAATGTTTCTGCTGCACTGTAGAGATATAAACCATGTCCTCCTTCATCCTGAACTTTTGCAAGCAACACCGCCTTGCGACGAAGACTTGGCGCGCGTGTAATCCAATTTCCTTCGGGCAACATTCCCACTATTTCACTATGCGCGTGCTGACTGATCTGACGGATCAACGTCTTTCGATAATCATCGGGCATCCAGTCGCGCGGCTCAATGCTTATCTCGTTATCTATCTTATCATCAAAGTGTTGCTGAAATGAAAATTGTGTCATTCGAAGGACAATTTTAGGCTTACAAATATAACGCTTTGAAGGCGGAGGGCTGATGATTTATGTCAGGTTTAACGATATGGAGCTTTTCAGTCAAAAAGTGGAAGTCCTCATTTGTAAAAGACAGACTAATAAAATCGCATTTGCTTTTTGAAGAATCTTTCTACACCGTACTGGAATGAAATTTATATAATTCTACAGGCAGCGTTTCCCTGCTAATGTTACATTTCTAATTGCGCAACAGCTATAAACGTTTACTTAATGATTGATTTTCCAGGAAGGAAAAGAGTGGTGGTCACAAATATTTCGCCGCAAATTAACGGTGGAAGTTATCCGGCAAAGGCGGTGATACAAGATGAGTTTATTATCAGCGCCGATGTATTTACCGACGGACATGACGATGTTGTAGCCAGTGTTTTACTCAAACATCGTAAGGATAGAATTTGGAAAGAATATCCAATGAGCTTTATAAATAACGATCATTGGGAACTAAAGTTTTATCCAACTCAACTTGGCTTTTATCAATTTCAGGTGCAAGGTTGGGTAGATCATTTTACTACCTGGCGAAAAGGCTTGATCAAAAAATATGAAGCCGGGCAAGACATAAAAGTTGAATTGCAGATAGGGGCACAATTAATTGAAGAAGCGGCATCGAGAGCAGGAACAAAAGACAGGAACGGCATACTTGAACAGGCTCGTTTGCTGACGAATGTCCAAACACTGGAAGAAGCTATAATGGCTGCGACTGATGATAAACTCGCTACTGCCATGTATCGGTTGAGAGACAAAAAACTTATTACAGTTTATCCTGAAATTTTTGCGTTTGAAGTAGAAATAAAACGTGCATCATTCAGCACATGGTATGAATTATTTCCTCGCTCTGCTTCGCAAGAACCAGGCAAACACGGAACATTTAAAGATGTAAAACAATTGTTGCCGCGCGTAGCCGCAATGGGTTTTGATACGCTTTATTTTCCACCTATTCATCCCATCGGGGAGCAAAAAAGAAAAGGGAAAAACAATTCGCTTACCGCAACAGAAAATGATCCTGGTTCGCCGTGGGCAATAGGTAATCGGCTCGGTGGACATAAATCAATCCATCCGCAACTCGGCACGCTCAAAGATTTTCAAGACCTGATTAAAGAAGCAAGAAAGTATGACATAGAAATAGCGATGGACATAGCTTACCAATGCGCGCCCGATCATCCTTATGTAAAACAACATCCGCAGTGGTTTAAATGGCGACCCGACGGAACCGTGCAGTATGCAGAAAATCCGCCGAAGAAGTACGAAGACATTTTACCTTTCAATTTTGAAACAGAAGATTGGGAAAATCTTTGGCTGGAACTAAAAAGTGTAATTGATTTCTGGATAGATAAAGGCGTTACTATTTTTCGGATAGACAATCCGCACACAAAATCTTTTGCTTTTTGGGAATGGATGATTGGCGAAGTAAGAAGGGATAATCCACAGGTAATATTTCTTGCCGAAGCATTTACCCGTCCGCGTATAATGGAGCAGTTGGCGAAGGCTGGGTTTAATCAATCCTACACCTACTTCACGTGGCGCAATACGGCAAAAGAAATAGAAGAATACATGACGGAGCTAACGAAGACCGACATGCGCTATTTCTTCCGTCCCAATTTTTGGCCCAACACGCCCGATATTCTTCCGCCTGAAATAACTTATGGAGGAGAAGTAGCGCATATCCGAAGACTGATACTCGCTGCAACACTTTCCTCCAGTTACGGTTTGTACGGGCCGGTTTATGAATTCGGCTTTACGCAACCCATGCCAGGAAAAGAAGAATACATTGACAACGAAAAGTACGAGATAAGGCATTGGGATTGGAACGCTTACACGCGCATCAAAGAGATTATTTCAAGAGTGAACAGGATCAGAAAAGAGAACCCTGCACTACAGGATACCTACAACATTGAGTTTGCAAAATGCACGAACGAACAGATTGTTTGCTATGTAAAAACAGATAAGAAAACTGGCAATCAACTAATCGTTGCTGTAAACATGGATAGCTGGAACACGCAAGCCGGGCATGTAACCTTGCCGCTTGAAAAAGCCGGTTTGCCGCAAGGTGAATACATGGTTCGGGACTTACTGAGCGGAGACAAATACCGCTGGAATGGCGCTGTGAACTTTGTGCAACTCAATCCTTATGAAATGCCGGCGCATATCCTGAAAGTAGAAACTCCTCCATCTGTTTAGAAAATAGCGGAGGAAGCGGTAAAAACGCGGCAGGAGGCACTGAAAACCCGGAAGGCAGGCTTAAAAACATGAAGGATCGGCTAAAAACCGTGGAGGATTGCCTAAAAACCGTGGAGGAGCTTCAAAAACCTTGGAGGAATGCTTAAAAACCTTGGAGGACTCGCTGCAAACTAATTTGCAAGCATCTCTTGGCAGTTTTTAAGCCTCTCTCTCTGCCTTTTTTGCAGATGCTGAAAGATTTTTGGGCGGGGCTTTTTTGTTTTTATTGTACGATTTGTAAAATAATGATGGGGTGGAAACGATGGTGGCGCTCCCTACTCCGAGTTTGTAAATGGCTTCTTATCATAAAGCAATTTTTATCCCACCAAAGGATGTAAAAACAATTGTTTGTGGAATAGAATTTATGCTTCTCCTACTCTCAAAAAATTTATTCTAAAAAAAGATGGCTGATAAAGGAAGTGTAATAGACGATAAACTACACTGGTATAAAGATGCTGTAATTTACGAACTGCATATAAAAGCATTTGCCGACAGCAATGGCGATGGCATTGGCGATTTTAGCGGGTTGATGCAAAAGCTCGATTACCTGCAAAACCTCGGCGTCACGGCAATATGGGTTTTGCCTTTTTACCCTTCGCCGCTTAAAGATGATGGTTACGATATTGCCGACTACTACCGCATCAATCCCGCTTACGGCGATATTAAGCAGTTCAAAAAATTTCTGAATGAGGCACACAAGCGCGGACTGAAAGTGATTACCGAACTTGTTATTAACCACACATCCGATCAGCATCCCTGGTTTCAGCGTGCCCGCAGAGCGCCTAAAGATTCGCCCGAAAGAGCGTTTTATGTGTGGACAGACAACCCCAAACAATATAAAGGTGTGCGCATCATCTTTCAGGATTTTGAAGCATCGAACTGGACGTGGGATCCCGTGGCGCAGCAATATTATTGGCATCGCTTCTTTCATCATCAGCCCGATTTGAATTTTGATAATCCGCTGGTGCAACAAGAAGTTTTTAAGGTGCTGGATTACTGGTGTGAAATGGGTGTGGACGGATTTCGATTGGATGCCGTTCCTTATCTTTTTGAGCGCGAAGGAACTAATTGTGAAAATCTTCCTGAAACGCATGAATATTTAAAACGCCTGCGTGCGCATGTAGATGAAAAATATCCCGGCACATTGCTTTTGGCAGAAGCAAATATGTGGCCGGAAGATTCAGCTTCTTACTTTGGCAATGGCGATGAATGCCACATGAATTATCACTTTCCTGTGATGCCGCGTATGTTCATGTCATTGCAAATGGAAGATCGTTACCCCATCACCGATATTTTTGATCAGACCCCGCCTATACCTGAAACTTGCCAGTGGGCTATATTTCTGCGCAACCACGACGAACTGACGCTGGAAATGGTAACTGACGAAGAGCGCGACTACATGTATAAAGTGTATGTGAAAGATCCCAAAGCGCGTATCAATCTTGGTATTCGTCACCGGCTGGCACCATTGATGGGAAATGATAGAAAGAAGATTGAGTTGCTTAATTACTTGCTGTTTTCGTTGCCGGGCACTCCGGTTATTTACTACGGCGATGAAATAGGAATGGGTGATAATTTTTATCTCGGAGATCGTGATGGTGTACGCACGCCCATGCAATGGAGCGACGACCGCAATGCAGGTTTTTCAGATTGCAATCCACACAAACTTTATCTGCCTGTAATTCTCGATCCTGAATATCATTACGAAACGGTGAATGTGGAAAGACAATCACGTAGCACTACTTCTCTTTTATGGTGGATGCGTAGAATTATCAATACCCGCAAAAAGTATAAAGCATTCAGCAGGGGCGATATGAAATTTATCAACTCTGAAAATCCTAAAATTCTTGCATTCACCCGAACCTATGAAGATGAAACCATGCTGGTGATCGTCAACCTATCGCGCTACATACAGCCGGTAGAGCTTGATCTGAATGAATACAGCGGTTATCAGCCGGTAGAAGTTTTTAGCAGAAATAAATTTCCTTCGGTAAAGACAGACACACCTTATTTCTTCACGCTTGGCCCCCACGATTGCCAATGGTTTTTGCTGGAAAACACAAGTGTCGAAACAGAAAAGAAATCGCTGCCGGAAATGGAACTGAAGAAATGGAACGACTTGTTAGATCGTTATCCGGTGGAGCAATTAGAAAGCTATATACTGCCCGACTACCTGATGCAAATGAGATGGTTTGGCGGTAAGAGTCGCAATATGCAAAACCTGCGCATAGTAGATCATGCAGACATTCCTTTAGAGGAACACAGCGCGTTTCTGCTGTTGCTCGAAGTAACTTATGAAAGTGGATTGCCTGAGTTTTACCAATTGTCAGTGGCTTTTAGCAAAGGCGATTCGGCGAGCAAACTACAGGAGAGTTGTCCTAAATCTGTGATTGCAAAAATAAAAGTGGATGGCAATGAAGGATTGCTTTATGATGCCATTTATGGTTATCAGTTGCAGCAGGAAATATTGAACCGCATGTCCGGCAATCACGACATTGCCTTAAAACAAAGTGAGATTCAATTTTCAGGAAATAAAAGCTTGAAAAAATATGTGAAGGAACATGAGAAAATAAAATCGCGTATTCTTTCTGCCGAGCAAAGCAATACTTCGCTTGCGTTCGACAATGCCTATTTTCTAAAACTTTATCGCAAAGTAGATCGTACCATAAATCCGGATTTGGAAATCACCCATTTTCTTTCTGAGGAAGCAAAGTTCAAGCATATCCCGGCTTATGTAGGTTCGATGGAATGGAAGTATTCGAACAACACAATAGTGCTGGGCATGATGCAGGAAATGGTGGAAAGCAATGGTGATGCCTGGAGCTATATGCTTGACCGGCTTGCTGCTTTCAACGAAAGAATTTTATCAAAGCAAGATCAGCTTCCCTCACCATCGGAACTGCGTGGTAGCTTTATCCATCCGGCGAGTTATGAAGATCTTCCTGAAGAAATGAAAGTGGTGTTTGATGCCACAGTTGCGGAGCGCTCAAGATTGCTCGGTGTACGCACGGCAGAAATGCATATTGCCCTCGCCTCGAATTATGATTTGCCTGATTTTCGACCGGAAGATTTTTCGCTTCATTATCAGCGGTCATTGTTCTCAGGTTTTCAATCTCTGGTGCGTGCAACATTTCAGAATCAGGCGCGTGCGCTGCGAAAACTGCCAGAGGACATACGCAAGGAAGCAGAAGAGGTATTGAGCATGAAAGATGATATCCTCACAGCGTTCAAAAGAATTTACAAGAAGAAATTTGACACCATCAAAACACGCCACCACGGAGACTATCATCTGGGACAAGTGTTGTTTACCGGAAAGGATTTTATCATACTCGATTTTGAGGGAGAGCCAGCAAGAAGTTATAGTGAAAGAAGATTGAAACGTTCACCACTGCGCGATGTGGCAGGTATGATACGTTCGTTTCATTATGCCGCTTACGGTGCGCTGTTTCTTAACGATCAGATACGCAAAGAAGATATTCCGAAGCTGCTGCCTTTTGCAGAGCAATGGTATCACTACATGAGCGGCTTTTTTATGCAGGCTTATCTTGAAACCGCAAATGGTCACGGCTTTATTCCGCCGGAAAAAGAAGACCTTGACACCATGCTGCAAACCTATATTTTGGAGAAAGCGATCTACGAATTGAATTACGAATTGAACAACCGACCAGATTGGCTGATCATACCGATACGTGGTATCAAAGCGATTTTAGCGAAGGCGAAAAATGAGAAACCAGGAAAAGTACAGACAGTTTAATTATGCAGCAGTGGCATCCGATTCCTAAAACGCAGAATGCTTTTAGACAGACATTTATTGCTTGACAGTCGGGTGATCTACATTGGCGAGTTGCCCGCAAGCGGCATCAATATCTTTTCCTCTGCTTCTGCGCAAGCGGGCGTTTACTTTTTTCGTTTCAAGATGTTTCATGAAACGATTAGTAACGGCTTCGTCCGGTTTTTGAAAATCGGCGGCTGAAATTGGATTGTATTCAATGATATTGACAAGGTCGGCGGGCACCTGCCGGTAAAGTTTTATTAGGTCGTCAGCATCTTGAAGACTGTCGTTCAGGTCTTTGAAAAGAATGTATTCAAACGTTATTTCGTTTTTAGTAAGTGTGTAGAAGTGATTGAGGGCACTTACTAGTTCCTTTAAGTTGTTGGTTTCATTGATCGGCATTATTTCATTGCGCTTGGCATCGCTAGCTGCGTGCAACGATAGCGCAAGTTTAAAACGAACCTGGTCATCTCCTAATTGGCGAATCATTTTTGCAACCCCAGCAGTGGAAACGGTTATCCTTCGCGGACTCATACCAAGGCAATCGGGAGAAGTAATTTTTTCAATTGCCTTCATCACATTTTTGTAATTGAGCAATGGTTCTCCCATACCCATAAACACAATGTTGGTAAGTGGTTTTCCGTAGTGTTTCAAGGCTTGTTCATTTACTGCGGTTACTTCATCCACTATTTCATCGTAGTCGAGGTTTCTTTTTCTTGGCAAATAACCCGTAGCGCAAAACTTGCAGGAAAGTGAGCAACCCACTTGCGAAGAAACACAGGCGGTCATTCTTTTTTCTGTAGGAATTAAAACGCTTTCGGTAAAATGACCATCGTGAAGTATAAGCCGGTTTTTGATAGTGCCGTCGCTGCTGTATTGGCTATGATGAATTTTTACTTTCGGAATAAAATAGTTTTCTGCAAGCTTTTCACGAAGACTTTTTGAGAGGTTGGTCATCTCGTTTATATCGCCTACAAACTTCTTCCATATCCATTCCTGTATTTGCTTTGCGCGGAAGGCGGGTTCGCCCCATAGTTTCAATTGGGTTTGCAGGTCTTCAAGACTGATATGCCTTAAATTATTCATAGCCTGCAAAGGTAGGTTTGAAATTGCGAGAATGAAGTTAATGCGTTGCTGAGATTCACTTCAAAAACTGGAGTAACTGGAGTCCATGGCACGAGATGGATAGCAGTATCGTTGTTACACTTAACGGTGATGATGGAGCTGAAGGAAGTTCCTATTCATGGACAAGCAAAAACTCAGGAGCCGGAACTGTTACCAATACTAAAGTTGAAGGAGATAAGATGATGTTCAACATGCACTTTACAGAGCCGTTTGAAGCAAAGCCAGATGGCTATGTATTGGTAGAGGATGCAGGCGATGGAAAAACAAAAGCAACCTGGGGGTATCATGGAGAAAACACCTTTTTATCTGGCGGCATGATGAAGATGATGGATATGTTTAACATGGGGCTGAAAAAAAGCTATGATCGTGGATTGGAACTTTTAAAACAATACTCAGAAGAGCACGCTAAAGATATTCCTGTACCAACCTTCGTCATTACTGAAGCACAGTTTCCTGGACATACTTATGCATCCATCCGCAAAACAATATCTATGGATGAAAGCGCAATGATGAAATTTTTCGATGAAAGCTATCAGGCACTTGGTAGAGTGGCAGGCCCTCGCATCATCGGGCCAGCTTCATGTCTTGCATACAACTGGGATGAGCAAAACCAACAAGCTGATCTTGCTCCAGCCTTTCCTGTAAGCGGCAATGAACAGTACAAGGCGCAACAATAGTAACAGTTGCTCCTTCAAAAACGTACATGACCGTATTGAATGGCAGCTATGATGGAATGATGCAGGCACATGGCGCTATGGGCAAACATATTGCTACTAAGAATGTTCAACCAAAACTTGTTATTGAAGAGTACATTACAGGTCCCGGCGATGAAAAAGATCCATCTAAATGGGTAACCAACATCTATTATCTGATTGACTAAACGCATTTTTTTTTGGAAGAAGCTGCCTGAACAATCGCGGGCAGCTTTTTTCGTTATTACCCATGTAGCACTATATTCGCAAGTGCAGGGCAATGAAGATTTCCGTTATCATCGTTAATTACAATGTGAAGTACTTTCTCGAAGTATGTCTTCATGCTACTTTGCGTGCATTAGAGGGAATTGAAGGTGAAGTTTTTGTTGTTGATAATAACTCGCACGACGGAAGTATAGAATTGGTGAAGGCAAAATTTCCTTCCGTTATTTTAATAGAAAACAAAGAGAATATCGGCTTCGGAAGGGCAAACAATCAGGCGGTAGCACTGGCGAAAGGTGAATACATTTTGTTCCTTAATCCCGATACCGTTTTACCAGAAGATTTTTTCAGCAAAAGTGTTTCCTATCTTGATGCACACCCTGAAGCCGGAGGGCTTGGGCCTCGGTTAATTGATGGTAAAGGAAAGTTTGCACCTGATGCGAAGAAATCATTTCCCTCCTTGTCGGTTGCGTTATTCAAAGGCACCGGCATCAATAAACTTTTCCCTAAGTCTCCTTACTTCAACAAGTATTACGCGGTTCATATTGGTGAGTTTGAAACTGCCGAAGTGGATGCGCTTTCCGGCTGCTGCATGATGATGCGGAAAGAAGCAATGAAAAAAGCTGGCGGTGCATTTGACGAAGACTACTTTATGTATTTTGAAGATGGCGACCTCTGTTACAGAATCAGAAAAGCAGGGTTTGTCAATGTCTATTATCCGGAAGTGACGGTCATTCATTATAAAGGCGAAAGCACTAAGAAAACAACCTTGTCTTATGTAAAGATTTTCAATGAAGCTTTTGCGATTTTTGCAAAGAAGCATTATCGTAAACGCTACGCACAGGCATTTATGGTTTTCATCAATGCAGGGGTGGTATTGCGGGCTATACTTAGTGCCGTAAAAACATTCCTGAAAATTTTGAAGATGCCTTTGTTCGATGCTATTGTACTGGCATTAACTCTTTGGTTTATTAAAGAATTTTGGACGGAGCAGGTAAAAAATATTTTGCCCATTCCCTGGCTTTCCGTTTACCTCACTTTTCCGGCTTACATCTTCATTTGGATACTTTCAATGTTCTTGAATGGAGCTTATGACCAACCTTATCGCGGAGTTCGTGTAGTACGAGGTATGTTGATCGGAACAATTATCTGCCTTGCATATTTTGGTTTGATCTCTTCAGAGTTCCGTTATTCCAGAGCAATCATTATTCTTACAGGTGTTATTGGTTCCATTTTGCTACTCTCACTACATGAAGTTTTCTACCGGTTAGGAATATTTAAACTGGTACGCTACGATGCACTTCCGCGCAAAGCCATAATTGTTGGAGAAGAAATTACTTTCAAGAAAACGAGCGATAAATTAAAGCAAGTACATTATGCCCCTGAAATTTATGGACGTGTAAGCCCAGGAGAAAACAAAGAAGAAAATGCGCTGGGAAACATTCTTCATATCAAGTCTCTTTTGTTTACCGGAGGAATTGACGAGGTAATTTTTTGTGTAAATGGTTTGAGGTATCAGGAGATCATAAAACAAATGCAACTGTGTGGAGCGGCTTACGAATATAAGATTCACCTGCCCGATAGTCTGAGTTTTGTAGGTAGTAATTCGAGCCATACTGCCGGCGATCTTTATACTGCCGATCGCCGCTTCAATCTTTCGAAATTATCGCATCAGCGAAATAAGCGCGTAATAGACATTGTAATATCGTTTTCGCTTCTTTTATTCTTTCCTGTTGCTATTATTATAATGCAAAATCCGATGGGCTATTTGAGGAACTGTATAGATGTATTGCTCTCGAAAAAAACATGGATTGGGTATTCTGATGCTTTAAACACCAACCTGCTCCCAATAATAAAGCCTGGCATTTTACCGCCTTACCGAATTCTTGAAAACTATGAGCCAGATGATGCTGTAAAGCAACAACTTAACCTTACCTACGCAACGAATTATAGTGCTTCACAAGATATTGGTCTCCTTGTGCGCAACTTTAGATTTTTAGGGAGAAAAACTTAAAAAGATTTTGCTGAAAAAAACTGGTGACTATCTTTGCAGTCCCAAAACACAATCCTCCTTAGCTCAGTTGGTTAGAGCACCTGACTGTTAATCAGGGGGTCGTTGGTTCAAGTCCAACAGGGGGAGCAAGACAGACAAGGGTTTCAGGAAACTGAACCCTTTTAATTTTATCACACCTTTTAGATTTATTTGTTCTGCCTTAAGCTAAACCTCTTTTCGCCGTTTTTTCACTTTCCCAACAAAATTTGGCGAACATTTTTCGAAGCACTGCAAATTGTCCCTTTGTCAAGCAATTTTTACATTTTCCTTTTTCAAAAATTTTCCATCGGTTCAACCGCTCTTTTTCTAACCTTATAAACTGCTAAAAGGCTAAAACGATAGTATAAAACCTACCGTCCGCTAATCATTTAATGCTACTTCGATATTGCTGTCTGTGCAAATTCCACCTTCGGCAATTCCCTTACTATATCCACCGTCTGGCAGCTTACATTGATGATGCTAAGCAATAAGTCTAAAATATACCGGGGCTTTCCGTGTTCCTTTGTCCAGTCGTTAGGGTCGTTGGTAATGCCGCTTTCTTTGTGAGTGTCCACTTTGTAGCGCTCCATTATCCACTCAATAGCGCTTTTGCCATTTACCACATATTCATAAGCCTTTGCTGGTATGTTCTCTATCGTTATCTGGCTGTTGTAAATAATGGTGTCTTTACTGTCTTTTGCAGGAAAGCGCATCTTTTGCACCCGGTAATTGAGGTATTCTATTTCCTCTTTTCCCGCTTGCTTCATAGCATCGGTAATGCTTAGCGGATTGAATAGCGTTATTACTTGCGGGTGTGGAGGTATGTTTTCGTAATTCAAATGCAACTCTGCCAATGCCCTGCCTGCCTTGCTGAATGCCCAAAAGTCTTTTACATTTTCTACCAACGATAGGCGGGGCAACATTTTCTTTAAGTCGGCTGCAAAGGTTTCTTTGTATTCCGGGCTATGAAGAAAGCCATACACGTAGTAAAAAATATCTTCCTTGCTTACATTCTTTCCATACTGCTTTTGCGCACGTTCTAAAATGAAATCTGAAACACCATCACGGCGGGTGTAATCTTGTTTTCCATCAGCATCAAACAAACCCTTCTGCGTATGGGTGTTTTCTTCGTAGTAATAAAGAGGGAAACATTGACTTTTCCCTATCAATTCTAAATCAGGAATAATATCGGTAATTATTGTTGTGAAGTCTTTAGTAACGCCTACACCCGAAACACAAATGACAAGGTTTTTATGAGCGGGAGAAGGGAAAAATGAATCAAACTGTCCACGCCTATGAATGAGTTTTTCACCTCGGTACAAATGTTGTCTGTAAAAAGGTCTGTAAAGGCTGCGTTCTATTTTATGGGATTCAAATACCGCTTTATTCGCTTTCTCTAAGTACGTTATTAAGCTGCTTGTCCAGCTAATTTGTGAGGAGTTATTGTCAATAAAATCTGTAATTTTTTCGTTTGGCCTTAGTGGTGCTGCTTTAAGGTATCTATCTACTTCGCTATTATAGAAAGAGATAGTTCTATGTACATTTTCAGATAAAAGCATTTTAGAAGAAGCGTACATCCAGGCATCGCGAGAAGATTCATTACCTCTGGAATTGACAACAAAAAAGCTATGACTTTTTATATCAAATTTCTTTTCTGATTCTATTTGTATAAACGTAGAAAACGCATCATTCCTCACACTTATCCAGTCGCCATGTTCATTGGGTTGCAGTTCTTGCAGGGGCATGGCAGGGTTGGCAAAAGAGCCAAAGCGTTTTATAGTCTTTAGCTTTTCTTCCCGGTCGAGGTAGTCGCCTATATCGTGGTAGTATATTTTGGCTTTGGGCATGGTTTTCTATCTTTGTCAGGCAATTTTGCAGGCATCATAATGCTCACTTGGGCAGGTTGTCAGTATTGACGCGGGGTTTGCAAGATTGCTTTTTTATATTCCTCTCTCTCTTTTTTACTTCCATTCTGTTGGTCTTTTCAGTTTATAACCCGTTAATCAAATCTTTGTGTCTATATTTGCTTTCAAGAACCACACTAAAGATAGCATCTTTAGTCCGACGCCTCCCGAAATGGAGGCGTTTCACATTGTGATATGCTTTCAACTTTCTCACTGGCTCTGTCAGTAATTCTTTCAGTAGCTTAGTCTTCTGACATTTCAAACTGAAAACCGCCTGTTTCAAGATTACGCAGCAGCTTATTTATTCCCTGAATAGTTTCAGATAGGGTTCAAACCTGAAAATACGGTTTCTGGAATATCCCGTTACTTCCTCTACTATTTTCGCTTTCTCAAAATATTCTGCTAAGCTTCCGGCAGATTTTTTGCTAAGCTGACAAATATTTTCTATTTGCTTCACAGTGGTAATAGGCTGTACAAAAAGGTTCTGTAAAAGTTTTAACCCCGCAGGCGCACGTCTGCCTAACTCATCATGTATTTGTGTTTCCAGTTGTTGCTTTAATGCTATAATTTCCGAAAGAGTGTCAACCGCCTCCTTTGCCGTTCGTTCCACACCCACTAAAAAGTATTTCAACCATTGCAGCATGTCATTCTTTTCCCGCACACGTGTAAGGTTGTCGTAATAGTTGCTTTTGTTTTTCTCAAAATAACTGGACAGATAAAGCAGCGGTTGGCTTAATATATCCTGATCCACTAAAAACAAAGTGATAAGCAATCTTCCTATACGCCCGTTTCCATCTAAGAAGGGATGTATAGTTTCAAACTGATAATGGGCTATACCTATGCGAATAAGCGCCGGAACATTTATCTGGTCATTATGCAGAAAATTCTCTAAGTCACCCATCAATTCCTCCACATAGAAATGTGCAGGCGGTACAAAGACTGCATCTGCCGGGCTGCTGCCACCTATCCAGTTCTGACTGCTTCTAAATTCGCCGGGCAGCTTTGTTTCACCTCTAACACCATTCAGCAATAAACCATGAGCCTGCTTAATAAGCCTTGTTGAAATGGGAAGATTTTTCAATCCTTCTATGGCATGTACTAAAGCCTTTGTATAATTCCTTACTTCTTTCCAGTCATTCCTTTTTTCCGGACTTATTTCTTCTTCCGGCAAAATAGCTTCATTGATGTTGGTTTGTGTTCCCTCTATCTTGCTGGATACGACCGCTTCTTTCGTAACGTGGAGTTGTATGAAAAGATCAATATTGGGAACGAGCCGGGCATAAGAATTTAGTTCGCCCAGTTTTATAGATGCCCTTTCCAGTAAGGTATTAAGCTGTGCATCTTTCCAACTCCATTGAGTATTAACCTTTTCGGGAATGAAAAATTTATATCCCTTGCCGGATTGCCAATTTCCTGCTTTGAAGGTTTCTATAGTTATACTCACCTCTTATACTTTTCCGCAAAGTAAACTATAATTTGGCTTAGTTTACTTTTTCGCCCAAAAGTAAACCATATATTTTCTTGGTTTACCTTTTGCCCATTTTACTCAGATCCTAAATAGGAGGTGTTCACATTTCCATTTTTTCCGGGTTCTTTACCAGCAAGGTAATAGCAATAGGTGTGCGGCTGCCACTGCCAAAAATTTTGCCGCCTTCTTTTCTACTTAGCTCCCCGCTTGTACGTTGGTTGCCTCGCAAGTTGAATACATAAATGCTGGTAAATTCTTCTTCCAGACTTTTACGAAATCCGTCTGCACTATTACCGTCCAGCCATGCGCCGTTGCTCACAAAGCAGATAATGCCGCCGTCTTTGCCCAGCCTGTCGGTACTCCAGCGAAATGCCTTTATATAACTATCGTAAAGACTGTTTTTATTGGTAGCATCTGTATTGGCTGCATAAGTAGTTGCTATGCGCGCGTCCAGCTTTGTATATTTCTGGTTTTGCGCATTATCGTTCGCGCTTTTTTGTCCTACTGAGTAAGGAGGGTTGCCCATTATTATTTTCAGTGGCGCTTTCTTTTGTCTTTGCACACGCTTGCTGTTTTGAGGAAACATTTCGCTGAACAGTTTTTCACCGTCTGCCGTTTCTCCCAACTGAAAAGTATCTGTCAGACAAATGCCATCGAAGGGTGTGTATTTCTCTTTGCCTATGCCATCTTCGGGGTCGGGTGTAAGGTCGTGGTACACGTTTTCGATGTTGATAGCGGCAATGTAGTATGCAAGCAATACAAGCTCATTGGCGTGTATTTCATTGCGGTATTTTCGTTCTAAGTCTTCGGGCTTTATGCGTCCGCTTTGCAGCAATCGGGTAATGAATGTACCTGTGCCGGTAAAGGGGTCTAAGATGTGGATGTTTTCCTCACTAATGCTTCTGCCAAATTCTTTTTCCAGTATATCTGCCACGCTATGAATAATGAAATCCACCACTTCCACCGGGGGTATAAACGATACCCAGCTTTTCAACCATCTTAGGGAAGGCAGTCTTAAAAAACTTGTCGTATAGTTCAATAATAATGCGCTGCTTTCCTTCGGCATTGTCTATACCGCTTGCGCGGGTCTTTACGCTGTCATAAAAGCGTTGCAGGATTTCAGCATCTTTTTCCAGGCTCTGCTCTTCCAGCAAGTCCAGCATTTTTTGCATAGACTGGCTCATAGGGTTGCTTTTCACAAAAGAGTAACCTTCAAAAAGCGCATCAAATACAGGCTTGGTAATGATGTGCTGACTTAGCATCTCAATAGCCTCTGGCTGGCTAATGCTTGGATTTATGTTTTTGTGTAAGCCTTTCAAAAAGTTATCAAAAGCCGCTTGGTGTTTTGCATCTTCGCTTATAAGTTTTGTGATTCGCACTGTTTGTCGCTGGGCTATTTCTGCTACGCTTTTGCCCATTGTTCCCAATATATCCTTTTCCAGCTTTTCCCAGTCAACCTTTGCTTCGATAAGGTCTGTCAGTCCAATTCGGGAAACGGGCGGGTACTGATTTTGGATAGCTTCTACAGCGTTGCGTCCCCAATTGTTTGTAGTGGAAATCCATAGTCGGTGGGCAAAGCCTGTTGTCTTTAAGTCTTCGCCTTTAAACTTTCGGCTGCTTGTAGAAAGAAAGCTATCTACTGATGGCTTGTCCATGCTCGCATTCTCTGCATAGCACTTGCATTGAATAGCCCAATAATCACCCTCAATAGTTAGCCCTACCAAATCAATCCCTACATCCCATCCACCCAGATCGTCTTTGCCGGGAAACTCACTCCAAAGCCAAACCTTTTTGAGCTTAGATTCAAACTTCCGGTCTGTAAGCAGATAGGCTTTCATTAAGCGCTCAAAACGCTCCCCTTTATCCTTTTCGCTAAAGGAGAATTTACGGTATTTGTCTAAGACCGTTTGGAAATTCATAGGTGTGTTTGCTAATGTACTAAAAGGGGTGTGGAAAAGCTACAATTGGAAAAGCTTCGGCGCCAACTGGAAAAAAGAAACTAATATTTAGCAGTGGCGCTTTCTCGTTAGCAGTTGATAATCGCTATTCCTTGCTTTCGTTAGCATCCGGTTCGGATGTTTCTGTTCCGTGCAAAGTGCCATTGTTATCATACATTCCATCCAGTTCGTCTATAATGGTATGTTTCCACATTTTGGTTTTGACGAGATAGGCAGCCCTACCGATAAGTTGTGCGCTAACCGGCGCTGTAATCGTTATAAAAAGTATAATAGCCAGCACCCGCGAGGTTACCCCTACATTGGAGAAATAAAAAGCGGCGCTCACTAAAATTAATCCAACACCTAAAGTGGCAGCTTTGGTAGTTACCGACAAGCGAAGGTATAGATCGGGCATACGCAGCATACCGATAGAGGCAAGCAAAATAGTAATAGCGCCCACGCCCGATAATATCATGATGATTATTTCAGTCATTCTTTTTTCTTTTTTCTAAATAATAAGAAAAGGCAACCGTGGTCAGAAATCCAATAAGCGCTACCACCATTGCAATATCTAAAAAAGTACCTTGCCGGGATAATATACTATACACGGCAATTGACCCGATACCGATTGTTACCATTAAATCCAGCGATATTACTCTGTCGGCAATATTGGGGCCTTTTAAAAAACGAATGAATACACAAATGGTAGAGAGCGACAATATTGGCAAAATGATGTATAGCAAATAGGTGTTTAAACTCATGATTATCGCATAATGTTTAACAATGGTTTTTCCAGTCCCATTTTTATTGAATCAATAAATTTCTCTTTATCCTGTAAGTACATGCCATGCACATACATCACTTTTTTATCGTCTGAAACATCAATAACCAGAGTGCCCGGTGTTAGCGAAATAAGGTTGGATAGCAGTGTAATTTCAAGATCGGTTTTTGCTTCGAGGTATATTTTTACAATTCCAGGTTTCATGTGAAGATTGGAAGTTACCACTTCATAAGCCACCTGCCAGTTTGCTCTCAGCATTTCCCATAAAAAGAAAAAGAAGAAGCCTACAATTTTAATTGCAATGGTAAAGTAACGCCTATCCTCACTGTTCCTGCTAATTATCCAGAGAATAAAATAGCTGATAACAAAACCTATTATCAAATTGATATAGTTGAAAACGCCGGTAAGCGCAACCCATATCAGCGTTAGCATCACATTTAATAGAAACCTTTTCTGCATCACATCAGTTCATTTTATTTACTCAATCCTAAAACAGCGTTTATATAAGCAGAATTATCCACCAACTCTGTAGCTATGGTGTCGGACAAACGGAAGATATTTTCTGCGCCTATCCCAATATACAGCGATATGAGGCTAAGAAAAAGGATAGGAATAATGAGTAACGCTTTTTCATAAGCAGGAGCCTGGTCGTAATATCTTATGTGTGGTCTGCGTTCACGATTTTCCATTTTTTTCCAAAAAGCCTCCGACCAAAACCTGGTAATCACCAATAGAGTGATGATACTTCCGAAAATAAAACACCCTAACAGGAAATAGTTAGAGGTTGTAAAACTCTCGGCAAAAAGATCAATTTTAGGCCAAAACCCCGACAGCGGCGGAACGCCTACCAAAGAAAACAAAGGCACTGCTATCAAAAGAGATAAAGCCGGGTAATTAGCGTAAATACCACCCATGCGCTTCATGTTCAGTTCGCCATTTATTTTATAAACTAGGCCGCCTATTAGAAAAAGATTGGTCTTAATAATTATATCGTGAATCAAATAGAACACAGCTCCCGATAATGCTGCCACTGTAAACATGCCCAGCCCGCCAATCATGTAGCCAATGTGACAAACTATGAGGTACGAAAACATTTTGCGCATATTGGTTTGCACTAATGCACCCAGCCCGCCACTGACAAGTGTAAGTCCCGCCAAAATCACCACCAGTGTTTTCATAAATTCATCAGGAATAAACACCAAACTAAACACGCGTAGCAGTGCATAAATTCCAACCTTAGTAAGTAGCCCGGCAAAAATGGAAGAGATGGCAGCCTGTGGTGTATGATATGAATCGGGTAGCCAGAAATAGAGTGGAAAGATGGCAGATTTAATACCGAAACCCACCAGAAATAAAATAGCCGTTACCTGCACCAAGCCCTGGTTTTCTATACTTTTAATTTTGCCGGACAAGTCAGCCATATTCAAGCTACCGGCCAAACCGTATAAAACCGCAATGGCAGTAAGAAAAACCATGGAAGCCAAAAAGTTGAGCGTAAAATATTTTACCGCCCCTTCTATTTGCACCTTTTTACCACCCAGCGTAATAAACACAAAGGACGAGATAATAATTACCTCAAACCAAACATACAAATTGAAAATATCGCCGGTAAGAAACGCGCCATTTAATCCCATCACCAAAAAATGAAAGCTGGGGAAATAGCCAAATTTCATCCGCGCTTTTTTTATAGTTACGATTGAAAACATACTAACTGCCGCCGACGACAGCGAAGCCAGTAAGATCATGGTAGTGCTAAATGCATCTGCAACGAAAGAAATTCCAAAGGGAGCCATCCAGCCGCCGGCCTGCAGGGTCAAAATTTCACTACCATATACCGTGTTAAATAATGTTCCGGCAACTATTACAGACAAGATACTTCCGACAATACTCAGCTTTTTTTGAATTTCTATTTTTTTCCAGAAAAACAATAAAATAATAGCCAGTGAGAACTGTAGTAATACTGGTAATATAATCAGGTTAGTAATCATCGTCTTCTTCTGTTGAGTGTATTTTATCCAGGTCGTCCGTATTTACAACTATATAAGCCCGCTTGATTAAAACGATTGCAAACGATTGCAATCCAAAACTGATAACAATGGCGGTAAGTATTAATGCCTGCGGAACCGGGTCAGCATAAATTTGTCCCAGCACACTTTCCGTTCCGGTAATAATGGGTGGATTACCCCTTACCAGTCCGCCCAGCAAAAAGATGAGCAGGTTTACGCCATTACCCAGCAATACAAGCCCTATCACCAGTTTTACCAGGCTGCGCCGAAGCATTAGGTAAATGCCTGCTGCATATAAAAGCCCCACAATAAACGCCAGAATTATCTCCATGTTACACCGATTCTGAAATGGTAAAAATAATGGTGAGCGCCACGCCCAATACGGCAAGGTACACGCCTGCATCAAACAATAAAGCGCTGCCAGCCAGCCCCACTACGGGCAAAGGTTCATTTAGCCAAAGACTTGTCATAATGGGCAGTCCCTGCAAAAAAGGAAGCATGGCAGCCAACACTGCCAATGCAAGTCCCGTAGGCATTAGCAGCATCGGGCTTACCCTAAGCAGCTTGCGCGTATGACGCAGTCCAAATGCAAAAGCATGTAGCACAAATGCGATAGCCGCAATGATGCCGCCCACAAAACCACCACCCGGTAGGTAGTGTCCTCTAAGCAAAATGAACACCGAAAACAAGAGCAATAACGGCAACAAAAAAGTTGTCGCGGTTCTAAAAGTTAAGTGTCTCATAGTTCCTGGTCGTATTTATTTAACTGTAGTTTCAGTAAGGCAAACACGCCCAATGCTGAAATGGTCAACACCGTTATTTCCACCAGCGTATCTATACCTCTGAAGTCAACAAGAATAACATTAACAATATTTTTTCCCTTAGCCAAGCTGTAGGCGTTCTCCGCAAAAAAACGTGAAGTTTCTTTGTTGGTTGGTTCGTTCAATACTTCAAGCGCTAGTATGGTCATTAACGAACCAAAACATATTGCCACTAAAGCATCGCGCATTCTTACCAGCCTGCTGGCATACGTGACATATTTGGGCAAACGGTACAATACCAGTATGAATAAGATAACAGTTAAGGTATCAATGGCAAACTGCGTCATTGCCAGATCTGGCGCGCTGTAAAACACAAATATCAAACAGATACAATAGCCTATTACACCCATAGCCGCCACAGCAGCAAGCCGCGATGGTGTATATACCACGTAACCGATTGCTGTTATAAGTATCAGCATCACCACCATTTCGGAAGAGGTAAGCGGCGATATCTGCGAGAGATCAACATAGAACTTCACTTCTGTAAACGATTTGTATGCAAGTAAAACCGTGAGAAACGAAATGATGACCAAAACGTAAATCCTCAAATAGCCATTTTGAAAAAGGCGTGTCCACAGGTTAGCAAATTCTTTAAACTTCTGGCTTAAGAAAGTCGCCGCATTCTTAGGGGAAGATTTATATAAAACTGCCAGCCACGAGTCGTGCTTAAGCGATGGTTTAAAAAAGAAATATAGCAGGATGCCGCCAAAAATGGTAACTGCACTCAGCCCAAGTATCAGGTTGAACCCGTGCCACAGTTTCAGATGAAATTCGGGCGCTGAAGGATCCATTGAAATAAGTGCCGGTATAACTATTCCGCCTTCAATGAGGGTGGGAAACAAACCAAGAACCAGACCCGCACTACCTAAAACGAGCGGAGGCACCCACATGCGCCAATCGGGCAAATGAACGGTTTTGAATTCATCGGGCAATGCACCTGCAAACGGTTTTATACCTGCGAGAATGCTGGCATACAGCAGCAG